>Ga0272444_10002630_pt1 | contig 16502 bp, 15 predicted proteins | sample SSMForm13_FD_201033 | JGI IMG/M metagenome (GOLD analysis project Ga0272444, IMG submission 201033) | Marine sediment archaeal communities from Little Sippewissett salt marsh, Falmouth, MA, United States - SSM-Form-13 | ecosystem: Environmental > Aquatic > Marine > Wetlands > Sediment ...
TTCACGGCCAGCACCCGCGCCAGATGCTCGGCCATGATCGTCCCGACCGTCGGGCCCTTCTGGCCGAATTCGGTCACCAGCCGGTGGTATTCGGCCACCTGATCCGGGGGCGCCTCCGCCCGGATCAGGCGGCAGTAGCCCCAGCCGATGGTCCGACCCAAGGCGGTTTCCTGGCTCAGGCCCCCGATGACGTCCGCCAGCAGCCACTTGGCGGTCTCGGCGGCGATCGGGCCCGGAAAGCCTTCCAGCTCGGCGGCCAGCTGACGGGCGGTCTCGGGATCGGCGGCAGCCAACCGGCGGCAGAGGGCATCCGGGGGGGTGGTCATGGCAGGAAACGAAGGCGAGCGGACATCAGAAAATGTCCTCGATGAGATCGTTGAGGGTCTCCTGCAGGCCCTCGTCGTCGGTCAGCGGCAGGCAGATGGCGCTGCGGCAGGCCTGCTTGACGGACACCCCCCGGCGCATGAGCTGCGCCGCGTAGATCAGGAGCCGCGTGCTGGCGCCTTCGGTCAGGCCCTGCTCGCGGATATTGCGGATCTTGCCGGCCAGTGAGACCAGCTTGGCGGCCGTCACGAGCTCGACGGCGCCCTCGCGGGCCACGATCTCGGCCTCCTGGTCGGCGGCGGGGTAGTCGAAATCCAGCGCCACGAACCGCTGGCGGGTGCTCTGCTTGAGGTCCTTGAGCACCGACTGGTAGCCGGGATTGTAGGAGAGCACCAGCAGAAAGTCGGGGTGCGCCCGCAGGATCTCGCCCTTCTTGTCGATGGCCAGGGTCCGACGGTTGTCGCTCAGCGGGTGGATGACCACGGTGGTGTCCTTGCGGGCCTCGACGATCTCGTCCAGGTAGCAGATGGCGCCGATGCGCACTGCCAGGGTCAGGGGCCCGTCGACCCAGACCGTTTCGTCGTTTTTGAGCAGGTAGCGGCCGATCAGGTCCGAGGCGAACAGGTCCTCGTGGCAGGCCACGGTGATCAGCGGCCGCGCCAGGCGGTAGGCCATGAACTCCACGAAGCGGGTCTTGCCGCAGCCGGTGGGCCCCTTGAGGATCACGGGCAGGCGTGCGTCATAGGCCGCCTCGAACAATGGGATCTCGTTGCCGCCGGGCAGATAGTAGGGTTCGGTCTGAATCCGAAACGCCGCCGCTTGGGGGGACGCTGTCATGGTCGCAAACCTCCGCTGGATGGGATCGTCACCGCCGCGGCGCGGGCTGCGGGCCGGTGGGAGCAAAAGAGCTTTTTATCGCAACGCCCCCCGGGGAAGTCAAGGGGTTTGAGGGCGCGGGAAAGCCGAAAAGGGCTCCGCTGCCCCTGGCGCATGCCATCTTGCGGAGAACCTGCGGCAGGGCCGCGGCGCTTGAAATCCAGACCGTCATCTGCTACGTCGCCACCTTGACCAGGGGTCGGTCGCCGCCCCCATTCCGCCTCAAAAAAAGGATTGCCGACATGCTCGCCCTGTCCACCTCGTGGTGCTCTTCGACCCTCAGCGACGGCTCTGGGCTGGTGGCGGCCGTGGCCCGGCACGGGGTCGCGGGCGTCGAACTGGACTACCGCATCGGCGCCAAGACCTTCGGGCCGATGCCGGCGGCCTTGAAGCGCGCCGGTTTAACGGTGGTGAGCGTCCACAATTTCTGCCCCCATCCCGCCGACATGGCCCGCTTCAGCCCCAGCGGCGATCTGCTCTCCCTCTCGGACCACGAAAAAGAGATCCGTCGGCGGGCCGTTGCCCTGACCGCCCGCACCTTGGAGATCGCCGCCGAGTTGGAGGCCGGGGTGGTGGTCCTGCACTGCGGGCGGGTGGCGATGGAACCCGAGATCCCGGCCTGGCAGCGGTTGTTCGACACCGACCAGATCCGCAGCGAACAAGGCCGGGAATTTGCGGCCCGCAAACTGGCCCAGCGCGACCGGCTCAAAGGCCCTCACCTGGATGCCCTGTGCTTCAGCCTGGATAGCCTGCTGCGCCTGGCCGACCGGCACGGTCTGCGGCTGGGCCTCGAAAATCGGGCCCACTTCCACGAACTGCCCGGCCCGGAAGACTTTGCGCTTCTTTTCGAGGAGTTTGCGGGTGCGCCCCTGGGCTACTGGCACGACACCGGCCACGCGCAGCGCAACGCGGCCCTGGGCATCTGCACCCCGCAAAGCCTGCTGGCGGCCGGCGCAAAGCATCTCCTTGGCCTGCATCTCCACGACGCCCGCGGCCTGACGGACCACCTCCCCCTGGGCAGCGGCGAGATCGACTTTGGCGCGCTCAAACCGTTTCTCGCCCCCGGCATCCCACGGGTCATCGAACTGGCCCCCGGCACCCCCGAGGCGGATGTCGCCGCCAGCATCCGCTATTGCCATCAAAACGGCCTGGCCTGAAGGCAGGCCGCCTCCGGAGACCACCCATCACGGGGAAAAATCCGCTGAGGCTCACGGAAGAGCATCGAGCGGATTTTGCCCGCCGGCTTATGCCGGCGAGCTGAAACCCACTTCGCCCTGCCATTTCGCGGGGCCTGCTCATCGCTTGCCACCGGCGTCATCGACATCGCCTGCGGCTTTCACGCCCACGCCCCCCGGCAATATCCAGGTGCCGGCCGACGGGTGGCCCATCATTTTGCTGCGGAAGCAGACCGTCGGCGGCTACACGGCCATCGCCACGGTGATATCTCCGGATCTTTTCCGCATCGCCCAGACCAAGCCGGCTGACAGCGTCCAATTCGTCCGTCTGGACCTGGAAGAAGCCCAGACGGTCCTCCGGAAGTGGAACCGCTTTCTGGAGGAGACCGAACAGGGTTTGATGGATTCGTGAAAGGGGGCAAACGGCGGTCGGCGTCAGCGTCGTCAGGTGCCGGGATCAGTTGGTCAAGCCTCGGCGGCCATGGGCTTGAACCGGGCCCCGACCAGGGTCGCCAGGACCACCAGCACGGTGGAGATGCCGATCATCAGGATGCCCAGGGCCGATAGCTTGCCCCACAGGCCGTCTTCGGCAAAGCGCAGGATCTGGACCGCCAGCACCTCGGTGCCCGGCCGGGAGAGGACCACCGAGAGAGTCAGCTCGCGGAGGAACATCGTGGCCATGAGAATCCAGCCCGACACGATGCCGGGGACCAGCAGCGGAATCACGATGCGCCGCATGGTGGTCCAATTGCCGGCCCCGCACACCAGGGAAGACTCCTCCAGGTGGCTGTGGATCTGGATGAAGGCGCTGGCCATGGGGCGGACGCCGTAGGGCAGGTAGGTGGCGATATAGCCGATCAGCAGCGCCCAGAGGGTGGCGTAAAGGGGGGTTTGGACGAAAAACCACATGAACCCCACCCCGATGACGATGCCCGGAAAGGAGAAGGACAGGAAACTCAAGGATTCTAAAATGCTCGCCCCGCGGGTTTTCACCTTGACGATCACGTAGGCCACAAATATCGAGAGCACCACCCCCAAGGTGGCCCCCACCACCCCGAGAAACAGGCTGTTTTTCAGCGACAGCAGCGAAATCGGGTCATGAAGCACATCGGCCCAGTGTTTCCAGGACATCATCGAAAACGCCTTGAGGCTCGGCACCATCGTGTAGGGAACCAGGGAGCTGTAAAACAGGACCAGCACCGGCAGGACGATCAAAACAGCGGAAAGCAGACCCACCGCCAGAAACATCGGCAGCCGGGCGCCTTTCAGCTGGATCACCGTGGGGCGATACCCCCGACTGGAGATGGTCACGAACTTTTCGCTCTCGGCGGTCAGGTGGCGGTAGACCAGAATCAGGGTGATGGACGTGGCCAGCACGCTCATGCCAACGGCCGCGGCTTTGCCGAAATCTGCAGCAAACCCCCTGGCGATGCTGTTGTAGATGTGGGTGGCCAGCACCGTGATGCGGCCGGGCATGCCGATCACCGATGGCACGGCGAAAGAGGCCAGGGATCGGATGACCCCCAGGATAAAGGCGGCCAGAATGGCCGGCCGCAGCACCGGCAGGGTCACCCGCAACAAGGTCCTCAGGTTGGAGGCGCCGCTGACCTTGGAGGATTCCTCCAGGGCCACATCGAAGGAGGCCATAGCCGGAGCGATGATCAGATAGGCGATGGGCAAATCCAGCAGGCCTTCCACCAGGATCATCCCCCACAGCGAATAGATGTTCAGCGGCGCCGCATCCAGGGACAAAACCTGCTTTAAAAACAGGTTGATCATGCCGTTGGACGGGTTGAGCAGCAGCACCCAGCTCACGGAAAAGAGGATATGGGGGATCATCATGGGAATCAGAGAGATGATCTTGAACAGGAATTTGAAGGGGATGTCGGTGCGGTTGTTCAGATAGGAAAGGAAAAGCGCCAGGGCCGTCGCCACCAGTGAGGACCCCAGGACGAAAATCACGGTGTTGACGATCACCTCGGCAAATGCCGGGTCGGTATAGGCCTGGATATATTTTTCGAGGGTAAAGGTCCCGAAGGCCCCCAATCCCTTGGAAAAACTCCCGAAAATCAACATGACCACGGGACAGACGGTGAGAAAGCCCACGATCAAAACCAAGGAATAGGTCAGCGCCGGGCGGGTCTTGTGCATTCCGGTTCCTTTTCAGGCGGCCAGCATGAAGCAGTGGGCGGGAGCGATCAGCAGGTGAACGCTATCCCCCTGGCCTATCCGGACATCCGGGGGGATCTTGGCCACCAGCCGCTGGTCGCGGATGACGATTTCCCCCTCGTAGGCCTCCCCGATAAAGGACAGCAGGTCCACCTTGCCCTGCACCACGTTCTCACCGCCGCCCTCGGATACCAGCTGGATAAATTCCGGCCGCACGCAGAGGACCACTTCGGTGCCCGGCTTGAAATCGGTGCGTTTCTGGCAGACGACCCTCCCGATGGCCGACTCCACCACGGACCGGTCCTCCAGATGGCCCGCAACCCGCGCCGGGATGAGGTTCGCCCGGCCGATGAAATCGGCCACGAACTGGTGGTCGGCGTCGAAATAGATTTTTTGAGGCCCCCCGATTTCCATGATCCGGCCGCTGTGCATGACGGCGATGGTATCCGAGAGGCTCAGCGCCTCGATCCGGTCATGGGTCACGTACACGGCCGTGATCTTCAGGGCGTTCAAAAATCGCTTGAGCTCTTTTCGGGTTTCCTCCCGGAGCTTGGCGTCCAGGTTGCTCAGCGGCTCGTCGAACAGGATGACCTTCGGCTCGGCCACCAGCGCCCGGGCCAGGGCCACCCGCTGCTGCTGCCCGCCGGAGAGCTTGGTGGCCGGTCGTTTCTCCAACCCCTCCAGCTGCACGAAGCGCAGGATGTCGGCCACCTTGCGCTGAATCCGCTGCCCCGGGACCTTGCGGACCTGAAGCGGATAGGCGACGTTGTCGAAGACCGTCATGTGGGGCCAGATGGCGTAGGTTTGAAACACCATCCCCAGCCCGCGTTTTTCCGGTGGTACCTGGATGTGTTTTTCCCTGGACCAGACGATGTCGTCGCCGATGGCGATTTCGCCGGCATCCGGCGCTTCCAGGCCGACGATGCACCGCAAGAGGGTCGTTTTACCGCAGCCGCTGGGTCCCAGCAGGGTGAAAATCTCGTTGGCCGGTATGGTCAGATCCACCCGGTCCAGGGCGCGAATCGTCTTGCCCTCTGAAAAATAATGTTTGCTGAGGTCTGTGATCCGGATCTGCATGGCGGCCTTTCAACCGGCCATCGGGCGCGCGTTGCGCACAACGCGGCCCGATGGCGAAAGAAAACCGGCGGGGTCAGGGCGCTTCAAATATCGTCCGGAATTCGGCGCCCCACTTTTCGATCTCTTCATCCGAGAGTTCCCGGATGGCCATCACCTGGGCGGTGTCCATGCCGTCGATGGGTGGAAAGACACCCGGCGCCAGAACGTATTCGCCCACATCGGTGGCCAGTTTGGCCATGGCCTCCCCGGACAGCCAGAAATCGATAAAGAGCTTGCCCGCATTGGGGTGCGGCGCCTTGGCGGTCAGGGCGATGCCCCTGGGAGAGCCCAGCAGCGGCTGCTCCACCCGAGCCCAGTCCAGGGGTGCGGGGGCCTTGGTGATGATGTACTTGGGCATGGAGATCGCAATCCATTTTTCCCCGCTTTCGACCGGCGCCGGGGTGGGCCCGAAGGAGGCCACGAACATCGGTTTGTTGGCGGCCAGCCCCTTTAGAAAGGCCCGCCAGTCCGCCTCGGATTCAAAAATGTTCTCCTTGAGACCGACCAGCCAGGAAATCGTGGTGGCATGGGAGGCCGGGTTGGCCATGACGATTTTGTCCTTCCATTTGGGATCGGCCAGATCCTCATAGCGCCTGGGGACATCCTCGGCCTTTACCAGCTCCTTGTTGTAGATCAGGGCCACGTATTCGATGCCGAAAATCTGAATGTGTTCGTCCTTTCGGGTCCAGTCGGGATAGTCCGCGGCAGCCGGCGAGCTGTAGGGGGCCAGCACGCCCTGGTTTTTGAGTATCTCCAGAACCGGCAGCGGCGCCTGGACCACGTCGGCCATGAGTTTGCCGGCCTGAAACTCCGTCATGACCGTGGCCAGAAACTTGGAGGTGGAAATCCGGGTGTATTCCCCCTTGACGCCGGTGGCGGCGGAGAACGCCTCCATGATGGGCTCGATGGCCGTGATATTGGCATAAAAGGCGGCTTTGCCCTCCTCTTTGGCCGCGTCCGAGGCCAAGGCCGGCGCGGCCAGCAAACAGCCCACAACCCCCCAGATAACCCATTTTTTCATCGGTGACCTCCTTTTGCTGAGAGTTTGGTTCCTTCGCCGGGACCGAATTGCCCGTGGCTGATCAGGCGTTTTGGGGCCCGCATCCTATCGTAATCCAGGTTATACCCCGGGCCATTTTTTGGCAACCCGTCAGTTCATGCTTCCGCCCCGACTGCTCGTGACGAAGCGGATCTTGCGCTTCTTATCGATGAGTTTGCAGGCACCTCCCGGGGCGGCAATGCTTTATGAATCAAATTTTTTTAATTTCGAGAATTCAAAAAATTCAAAATTCTTATTGACAGCCAAAGGACAATCTGCCTATAGAAAAAACAAACCGACCGACCGGTAGGAAAAATAAATTTAACTATTTTTATTAATTGTAAATTTTTAATTAAATAACCTATGAAAGAGAATATAAAAAAGGCCGCCATCAATCTTTTTTACAAAAAAGGGTATTTTGCCACCAGCATGAGCAATATCGCCCTGGCGACCGGCATCAGAAAATCCAGCATCTACCACCACTATGCCACCAAGGAAGACATTCTGCTGGATATTCTCAGAACGACCATGAACGACCTTCAAGACGCCTTGCAGAAGCGATTGGCCGAAGCCAGCGGCGCAGAGGCGAAAATCAAGGCCGTGATCCACTGCCACATCGATTTTCATGTTCAGCGCCAGAAAGAGACGATTATCGCGGACAGCGAGCTGAGGGGCCTGACAGCCAAAAACTACAAAGAAATCATTCAGATGCGTGACGACTACGAAAAACACCTCCAGAATGTGCTGGAGGAGAGCGTCGCTGAAGGGGGTTTTGCCGCATCGGACACAAAAATCATCTCATATGCCATTTTGTCCATGTGCACCGGGGTCCACACCTGGTTCAAAAAGTCCGGGCGCCTGTCGAAGCAGGCGATCGCGGATATCTATACCGAGTTCATCCTGAAAGGATTGGCCAAACCCTGAGAAATCGCGAGCTGTGATGCTGGAAACCAGAAGGGGGGTGGGAAGGAGAGGATTGTGGCGTGCGCTTTTGGATCAAACCCAAGACACCCAAGGAGAGAAAAATGGCTAAACTTTTGAGGGCTAAAATCACGATCGGTCTGGCGTCAACACTGGCGTGCTGGTTCATTTTTTCCTTCGCGGCCACCGATGCCCGCTGTGAAACCTACAAATGGAAAATCAGTCAGGGAATTGCCGAAGACCACCCCGCCGCCGCCCGGTGCAAACAGTTTGCAGCGGTGGTCGCGGAAAAATCCGGTGGCAAGATCACCCTGTCGTATTTTCCATCGGGTGCGCTGGGGGACTGGATGGAGCAGATCGAAGCCAATCGGATGGGCACGCTGGAGATCGGGCTCAACGCCGGATCCACCTCCTATGACCCCCGAACGAACCTGATGTTCATGCCTTACCTCTTCGCCACCTGGGACGAGGCCCGCGCCGCCATCGGCTCCGAGGGCTGGCTCACCCCCATTTTCGATGAACTCTACTCCCAGATCGGCCTCAAGGTGCTCGGAATCTATTTGAACGCCTGGGACGGGATGGCCTATACGAAGCGGGTCGCCAAGGTGGCCAAGGTCCCCGCGGATTATGCCGGCATCAAGATGCGCGTGCCGCCGATTCGGATTTTCGAAGTCTATATCCCCACCCTGGGGTTCATATCGACACCCATCGCCTATTCAGAGACATTTACCGCCCTTCAAACCGGCATTGTCGATGCCAGATCCGCATGCCCCGCCGTCGAGGCCTACGTCATGCGGGATGCACTTTCGTACTGGGTGGCGACGCGCGACTGCTTTGAATACTGGTTTTTGACCATCAACAAAGCGCTCTGGGATTCTCTGTCCGATGAAGACAAGGCGATATTGAGCAGTGCCGCCGATGAGGTCATGAAGGAACAGGCGCTTGCCGCGGAAAAAGATGAAAACGAATTCAAACAGAAACTGGTGGATGCCGGTGTCAAGGTTTACGAGGTGACCGATGAAGAATGGCAGGCGGGGGCAAAGGTGGTTCGCGCCAAAGCCTGGCCGGTTATTCAGGATGAGCTTCTGGGGTCGCTTCTCATGGAAAAAGTGAAGGCCCATGCAACCCAGATCCCCGAGTGATACCTGTCGCTGAACATCGCAGGCGTTCCTTTTTCAGGGTTTAAATCGTGAGGGCTGGAAATCGCCGGCCCTCACTTCAAAAGAAAGATGGGAACCCGCCATGCCATGGAAAACGATGCATCGATTTTTTTCAGCCGCGGACAGGGTTATCGATAAAAGTGCCAGCGCGCTGATCATTGCCGGCGGCGCACTCGTCACGCTGTCAGTCGTATTGCAGGTCCTGCTGAGATATGTGTTCAAGGTCCCGCTTTTCGGCTTGGAGGAGTTTTCAAGGTTGATCGCCGTGTGGGTCTACTTCCTGGGCGCGATCTTCGGAACCAAATGGGACGCCCATGTACAGGGTGACGTGGCTGGGCGGATTTTTACCACAAACCGTTCGAGGGCCGTGATCAAGACCATCGCCTGGGCGATCAGCCTCCTGGTTTGCATCCTCTTTCTCTACCACTCCGCCAAATACTGCATCTGGCTCCACGGAACCGGAGAAAGAACCACCGGCCTGTGGTGGCCGCGAATCTACAGCGTCGGCAGCATGCTTTTCGGCGCCTTTTTCATGACCCTCTACAGCACCGCCAATCTGATCAAATACTCACGGGCAGCCGGCGGCCGGCTGGACCCCACGCCGGGAGGTGCCACATGACGGTCGTCATCGCGGTAATGGCTCTGGTGGTTGTGATCATGTTGTTGGGCGTGCCGGTGGGCTTTGCCTTCGGCCTGGGTGGCTTCGCCATTCTGGCGATCACCGGGCTGGACCCCCGCTTTGCCATCCCGGCGGCCTTTCGCAACCTGGAATCCTACACCCTGCTTGCCCTGCCGCTCTTCATCATGGCCGGCGGGCTGATGCGCGATGCGGACATATCCAAGCGCCTGATCGCCTTCACGATGGCTTTTTTGGGTCGGATACGAGGAGGGCTGGGGATGGTCTGCGTGGTGTCGTGCACCATCTTCGGCGCCATCTCGGGGTCGGCCTCGGCGGCCATCGCCGCCATCGGATCGGTCATGATACCGGAGATGGTCGAGCAGGGCTACTCGCGGGGCTACGCCACGGGGCTGGTGGCCGCTTCATCGATGCTGGCCCTGCTCATTCCCCCCAGCATCCCGATGATCGTTTTCGCCATGACGGCGCAGATCTCCATTCTGGCCGCTTTCCTGAGCACCCTGCTGCCCGGCGCGCTCATGATGACGGCCTACTGCATCATCAACCTGATCATGAGCCGGCGGATGCAATCGTTGAAGGTCGCCCCCAAAATGCCCATGCCCCAAACCATCGCGGAGATCGGCCGGTCCACCCGGCATGCGGGGTTTGCGCTTTTCATGCCGGTCCTGGTCCTCGGCGGGATTTACGGCGGCGTCTTCACCCCCACCGAAGCCGCCGGCATGTCGGCGGTTTATGCGGTGCTGGTGGGCTTTTTCGTCTACAGGAAAATGACCCTCAAAGGGTTGGGCAACAATATCAAAAGCTCCATGGTGACATCCGGAGTGGTCATGATCCTGCTCTTTTTTATCCTGATGGTGAGCAGGATCATGGTGACCTACCAGGTCCCCCAGCAGTTGACGGAGTTCATTTTCAGCTTCACCACCAACAAGTGGCTCGTGCTGTTGATGCTCAACGTCATTCTGCTTTTGATGGGCATGCTGGTGGACGATGTCTCCGGCAACATCCTCTCGGCCGCCATCCTGCTGCCGATTGCCAAATCGGTGGGAATCGACCCGATTCATTTTGCCGCCATTTCGGTCACCAATTTGTCCCTGGGCAATATCACCCCGCCGTGCGCCCCCATGTTGTACCTGGCCGGCCTGATCGGCGGCAATCTGCCCCTCAACGAATACGTCAAACCGGCCGCCTGCTTTATGGTTTTCGGCGCGGTCCCGGTTATCCTGGCAGTCACCTATGTGCCCGAATTCGCCCTGATTCTGGTAAACCTGTTTCTGAAATAAGAAAAAGGAGGCGTCCGTTGGAAGAAACCGCCGTGCTCTTTCAAAAAGAAGACAACATCGGAATCATCCGATTCAACCGGCCGCACCGTCTGAATGCCATCAACCAATCGCTGTTAAGGGAATTTATCGACCAACTGCACGTCGCGCAACAAGATCCCGACGTCCGATCCGTCATCCTGACCGGCGCCGGTCGCGCCTTTTGCGCCGGAGAGGATCTCAAGGAGACTTCAGCCGGTAAAAGCTTCACCCAGTGGACGGTGGAGGTGGACGCGTTGCAGGACGTTCAGCGGGTGATTCTCGGGCTGGGCAAGCCGCTGATCGCCGCCGTCAATGGATACGCTCTCGGAGGCGGCCTGGAGTTCGCGTTGAGCTGCGACATCCGCATCGCGGCCCGAGATGCGCAGTTCGGCTTCCCGGAAACCGGCGTGGGGCTGACGGTCACGACGGCCGGGACCAAGCTGATCACCCAGATCGTGGGGCTTGGCAAGGCCAAGGAATTGATCTTCACCGGCAGGTTTGTCGACGCGCAGGAAGCCCTTGAAATTGGCCTGGTCAACCAGGTGGTGGACAACGATTCCCTCATGGACCAGGCCGTGGCGATGTGCCGGTCCATCAACGAACGGTCGCCGCTGGCATTGAAGCTGTCGCGGATTGCGATCGACCAGGGGATCAGCGCAAGTTTTGAGCAGATATTGGAGCTTGAGGCGTCCCATTTGCTGACCTGCATCAATTCCAATGACCAGCAGGCTTTGGTTGACCGCAAACTGAAAAAAATGAAGGCGGTAAAGGGTTGATGAACCGGTAAAAAATCGAAAACCAGACGGTTTCGAAAAAAGTTCAATTTCAAGGCGCGCAAATCTCAGCGGCGTGAGGCGTACTTATTTACGCCGCAGCGACTTCGAGGTGCAGCGCAACGCAGAAAGTGGACTTTTTGCGGAACCGTCAAGGGTTGAATGCTAAACCCGATGAGGTGAGAGCCATGCGCGACGGTCGAACATACGATGAGCTGTACCGAAATTTCAGGTGGGACATACCCGCCACCTTTAACATTGGTGTGGACGTCAGCGATAAATGGGCCGATGCCAACAACAAACTGGCCCTGATCTACGTCGGTCCGGATGAAAAGGAGCAACGCTTTACGTTCAAGGACCTCAAGGTCCTCTCAAACCGGTTGGCCAATGCCCTCAAAGCCCACGGAACCCGACCCGGCGGCCGGGTCGGCATCCTGCTGCCCCAATGCCCCGAGACACTGATCGCTCACATTGCGGTCTACAAGCTCGGCTGTATCGCCTTGCCGCTGCTGACCCTTTTCGGCCCCATGGCCATTGAGTACCGCCTCCAGGACAGCGCCGCCACGGTTGTCATCACCAACAGCGAAAATCTGCCAAAAATCGTTGAAATCCGGGATCGTCTGCCTGAGCTGAAGCTGATCCTGGTGGTGGGGCCAGGCCCCGACGGCGATTCAGTGGATTTTTGGAAAAGCGTGGCCGCGGGCAGTCCGGATTTCAGGCCGGTGGCCACCAAACCCGATGACCCCGCCCTGATCATCTACACCTCGGGCACGACCGGCCAGCCCAAGGGGACCCTGCACGCCCATCGCCTGCTGCTGGGTATCCTGCCGGGGTTCGAGTATTACCACAACCTGTTCCCCAAAAACGGGGATCTGATGTACACGCCGCTGGACTGGGCCTACATCGGCGGGTCATACGACGCCCTTTTTCCCACCTTGCACCACGGCGTGCCCATGCTGGCCTTCAGGCCGCCCAAGTTCGACCCCGAAAAAGCCTTTTTCATGATGGAAAAATATGCCGTCCGCAATCTCATGGTCGTTCCCACGGTCCTCCGGATCATGATGAACACCGTCAAAAATGTCCAGGACCGCTACAAGATCAACTTGCGATCGGTCACAGCGGGGGGCGAGACTCTGGGGGAGGAGTTGTACCAGTGGAGCCGGGAATCCCTGGGCGTGGACCTCAACGAGCAATACGGCCAAACCGAGTGTGACCTGGTGATCGGGTTCAGCTGCGAGGTGATGCCGATTGTCCGGGGCGCCATCGGAAAAGCGGTCCCCGGCCACCGGGTGGAAATCCTCAACCCGGCCGGCGAGGTCGCCGCGATCGACGAGGTGGGCGAAATCTGCGTCAAACGACCGGACCCGGTCATGTTTTTGGAGTATTGGAACAACCCGGAAGCCACCGCCGCAAAATTTGCGGGCCAGTGGTTGAAAACCGGAGACCTGGGACGCAAAGACGCGGATGGCCACTTCTGGTTTACCGGGAGAGCTGACGATCTCATCGAGAGCGGCGGCTACCGCATCGGCCCGGGAGAGATCGAAGAGTGCCTGATGAAACACGAGGCCGTGGCCCTGGCCTGTGTTCTCGGGGTGCCGGACCCGGTGAGGGGCCAGATCGTCAAGGCCTTCATCGTGCCCAAGTCCGGGTTCCACCCGGACGCCGCCCTGGAAGAAAGCATCCGCGCCCATGTGAAGGGCAAACTGGAGGCCCACGCCTATCCCCGGGCGATTCAATTTCTTGACGAGATGCCCATGACCAAGACCGGAAAGATTCTTAAAAACAAACTCAAGGCGTTGTAATGCGTTATGATCCGATGAGGATGCGCTTCCGGTTGCCCCGATAATTGATTGCGGAAGATGATCAGGGGTGCCCCGGATTGCGGAACGCCATAAAAAAGGGTTACAGAGATGCGTCTCTGTAACCCTTAAATTTTTTTGGTAGGCACGATTGGATTTGAACCAACGACTTCTACCGTGTCAGGGTAGCGCTCTCCCACTGAGCTACGTGCCTAAGGACAGCGAGACTTCTACCATCGCGGGCCCCGGCTGTCAAGTAAAATGAAGCCGCAGCGGCACCCGCTCAATCCGCATCGGCGTGCAGGAATTTGAGGCCGAGGTAGGTGTAGTGCAGCCCGGAGGCGACGGTCAGGGCGGCGGTCACCCAAAACAGGGTCAGGGCGAAGGGACCGAAGCCGTTTCGGACCGGGTGCAGCAGCACCACAAAAACGGTCAGCAGCTGGGAAAAGGTGGTGAGTTTGCTGACCATACTGGGTTTGATTTCCACCGCGACATCGAAAATTTTCAGGCTGACCATGCCGATCAGGATCACGACGTCGCGGCTGATCACCAGGACCGTCAGCCACTCGGGAATGACGTGCAGAATCGCCAGACAGATGAAGGCCGACAGCAGCAGGAGTTTGTCGGCGACCGGATCCAGGTAGGCCCCCAGAACGGTCCGCTGATTGAAATAGCGGGCGATAAAGCCGTCCAGACCGTCGCTGATCCCCGCAAACGAAAAGACCAGCAGCGCGGGGATAAACATCTCCCGCAGCAGGCAGATCACAAAGAGCGGGGTCAGCAGGATCCGGACCACCGTCAGGGTGTTCGGGATATTGATCGGCAGACGTCTCGCTTTGGGGGCTTCCTTCATGGTTTCAATGGATTGCCTGCCCGTGATGCGGCCGGCGGCTATTGCGGAATCAGCTCCACCTGCAGGCCGTAATCGGACACGTCGTAAATCCGGACGCCGAAAGCATCGAAGGTGTTCATCATCAGGGCGTCGGCCAGCTCCCGGGCATCCCCCTGATAGGTCACCGCCAGGGTGGTGCGGTCGGCGGTCATCTCCCGGGTGGAAAGCGCGGCAACTCCCGTTAGTCCGCTCAGTCGCTGTCGGAACTGGATGAAATTCTTGAGGTTGCGCGTGCCCGCAACCACCACTTCAATGACCGCAGGGCCATCGGCAGCTTGGGGCCGCTCCTGCCCAAGCCCCACCCCCGAGAGCCGCTCATCGAGGGCCGCCAGCGCCACCTTGACTTCCACCAGCACCCGGTAGTGGCCTCCGGCTTTGGCTTCGGTGAGCACCCGGTAGCTTTGAATGAAGCGGTCGGTGTTTTCAAAAACGGCGGCATTCAGCGTTTCAAATGCTGCCACCAGATCCTCCTGGGGCAGCATCTCGGCCGCGGCGCGGGCGGCGGCGCTCGCAAGCGCCCCGGCAAGGGCCTCCTGGCGGGCGGCTTCAATCCCTGCGCCCCGGATCGCGGCCGAGCCGATGACGGTGTAAACCCCGTCGGGCCGACCGGCCTCGACGGCGGCGGCCGCAGCCGCCACTCCCAGCATCAGGCACCAGATCGCGCAGATGCGTAGGGGCCAAAAAATCCGCAGCATACGCCTCTCCTTGGGCTGCCGATCACACCCGGCGCTGCAGGGCGTAATCGGCGATATAATGCAGGACCTCCCGCGATTCCCCGGCCGGAAAGATCTCCAGGGCCGCCTGGGCCCGCCGGACGTGGTCTTCGGCCAGCCGGCGGGTCTCGCGCAACCCGCCGTGGCGCTCCAGAAGGCGCAGCAGCCGGTCGAAATCCTGCGGGGAAACCTCGCCGCCGGTGATCAGGGCCGCCATCCAGGCCCTGTCCGCGGCTTCAGCCCGGTCCAGGGCGTGGATGACCGGCAGGGTCAGCTTGCCCTCCTTCAGGTCCGTTCCCACCGCTTTGCCCAGCTCCCCGGCATCGGCGGTGTAGTCCAGGAGGTCATCGGCCATCTGGAAGGCCAGGCCGATGTGATGGCCGTAGTCGCCCAGGGCGTTTTGGCGGGCCTCGGGCGCACCGGCGATCATGGCCCCCACCCGGCAGGCGCCCTGGATCAAAACGGCGGTCTTGCGCCGGATCACCTCCAGGTACTCCTCCCGCGAGAGGTCCAGCTGCCCTTTACGCATCAGCTGGTGGATCTCGCCCTGGGACATGTTTTCGGTGATGTTGGCGATCACCCCGATAACGGCCGGCGAGCCGCTTTCGGCGGCAATGGAAAGCGAGCGGGCGAGCAGAAAATCCCCCACCAGCACGGCCGTCGGGTTGCCGTAGAGAGCATGGGCCACCGGGCGCCCGCGGCGGAGGGTGCCGCCGTCGACCAGGTCGTCGTGCAATAGGGTGGCGGCGTGCAGGTACTCGAAAATCGTCGCGTACTTCTTGTCGTGGCTGCCCGCATAGCCACAGAGGCGGGCGGCCAGGACCATCAACAGCGGCCGCAGGCGCTTGCCGCCGGCAAAGAGGATGTGCCCGGCGACCTCCCCCACCAGATCGAGATAGGGGGTCAGGTTCTCGGCCAGGGCCGCTTCGATGGCGGCCAGGTCGTCCGCCACGCGCGCCAGGATCAGCTGCTTGAGGTCGGGCATAACGCCTCCCCCACGAGATCGTAATCCAGGCTGTCGGTGATGGCGACCGGCACCACCTGCCCGATTTGCAGGGTGCCGGCGGCGTTGACGTAGGTGATGCCGTCCACCTCGGGGGCCTGAAAAACGGTCCGCCCGACATAGCCCCCCTCCGCCGACGCCTCCTCGATCAGGACCTCGTGCACCCGGCCCAGATGCGCCTGCAGGCGGCGGCTGGAGATCTCGCGCTGGAGGCGCATCAGCCGGTCGCGGCGTCTTCCGGCGACCGCCGGCGGCACCGGGTCGGGGAGCCGGTGGGACGGCAGGTCCTCGGCGTCCGAGTAGGTGAAGACCCCGAGATGATCAAATTCGACCGTCTCCACAAAGCCCAGCAGCCGGTTGAAATCCTCTTCGCTTTCCCCCGGAAAGCCGACGATGACGGTGGTGCGCAGGGCCGCCCCGGGAACCCCGGCACGAATGGATGCGAACAGCGCCAGCAGCTCCTTTTGCCCGTAGCCGCGGCCCATCCGCTTGAGGATGGGGTCGCTGGCGTGCTGAACGGGCAGATCGAAATAGGGGCAGAGGGTGGGCCGCCGGGCAACGGCGCGGATGACGGCCTCGTCGATGCTCTCCGGATGGCCGTAGAGAA
>Ga0272444_10002631_pt1 | contig 16502 bp, 16 predicted proteins | sample SSMForm13_FD_201033 | JGI IMG/M metagenome (GOLD analysis project Ga0272444, IMG submission 201033) | Marine sediment archaeal communities from Little Sippewissett salt marsh, Falmouth, MA, United States - SSM-Form-13 | ecosystem: Environmental > Aquatic > Marine > Wetlands > Sediment ...
CGGGCGTTCGCGCGCGGGGCGCCGATCGTCCTGGTCTCCGGGTGTCACTTCGCCGACTGTCACTACATCAACGCGGTTCACTGGACGCAGAAGCGTGTCGAGAAGCTCTGGGACGAGCTGGAGAAGAAGGGCATCCGTCCCGAGCGGCTCCAGCTCGAGTGGATCTCGGCCGCGGAGGGGCACAAGTTCGCGACCGTGATGCGGGCGATGGAGGAGCTCAGGCAGCAGGTGACGGCGGAGGAGGTCGAGCACACCAAGAAGGTGCTGGCAGATGCTCTGGAACCCGCCGCGGTCGCGGCGTAGGCCCGGCCTGAAGGGAGCAGCGGAACGATGGCCGAAGAGGCGATGTTCAAGTGCCTGCGATGTGGCGCCGAGTTCCCTCTGCCGTACACGCCCGGTGTCACGGAGGAGCGAACGTGCCCGAAGTGCGCGAGCAACAGCTGCCGCAGGATCAAGGAAGAGAAGAAGTAGGCTGCGATGGAGCGCCGCGGGGGGCGCGACCTGCGCGGGCGCAGACCACGGAGTGAGCGATGGCCCTGAGATGTGAGCTGCGACTGAGCGGCGCCGGCGGCCAGGGACTCCTCTTCGCCGGGAAGATCATCGCGGAGGCCGCCGCGATCTACGACGGGAAGATCGCCACGCAGGCGCAGTCCTACGGCCCCGAAGCGCGCGGCGGCGCGAGCAAGTCCGACGTTGTCATCAGCGACGGGGAGATCGACTATCCGGCGGCGACGAGCCTCGATTTGCTCCTCGCCCTGACGCAGGAATCCGTCGGCGCCTACCTCAAGGACGTCAAGCCGGGCGGCATCGTGCTCGTCGACTCCGACCTTGTGGGAGCGATCCCCGATGGGGACCATCGAGTCATCCGCATGCCGATCGTTGAGACGGCCCGAAGCAAGGTCGGCAAGGTCATCAGCGCGAACCTCGTGGCGGTCGGCATCATCGCCGGCCTCGTCGGGGTCGTCTCCGTTTCCGCGATCGAGTCGGCCATCAAGGCCCGGGTCCCGAGGGGCACCGAGGAATTCAACCTCCGGGCCTTCCACGCCGGGCTCGAGATGGCGGCCGGGCTCGCGGCCCCGCCGGCGGTCTGATCTCGGCTCGCGTGGTCGCCTCGGCAAGCGGCCGAGACGTTCCGGAAGACCCCGCGAGCTTCTCTTCACGCAGTCGATACCCAGTTGATGCCTCTGCCGGGCCCCGCGAGGGGAGTCCCGGAGGTGGAGATGAGAGACCCACTCCTCATCCTCGAAGAAGAGACAGCGGTCCTCGCGAACAACAACCAGAGGTATTTGCACGCGGTTCAGACGCGCGCCGGTGAGCTCGTTCAAGCCCTCGAGGAACGCGGCCAGGCCGACCGCGTTCACCTGTGGCAGACCGCCAGAGATCCCGGTGTGGAGATGGACGTCGTCCTCGGGGTCGCGGAGACTCTGGAGGAGCGGCTCTCCTTCCTGGGATGCTACTACTGCCTCCAGTTCCTCAGGATGAACCTCGGCGCGATCGATTCGCTTCGCCTCAATCTCATCTCGCCGATCGATGCGTACACGACGATGCGCGAGTTCATGATGCAGGCGGGCGCGAGCTTCCGCCTGCTCTCCGGCGCGTACATGGAGCGACTCCTGGACGTCTTCCTCGAGGGCAAGGTCGTCCCGCGCTACGCGATCATCGGCGTGGGCACGAGGGCGGATCAGGACGACATCGACGTGGGGGTGATCGACGACGCGAGCGACGGGAGAGACGCGCTCAACGCGGCCGTCGCCAGGATGAACACGGAGATGCTCCGCTACGCGACAACGCTCCATTTCCATCTCTCGGAGCACGTCGGGGAACGGGGGTTCAGCGCCTCGATCCCCGAGTACCGGGCCATGCTCGACAAGGCCGTCCACGACTTCGTCATCATCAGCGAGATGCTCGGCGGAGCCCTGATACTGGGGGATCGGGACCTCTTCGCGGGATTCGACCGCGACGTGGTCGCCAGGTACTACTGCCGGCCCGGGGAGGATCCCAAGTGGCACGTCGGGTACCTCCGCGGGATCCTCGGAGAGATCCGGTCGCTGATCGGCAGGCCCTTGGCGGGAGAGCGGATCCACCCGAAGGACGACGGCCTACGGATGATCAAGGGGGTCCTCTCCGCGCTCAAGACCATACACGGCGTCCGGGACGTCAACGCGTGGCGGATCGTCGATGCGCTTCGGCTCAAGAGGCCCGAGGACAGGGAGGCCCTCGACAGCATCGAGCGCTCTCTCTCGTTCCTCGAGGTCTTCCGCTACGTCTACCAGCTTGTCGTCGTCCAGGAAGAGGAGGTGTATCTCGCCGACGACGTGATGGAAGGGAACATCGACAGGGTTGCCGAGATCATGGGGTATCGGACCGTCGGAACGGTGCGGCCGGGAATGCACCTCCTGGTCGACTACTACGAGCACCTGGACCACGCCCGGAAGGACGTGGTGCAGCTCACGGCCGAGTGCACGGATCATCTCAAGAGGACGACGGTCTTCGCGGACATGTTCGACGCGTCGTATTCCGGCAACGTGGCTTCGGACTTCGCTCGGCGCAGCGCCTTCTTCAAGGGCACGACGTTCTGGCGCGACATCCTCGAGGTGCTGGAGCAGAACGACAGCCGGCTCCTCAAGCGGTACATCGCGGACCTCGATTCCCTCTCGGGGCTGGAGCGCGAGAAAGTGGTCGGCGCCCTGTCGGACTGCGCCGACTACGCGCTCGGCTCGGTGATGGCCTTCATCGTTCTGCTTTCCCGCATGAAGGGCTGCCCGGGGTCTGAGACGTTGACGGAGGAGCTCGGGACGGCCCTCAGGCGCAAGCTTAGGACGATTCCCTACGCGGAGCGGAAGCTCATCGAGCTTTTCTACCGCAGGCCTCGGCTGGTCAACCGGTACCTTCTGTCGATCGACAGCGAGGCCATGCAGGAGCTGTCCGAGCTGTTCCGGAAGGAGGTTTGGGAGCCCGAGATCGTCGTCTGGCGCGACAGGTTGGCCCGTCTCGTGAGCACCCACATGAGGTCCAGCCGCTACTTCCGCCGTTACCTTGAGAGGGCCGGCGAGCGCTACCCGTCTTGCCTGACGCGCCTCGACAACCAGGCCGCCCTGCGCGACATGTCGAGGGGCGTCCTCGCGGAGGTTGAGCTCGAGACGACGCACGCGGGACGCAAGGCGAGGCTCGGGGATTTCTACGACCTCGAGTTCCTACGCATCGGGCTCGGCACGCTCGGCGGTGTTCCCGCCAGGATCACGGACGCCTCGTTCACCGACGCGGCCGACACGTACATCAGGGATCTCTTCGACGTCTGCAAGCGGGAGGTCGACGAGAACGTCCTGTTCAGGGTGGCGACCCACGACCTTCTGGCGATCTACGCGACGGGCGGCCTCGGGCGAGAGCAGGCCTACGACGACGATTTCGATTTGATGATTCTGCTCAACACCCGCCACGAGGACGTCAGGGCCTATGCGAGCCGGATCGTCGCGAAGATGAACGCGGAGATCATCAAGCGGGGGACGCTGCCGCACTACCGGTTCGCGGATCACTTCGGACACTACGTCACGACGCTCGATGAGCTGTCCGACTTCTTCACGATGGGTCGCGAGGATGACTTTATCGACATGTCACAGATCCTCGAGGCGAGGATGATCGTCGGGACTCGGAGGTTCGCGAGCGAGTTCGAGCGCCGGATCGTCGAGCCACACGTCTACGCGAACCGTCATCGCTACGTGGAGCGGATGAGGGGGGAGATCGCCTCCCGGCACCACGACGCTCGGGTCAAGAGCGTCGTGTCCGACAACGTGAAGGACGGGGTGGGCGGCATGAGGGACATCCTGATGCTCCTGCTGATGTACAAGGCGATCTGTCGACTGAAGCAACCCGTCAACTCGGAGCTCATGCTGGCCGCGTCACGCATCGACACGAGGCACAGGAAGGAGCTGGAGTTCCTTTCGGGCGCGCTCGAGTTCTTCAAGAACCTGAGGGACGCCTACCGGCTCGCCGTCGGGGCAGAGGATCGGCTTCGACCGGGGCATCTCCACATCGTTGCGGCGGCCATGGGGCTCTGCTACGGCAGCGAGGAGGAGGCGGAGGGGTCTCTGCTCCGGGCCTATCGCGGGTGCACGACCCAGGTGGCGGAGATCGTGAACGCGATCGCGGCCGATGTCGCGCGGCTCGACACCGACGCGTGTGTCGAAGCCTGATCGCCGCGGCCTGAAGGCCGATTCGCTGGGGGCATGATTTCGACCACGGCTTCCGGGACCGCTCTCGCCGCGGTCGAAGGAGGAGCTTTGAGCGACGACATCAAGCAGATCGAGATCGAGGGACACCTCGTCGGTCTCGTGGGCCTTGGGGCGGCATTCGACGACCCCTCGCTCCGCGAGCACGAGGACGAGGACTCGCTCAAGCGCGCGCTCCTCGAGCGGGTTGCGGCGTCGAACTACGTCCCGAAAGAATCCCGCGAGGCATACGCTGAGGCGGTCTACCTCGCGTACCTCGGGCATCGGGAAGGTGGGGAGGACGACGATCGGAAGAAGTCGGCGATGACCTGGCGCGGCATCGTCCGGGAGACGATCCAGTGGTACCCGACGGTCGACGACGGCGCGTGCAACGGCTGCAAGCGGTGCATCGACTTCTGCTCGTTCGGCGTGTTCAGCTACGAGCGCGAGTGCGAGACGGTCCGGGTCGAGAGCCCGTTTGCCTGCGTCGTAGGCTGCAGCCTGTGCTCGTCGCTCTGCGAGCCGCGCGCAATCACCTTCCCCCCGCTTTCCTACCTGGACAACCTCATCAAGTCGAGGGGCTAGCGCCCCACCCAAGAGCAGGCAGGCTCGCCGGGGGCCCCGGCGAGCGGCGCTCTTTTCGAGTGCCGCCCGGACGGCCAGAAGGGCGAGTGGGTGCGTCACTCGGGGTGATCTGTCTCATGAGCCCCAAGTCACTGTTTACCAGTCTTTCTATCGTCGGTATTGACATTCGTCAGACATACTAGTACGCTTGCCAAGGTCGCGCCACGGCTCTCGCACTGAGGCGGCCCGCCTGTGGCAGCCGACTGACTCTCACGCATTCAGCAGATCGACGGAGGGACGCGTATGCCTTTTTGAGGCGTCGCCCGGACCTGTGGCCTCGCTGCCGAGAGACGCAGGAGGTCTTGCTGGCGCCGGTGTCGGGGAGCTGTGTCCGCGCGGCTCCCTGACGAATCGAGGGAGCTTGTGGTTCGTTCACCCCTCAGAGGAGAAGAAAACGTGAAAGGGCTGATAATCACCCTGGCGGCTCTTGCGTTTCTTGCGGGCGTTGCGTCCGCGAACCAGGAGATGGTTGTGCCCCGAGATGTCAGGAGCATGCCGCGCGTCGACTGGTTCTGGTTTGACGATCTCGAGCCGGCGGATCCCGGGTGGACGCACGGCTCGGGGGTTTTCGATCCCTGTAGCCAGCCGAAGGAGCGCTTCGACATCTACCCGCTCTACCCGAACTGGGGCGTGGGGAACACGGTCGTCCGCGCGCAGTCGTTCACTCCTCAGGAGGCATACTCGCTCTGCGGAGTGAGCCTGATGATGTCCCAGAGCGGCGCGGCCACGCTCTACATCCAGGATGGTCCCACCGCGAATCCCACGAACATCTACGCTTCGGGAACGGCGACGGTCCCAGGAGCGGAGGGCTGGGTTTTCTTCGACACGGAGCCGGACATTTGGACCGCCCCCGAGGAGATGCTCTACCTCCGCCTGGACCAGGGCCCTCCGTTCTGGCGGAAGTACGAGGACCTGTCCGAGCCCCCTTGGGATGCGTATCCACGAGGTGAGGCGTTCGAGGACGGGATGTGGTACGGGGATGACTTCCACGACTTCTGGTTCATCACGTACACCTACTGGGACGTCCCGCCGGACGCGCCGGGCGGCGGGACGAGGAGCGGCGACTACTGGCACATCATTGAGAACCTCTGCAAGTCGTGGTCGCCCACGCACGTCTGGGTCAACACATCGCCCGACACGAACGACGCGTTCGTGCCGCCGAACACGGAGAACTGGCTCGTGACCCCATTCCTGGACCTCTCGGACGCCGTCACCTGCACGACGTTCTTCATCATGCAGTACTTCACTCCGACGGTCGATGACGATCACTGGATCGAGGAGGTCACGACGGACGGCGGTCTGACCTGGACGCAGCTCGGCGCCTGGTGGGGCGATCAGTGCGACCTCGGCTACGGCCCGTGCGACCACTTCCTGTCGAGCCATGACATCACCGCGCTCCTGCCGGGCACCGGCGTCGGCGCCTACAAGTGGACGTACTACACGACCAGCAACGGAGCCGGTCCGGACGTCTGCGGCTGTGCCGGGATCACCATCGACGACGGCGGTTTCTACGGCGAGCGGGAGGGCTCACCTGTCGAGAAGGCGACCTGGGGCAGCGTCAAGGCGCTCTATCGTTGATGCGGCATCGTCTCTCGGTGTCGTATTGGTTCCTCGGGGCCCCCGCCACGCTCCACGGGGGCCCCGGGCGCGTTCACGGGGCGGGTCAGCTTGGCCGTTGCCCGTGCGGTTCGGTGGCGGGGGACGAAGGACTCCAGCACAATATATCTTGACAAACACATGAGAATAGGTGTATTCTGGATGTGGGTTCTTGAATGGACTGCGGCGCTGCGGCACGGTCGGCCGGGCCGTCCAGGCGCCGGGAAAGGAGGTCTCTCTTGAGACTACTGCTTCTGCTTGCGTTCATCCTGGCTCTGACGCTTCCTGCCTTCGCCCTGACGGAGACGGCCGACTGGGAGGGGAGCTACACCGTCCTCGGGCTCTACGGCTCCGGTGAGCCGCCGATCCTCGCCACGCTGGGTTGGCCACCCGATCCAATGCACGGCCAGTCGCTCCGCCTCGAGGACAACTCGCCCTCGGGGACGCCCCAGGCGTACATCGCGTGGGTCAAGGGCCTCTCGGACGGGGACACGATCCACGCCTGCTTCCAGCGGTACGACATGACGCCTGGCGGGAGCCCGTCGTGCAGGATCTGGGGCCACTGGAACGACGACCCGGGCGATCTCAACGGCTACAACGGGAGCGCCGACGGCGAGAGCGACTACGGTCCCGGCGAGGGCTGGGACGAGACCTGCTTCGAGTGGGTGGTCGCGGACGGCCACACCGGGCTCGTCATCGAAGTCCGGACCTACTCGAACCCGGGCGACGTCGTCTGGATCGACGAGCTCGAGGTGACCGCCCCGGATCACGCGGAGATCATCACACCTGAGAACGAGGTGTTGATCGATTCCGCGACCTGGTCGGCGATCAAGGCGCTCTACCGGTAGGCGAGAGCGGCGGGACGTCTCGTACGGCCGAGCGACCGGCGCGGCGCCCCCACACCGCCGCCCGGTGATCCCGGCGGGACGACCCGAACGATCGACGCACGAACGAAGAGCGGCCCGACTCCGCGAATGCGGGGCCGGGCCGCTGTCTGTCTTCCCGATGTCCGTCAGGCCGCCGGACGCGCGCCCGGCGAGGCCTTCTTCAGACGTGCGATGATCCCGTCGGCCTTGACCTTGTGGAGGTTGAGGCCGAGCTCCTCCGGCGTCAGTCCCTGGGCGAGGCCGAGGAGCTGGAAGTAGTAGATGACCGGAATGTCGAACTTCGTGTCCTTCTTCCTACCGACGACGATCTGCCCGAGGTCGAACGACGAGAAGCAGGTCGGACAGATCAGTCCCATGCAGTCCGCGCCCACGTTCCGGATCGCCGAGAAGATGTCGTAGACCATCTCGATCGGCATGTCGTCGTCCATGCAACCCTTCCCGCAGCAGAGGAGCTTCTCCCGGTGCCCGATGGGCGTCGCCCCGATGGCCGAGACCAGGTCCTCGAGGAGCGACGGGTAGTCCGCGTCGTCGACGTGCATGATCTGGCTCGGCTTCAAGAGGTGGCAGCCGTAGTGGATCGCCACCTTGACGCCATCGAGCGGCCTGACGACGGTCTCCGCGACCTTGTCGATGCCGATCTCGTCCCGGATGAGCACAACGGCGTGATCGACCTTGACCGTGCCCTTGTACTCCCTGCCGATCTTCTTGAGCCTCTTGTTCACGGCGTCGCGAAGCCCTTCGTCCTCCGCCAGGAGGAACGTGGCCTCCTTGAGCGTGGCCGTGCAGCCACTGCAGAGCGTGACGATGTTGAGGCCCGCCTCTTCCGCGATCGTCAGGTTCCTCGCGGCGATGGTGAGCCACGCGAGGACGTCCTTCGTCTTGAAGAAGATCGGATCGGGGCAGCACGTGAAGCCATCGAGGTCGACGAGTTCCATGCCGAGGGCGGGCGCGGTGCGCCGGAACGATGCTTCCATCTGGGGGTACTTGATCGGGATCATGCATCCGTAGAACGGCGCGACCTTCATGCTCTCTCCTCTAGTCCTCCAGCAGTTTGATCATCTCATCGACAGGGTACTCGCCGAGTGGCTCCAGACCCAGGTTCGCACGGATCTTCTGTACGGCGGGTGTGATGATGCCGGAGACTCCGGCCTTCGTGATGTTCTCCGTCAGGCTGGCGACCCGTCCCGGAGCGTTGCCGAGCTGGGTCGCGAGGTTCTTGAGGGCGATGATCACCTCGATCGGCCGGACGTCCTGCGGGCAGCGCTCGTAGCAGCTGTAGCAGTTCGTGCAGAGCCAGATGGGGGAGTCGGGCCCGAGAAGCCTGTCAGCGCGTCCCAGGAGCACGTCGAGGAGGATCTGTCTCGGGTTGAACGCGTCGTTGTACTTCGCGGCGGGACACTGCGCGACACAGGCGCCGCACTGGTAGCAGTAGTTGTGGTGGTCCCCGCCGACGATCTCGTCGAGCTTCCGCCGGAGCTCGAAGTCGATGCGGACGGTCTCGCTGGGCTTCTCTGGCATGCTGGGAGCCCCCGGGGATGGTCTTCACCTGGACCTCCGGCAGACGGCGCGGCCCCTGACGAGCGTTCGCACGCCGCCACCGCGTAACGCACGAAAAGGAGGTGCTGGACCCCCCATCGCAGCTTCAAAACTACCTGGAATCCAGGCCGGAGTCAAGCGCGAGGCCGGCGTCAGCAGGGCGGTCCCGGGCGATCCGGAGGCCGCGCGACGGTTCGTGGATCGTGCTCTCGAGACGCTCCCGAGCGCTCCGAACGGGCGCCGCCCCGGGGCCGGCTACGCGTCCTCCACGCGGCCTTTCCCGTCGGTCAGGGCCGCGACCGTCTCCCGGAACGCGTCGACGTGCTCGCGCGGGAGCCGGATCCTGAGGTTGACCCGCGATCCGTAAGCTCCCTCGACCGCCACAGCCTCAAACCGGCCCAGCGCGTTCTTGAGCGGACTGACGGCGGGATAACCGATCTCGACGAGAAGCTCCGTCCTCTCGACGCGCTCCGTCAGACGAAGGCCGTCGAGCGCGAGCCTGACGGAGCCGCCGTAGGCCCGGACGAGGCCCCCGCGGCCGAGCTTGACACCGCCGTAGTACCGTGTGACGACGGCCGCGACGTCGCCGACCCCGCTCCCGAGAAGCACGTCCAACATCGGACGGCCGGCGGTGCCGGAAGGCTCTCCGGCGTCGCTCATGCCGATCTGCCGGGTGTCGCCCGGCGGTCCCACCACGTAGGCCCAGCAGTTGTGGGTCGCGTCGGGGAACTCGTCCCGGACCGCGGCGATGAACGCCCGCGCGTTCTCGACCGTCCCCGCGCGCCCGACCGTCGCGATGAAGCGGCTCCGATCGATCGTTTCGTCGGAGCGGCTCTTCTCGGCCGGCACCGGATAGCGCTCGGGCAGTCCGGTCGCATCGCCCTTCGTCATCCGGACTCCCAGCCCGTCTCTCGGCCGATCCGCCGCCTCGTGATCCGTCCGAAGACGACGACGGCGAGGTAGACGGCACCCGCGAGGAGGATCACGGCGGCGCCCGCCGGCAGGTTCGGGCCGTACGACAGCGCGAGGCCGCCCGTCGTGAACGCGGCCGACAGGAGCATTGCAGCGACGATCATGTGTGAGAGCCGGGACGTGAATCTTCCCGCGACCGCCGCCGGAATGGTCAGGAGCGCGATGACGAGCACGATCCCGACCACCGTGACGAGAAGGACCACCGTCAGGGCGGTGAGCACGATGAGCAGCAGGTAATAGAACTCGACGCGGAGGCCGCGCGCCTCGGAGAACTCCTCGTCGAACGACACGGCGAGGAGCTGGTTGTGGAACAGAATGCCGGCGGCGAGGACGACGGCGTCGAGCGCCGCGATGAGCCACAGGTCTTTCGTCGTGACCATCAGGATGTTGCCGAAGAGGTAGCTCATGAGGTCCTCGGCGTACCCCGGCGTCCTCGAGAGGAAGAGCACGCCCGCGGCCATGCCGACGGCCCAGACGGCGCCGATGACGGTGTCCGCCCGCTCGCGGGCCCTCAAGCTCACGAGTCCGATCACGAGGGCGGCGATGAGGGCCGCGGCGAGCGCGCCGTAGAGCGGATCGAGCCAGACCCATCCGTGGGCCCGCTCCAGGTAGAGCGACGCGCCGATTCCACCGAGCACGCAGTGAGCGATCCCTCCCGCGATGTACGTGATGCGGCGGACGACCACGTAGCTCCCGATCACGCCGCACGCGACGCTGGCTAGGAGCCCGGTCAGGAGAGCGTTCCTCATGAACGCGTGGTCGACGAGCGCATCGAGGAAGCCGCCCATCAGCACCCCCCACTGCGGTGGTGATCGGGATCGTGGAGCACCGCGCGCACGTCGCGCCCGTACATCTCGCTGATGAGGTCGCCGGTCAGCTCGCCGGTCGGGTGGATGGCGATCGTCCGCTTGACGCAGACGACCGTCTTCGAGAAGTCGGACACGAATCCGAGGTCGTGCGTGACGAGGAGGATCGTCAGCCGCTCGTGTAGCCTCTTCAACAGAGCGTACAGCTCACCCTCCATCATGACGTCGAGGTGCGCCGTCGGCTCGTCCATGAGGAGGATGTCCGGCTGAGAGGCAAGGGCCCGGGCGATCAGCGTCCTCTGCCGGAGTCCTCCCGACAGCGTCGCGAAGGGTCGGCGGGCGTGATCGGAGAGTTCGACTTCCCGGAGCGCCTCCTTCGCGGCCTCGCGATCCTCGGGTCCGTACCCTCCGAACACCCTGTGCCTTTCCAGTCGGCCTGTCAGTACGACGTCGAGGACGCGAACCGGGAAGCTCTGGTCGGCGAGCGAGTGCTGCGGCACGTAGCCGATGCGGGTGCGGGCCTCGACCGGTGGCCGCCCGAACACCTTGACGGTCCCGGCCGTCGGGTGGATCAACCCGAGGATGAGCTTCAGAAGCGTCGTCTTGCCGCCGCCGTTCGGGCCGACGACCGTCACGAAATCGCGCTCGTCGATCTCGAGGTCGACGCCCTTGAGCACGGACTCCCCGTCATACGAGAACGAGACGCCTCGGAACTCGATGATCGGCTTTCCTGGCATCGACCGGACCCTCCCGGATGGCGGGGCGTCAATGCTCGTCCGGAGCGAGCGCCGCGCGGATCCTCTCCGCCATGGTCCTGAGGTTCGCCGCGGCATCGTAGGCGAGGGGATCGATCGGGACGACGACGCCCCCGATCTCTCTCGCGACCGCCTCGGCGCTCTTCGCCGAGAACTGCGGTTGGACGAAAATCACCCGGACTCCGTCCTCGCCCGCCCGCTCGATCAGTTCCGCAAGCTCCCGCGCGCTCGGCTCGCTCCCGCCCGTCTCCACGGCCACTTGAGTCAGTCCGTACGCGTCGGTGAAGTAGCCGAACGCCGGGTGGAAGACGTAGACGGTTCTTCCCCGTAAGGGAGCCAGCGTCTCCGCGAGCCCGTGGTCGAGATCGCTGAGATCGGCGCGGAGCGCCTCGAGGTTCGCGCGGTACTCGGCAGCGTGCGCGGGGTCGAGGTCCGTGAGGGCCTCGCAGACGTTCGCCGCCTGGAGCCCGAGCGGGCGCGGCGCGAGCCAGATGTGGGGATCGGAGAGGCCGGCCGCGTCGTCGCCATCTCGGTGCCCGTGCGGCGGGTACCCGTCCTCGTCACCTCCATGTTCGTGCGCCGGGCGCCCGGTCTCCTCGTCGTCGCGCCCGCCGAGCGGCCGTCTGGCCACGCCGCGTCCCATGTCGACGACGACGAGGTTCGGGTTCAGCTCCTCGATCCCCTCCAGAAGCTCGCGTTCGAAGGGGAGGCCGATCGCGAAGTAGACGCGGCTCTCGGCGAGGGCGACCATCTGTCGGGGCGTCGCGTCGAACGAGTGGGGGGACTGGCCGGGAGGGACCAGGACCTCCGTCGCGACGTGCGAACCGCCGATCCGGTCGACGACATACTGCGCGGGCGGGATGCCGACAAACGCGCGGATCGTGCCGTCGTCGGCGTCGGCCCCGGGGGCCGCGGCGGCCACGAGCGCGATCGTGATGAGCGCCGCGCGAAGCATACTCACTCCTGAGTCGTTCGGGCGCGCTGTCGGGATCACGACCGGCCCTTCTCGCAGACCGGTCGGAGCTCGCGGCAGTGCTCGCACTCCTCCAGCGGGTGGTCCTCCGCGAACTCGAGCCAGTGCTCCATCTGTTTCGGGCTGAGCTTCCCCGACCCGCTGCAGAGGGGACACGTGCTCTCCAGGGCGGAGAGGATCGCGCCCCGGATGAACTCCGAACGGTTGTCGACCCCCTTGAGGGCCTCGATCAACCCCTCGTCCGCCTTGAACGAGACGATCTCCGACTTCCTCGGCATGGCGTGGGTTCCTCCGATCGTCCGGGAACAGCAGGTTGCCGCCCCCTTATTACTATGTACTACGCCCCGTGTCAAGCCTCCGCCGGGCCGCGCTGGGCCCTCCGGTGGTTGGACGGCCTGCGGCGTTTCGGTCGGAGCGTTCCCCGTGGCCTCCGCGCGTCGGCCGCGCGCGGCGTTCCTCCGAGCGTGTCGTTCCCTCCGGGTGAGCGTTGACAGCGCTCCGGCGATGCCGGAGACTTGAGGTTCCCCCTCATCCAGGACACATCCGGCATGAATGGGAGGCTCCGTGAACGGCAGCAAGGCCCGGGACGATCTCTGCATCAACACGATCCGCTTCCTCTCGGTGGATGCGGTCCAGAAGGCCAACTCGGGACACCCGGGCGCGCCGATGGGAGCCGCGTCGGTCGTCTACGTCCTCTGGGACCGCTTCCTCCGGCACAACCCGAGAAACCCCGCCTGGCCCGACCGCGATCGGTTCGTGCTCTCCGCCGGTCACGCGTCGGCGCTCCTCTACTCGCTCCTCTACATGACGGGGTACGACCTGGCGCTCGACGACCTCAAGAGCTTCAGGCAGTGGGGCAGCAGGACGCCGGGGCACCCCGAGCACGGGCTCACGCCGGGCGTCGAGGCGACAACGGGGCCCCTGGGCCAGGGCCTCGCGAACGGTGTCGGGATGGCCATCGCCGAGCGTGCCCTCGCCGCGCGGCTTAACGGGCCGGGGCACGAGATCGTCGACCACAACACGTACGTCCTCGCCTCCGACGGCGACCTCATGGAGGGTGTGGCGAGCGAGGCCGCGAGCCTCGCGGGAACGCTCAAGCTCGGGAAGCTCATCGTCCTCTACGACGACAACGGGATCTCGATCGAGGGAAGCACCGATCTGACATTCACGGAGGACGTCGCCGCGCGCTTCCGCGCGTACGGGTGGCAGGTCGTGGGACCGGTCGACGGGCTCGATCTCGATGCCGTCGAGGCCGCGATCGCCGAGGGGCGCGCCGACGCTGCGAGGCCTTCGCTCGTCGTCTGCCGGACGACGATCGGGTACGGGAGCCCGGGGGCGAACACCCCGGCCGTCCACGGCGCGCCGCTCGGTGAGGAGGGCGTGCGGAAGTCGAAGGAGACCCTCGGATGGCCTCTCGAGTCCGCGTTCCACGTCCCGGACGACGCCCTCGAGCACATGCGCCTGGCGGTCGGGAGGGGAGGTGACTACGAGAACACGTGGGGGGAGCGATTCTCCGCGTACGCGTCACGACACCCGAAGGAGGCCGCGGAGTTCACGGCACGGATCGCCGGTGAGCTGCCGGCCGGGTGGGGTGATGGGCTCACCGACCTCTTCGCGGGGAGCGGTCCGATGGCGACGCGCGTGGCGTCGGGCAAGGTCCTGAACGCGCTCGCGGCCCGCGTCCCCGCGCTCATCGGAGGCTCCGCCGACCTCGCGCCGTCCAACATGACGCTGATCGAGGGCGCCGCGGACTTCGCGGCGGACCGGTACGACGGCCGGAACCTCCGCTTCGGCGTGCGCGAGCACGCGATGGGCTCGATAGCGAACGGCATCGCGCTCCACGGCGGGTTCGTTCCATACGGGGGCACGTTCCTGGTCTTCTCGGACTACATGCGGCCGCCGATCCGGCTCGCGGCGATCACCGGCCTCCGGGTCGTCTACGTCTTCACGCACGACAGCATCGGACTTGGGGAGGACGGGCCGACGCACCAGCCGGTCGAGCAGCTGATGAGCCTCCGGGCGGTCCCGAACCTCACGGTCATCCGCCCGGCCGACGCGACCGAGACCGTCGAGGCCTGGAAGGTGGCCATCGCGAACGCAGACGGCCCCACGGGGCTCGTCCTCTCGCGTCAGAAGCTCCCGGTTCTCGACCGGAGCGAGTTCCCGCCCGCGGCGGTCGCGTCGGGCGGGTACGTGCTCTGGCAGTCGGGAGAGGGCATGCCCGATGTCATTCTGATCGGCACGGGCTCCGAGGTCCACATCGCGCTCGAGGCGGGGCGCGCCCTGGCCGACGAGGGCGTGAACGCGCGCGTCGTGTCGCTTCCGAGCTGGGAGCTCTTCGACCGCGCGTCCGCCGAGCACAGGGAGGCAGTCCTTCCGGCCGCCGTTCGCGCCCGGGTGGCCGTCGAGGCCGGCGTGCGCGTCGGCTGGGAGCGCTACGTCGGGCTCGACGGGGCCGTCGTCGGGCTCGACCGCTTCGGCGCAAGCGCCCCGTACCAGACGAACTACGAGCGCCTCGGGATCACCGCCGAGGCCGTCGCGGACGCGGCGAGGAAGCTCCTCGCGGGATGAGTGCCCCTTGGGCGTCGCCGCCAAGGGGCCTTCGCGCGGGATGGGTGCGTGGGTGGGGTCACCGTCGCGGACGCCACAAGGAACCTCCTCGCAGGTTGGGCGCGCGCCGCGCCCGGGCCGAGCCCGTGGGAGGCGGCCTTCCCGGATTCCGTCGCGGCGGGCGCAACCCGGCCAGCCATCTTGCATCCTAGCACCAGTAACCGTTATCATTCCTGTCACCGATCCAGGCCGAGGTCCGATGGAACCCTCCGCGAGGCACGGGGCGCCCCTCAGGATGACCCCGAGCCGACGGGCCATCCTTGAGCGCGTACGCCACAGCGCGTCGCACCCGACGGCCGACGAAGTCTACCGGGAGGTCCGGAAGGCGCTGCCGAGGGTGAGCCTCGGGACCGTGTACCGGAACCTCGAGATCCTCGTGCGACGCGGGCTCATCCGGATCGTCGACGATGCCGGAGGGCGGAGGCGATACGATCGCACGCTCGAGGACCACTGCCACGCTCAGTGCCGGTCGTGCGGGCGCATCGAGGATGTTCGAGTCGATGCGTGGCCCAGGCTGGAGAGGCTCCTCGAGGGCGAGTGCGATTTCGAGATCGACGGATGCCGCGTGAACTTCGTCGGGATCTGTCCTGAGTGCGCGCACGGGCCGACGGATCCCGTCGCCAGGAAGGGGAGGATTGAACGATGAGTATCAAGGGCACGAAGACGGAGAAGAACCTGCTCACGGCCTTCGCCGGCGAGTCCCAGGCGCGGAACCGCTACACGTACTTCGCGAGCCAGGCGAAGAAGGACGGCTACGTCCAGATGCAGAAGATCTTCGAGGAGACCGCCGGCCAGGAGAAGGAGCACGCGGAGCGGCTCTTCAAGTTCCTGGAGGGCGGGGAGGTCGAGGTCCGGGCCGCGTTTCCGGCCGGCGTGATCGGGAGCACGAAGGAGAACCTCCTGGCGGCCGCGGGCGGCGAGCACTACGAGTGGACCGAGATGTACCCGGGGTTCGCGAAGGTCGCGCGCGACGAGGGGTTCGAGGACATCGCCAAGGCCTTCGAGTCGATCGCCGTCGCGGAGAAACAGCACGAGAAGCGCTACAACGATCTCCGCGCCAACATCGAGGCGGGCAGGGTCTTCAAGCGCGACAGGCCCGTCGTCTGGCGCTGCATCAACTGCGGCTACCTGCACGAGGGGATCGAGGCGCCGGAGAAGTGCCCGGCGTGCGACCACCCGCAGTCGTGGTACGAGCTTCTGGCGGAGAACTGGTAGACGAGAAAGGGGTGCCCCGTGATCCGGCGGGGCGCCGCGGAAAGGGGAACGCAATGCCGGAACGCACCGGAATCGTCACGGCCGGAGGGAATCCCGTGACGCTCGTGGGAAACGAGATCAAGGTCGGCGAGAGGGCGCCCGGCTTCGAGGTCGTCGACAACGACATGAAGCCGGTCAAGTTCTCGTCGTTCGACGGGAAGGTGCGGATCATCGCGTCGGTGGCGTCGCTCGACACCTCCGTATGCGACGTGGAGACGCGACGGTTCAACACGGAGGCGGCGGGGCTGGGGGAGGACGTCGCGATCCTCACGGTAAGCATGGAC
>Ga0272444_10002633_pt1 | contig 16499 bp, 17 predicted proteins | sample SSMForm13_FD_201033 | JGI IMG/M metagenome (GOLD analysis project Ga0272444, IMG submission 201033) | Marine sediment archaeal communities from Little Sippewissett salt marsh, Falmouth, MA, United States - SSM-Form-13 | ecosystem: Environmental > Aquatic > Marine > Wetlands > Sediment ...
ACATATAGGAGGGCACTATGAAAACAGTCAATTTTACTGATTTTAGAAAAAAAGCATCCAGTTTTATTACTGAAGTAGAGCATGGCGAAACGATAATCCTTGTGAGACGTGGAAAGCCAATAGCAGAGGTTGTTCCATTTACTGACCGGCATACACGAACACCATCCTGGAAAGAGCCAGGTATTCATTTACAGATTAGCGGAGCAGATTTATCATCGGCTATTGTGGAGGATCGTGAGGCAGAATCATGAAGCTTTTTTGTGATTCATCCGCTCTTGCTAAAAGATATGTATATGAGCAAGGTTCTGAGAGTATGGACTCTCTTTTGCAGAAGGCGTCTCAGTTAGCACTGTGTACAATTTTGGTGCCTGAAATAATTTCTGCGCTAAATCGAAGACGGAGAGAGCAAATTTTATCGTTGCGCGAATATCGCACGATTAAGAGACAATTGCTGGAAGATGTCCGTGACGCAATCGTTCTTCAAATTACCCCCGCGGTCATTTCCCGTTCTGTGCAGCTATTAGAAAATAATAACTTAAGGGCAATGGATGCTTTGCATATCGCCTGCGCCCTTGAATGGCGGACCGAAATTTTTGCAACTTCTGATAAAAGACAGTTTGTTGCAGCTCAGAACACCGGACTTTTGACTGAGTTCATAGGCCAATAAGGCAGTTGAGCGGACTGGGCTATTCGTGCGGCGTTTTTGAAATTCTGTGCAGGCATGTAGTGCAAAGACAACGGCCCGCGGATCACCTGCAAGGTCTGGGTGTGAGCCCGAAGGGATCATGCCCAGACCTTGACAGGTGGATCCGCTTGTTGTGAGGCGCTTTGCGCCGGGCAACAAGCGGATGAAATCCGCGGGCCGTTGTTGACGGGCGCGAAGCGTCCGTCAACAACCAATTATTACAGAGAAAAAGTTTGGAGACCCGATTATTAAGATTGTTCAACATCACCGGTCAGAAGCCGATTTTCCGACGATGCCGGGGGTTTTGGTGGCCGGAATCCCCCCACCGGCAATTTCACACGACAAGTCCCGAGATGCAGCGGGCCTCCCGGGGTAAGCACACATCTTTCGGTACGTGAGCGCCGAGTATACGAGCACTGCCTGAGATGGATAGAGGACTTAACCTTGTTTTGCCCCGAATAGCGGGATCCCTGACAGGCTGGTCCACAAATGCGCGCCTGTCGAAGATCTCGCTGTCGGGGACTCGATTTCTGATCGTCACCCCGTTAAATGTGACAACACCGAAGCGCTGGCAAAAGGATATCGGGTAAAACAGTTCGTAAACATTGAAAAAGTTGCACGGCGCAAGCTTAGACAGCTTGAAATCGCAAATCGACTCGATGACTTACGGGTACCCCCGGGAAATCATCTTGAAGCGCTCAAAGGTAATCGTTCTGGTCAGTATAGCATTCGCATCAATGATCAGTGGAGGCTTTGCTTTCGATGGTTAGATTCTGGTGCGAAAGAAGTTGTGATTGTAGATTATCATTGAGGAGTTATAATCATGAAAAAACTTGACCCAATTACGCCAGGCGAAATCTTGTTGGAAGAATTCTTAAAACCTATGGGACTTAGTCAATATCGATTGGCTAAGGAAATCGGAGTTATAGCTCAGCGCATCAGTGAAATTGTTTCCGGTAAGCGTTCCGTTACGGCTGACACTGACCTGCGTCTTTGCCAATTTTTCGGTTTATCAAATGGTTACTGGCTACGCGCCCAAGCCGCACATGATACAGGGGTTGCGGAGCAAACCCTTGGCTCGATACTGAAAAAAATAAAACCTTGGTCAGAACAAGTAGCTCAACAACAGGGTTGAGAGGGACTGGGAGAAACCATTCGCTTTTGTTACCCTCATCTGTAAAGCCCTTTTGTTTGTGACAATAATTCTACCGGGGTGCCCGGGGTCGTCCATTAAAGTGCGAGTCAAGTGAAAAAACACCTTCCCTTACGAAAAAATAGAACTTTTTTCGCTTGACCAATAACATTTTGTTTAAACGACCTTTTCGCTGTTTTCCTTCTTCCGTGCCGGTAGCTTCAATTTGGTCGGTTAGATCGATTCTGGTCAATCCGCACCAGTCACCCATCGAGATCAAGATGGTCTATGCCATCCCATGGCTCAAAGAGCCCCAGAAGACCTTCGGTACCATGCCGGTTCCAAGAGATTTAGCAATGGATCTTCACGGCACATCAGCCGCGCTTGTGGGATTGCAGGTGCTCGGTTTCAACCTGATGGCTTTGCTTACCGGTTGGATGGTGGATCGCCAGCGGTGCCAGCGTCAGGAGCGCGACTTTATCAAGGAAACATTTGGACGCTACGTTTCCAAACGGGTGCGTGACGAGATTCTGGCCGGCCGCATCTCCTTGAAAGGAGAGATAAAAGACGTCACCGTGCAGTTCGCCGACTTGCGTGGATTCACCCGTCTGGCCCAAGACCTCAACAAAAAGTTGGGCACGGACATTTTGCTTAGTGATGCTGTCCAAAAAAAGCGGGCTCAAAAATTGCGCTGCATCCAATAGAACCGGTTTCCGTCAGCGGCGTCGGTGCCCCGATTCAGCTTTTTAGCATCCGTTAACCAAGGATTTGAAACCGGGAAGATTGACACCCGTCTGCCCGCCTTGTTTTTGACATCAGACGAGCCTGTATTAGATTTTCAGATAACGATGTTACAGACCAGGCATAACCAACCCGTCAAGCAAAGGAGTGTTAGCCATGCTGAGTACAGATAAAATATCCAGTGCATTCAAGGCGATTTGTGAAGAGGCAGAGAAAATTCAGGCCCAGGATATCCCGGAATCGGTCAAGACGGGAATCTCTACAATCATTTCCATCGCCAAGCATCAAAATGATATCCGCCAAGCACCCAAGGGCAGTTGTTCGGCCCACGACAAGGGATAGGATTACTTCTTGAATTCATCCCACTTATAATCGATAAGTTCCAAAAGGACGCCGTTGACCTTTTTGGGGTGAATGAATGCATATTCACAATCCCTAAAAGGTCGGGCGCCACCGATAAATGGATAGCCCTTGTCCTTGAGCGTTGCCATGGATTCACTGGTATCGTCCACATTCAGGCTGAGCAGCATGATGCCTTCGCCATGTTTTTCTATGTACTTGGCCACATCGCCGTCCGGCGTGGTGGATTCCATCAATTCAAACCCGACTTCTCCCACCCAATACCGGGCGACATTGATTTTTTCCGGCTCATCAATGTATTCATCATCCGGAGCGTTTTTCCCCAATATCGGTTCCCAGATTTTTCGCGCAGCGGCCAGATCTTTTACGGCGATACAGATGTGATCGATCTTGTTAACTGTCATTCCTATCATCTCCCCAAGCTGAGCGTTTTCTTAATCGTAAACAAACACAAGTCCGGTGCGTGACATTGCCTTTCAACTGGAAAACAAAAAATGACGGTTGATTACCGCCATCATCCCAGCATCCATAACAGAAAAACGGCAATTACGCCAGATGCGCGATGCGTTTGCATAGGGCAACCGCATTTGGATTGATTTCCTTTTTTTCGCGGGCACGACCCGCTCTTACAACCGGCAAGAGCGTGTTCATGCACTGCTTTTTTGTAGGCGCTGGCCATGCCTGCGACCCCATGCGGTTACCCAGCGCGGAAAAAAATATTCGTTTGCATCTTAAATCCTTTCCTTATAGTCTTGCCGAATTTTGGCGTGTCCAAATACAATCAACAGCCTAAGGAAAGTTTTACCATGAGTTCGAGCACCGATTATGTCAGAATCGCACGTTTTTTAGCCCAGGGCCGCTCAATGGTCTGGATTCGGATTATCAACAGGGACGGATCTGCGCCCCGCGATGTCGGGGCAAGCTGTTTGTTGCTCGGTGGCAGTACACTGGTCGGCAGCATTGGCGGCGGCCAAATGGAATATGAGGTGCTGGAAAAAGCCAGACAACTCGATCTGCAAAAAGGTCCCCAGGTCATCCATTACAGCATGATCGGAAAAGAAGCGGACGATTCCGGAATGATTTGCGGTGGCAGCGTCGATATTTTGATGGTACCGCTTCCGCATACCGATGCTGAGGTGGTTTCCTTTTTTGAGGCGACAAAGCAACACATTCTGGATGGTATCCCCGGCACCTTTGTGTCCCTGGTCAAAACCGCCGGAGGAGAAGCCCCGCTAACGGGTGAGCGGATGTTTGTGGGAATGGACGGCCAGGCGCTCGGCACCATTTCCGGCGGGATATCCTCGCTTGGTGATCTGGCGCACATCGAATCGCCGGGTTTGATCCGTTGCCCTGAAACCGGACGGGAATTTTTTATCGATCCCCTTGAACGGACACCGGTACTGCTGCTTTTCGGAGCCGGTCATATTTCGATCTGTCTTGCGCCCCTGGCGAAAAGGCTTGGGTTTCGCATCATCGTCGTCGATGATCGGGCCGAATACGCCAATGCTGATCGATTCCCGGATGCCGACGAGATTCATGCCATGCCGATCGAGCAGGCCGTAAGGCAGATTCAGACGACTTACGCCACGTATATCGCGATCATGACCCGGGGGCACGCCCATGACCGGCTCGTTCTGGAAGCCATGCTGCCCAAACCCCACGCCTATATCGGAATGATCGGCAGCGTCAACAAGCGGGATGTGATCTACGATGTGCTGATGAAAAGCGGTTTTTCACCGGACGCCTTGTCCGCCGTTTATTCTCCCATTGGACTGGATATCGGGGCGGAAACACCAGATGAAATTGCTGTGAGTATCATTGCTGAGATCATTAGGCTGAGGTCTGAAAAACGAAATGCGTGGAAGACGGCCCGGGCATGAGAGGAAAAGGCTTCTTTATACCACCATCGCTTTGCAGATAAAGTCCGGAAAAAGCGTTTACACTGCAACAAGAGGCCTTGCACAGGCCTCTTATTCCAATTGAATGGTGATGTCTTCAACCAGGCGCTTTAAAAGATCACGGGCAGCAGAATACGGATCGGATTGCTGGTCCAATACGCTTTTCAAGGCTTCTTGAAATGCGTTGGTGCGTTGGATGTTTTTCCAAAACCAATCAGCGGCATGTTCCTTAATCAGCTGTTCGAGGTGTCTTGCGTTCTGATGATGGGCCCGCTCTGACATCGACCTGTCGTTCCTGACACGCTGTTTAAACGATGTGATCGCGTGCCGGATCCTGTCGATGCCCTTGTTTTGGGTGGCACAGGTCAGAATGATTTCTCGCTCAGGTTCACATTTCTCGGCATGCGTGAAACTGAGCATTGTTTCGAGATCGTGTTTTACCTTCTCAGCCCCAGGCAAATCGGCTTTGTTGACAACGTACAGATCCGCCAGTTCCAGCGTTCCTGCTTTGATCGCCTGCATGCCATCGCCCATCCCCGGGATGCAAACCACCATGGTCATATGCGCCAGAAGCGAAATGTCCGCGCCGATTTGCCCGATACCGGCGGTTTCAATCAAAATGATGTCATATTGCATGGCATCCAGAATGATCAATGCGCCCCTGGCTGCCCGACTAATGCCGCCCAGGGCGCCCCGCGTGGCAAGGGAACGAATAAACACACCTGGATCCGAACCGTGCCGGTTCATACGGATACGATCACCCAATATGGCACCGCCGGTAATGGGGCTGGTGGGATCGAAAACCAGCACGGCCACCGTTTTATCTTTTTTTCTGAACTCGGCAATTAGCCGGTCAAACAGCGTGGATTTGCCGGAGCCGGGCGGGCCGGTGATGCCGACGATAAAAGCGTTGCCGGCATGAGGAAAAAGTTTTTTTAATGCATCATAGCTTCTTGGGTCATCTTCTTCGATCAATCTGATCAGTCGACCTGCCGCGAGATGGCTGCCATTAAGGATGTCTTGATAGAAATTCATAAGATTAATTAATCAACCAGATTGGGCAGGAACAGAACCAGATCGGGTAGAAGAAAGAGAATGATCATACTTACAATGCACGCGAGAATAAAGTAGGTCACATTTTTAAAAATGCTCGTTATCGGAATTGCCGGGGACAAGGCCTTAACCACATAGATATTAACCCCAACAGGTGGGGTAATGGCGCCCAATGTCGTCACGATCGTGAGAATCACCGAGTACCATATCGGATCATACCCCAATTTCATTCCCAAGGGAAAGAAAATGGGAATGGTAAGGACCAGAAAGCCAAGCGAGTCCATAAGACACCCGCCGATCAGATAAATCAAGATGATACAGGCGAGAACGACATAGCTAGGCACGGGGAGGCCGGTAATGAAATCCGCGACTTCAAAGGGCAAGCGAGTCACGGCGAGAAAGCGCCCGAAAATAATCGCACCGGTGACCAGCATGAAAACCATGCATGAAATCTTAAGCGTGTTGTTGAAGGACTCGGCAAGACCTTTTTTGGTAACCCCCCCCCCGATCAAGGCCACGCAGAACGTGAAAAAAACACCCATCGCACCAGCCTCGGTGGGTGTGAAAAGCCCCATAAAAAGCCCTCCCAGCACGAGGACGAATATGCCGAGGGCTTCAATCACGGTATAAAGCGATCGGATTTTTTCCTTGACTGTCGTTTTCGGTCCGGCCGGCCCCAATTCCGGTTGGATTCGACAAATGATGTAGATGGTTGCGATCAGAAGCCCGCCCATGACAATGGCCGGGATGATACTGGCGAAAAACAATTTGACGATGGACTGCTCGGTTTGAAGCGCGATGATAATCAACACGACGCTGGGGGGCATGATGGTGCCCAGGGTCCCGCCGGTGGCCACGGCGCCGGCGCTGAGCCCCGGGTCATAGTTGTATTTATCCATCTGCGGCAGGGCCACTGCGCCCATGGTGGCGGCAGTCGCGGTATTCGATCCGCAAATGGCTCCGAAAAGCTCGCAGGCCCCAATGGTGGCAATGGCAAGTCCACCACGCCATGGACCGAACCAGGTGTAGGCCGCCTTATATAGCCGCTCCGCGATCCCCGTATTGAATGACAAAAAGCCCATGAAAATAAACAGGGGGATCACCGTGAACCCATAACTTGAAAAAGTGGTCCACAGATCCGTGCCCAGGATGCTTAAGGCCGCCTTAAGGTTAACGACATAGCTGAACCCCAGAAAACCGACGATAGCCATCACGAAACCAACGGGAATGCCTAATACAAAAAGGAAAAGAAGCAAAACGACGACGCCCAGAACACCGACATAAAGCAGATCCATTTATCGCTCTCTCTCTTCTCTCGTGAACATGATTAATAATTTCCCGAAGGATGCCAGGGCCAGCAGAAAAAAACCCGCCCCCAGAATGAAGGTGAATGGATAATAATAGATGCGCAGTGTCTCGGTTACCTCTCCGGAGATTCTGAGCGTATTCGCCCATACCCAGACCTGCCAGGCAGCGATGGTAAAAAAAATAGCGCAGATGATATGACCGGCCGCGGTTATCATTTTTTTTACCCCAGGAGGATAACGATCCGTGAGGATGTCAACCGAGGTATGGGCATTTTCCAGTTGGGCATGCCCCAATGCCAGGCCGGCCACCACGGCACTGAAAAATCCCAGTAGCTCATAAGTGCCCTTGATGGGAATCCAGACCAGCCGCAAGAAAATATTCCCGCAGCTCAACAGAATCATTGCCGCAAGGAACAGACCAGCCAGTTTGAGGGCGTTTTTATTCAACCAATGGCAAAACGCAATAATGGAGTTCATTCTACTGCCTTTCCTTATGGTCCGAATCGGCGCGCCGGTTTCCGCACGGTTATAGGCGTTATCGTCGCGCGTTGATCCGTCTCTGACTGCTATCGATGAGCATAAACGGGGGGGCCTGCACGGGACGCCCGCCGGCCAATTAAATGTTCTTTTTTACGATATCCCGCAACTCGCCGAGCATTTTTTCTCCAGGCAGGCCGGACCGGTTGACATCCTCCACCCATTTGTCCTTAAGTGGAGCAAGCGTTGCATTCCAAACGGCCAGTTGTTCGGCTGTCAATTTTGCGACTTTCACGTTCTGCTCATCCCTGGACCACGTCATGGCCTCCACGATATGGTTATCCATGTAGTTGCCGGTCCACTCAACCTGCTCCACGGAGAGTTCCTCGATGATCTTTTGGATATCGCCGGGCAGCGATTTCCATTTCATCTTGTTCATGATAACCGCGAAGGGATAGACCACGGTATCGGTGATGGTCACGTATTTGCAGGTTTCGGCGAATTTAAGATCCCTCATGACTTCAAGCGACGAGAACAGCCCCTTGACAATACCCTTTTGCAGCGCCTCGACCGTGGCGGGCATTGGCATCCCAACGGCATTCACGTCCCATTTCCCTAAAATGAGGGCCGCGCCGCCACTTGCTCTTATAGGAACATTTTTGATGTCATTGATGGTTTTGATCGGGAAAGTGGTCATCAGGTTGGTCGGCGCACTGGTAAACATGGTCAGGACCTTGACCTGCTCGAACTCCTTGGGCGTGAATGTTTTCCATGCGTCCCACAGGACCTTGCTCCCAACCGTGGCATTTGGTATGCCCAAGGGAAGGCCAAGGGCATTGGAAACAAGAAAACGTCCGGGTTGGTAGGCCATGCAGAGGCAACCGATATCGGCGATGCCATTTGCAATTCCATCGTACATGTTTTTCGTTGCCAGCAGGGTCCCACCGGGAAAGGTGTTGACCTTCACCTTTCCATTGGTACGCTTTTGCAGTTCCGTTTTCCACCGTTCCATTTGGATGCAGGGGAACGTCGGAGCAGGCGAGTAGTTGGCATAGTTTAGTTGGATATCCGCAGCAATGGCGGGAGCAGTGCACCAAATGGGAACAACCAGGAACAATGGGACAATACTGGCGAGCAATAGACTGAATCTCCGTTTCATTTTCTTCTCCTTTGCTTGTTGATCGCCCATGGTGACAAAAATCGAAATCATGCGCATTGAGATAGCAAAGTCCATGCCGCTGGCAAAATCGTTCTTTTTAGCTTTTATCATTACACATTTGTTCGGTCACGGTTCGCAAGCCATAGGATTGTCAACATTGCAACAGCCCGTTGTTTAAATATGAACGACATGCTAAAAGATGCTTATTTTTCAAAAAGCCAAGGGGTCGCTTTGAAACAGCCCACCCAACAGATCGATATTCGGCCAACCATGGCCGGAATGCTTTCCATTCGATCCAACTGTACGCCGGAATCAATCCGTGAACTGGACTTCGACACCTATTTCGGCGTCAATGCCCGTCCTCAATCGATTCTCACCAGCCGCAAGGCCCTTGAGGCACGTGCCGCAGAAGCCGACACGAATGTGGTGCTGGCGGTAACTGAAAAGGACCAGATTGCCGGTTTCGGCTTTGTAGCCCCCCCTGACGCCGGTGATCACTGGGCCCAGATGACGCCAGGCGTGGTTACCGAGATCGCCGTGGTGGAAGTGCACCATAACTTTCGGGCGTGCCGCATCGCCGGTGACATGATCCGCCAGATGCTGGCGCATCCTCACATCGAAAAGATGATTGCCTTCATGGTCGGCTATTCCTGGACCTGGGATCTGGCCGGTACCGGTCTGGACGGCGAGGCTTATCGCGAGTTACTCATTCGCTTGTTCAGCCGTTACGGGTTCAGTCAATACATGACCAACGAACCCAACATTTGTCTCAAGCCGGAGAATCTGTTCATGGCGCGCATCGGAAGCGGCGTGTCCGATGAATTATGTGAGGAGTTCATGTATTTGCGGTATGGCGTACCAACCGTATGGCGCTGATGGTTTTGTTAAGCACCCGGTCGGCAAGCTTTGCTATCGCCAATGTCGAAGGCGAGTCAGGCGTTTGGCGCCCCCACTCGCCGTTGACATTGCCGACGCACGGGATTGGAGAACGGTTTATTTGTCAAGGTGCATTGCCGCCAACACCTTTTCGGGCCTTGCCGGCAACTGGGTGATACGCGCCCCGCAGGCATGGTGAATGGCATTGACGATGGCCGCGTGCGGGCTGGTCAGAGGCCCTTCCCCCACGCCAGCGGCACCAAAGGGACCATGTTCCCGGGGCGTCTCCTGATAATGGATCTCCAGGTCATCCGGGATATCCTTGATAAAGGGAAACCCCGCCCCTCGCATGGTTGAGTGTTTCTTGATGTCCTCGAAATCCTCGGAAAGGGCCAGTCCGATGCCCTGGGCAAGGCCGCCGTAGATCTGCCCGTCCACGGAAAGCCGGTTACCGATCACCCCGTGATCACCGCAGTAGGTCATCTTCAGGACGGTGGTCTTTCCAGTGGCCACATCAACCTCCACCTCGGCCAGAAAAACACTCCATTGGTACACGGAAAACGGGTTGCCCTGCATGTCATCCACGATATTGGGTGGCTCTGCGGGCGACGTCCAGACGCCCGTGTATTTTAGCGGAATGTTCTCGGCCTTCATCTGGGCATGGGTGCGGTAGGATCCGTCGTCCTGTTGCATGGCCGCCAGAAGCTGCTCACAGGCCTTTTTAATGGCCTGGCCGATCATCACCTGGGCGCGGCTCGCCCCCGCGCACCCGCTGTTCGGCACTCGGCTCATGTCGTTCATCACGAGCCGGATCTTCTCCGGCGCGATACCCAGCGGCCGAAGGGCTTCGTGAGCCGTGGCCAGGGTCCCCATGTCACCCCCCTGACCCGGGTCTTCCCAGGAGGTGTAGACAATGGCGCCATCGGCGGTCAGTTCGATCGCCGCCTCGGCGGTATCGGGGCCCTCCGCTCCGCAGTTGTACTCCCCGCAGGCGATGCCCACCCCGCGTTTTTTCCCGTCGGTCGCTTCCCGCTTGGCCCGTTCCAGAGCCGCTTGATACAAAGGACGCATGGTATCCATCAATCCCTGCATGGCAAACACATCCGGCGGGCATCCGGTGGGGGTCGTATCCCCGGGGCGCAGGATGTTCCGATACCGGATATCAAACGGATCCACGCCCATTTGCTCGGCCAGTTCATCGATCAAGACTTCCGTGGCGAATTGACTCTGTGGTGCGCCAAAGGCCCGGAAGGCCGCCCCCCAGGCGTGATTGGTGCAGACCGTCCGCCCCTCGCCGCGGATATTGGGAACCATGTAACAACCGAACATGTTCTCCGCGCCGTGACAGGTCAGGGCATCGCCGAATTCGGAATAGGGTCCATGATCCACGCTCCAGTCACTTTCCATGGCGAGAAACTTTCCATCCGCATCAGCCGCGAGCTTGAGCTTCATCCACCATGGCGAGCGTTTTCCGGTGTAGGTTTGCTGCTGGTACCAGTCATATCTCAAGGCCACCGCCCGGCCCGTGGCTATCGCCGCGACCCCCAAAAGCGCCTCCATGGTCGGGCTGAGTTTATACCCAAACATCCCCCCCACGGCTTCGTTGTTAGCGACGACCAGCTTGTCCGGGGCGATTCCGATCCCCTCCACGATCATGGCCTGGTGCAGGTGAATCCAGGTCGATTTGGAGTGGATATAAAGCACTCCGTCATCATCCCAATAGGCCAGGCCGACATCGGGTTCGATGGGCATGTGGGGCTGCCGCTGGGTGTAAAACTCATCTTCCACCACATGGGCGGCCGCGTCCATGATCGGCGTCGTGTCGGCGCCCTTCTTGATGGGCACTGTGAAATAGACATTGGGCGTGCCCGGATGAATCTCCATGGCATCATCGGCCATGGCCGCGGGCGCGCTCAAGTAGGCCGGCAATTCTTCCAGTTCGAGCTTGACCTTACTGGCCGCAGCGCGCGCATGGGCCTCGGTATCGGCGCACACGATGGCCACGGCGTCCCCGTGCTGAAAGATTTTCTTGTCGCAAAGGATGGGGCGGTCCCAGCCGTCGCCCTTGTTGGTCGGGAAGGTAATGATCCCCGCGATGCGGTTTCTGCCCTTTACATCCGCATGGGTCAAGACCCTGAAGACTCCTGGCATTTTCTCGGCTTCCGACGTGTCGATGGAAATGATGTTGGCATGCGCCACTTCGGCCTGGGCCAGGGCCAGGTGCAGCGTGTCCGTGGGCATTCCGAGGATCATATCGGAACCGTAGCGAACCGTTCCGGTGACCCTTCCGACAGCGCCCGGACGCGGGTAACGGGTTCCCCAGATCTTTCCATCCGCCGGCATTTTGAAAACCATCTCATCGGCAGACCGTTCGCCGCGCAGGACGCCGGCCGCCTCCATGGTCGCGTCCACCAGCGGTTTGTATCCCGTGCAGCGACAGGCATTGTGGTGCTTTTGAAACCAATCCCGTATGTTCTCGCGGGACGGATTGGCATTTTCATCCAGAAGCGCCTTGGCACTGACGATGAACCCGGGGCTGCAAAAGCCGCACTGGGCGCCATTGTGCTTGATCCAGGATTGTTGCAGGGGATGGAGATTATCCGTCGAGCCGATACCTTCTATCGTGGTGATTTCAGAATCATCGGGAACATTTTTCATTTTGACGATACACGATCGCACCAGCTTGCCGTTCATAATCACCGAACAGGCCCCGCATTCCCCTTTTCCACAACCGATCTTCGTACCGGTCAAATAAAGATTCTCCCGAAGTACATCGGCGAGGGTGGCGCCGGCCTCGACCGCCACCGTCTTCTCCATTCCATTCACTCTGAGTACTCTTCTGATCATGCGCATTCTCTCCTTTGTATCTGTTTTTTCATCGTCGTTTAACAGAGGTCAACGCTTGCCCTTTGCTTGAGTCTTATGTGACATAACGCAGGGTACAGTTGTGCGCTCTTCGACTCCGCGAAGTTTTCAGGAATGCGGGGCAGTTGGAAAAACGCTATAAACGGTAATTATTAGTCAGTTACAGGTGTGCCTGACAAAGACGAATGATGGGCTTTCAAAAGCGCCTATTACAATGAGATTCATTCACTAGCATATGGAACCGTCAACACTGGGACCTCACTATTTCTGAGGATCTCCTTGAGTGTTCCACCAATATATCTCATGCCCAAAACGCTCTTTTTTTCCCTGCCCACGACGATTAATTCGCAGTTATTCATCCTTGCCAATTCAACAATTTTTTCTGCGGGAACGCCTTCCTCAACGATTATCTTATCTTCTATCTGCCTCTCTTGTTCACAATTTATGTTCTCCAAAAAGCATTCAATGGCCTCTCTGATGAGTTTATTTTCGCTTATTTTTCCAATTAAAAGTGATTCGGCCTTTTCGATTTTTTCTTTCTTGAACTGCCGCCAATATTTTTCCCCCAAGAAGTTGGATAACATTTCATCGGTACCCACATCGATTTTTTCCATGATATGCACCACGATTACCGGTGCCCCAGTAGACGCGATAATTTTTTTTAAATACTCAAATACCTGTTTGGCTTCCGGTGTCAAATCCGTGGCAAAAAGTATTTTTCCGATTTTTTCCATCGTGTCCTCGTTGTGTCCTGGTGGCTATTCGATTTACCCTTGCAAAAACCTGTAGGAATGGATGCCGCCGGCCCAAGCGGAAGTTAGCATATTACCCGTTACATTCTACTCGGCAACCACAGTGCAACCTGGGGCCAAATCATGGTGATGATCAGCACAAGCAATTGAATGGCGACAAACGGGGGAACTGCTCGCCATATATGGCTCGTTTTGATCTGTGGTGGAGCGACGCTTTTCATCAGGATCAGTGCCCATCCGAACGGAGGCGTCAGATAAGCCACCTGCATGTTTAAGATGAAAATGATGCCGAACCAGATGGGATCGAAACCAAGGCTAACGGCGATGGGAAGAAAAATGGGCGCGCAGATGGTAACCACGGCATAATCGTCCATGAAGGAACCCAAAACGAGCAGGATGACCTGCATTACGACGATTATCACCCATCGGTTGACCTGCGCATTGGAAACCATCTCCATGACCATGTCCTGGGCACCGGCGTCGGTATAAACGATGCCGAAAAGCGTCGCCGTAATCAGGATGCCCAGCGCCACTCCGCTGATTTTCAAGGTTCCAAGACTAGATTCCCTGATGACTTCCCAATTCAGCTGTTTGTATAATGCACACAGCAAAATCGAACCTAGTGCACCGATACCGGCTGCCTCGGAAGGCGTGGCCACCCCGAAGAAAATCGATCCCAGCACGCAGAAAACCAGGAGGGATGGGGGGATGATGTCCTTTATCGATTTGATTCTGTCTCTGGCACGTATTCTCGCTTCAGACTTTGGGGCCAGATGAGGCTGCAGATGGCATCGCACCGTGATGTAGACGACGTATAAAAAAGCGGTAATCATGCCGGGGACGGCTCCGGCGAAGAACAGTTTTCCGATCGACAATCTGGAAATGTAACCGAATATGATCATGATGATGCTTGGGGGGATGATCTCTCCCAGAACGCCGCCGGCCATCACGCTTCCCAAGGCAATGGATTTATCGTACTTGTTGTTGAGCATCGCCGGCACGGCGATCAACCCCATGGTCAAGATGCCGGGCCCAAACCCGCCGCACATGGCCAGGGCTACGCAAACACCCACCGAAATCACGGCCAGACCGCCGCGAAGATTGTTCATCCACAGGGAAAGCGCCGAAAACAGACGATCCGAGATGCCTGAGTGGAGCAGGAAGTTACCCATTAAAATAAACAAGGGGATGGTCATCAGGCCGGGTTCCGTAATCTGGCGGTAGGTCGTCGTCGCGACCATGTACAGATCCTGGGTATCGCCGATCAGCAGGGTCGTCACCACGCTGATAAACCCCAGGGCATAAAACACGGAAACGCCCGCGAACAATAGGAGTAAAAGCCCTCCGAACAAAACAATCGTCACCAACTCGGTACTCATGCAAGAATCTCTTTCTGTTGTCGTGCGTGAGGATAAATAGAACTCGCGGCTTGGCTTACGATTATACACGCATGATCGTTTTTCTTTCTTGCGAATTCAAATTCAGCTTCTCGGTTCTCATCGATCATCACTTACAGCGCCTCATTGGTGCCTTGCATGAAGCATAACGCGGCCATACCGGCCTTTAGCCGTCCTCACCGTTTTTTTTCTCTGCCCGAAAGAAAGAAACAATCAGTTCTATTCCCAACATCAATGACGCAATGGGAATCAGCACCTTGAACGGATACAAGGGGATCTTAAACGCCCCGCTGGCCCGTTCCTTGACGGCCAGCGCATTTACCGCCATGGAGGCGGTCTGCCACACCAACACGCCCACAAAGACCAGCGAGACCAGAAAAGCGAACCATCGGGCGAAGGTTCTCAGCGCCGGTGGAAATCGATCATAGAATATTTCGATCTGGATATGCCCATCTTGGGATTGAGTATAGGCCAACGCTACCAGGATGAAAATGCCGAACAACTGCCGGTTGACCGGCCAGACCCATGAGGTCGGGTGGTTGAACACATATCTTCCGATCACCTCGATCGAAACGGTGAGGGTGATAAGCAAAATGAGATAGCTGGCGGCACGGCTCATCGTGGACGTCACGCGTTGCATCGTTTGTGTCATTTTTTTTAGCCAGATTGGCATCTTGCAGCATCCTGTAAAAAGTGTGCGAACCTGATTGATTTCCACCGGACAAATTCTCGAGGGGATCGGGGCGGATGGGGCGCAGCGTACGCCTTAAATCGAGCCTTTGCACCGAAAAGCAAGTGCCAGAGTCGATGCCCCCCCCATTCCTACCCCGTTTGTTGGATCGCTAATGCTGGTTATTCCATTTCTTGATTAGCGCAATCGCTTCCGCGTTGGCCGGATCCCTTGCGGCAACGCCATCCCATACTTCCAAGGCAGCCTTCTCATGTGCTTTCTGGCATTCGGCATCGAGCACGCTGACCTTTATTTTTCCGGCTTTGACAAGCGCTTCGGCCTTTTTCAGTTCGGCGTCATACAATTCGACTAGTTCGTCCCAATAGGCCTTTGCGCCATCCCGCAGCACCTGCTTGAGATCATCCGGCAAGGCATTCCATTTTTTTAAGTTGACCAAAATATGTCCGAAGGACTGGTGGTTTTCCCCGCCCTTTATCCAGTACGGCGCAACCTCATACCACTTCAAGGCGGTGATGGCGCTTACGTCCCATTGGGCGGCGTCAACCGTACCCAGCTTTAGGGCCATGTATGTCTCTGTTCCGCTGAGGATTGCTCCAGCAGCACCTAGCTCATTGAAAAAATCATTGAACGACCCTTCAACGGTAACTTTCAATCCAGACAAATCCTTGCAAGATTCAATCGGTTTTCGAGAAAGAATAACATTGGGCCCATAGGAGTGCATATCAAGCCAGTAAAGACCATGTTTGGCATACTCCTTACGCAGCAATTCCACCATGCCGCTTTGATAGAAGAAGTCTCTTAATTCGTTGGCACTCTCCTTGAAGCTTTTGCCCTCGGTTCGATAGGCGTAGGGCAGCCCGAATTCCACTTCGCCGACCGGAACGACACCGGCCCACATGGCGCCCAAGCCTTGCAGCATATCGAGGACACCATGGCCGGTGCCATCGAAGAGTTGCTCCGCCGGCACCAATTCAGGATCGGCAAATACTTTGATCAGCAACTTTTTATTGCTTTTCTCCTTTACATCGTCGGCAAAATCCTTCAGCAGTTCCATGGAAACATCCCCCCTGGGATAGGCGGATTGAATTTTCCAACGATAGGTTTTG
>Ga0272444_10002634_pt1 | contig 16497 bp, 11 predicted proteins | sample SSMForm13_FD_201033 | JGI IMG/M metagenome (GOLD analysis project Ga0272444, IMG submission 201033) | Marine sediment archaeal communities from Little Sippewissett salt marsh, Falmouth, MA, United States - SSM-Form-13 | ecosystem: Environmental > Aquatic > Marine > Wetlands > Sediment ...
TTCTGGATAAACTCAAAATGTTTCTGCTTAATATCCGGCCGTCCCCGCACCTTGAGCCACTCCTCCCAACTCAGGTTTCTCCAGGGATATTTTGTGATAAAGACATTATCCGTTCCTATCGCAGACAGTTCGCCGCTCACATAGGTGTTCATTCCCTGAATGACGGAGATAATGACTGTTACCACCAGGACTCCGATGAGAATACCCAGTGTGGTCAGAATGGTTCGCAGCTTGTTGGCTCTTAACGCCTGAAGGGCGATTTTTAATCCCTCGCCCAGTTCTGAAAAAGTTATTCTCATGATGGTTGCCTATCTGGCCTCGTCCCGTTCGACGCGGCCATCTCGCAGACGGATAATACGATCCGAATGCTCCGCAATGTATTCTTCATGGGTCACTAATATGATTGTGTTGCCATTGTCGTGGAGATCCTCAAAAAGATCCATGATTTCATCGCCGGTCCGTGTATCGAGGTTTCCGGTCGGTTCATCCGCCAGAATAATGGCCGGATTGTTCACCAGCGCACGTGCGACAGCCACACGCTGGCGCTGCCCCCCGGAAAGTTCGTTGGGTCTGTGATGCATCCGATCACCCAGACCGACCTTGGTCAGCGCGTTTTCTGCCAGTTCCTTGCGTTTGGACGCAGGTGTTCCGTTGTAAATCAATGGCAACTCCACATTGTGCAGAGAAGAGGCTCTTGGCAGGAGATTAAAATTCTGGAACACAAAACCGATTTCGCGATTGCGAATCTCAGCCAGTTCATCATCATCCATGTCGCTGACATTTTGACCATTGAGATGGTATTCTCCATTAGAGGGCGTGTCGAGACATCCCAGCAGATTCATCAGTGTGGATTTACCTGAACCGGAAGGTCCCATGATGGCCACATATTCGTTTTTGTCCAGATTGAGGTCGATTCCGGCCAATGCATGGACTGTCTCAAGTCCCAGATGGTATTCCTTCGTAATATTTTTTAATTCGATCATCATTTGCTATTACTCCTTGAGATGGGATTAGGACTCATCTTCGGACGTATTCTTTTTCAGGGAGTTGTCCACAGTCACTTCATTGCCGTCTTTCAGTTGCTTGGATAGAATCCGGTAGGGGCCGCTCACAATTTCCCATTCTTCCTCGAGCCCGCTCTTGATTTCCCATTCCGTATCGCTGGATATGCCGGTTTCCACTTCAACTTGTTTTACAATACCCTCCTCAACTCTGAAGACAACCTTTACCGGTTTTTTCTCTTCATCCTTTCCTTCATCCACCTGGGTTGAGTCTGCTGCTGTGGAATCCACAGCGGTGCTATCTCCGGAAAAGTCTTTTTTCTCTTCGACTGGCGTACGAATCGTGACACATTGAATCGGCACTTTTAACACATCCACTTTTTGTTCAGTGATGATATCCACTGTAGAGGACATGCCGGGACGCAGACGTTCCGGTTTTTCAATCATTGCCACTTTTACAAGAAAGTTGGTGACCTGTTCCTGTGTGCCCTGTCCCAGAGTAGAGCCCGTATTGGCAATTTCATACACCACGCCTTTAAATGTGGTGTCCGGGAATGCGTCGATCATAATCTTGGCTGTATCCTCCAGTGTCACATGAATGACGTCATTCTCATCAATCTCGGTTTCGGCCTGCATGCGAGTCAGGTCTGAAACCACCATGATCACATCCAATGTGAACTGCGAACCCATGGCCATTTCACCCAGCTTCTTATTGAGTTGGCTCACCGTTCCATCCATTGGTGCATAAATCTTGGTCTTGGCTAGATTGTCCCTGGCCTGTTTCAGGGTGGCATCACCCTGTTCCACCTGGGCCTTTGCCTGCTCATAGTTCGATTTGGCCAGATCCAACTCTGCTTCTGAGGTCAGATTATCCTCAAATAATTGTTTATAACGATTATACTCATTTTCTGCTTTGGTATATCCTGCTCGTGCAAAGGCCAAATTTGATTCGGTCTGTTCCACTGCAGCCTGATAATACTCCTCATCAAGCTGTACCAGGAATTGGCCCGCTTTGACAGCATCGCCTTCTTTCACACCCAACTTGATAATTTGTCCGCTGACCTTGGCAGAAATCTTGACCTGAACTTCCGGTTGAATACGCGCTGAACCGGATACGGTTTCGATCAATGTGCCTTTTGTGACCTTTTCTGTCTGAACCTTGGTTTTTTGCCCTGATTTGCTGAGATTGGCAATGATAAAAATCGCCACCACAAGTACAACTCCGAGTATGATAAACAGCTTCTTTTTTGATATTTTCATCAGCTTTGACTCCTTATTCTCCATTCCTGCTATTCTGACAACTGGCCCATGGCCTTCTGCAAACGCGCAACGTTGAGCATGTATTCATACAAGGCCTGAATATGATTACTCTGGGCTTCCGTATTGTTTACCTGCGCATCTGTGATTTCAAGCATGGTTCCTGATCCAACCCTGAATTTTTCCTGCGCCAGCTTCAGATTGGTCTCTGCGGATTCAACTGCAATTTCAGTGACAGAAATTTTTTTCTTTGCCTGTTTCAGCAGGAAGTAAGATTCCTTTAACTCCAGATCAATGTCTTTCTGGGTTTGGATGTAAATTTCCTGATTGTAATTGTAGTTCAGTTTGGCTTTGCTCATATTGGCTACCCTTGATAATCCCTGAAAGATCGGGATAGACAATGAGACGCCCGCATACCAGTTGTAATCTTTATCGAGCATTTCATTGATACGACCGAAATCCTCATGACGCCATGAGTAACCCGCATAAGCTGATACATTGGGTAGAAAACTGCTCATTGCGATGCCGATATAATTTTTTGAAGCTTTCAGGTCATACTGGGACTTAATGAGCTCAGGGTTGTACATCCTGGATAATTCCATCGCTTTATCATAGGTAAATTCAATTTCTTTGAGTTCCATGTTATCCGAGATTTCAATCACCTTATCCACTTCGAAACCGAGCACGTGATTCAGCGAGGATTGCGCGATCGAGAGGATGTTCTCCTGTTCGATTACTGCCAATTCTGCTTGATCTTTTAAAACCTGGGCCTGGAGCTCATCCGATTTGGAGGCTTTACCCACTTCAAACATGGTCTTGGAAAGCCTCAGGGATTCCTTGGCAGATTCCAGTGCTTTATGCTGAACCTGTAGCAGCTGCTGTTGTTTCAGTAGATTGTAGTAGCGTTCCTTGACCCGGTAAATGATCTCCTGCTTGGTGGATGCATGGCCATATTCCGCACTTTTTTTCATGTTTCTGGCCTGAGCGAAGTTGAAATAATTATATCCACCGTTAAACAAGGTCTGATTTACTGAGGCCCCTGCGGATGAACTCCACGATTTAATTTCGTATGGCTGTTCGGGGACGGGAATACCTGATCTTGGATCAATACGCATTCGAGATGAGGGTCCCACCGTGGAGTGGTTGTATCCCATATCAGCGGATACGTTCGGCAAAAAATTCGACAGAGCAATTGTGACATCTTTGCCGGACATCTTGCGATAGAATTCACTCTGCAGTATTTGCGGATTGTTTTCGAGCGCAATTTTAACACACTCATCCAACGTTAACCGCATGACTTGCTGAGAGATTCCGACTGATGTGCATCCTAAAACCAGAATTAAAAACAAAGCGACTTTTTTCATGTTAAATCCTTTCGATAGATCTTAATAACCAACCACGAAGGAGCCAAAAATGCTCCAGAGCGGCACGCTGATCAACACCCAGATCAACCAGTTGATTATGACAACCATAGACGATTTATTGATGTTCAGCTTGCTGATTGCAGTAATTCCGATTGCCGTCAGGATGAGGCCCCAAATTGCAAATATGTCCAAATGGGCCAGGATTCTGAAAAGAATGGACGGTGTTTCTGACAATCCCGGTGTCGGCAACAGGATCGCCAGACTGGTGGTCACTCCGATTGATGTGCCCTTGGACATCACCAGAACCATCCTTAACAAGGAAGACACCACACCAATCAGACTGGCCCAGGCTGTGACGGCATACATTTTTTTGAAAGATGTATCACCCGCAAAAACCACATTCGTGAAAAACAGGTGAATCCCTGCTACGACACACCACGTGATTAAAGTCATGATGGGGATCACGACAAACTGGATATATCTCGCGGGTCCCTGCATCTGGTTTCTAACCATCTCCATTTGCGCTTCCGGCATGTCTCTGGCTTCCATTTTAGCAATTTGATCCGCCATACCGATATCCATCAGCGCAAACTGTACGATAAAAACTGTGACCATCAGAATAAGAAAGGGAATTAGCCATGTGGGTCTATTGTTGATATCCTGAAATGCTTCTTTGGGGGAAGTAAAAACACCGATGATACGTCCGAAAACGCCCAAGCCTTTTGCCTCATTCACTTCCGCACTCATGGAGCCCTCCTTTAAACTAATTGTTTAAAATACCTTTTGAGTAGACGAAAAAAGCCGCTGATTGTTTCGATTAATTTCTTTGTCTAACTACCAGATTATTTATAACAATGAAACGTTGTGTTTTCTGATAAACCGACGTGTCGTGATAATATTCAATTCAATCCGAAACTCATGTTTTCAGTTGGGGCGATGGTTTCCAAAGGATGGAATACATGTTCATTTTTTTGAGAGCACTTCATGCTTAATTTGAAGAAGATAGTCGAACGCTGCGTCGTGATCATTGGGGATGACACCTTCAAGAATGGCCTCCTCGATACGGCTTTTCAGAATACCTACCTGACGCCCCGGCTGGATACCCAAAGTTTTCATGATTTCATCGCCACGCACGGGAGACTGAAAGGCGCGCATGCGATCTTTTTCCTCGACCTCCTCAATGCGTCTGGTTACATCATCAAAATTGGTCAGGTGCTGTTTCACCCGTCCGGGGTTGCCGGATGTGATGTCCGCGCGGCAGAGCGTCATCAGGTCGTCCAGTTGCTCGCCAGAATCGACAATCAGGCGGCGAATGGCGGAATCCGTGACGTCCTCTCCGATGAGTTGAATCGGACGCATGTGAAGCCGGGTGATGTCACGGCAGTATTTTTGATACTCATTGGGTAATTTCATTTTTTGCACGATCGGTTTCAACATTCTCACGCCGATGACTTCATGTCCGTGGAATGTCCAGCCCGTGCCCTCGATAAATCGCTTGACACGCGGTTTGCCGATGTCATGAACCAGGGCCGCGAATCGAAGCAGCGGATTGTCACTGACGGATGCGACATTGTCAACGACTTTCAGGGTATGTTCGAAGACATCTTTATGGTGGTAGGTATCGCGTTGTTCAACGCCGCTTAGCGCGTGCAATTCCGGAAAGATGATCTCGAATATTTTTGCCTTTTGAAGAATGCGCAGCCCGATGCTCGGTGTGGTATGACCGAGAATTTTCAGCAGTTCGGCTGTGATGCGTTCCTGTGATACTATTGTGAGACGTTCACGTTCCGTCTCCATTGCATTTAGCGCGTCAGGATGAATGTTGAATTGAAGCTGGCTTGCGAATCGAGCAGCCCTCATGATCCTTAGCGGATCTTCGGAAAAGGTTTTTTCGGGATCCAGGGGAGTACGTATGAGTCTCTTTTTGATATCCTTTTTCCCCTTGAAAGGATCGACAATCTGCCCAAAATGCTTGTTGTCCAAATGCATGGCCAGAGTATTGACGGTAAAGTCACGGCGTGAAAGATCTTCCGCCAGATTGGTTGACTCCACCTCCGGATTGCGGGAATCCGATCGATAGCTTTCCTTTCGAGCCGTTACAAATTCAAGACGAAAATCATTCACCAGAAACGAGGCCGTTCCGAATTTTTCATAGACGACCCATCCGTGTCCCTTCATGGCTTCATGGACCTTTGCTGCGAACCCGGGTCCGTTTCCAATGACAACAAAATCGATTTCATCCACCGGATGCTTTAAAATGCGATCGCGAACAAATCCACCGACTGCGTATACGGGCATTCCTGTCTGTTCAGACAATGCGCCGATCTGTTTTAGCAGATTTTCTGTATCTGGATGTGGGCGGGTATGATCTTGCATTCAATCCTTGCTGAAGATGTGTATTGTTCCAACTCAATGATTAACTTAGTACTTATGTGATTAAGATACAAAAGAATATGAAAAAAGCAAGTTCCGAGAACTTGCTTTTTTTTCCGTTCGATAAATAACATCCGAATTGCTATTCAGTCATTTTAAAATGATCCCCGGTTTTTTCCACAAGTCTTCTGTACCATGATTCGGGATAGCCTGGATGTGACACCTTTCCATGCTCATCCTTGAGATTGCCATCCAGGTATTTCCAGAGCAGGAGTTCGCCCAGTTTTTTCCAGGTTTTGAGTGTCAGTTCAGATTGTTCAGCCGAATATTCCGTCAGATACTCGCGAGCCAATCGGGGGGACTGCTTGTACAGCGCGAGTGCCGCTGCATCCACTTCGTTCGTGTGCGAGGCGAATCCGGCTTCTAATTCCTGCTGTACCAGTTGTACATCCTTGATCATCATGTTGTATCTGAGATAGCAGTAGTTGGAGACCCAGTTGAACACCCAGAAAGCAGACTCCCATGAAAAATCATTGAAAGAACCATTGCCCACCGCATAGGGATGGGGTGCATTGAGAATGCCGCAATACATGGGCACATAGACCGTGCTGTAGGTATCGTCCACACCGAACCAGTGAATACCACCTATCGGATCAGGCAGCCAGGATCGCATTTGTGCCACAAATGAGAAGCCGGTTTGTTGCGTGGAGGTGGCGCGTTCATTGCAGTATTCCACGGAATCGAGTTTCCATGTGAGCGGCCGCCACCGGTAGGGAAGCTCAAACGGTCCGGCGCCAATGTCTTTTCTCATGTCCAGGGGCGTGTCTTCAAAATGATCGCGCATGAAGGCCATGACATCCTGCGCAGAAAGCTTTTTCTCCGGTTTGATCCACAACGGCAGAGGATCTCCATTCGTGTCTCCAAACACATAATCAAAATCGAATTCCATGCCGGGCGCAGCGCGTTTGAACATGGCCCAGACCCGCGCTTCGCAGAACCGGAGACCGCCGAAATCCAAGGGTGCGTAGGCATCGGAAAAGCTAAATTCCTCATCCGGCCCCTCATAATATCCCTTGTCACGCGCGAATGAGATCACGTCGTCCGCATACAGACAATTCTTCTTGTCGTTGAGCGGGAACTGGCGGATGCGGGCCTGATTGGCATGGGCGCAGATGTATCCATCGGGCACGCGCCGGGCCACCCAGACCGCTCCCTTGTTACCAAGGCCCTTTCCGATCATTTCCATAATCCACACCTCATTCGGATCGGCAACCGAAAAGGATTCACCCGTGCTGTAATATCCATACTCCGCCACCAGATCTGTCATGACCTGGATCGCTTCGCGCGCGGTTTTGGCGCGTTGCAGCGCAATAAACATCAGAGATCCATAATCCATGATCGCTGTTGAATCCTGCAACTCATGCCGGCCGGTATAAGTGGTTTCGCCGATGGACACCTGGTGCTCGTTCATATTGCCAACAACCGCGTAGGTTTCATCCACCTGAGCAATCTGGCCCAGATAATCACCCGTGTCCCATTCATACACATCCAGCATTGTACCGGGCCGGTGGTGACCCGCGGGTGTGTAATAAAGCTCTCCATACAGGACATGCGAATCCGCTGCGTACGTGATCATGGTGGATCCATCCACAGAGGCTCCTTTGCTGATGAGGAAATTGGTGCACGCATAGACTGCCGTGGTTTGCAGGATAAGAAGAATCCAGACCGAGAGGTTGATCCAATGCTTTTTCATATATCTACTCCAAATCGTGTTTAATCCAAGTTTATTTCATCAGCACCATTTTGGTTGTGCGGATTTGATTTGCTGCTTCAATTTTACAGAGGTAGACACCGCTGCTCCAATCACTGCCATCCACGTGCACCTGATGGCGTCCCGCGGATTGCCATTGATGAACCAGCACGTCCTGTAATTGTCCCACCGCGTTGTAGATCGAAACTTTCACGTTCATCCGTGTCGGAAGCTGATACAGAATCGTCGCAGTCGGATTAAACGGATTGGGGTAGGCCGCGAACAGTTCAAAGGACCGTGGCTGCAGCGGATTGTCCTCGACAGAATTGGTCGTCAACATACTGAAGATGTTGAGTTTTCCATGCCCCCAGGTGTTGTTGGGTAAAGATCCCGTGAATGCGTCATTCGTTGCATAGCCGGTCACAGCCTGTTTGACTTCCGCATAGGTGGCAGCTGGATTTGCCTGCAGAAAAAGGGCGATGCATCCGGCTGTGATCGGACTTGACATGCTGGTTCCCTGCAGGACATAATGTTTTTCGCCATCCACCAGACGCTCTTGTTCCACCACTGCGGTCGCAGAGGAGAAAGCGGAGATGATGAACATGCCCGGAGCTGTGATCTCGGGTTTCAGCCGTCCGTCCGCTGAAGGCCCCAAGGAAGAAAAGTAAGCAAGATCGCCCAGAATAATTTCAGGCCCGTACCAGTAGGTGTTTCCGTCAGAGGCCTGCCATTGCGTTCTGCTTACATAAGCGCCAACGGTGAGGACATTATTCGCCACACCCGGCCATCCAACGGTTTTATTATTGTCCGGCATGAGGTAATTGGCTTCCGCAACCGAATTCAGATACGGATAGCCGATATCCGCGATCCAGACATCGACGTTCGAATTGGCGCCTTCGACGATCAGACGCCAGAGTTCCATGTCTTGAACCGAATTCGCCAGCCACGTCATGTCATCCCAGATTTGTATGACCAGTGTTATAATGCCATTCGCATCCGTATTCTGAGCAAAGGCGATCTGACCGAGCTGATTGGCTCCCTGTCTGGCGATATGATTGATTTGGCCTGCGCTGATAATCTGCGCCGGCGTGATCCATTCGGTTTGGCCCACGAACGGGCCGGGTCCCCCTGCACCGGTGTAAGGATTGTAAGTGCTGGTATTCCAGCCGATGCGCATTTTCATGGTATTTTTGACGGATTCAGGCAAACGTATGAAAAGAAAGGCGTATTGATCTTCCGCTGCATGAAAGTAGGTCCACGACGAATCCGCATTGGGATAGGTCATGTGAATATAATCGCTGCCTTCATTTCCGGCGGAAGCGCAAAATGCCTGTCCGTTGTTTGCGGCAATGAGCGCGTCCAATAACTGGGATTCTAGACTGGTGCCGTCATGCGGGCTCATGTGGCCGCCGAGACTTGCGTTGATCACGCAGGGTCTCCCCAGAGCGGCCGCTTTGGTGTAAATATAACTGGCGCCATCGATAATGTCGGTTGTTGCAAAAGAGGTTGCGACCATGATGATATCGGCCCTGGGCGCCATGCCCGTATGCGCACCGATAGCCAGGCCATTGCCCGCGGCTGAACCGGCCACGTGCGTGCCGTGTCCATCCGTATCCGTGTGCGTGCAAAAGCCGAGATTGATCTGGGCCTGGGTCCATTCGCGTCCGTAATCGTACCCGGCAGGCGCGTTTCCCGCAGAAGGCGCATTCTGGTCCCAAACCGCCAGGATGCGTGTTGAGCCATCCGCATTTTTGAAATCTCCGTGGCTGAAATCAATCCCCGTGTCAATGATTCCGACCACGACTCCCGTGCCGTCATAGGCCATGGACAGCGGAGCCGTTCCGCTTCGAACCTTGTCCGCCTCAGAATAGATGGCCGCCTGATCGTTTTGCAATTTGACTTTTCGGCTCATTTGAATAAATTCCACATTCGCCGAAAGGGCCAAATCCTCGACCTTTTCCAATGGAACCCGGGCAGTGGCAAAGTCTCCGATTTTTGTGTGTACGGTACCACCAATTTTGTTAACCGCGCCGGCAGGATCGGAACCTTTCAGAATGATTCTGACCTGGTCGGACTGGGTTGTCATGAATGGTCCTGGCTTCAGGTCGGCCTGCTTGATGCTGGCCAAACGCATGCGCAGCCGGGCGTCCATTTTTTGCAGATGCGGAGCATCGGCAAACAGTAATCCTGTAAGCGAGAGCAATAATACGATCCAAATGAGACGTTTCATGTCCGGTCTCCTTTCCTAACGGGCTTTCACCGGTTTGGCACCTTCCAGCCGCTTCACATAATGCAGACGGGAAAGTTTCCTGATTTGTTTTGCGTTTCCAATTCCCGTGAATTTATTCTCCACAAGGGTTTGAATTTCAATGCCGGTTTTTTCCATTTCCACGCGCAACGCTTCTGTTATCGGCGATGAACACAAACCGGTAAAGTGAATGGGTTTATTGTGGTCCTTGTTGATTTCCATTTGCAGCATGGCGTCCCACTTGCTGTGAGGCGGCGGTGCGGACTTGTGAAAACACCCCGAAACCACCAATAAAATGCTCAAAAGGGCAGTTGCTGTTTTCATGATCAGAGCCTCCTGTTCAGGGTTTCTCAAGTACGGAATTGTGTTTTAAATCCTCGCGTTTCAGCAGCAGCGCGAAAACCAATCCTAGGAGTCCCATACCGGATAATCCGACAATCGCATAGGCATAATTGAGCGGATCCCCCTCCGGTACGTTCCGGTTGGTTGCATCCAGAGTCAGGCCGATGAACCAGGGGAAAAGCATGAGACCGTAATTCTGGACCGTAAACATGAATCCGTAGGCTGTGCCCAGTCTTTTCTCATCCACGATTCTGGCTACCGATGGCCACATGGCAGCAGGGACCAGAGAGAAGCCAACTCCGAGCAAGAAAAGCGGAATATACGGCATCAGGTTTGTCAGAGAAAAAGCAAGATGGACCAGAATGAGCATGATCGAACCGGTGATCATGACTGTCGCGCGCTTGCCTTTGCTATCGCAAAACCATCCGAAAATGGGTGTGAAGATCACTGTTCCATAAGGCAAAATGGTTGTCAAATCTCCGGATCGCTCCAGGGAGAATCCAAATTTGTTGTGCAGAAAATCCGGTGCAAATCCCAGAAAGGGGAAGACTGCGGAATAAAAAAGGATGCATAATCCCGTAATGTATAGAAAGGATTTGTTGGTCAGCAGGAGTTTGATGTCTTTCAGTGAAAAGGATTCGCCTTCAGCAGTTTTACCAGTAATGGTAAATCGGCTGTCAAAGATTCGGTCCAGAATCAAGTATACGACAAGTGAGCCCAGACTAATCAGCATGAGAATGACACCAAACCAGGCCGCCGGATCAATGGAGGATGCATTGCTTGCCAGGCGGGGTGAAAGACTGAAAGCAGCAGCGGTACCGAAGCGGCCAAAAGCCAGGTTGATTCCGAACGCCAGTGCAAGCTCTTTGTGCTTGAACCATTTTGCAATAATTTTATTGATACAGACATAAAACGTCTCCGCACCGAGACCGAAGATGAGACGTCCCAATATCATCATCTTTAAGGATGGAGACATATTTTTAATGACCGAACCGAAGAGGGTGAATCCGATTCCCCCTTCCCGAAACGCACTGGATGCGCCATAGGAAGTCAGAAAGGCGCCGCTTGCCATAAAAAGAAAAAAGGTCAGAGCGGTTTTTCGTATACCCCAGCGATCCAGAATAATACCGCCCAGAAAGGCCATGAGCAGGAGAGAATTGGTGATGGAGTAGGCACCGTACATGGTGCCATATTCTGCATTCGAGATACCGGTCTCAGCCTGTAATGTCGATTTCACGCCCGAATAGATATCGTAGAAATAATAGCTTCCGAACATAATAATACTGATCGTCAGCAGCGCTCCCCATCGCAACAGCGGAGAGGGCGCTTCCAGTTTTGTGTTTTTCTGATTCATGGGTCTCCCAGGTCATCGAGTCAATGGTTGTCAACTTTAAAGATACTGAAAAATAGACGAGGATTCAAAGGGGAAAATGTTCGTTCGGATTTGTGAAATGTAAAATCTCCGGCGGATTTCATTCCAGTTTTCAAGAGGGATGAAACCTTCCGGAGACTGCGGTCTATGTGTCCTGCAAGGCAATGACAGAGAGCTCACCGGCCTGAAGCGCCCGAATGGCATTGACAGCGGCCCACGCAGCGGACAGGGTGGTTAGACAAGGTACGCCATGCGCCATGGCCACGCGTCCGATATTGTATTCATCGTACCGTGAGACTTTCCCAAGCGGGGTGTTGACAATGAGCTGGATTTCCTGGTTGATGATCAAATCCACCGAATTGGGGCGGCCCTGGCCGACTTTATAGAGCTTATTGCAAGGGATGCCCGCGCTGCGAAAGGTTTTTTGTGTTCCGGAAGTAGCCACCAGACCGAATCCCATGTCATGGAGCTGACGCGCAATGGCGACGGCTTTGTCCTTGTCATTGTCGTTAACGCTGATGAACACGTTTCCTTGTGTCGGCAAAGTATGTCCCGTTGCGATGATGGCCTTGGCAAAGGCCCCGCCAAAGTCGTCGTCCAATCCCATGACCTCACCGGTGGAACGCATCTCCGGCCCCAGATAAGTCTGCACATTCGGAAATTTAATGAAGGGGAATACGGGCGACTTTACGGCCACGCGGTTCTTCATGTCCAGAGACAGGTTGTCAAACTCTTTCAGTTTTTTCCCGGCCATGACTTTGGCCGCGATCTTGGCCCAGGGAACACCCGTGGCCTTGGATACGAACGGCACGGTCCTCGACGCTCTGGGATTGACTTCCAGCACATAGATCTGATCGCCCTGCATGGCAAACTGGACATTGATCAGTCCCTTGACCTTCAGCGTCTCCGCAAGTGCGATGGTCTGATCACAGATAGTCATGTAATCTTCGCCGCTGATCATGTATGGAGGCAGCACGCAGGAACTGTCACCCGAATGAATTCCGGCTTCCTCGATATGCTGCATGAATCCGCAGATCATGGTGTCTTCGCCGTCGCTGATAGCGTCCACGTCAAATTCGAATGTGTCTTCCAGAAACTTGTCCACCAGGATCGGATGGTCGGGCGACACGGATGCGGCTTCCCGTATGTATCGTTCCAATGATTTCTCATCGTATACAATTTCCATGGCCCGTCCGCCCAGCACATATGAAGGACGCACCAGTACCGGATATCCGATGCGTTCAGCATTCTTCTTGGCCTCCTCAAACGTGAAAGCCGTGCCCCAGTCCGGCATTTTAATGGACATGTTTTTAATCAGGTCACCGAATCGTTCCCGATCTTCCGCCAGATCAATGGACTCCGGCGAAGTACCCAGAATGGGGACGCCAGCCGCTTCGAGCGGCTTTGCCAGCTTCAGCGGGGTTTGTCCGCCAAACTGGACGATGAGACCTTCGGGTTTTTCGAATTCGACGATGTGCAGCACATCCTCGAAAGTGAGAGGTTCAAAATAAAGCTTGTCAGCCGTATCATAATCCGTAGAAACCGTTTCGGGATTGTTGTTGACCATGATGGTTTCGAATCCCTCTTCCCGCAAGGCCATGACCGCATGCACGCAGCAGTAATCGAATTCAATGCCCTGGCCGATGCGGTTCGGGCCGCTGCCCAGGATCATGATTTTGGGTCGATCCGTGCTGCGGGCCTCGTTTTCCTGCTCATAGGTTCCGTACAGGTATGAGGTCTCCGACTCAAACTCGGCCGCGCAGGTATCCACTACCTTGTATACGGGTTTGAGATCCTGTTTTTTACGCATCGCCTGGATTTTCGAAGCGGTCGTGGATGTCAGAACCGCCAGCCGGTTATCCGAGAAACCGAATCGTTTGGCGCGGCGCAAGGCCCCGTCCGCCTTTAATCCGTTCTTCCGGATCTGATCTTCCTCCGCAATGATCGCTTGTATCTGATCCAGGAACCAGGGATCGATCCCCGTGATTTTATACAGTGCTTCCAGTTCCATGCCCCGTCGCATGGCTTCAGCCAGGTAGAAGATCCGTTTGTCGGTCGGAAACTTGAGGTTTTCCTCCAGCTCTTCCTGATTTAACTCTTCCTCAAATTCGAGGCCATAAACATCGTTTTCAAGAGAGCGCAATCCTTTTTGAAATGCTTCTTTAAATGTCCTGCCAATGGCCATGGTTTCACCCACGGATTTCATCTGCGTGCCGAGCAAAGGCTTGGTCTGGGGAAATTTCTCAAAGTTCCACCGCGGGATCTTGCACACGACATAATCGATGGTAGGCTCGAAAGATGCGGGTGTTTTTCCCGTGATATCGTTCATGATCTCATCCAAGGTCAGCCCCACAGCCAGCTGGGCCGCGATTTTGGCGATGGGGAATCCTGTCGCCTTGGATGCGAGCGCCGAGCTCCGTGATACGCGCGGATTCATCTCGATGACAACCATTCGGCCTGTTTTTGGATCCACAGCAAACTGAATGTTGGATCCGCCCGTTTCAACCCCAATTTCACGGATGATGGCCACGGACGCATCCCGCATGAGCTGATACTCCCTGTCCGTCAGGGTTTGGATCGGTGCGACCGTGATTGAGTCACCGGTGTGAATGCCCATGGCGTCCAGATTTTCGATGGTACAGATGATGACCACATTGTCTTTCAGATCACGCATGACCTCAAGCTCGAATTCCTTCCAGCCGATGATCGACTCTTCGACAAGCACTTCACTGATCGGGCTGCGGTCCAAACCCCAGCGGATCTGCTCCTTGTATTCCTCGATGTTGTAAGCGATGCTGCCGCCTGTTCCTCCCAGGGTATAGGCGGGCCGAATGATGGCCGGGAAGCCAACCGCATCAACCAAATCCAGGGCTTCATCCAGGGTATGCGCAAACCCGCCTTTGGGGAGTTCCAATCCGATCTTGACCATCGCATCCTTGAATAATTCACGGTCCTCGGCTTTCTGAATGGCCTCCAGTTGCGCACCGATGAGCTCTACATGATTATCCTTCAGGAAGCCGGATTTGGCCAACTCCACAGTGATGTTCAAAGCGGTTTGTCCGCCCATGGTCGGGAGCAGAGCATCGGGTTTTTCCTTCAGGATGATCTTTTCCACCGTCTCCACTGTCAGGGGCTCAACATAGGTTCGGTCCGAGAGTTCCGGATCGGTCATGATGGTAGCCGGATTGGAATTCACGAGGATGGTTTCATATCCAAGCTTTTTGAGCGCCTTCATGGCCTGTGTGCCGGAGTAGTCAAATTCGCAGGCCTGGCCGATGACAATGGGGCCTGATCCAATGATCAAGATTTTTTTAATATCTGTTCTTTTAGGCATATAATCCTATCTAATATTGTTATAATTGTATTGGCCAGAGGTGAGGGGCGAGAGGCGAGTTGGATCATGCATTCTGTCCCTTAGATCTTGCGTTAATTATACTCCCGATCTGATAGGCTAGTGTTTTATACTCTTGATTTAAATGTCTATAGTCTTGCTCACCAATTTTTTCTAATTCAAAGGATATACATAACTGTGTCCTTAATTCTGCGATGGATCCTTTAGCAATGTAGAAAAACCGGATGGACTCCTTATCGGATTGTCTTTCATCTCCTTCCGCAATATTGCTTGGGACACTTATCGCACTTCTTCTTATTTGATCACGAAGCGCAAAATCATGTTTAAATCTATCGTTCTCTGTAAGTGCGTAGACTTGAACAGCAAGTTGCTTGGCTTTCTGCCAGATTTCCAGTCTTTCATATCCTTCTCTTTTCAATGGACTCCTCTCGCCCCTTGCCACTAACCTCTTGTCCTATGATGTATTTTTCATCATATCCTTAAACTGTTGAAACAGATACAGTGAATCGTGTGGTCCGGGGCTGGCCTCGGGATGGCACTGAACAGAGAAGAGCGGCAGCTCTTTGTGCCGCACACCCTCGATGGTCTGGTCATTCAGGTTCAGGTGTGTGATTTCCATTCCCGTTTCTTTCAAGGTGTCCGGATCCACAGAAAAATTATGGTTCTGGGAAGTGATTTCGATTTCCCCGGTCTCCAGTCGTTTTACGGGATGATTGCATCCGTGATGACCGAATTTGAGTTTGTAGGTTTTTGCGCCAATGGCCAAACCCAGGATCTGATGGCCGAGGCAGATCCCGAAGACCGGGATTTTCCCAATTAATTTCTTGACGTTTTGGACCGCATAATCCACAGCAGCCGGATCACCCGGTCCATTTGAAAGAAAGACACCGTCCGGTTTCATTTCCAGTACTTGGTCCGCTGTCGTGGAAGCCGGAACCACGGTCACTTTCATTCCGAACGATGTCAGCAACCGAAGGATATTGTGTTTGATGCCAAAATCGTAGGCCACCACATAATGGGCTTTACTTCCATCCGAATCCAGGTTTGCGTAATACCAGTTCTGAGGGGCGGCTGCCTCCCAAACCTGATGTTTGTCCACAGTCACGTATTGAACCAGATCCCGTCCCTCGATCGGGGGATGGGCCTCCAACTCCTGTTTCAAATCATCCAGCCTTCTGTCCTCGGTACACAACACACCCATCATGCTGCCCTCTGAGCGGATGTGCCTGGTCAGCATTCGCGTATCGATCTGCTCGATCCCGGGAATATTGTGATCCTTTAAATAATCGTCCAAACTGTCCGTCGAACGATAATTGCTGGGCGACCGGCAAAGATCCCGGACCACGAATCCCTCAACTTGCGGTTTGTGAGATTCGACATCCTCCGTATTAATCCCGTAATTGCCGATATGGGGATAGGTCATGGTTACGATTTGACC
>Ga0272444_10002635_pt1 | contig 16495 bp, 16 predicted proteins | sample SSMForm13_FD_201033 | JGI IMG/M metagenome (GOLD analysis project Ga0272444, IMG submission 201033) | Marine sediment archaeal communities from Little Sippewissett salt marsh, Falmouth, MA, United States - SSM-Form-13 | ecosystem: Environmental > Aquatic > Marine > Wetlands > Sediment ...
TTCAACTTACCCGAACCGGCAATTCCCGCGGTGTACTGAATTTCGAATCCATTGCCCAGTGCATTGGCCAGCGGCACCAGCAGGTCCGGGCGCTTGGCACGTTTCAGGTTGCCGCAGAACAGCACCCTGAATGGACCGGTCCTGCGAGGCCGCAGTACAGGTGAAAATCGCGTGCTATCCACACCGTTATGGATGATCCGCACCCGGGCACTGAAGCCCAGATCCTGACGCAACATGTCGGCGACAAAACCACTTACAGCGACCACCTGGTCAGCCATGGCCAGGCTCATGCGCACTAACAGCCGCAGGTCGGTGCGATAGTGAAGGTACTGCAGCGGGCTGCTGTAGGCCCGCATAAAACGGTCCAGCATGTAGCCGTGCGCGGTTACCACAAGCGGCACGCCGGGGCGTTTGAAAAAGCCGCCGTAGTCGGCGTGACTGTGCACCAGATCGACCCGGCCGCTGGAGAAGATCGGCAATACAGGTGGCACCAGGGTCCACCACGGCGAAAAAGGTCGCACGTGGTAGTCCTCGATGCGTTCCGCAAGTGAACTGTGCAATACAAAAGCACCACTGCCGGCGGGGATGGGGACAAGCACACGCATGATCAGTGGCCAAACACCATGCGTAGACGCCGGTAGCCAAGGTACAAAGGCCAGTAAAGCCAGTACAGGCAGAGCCAGAAACTTCCGGAGGCGTGGCGCTCCTGCACCCGACGCTCTTCCCTGAATCTGGCCGACAGGCCAGCCCAATCACGGCGTGAACTGATACCGTCACTCCCCATCACAGCCAGCACTTTATGTACACGACGCAGTGGCATGCCGGCCAGATAGGCACGCAGCCAGAGGTCGTAGTCCATGTCGATACATAGCGAGGTGTCGAATTGTCCCAGCCGATCGAATAGCCGACGCGGGCATAGCACCCCCTGATGGGGCAGCGGGTTCTTAAAACGAGTCCAGATATTAAAGGGTCTGGCTGCGCACCGAACCTGCGCATCTCCTTCGCCAAGCAGGATATCAAAGGCCCATATGGCATCCAGGCTGTCCACCTCAGCCACTGTTCGCGACAGGGCACTGGCATCCACAAGACGGTCATCGGCATGCAGGAACAGCAACAGATCGCCACTCGCCTGCTTCAACCCCTTATTCATTGCCTCGGCGATGCCCGAGTCCGGCCCCGTGACGCAGCAGTCAACAACCTCCCGGTGGCGCTCGATCAAATCCAGAGTACCGTCAGTGGAATCGCCATCGACAATGATGTACTCAAGGTTCGGATAGTCCTGTCCCGCCACGCTGTCGATCACGCCGGGCAGGTTCTCGACATCGTCGAGCACGGCGGTTATGACGCTGACCTTGTAGTTCCGGCTCATGCCCTGACCCGTTACTCCTGGCGATCCGTTCATCTCAGCCCCTACGCTTAAGCAGGGGCCTGTCCATCCCCAGCCGCTTCTTCACGCCCCTGACCAGCCACCTGACGCCTGGTATCGTGCCCAGCAACCAGGAGACGGGGTGCTCGTCATGGTAATGCCTGACCGCCTTGAGGATACGCGCATCCGGTGCCAGGTCGGCCGGCATCTCGGGGACCATCTGTGCGTCGGCCAGATCCACCTGGTAGCGATCCGCCGCGCGGCAGTGCGTGCCACTGCCGTCGAGCCCGGCATTCACCACGTAGGAGAAGCGTGGATAGAGCGAGAAGCGGCCCGCCATGATCTGGGCATAGTTGAAGCGCACGTCCCAGGCATCGATGCGGCCGGCCATCTGGTCGTCCAGCATGGATCCCAGGTCGTTACCGCCGCGTGTCAGGCGCCGTCGCAGCACGGGGTTGAAGCGGAAACGAGGGTAGTCCGGCATGCGCCAATCTACGGCGTCCCAGCGATCGCGCCAGGTGCCCCAGCCCCATGGCGAGGTCCGCGGCGCCAGGTACACGTCCCAGGGGTAGTCCGCCGGCAGGGGCATCTCCCGCGGCGGCGGGCTGGCCGCGCTGACGGAGAAAATCTCCGGCCTGTCCCGGTAGGCCCGCAGCCCCGCGTTCATGAAGGCCAGGAAGTCCGGCGCCAGGACCAGGTCGTCCTCCACGACGATGACGCTGTCGTGCGCCTCCAGCACCTGGCCGACGCCACGGATGATGTTGTCGGCACAGCCAACGTTTCCCTCCCGCTCCATCAGCACCACCTGCGCGAAGCCGTCGAGCTGCCTGAGCTGCTCGCGCACCGCCTGCACGGCCGGCACGTCGTCCGTCCGGGCGGCGCCGTCGCTGAACACGTACAGCACGCTGTCCGGCGCGAGCGCATTGCGTCGCAGGCTGTCCAACAGGCGGCGGGTGTGATCCGGTCGCCGGTAGACGAACAGCGCGACCGGCGCGGTCCCGCCCCCGCCGGCCGGGGGCGCCTGTGCCGATGTCCTGTCCGTCACGATGCGATCCACCTCGCGGCAAAAGCCTGCCGTTCGGCAGGCGCGTAGAAATGACGAGCGTAGCGGCCGGCGTAGACACCCTCGACGACGGCCGGATCGAGCCCGGGCGCCCTGCCCAGCTCGGCGTAGGTCCCGCCGTTCGCCTGCCGGCTGCGGTCGTTTGCCGTGGCCAGCGCCAGCGGCCCGGACAGCTCGAGGAAATCGGCGATGGCGGCGGGACCCTGCCGGTCCAGGTCCTCCAGGCGGATCAGCAGCAGCTCCGCCCGCCCATGACGGTAGTGCTGCCAGCCCGCGGCGCTGTCGAAGGGCTCGGCGTAGACGTCGATGCCGAACACCGTCTTCATCTCCCGGTCGAACCAACCGTCGACGTAGCCGTGGCCGCCACCGGCCGCCAAGCGCCGTTCCAGCGTCCGCCGCAGGCCGTCCCGATCCGCCGGCACCCCCGCCGGGTTCGCCCCGCCCGCCACCAGGCGCGGGTTCTGGAACAGGTTGGACAGCTCGAAGGCGATCGGGTCGCGCACCAGCGAGATGATCCGCACCGCCCTGCCGGCATGGCGCAGCAGCTGCCCACGCAGCGCCTCGCCCAGGTAGATGTGGTAGGGCACCGGACGCATGCCGCTGCGCTCGTGCGTGGCGCGATGTTCCGCCAGCTGCGCCGAGAGAAAGTGCACGTGGTACACGGGCACGCCGGGCAGCGCTGCCCTGACCGCGTGATAGACGGTCGACGAGCCGACCTTGCCCATCTGGTAGACGAACAGCGGCGACGCCGCTCCGGCAGCGAAGGCGCGCCCGGCCTCCCAGCCGGCCTGCAGGCGACGCTTGAGGGCGCGCAGCGTGGCGATCATGCTTCCTCCTCCGCCTGCGCCAGCACGTCGGATAGCAGGGCCTCCCAGCGCGCGGCCACCGGCTCCGGCGCCAGCTGCTCACGGGCCCGCCGGCGGACCCGCTCCTGCAGGGCATCGCGGTCCTGCGCCAGCGCATAGGGCCGCGCTGCCTCGGCCAGCCCCGGCACGTCACCCGGCGCGACGAGGGTGCCGCAGGCGTCCAGCGGCAGCCACTCGCGGTTGCCGCCGACGTCGAAGCTCACCACCGGCACGCCGAGCGCCACGGACTCGGCCAGGGCCATGCCGAAGTTCTCCACCAGGGTCGGCGACACGCACACGGTGCAGGAACGGACCAGCGCCAGGTGACTGCCGTAGTCGAGGCGGCCCGGCATGTACAGGTGCATGCCCGTCGGGCAGTCCGCCGCGTCCAGCGGCGCCCCTGACACGTAGCACCCCAGCGACATGCCACGGTAGCGCTCGGCCAGTGCCTGCAGCAGCGCCCGGGCGTGGCCGCGCCCCTTGATCTGGCTGCCCAGCGAAGGGAGATAGAAGATCACCGCCTGCTCCGGCAGTCCGAGCCGGGCGGCCACCGACACCCTGCCGATGCCGTCCAGGTAGTCGAAGTCGACGAGGTTGGGGATCACCGCCAGCGGGGCGTTCGAGCGGTAGGTGCGGCGGAACTGCTCGGCCATGTACGCCGTCGGGCAAACCACCGCGTCCACCCGGCGGCACACGCGGTTCTCCAGCGCCACCGCCCAGCGGGCGTCTCGCAGGGAATGCGGCGGCAGCCCGGGGACGCCGACGAAGCGCATCGGGTTGTGGTGCGAGACCAGCACCCAGCGGCAGCCGGACGGCTTGCGGATGGCCAGCAGGGGCGCGCCGTGGTCGGGCGCGATCACGATGTCCGGCCGGTAGTCGTCCAGGGCCGCCAGGGCACTCTGCGCCATGGCCGCGCCGCGCACGATGTCCGGGCACTCCCAGGCCAGCGCGCCGTCGAGCAGCCCCAGCCCCCGCCGCAGCAGCTGCCGGAGCAGCCGCACCGCGAGGCCGAGCAGGCCCGTCAGCGGGGTGACGAAGGGGAACAGCTCCACGTGCCGGTAGCCCTGCCGGCGCAGCAGCTGGCACAGGCTGAAATGGGCGCTGCTCACGCCGCCGCCGCCATGCGGCGTGACCAGCTCGGTGACGATGGCGATGCGTGCCCGGCGCGGATCAGGCGCGGCCATGCCGCCCCCCCCTGGCCGAGGCCGCCCGCTGGCGCCAGGCGCGCAGGGCCGCCGCCAGTTCGCGCAGGCGCCAGCGCAGGCCCTGGCCGCGCAGCGACGAACGGCGGTAGCGCTGCAGGGCGCCGAGGTCGCGCAGCACCGCATGGCGGGCGGCGCGGAACAGCCGTTCGCGCACCACCCCTTCCAGCAGGTCCTGGCGGTAGATGCCGCTGGCGACGTTCGCCTGCAGCAGCCGCTGCAGCCAGGCCTCGATCGCGTCGAGATCGAAGCCCGCCGTCTCCCAGCGGGAGATCGCGCTGTGCAGGCGCAGCTCCGATTCACCCACGTCCAGGCCCAGTGCCTGCAGCTGGCGCAGCCGCACCCGGTCGGCGAACCGCTGCTGCCGGGCCACCCCGCCGCCATCGCCCGGCGGCGAGACGCGGTACTCCACGTAGGCCCCGGGCAGGTTGCCCAGCCGCGCCCGCCGGCCCAGGCGCTCCCACAAGTCGTAGTCCTGGCTCTTCTCGAAGCTCGGGTCGTAGCGGATATCCAGCGTCTCCAGGGTCGCCCGCCGCAGCATGCTGGACGGGTGGGCGAGCACGTTCTCGAACAGCAGGCTTGCGCGGATCGCGTCGTGCGCCGCGGGATAGCGCCACAGGCGCCGGCTGCCGTCGGGCTGTATCGCCGTCACCGCCGTGCCGCAGGCGGCGATGTCGCGCCGCTCGCCCAGGTAGGCGAGCTGCTTCGCCAGCCGCTCCGGATGGCTCCAGTCGTCGGCGTCCATCCGCGCCACGTATTCGCTGTCGCTCAGCGCCAGCCCCTGGTTGAGGATGGCCGCCAGCCCCACCGGCTGCTCGCTGCGATGCACCCGCACCCGGGCGTCGGCCGTCTCGGCGGCGAGTCGGCCGCTGCCATCCTCGGAGCCGTCGTCGAGCACCAGCAGCTGCAGGTCATGCCAGCGCTGGCGCAGGATGCTCTGCATGGCCCGCGGCAGGCAGGCGGCTTGGTCGCGCACCGGCAGCAGCACGGTCACCCGCGGCATGATTCGCCCTCCACGGATTCGGCGCGTCCCGCCAGGAGCCGCCGGTACAGCGCCAGCTCCTGCGCCACCACGCGGTCGAGCTCGTACCCGGCGACCACGCACGCGCGTGCCGCGCGACCCAGCGCGGCCCGTAGTGCGTCGTCCGCCAGCAGGCCGGTGACGGCCTGTCGCAGACCCGCTTCGGTGGGCTCGCACAGCCAGCCGGTCTGGCCGTGGCAGATCACCTCCGCGATGCCCGGCACCCGGGTGCCGATCACCGCCGCGCCGCAGGCCATGGCCTCCAGCAGGGTCTTGGGATGCCCTTCGTACAGGGACGGCAGCACGTACAGGCTGCCCGCGCGGATGATCGCCGGCAGCGCGTGGTGCGGCAGCCTGCCGTGGAGGCGCAGCGCGACCCCGCAGCGCTCGGCCTCCCCCGCCAGCGCGGCGCGCAGGCTGCCCTCCCCGACCACGTCCAGCGTCACCCCCAGGCCGCGCAGCGCCCGCACCAGGGCGAGCGGGTTCTTCTGCGCCTCCAGGCGGCCGATGAACACCAGCCGTCGCCCAGCGGGGGCGGCATCCTCGGCCGGTGCAAACAACCGGGTGTCAACGTAGTTCGGTATTACGCTGAGCTGCCCGGCTTCGACGCCGTAGCCGACCAGCCTGTCGCGCATCGCCGCGGTGGTGACGATGCCGTGGTCGGCGCCCCGGAACAACCGCCCTTCCAGCTGCCGGGCGGCCCGCTGCTCGGGAGACCCCTGCCCATGTGCATGCCCCTGGAAGTCCGACAGCAGGTAGCCGCAGCGGGCCACGAAGGTGGCGCCGCAGCGCCGCGCCAGCGCTTGCGCCAGTTCCGCACCACGCACTTGATTGGACTTGAACACAGCCGGCCTGCGCAATGCCCGGCGCACCAGCAGGGGCAGCAGCCGCCTGTACAGGCCGTGCGGCAGCCCCCAGCGGTTGCAGATGACCTCGATGCCCGGCAGGTCGCGGCAGATCCCCAGCTCCTCGCGGCCGCCGTAGGAAACGATGACCACGCCAACCAGCTGCGGCGCCAGCCGCTTGTACAGGGCTAGCTCCCGATCAAGCATGCCGCTCTCCCGCCAGCTGGCCAGCGACATACCCTCGGTCATGAACAGAAACAGCTGCGCGCGCGTCATTGCCAGTCCAGGTTGATCTGCGCCAGGCCGTCCCGCCTGATCCGTTCGCGCAGCCGCCCGGTGGCCGCGCGCAGCTCGGGGATTTTGTGCTCGTGGGTCTCCGCGAACAGCCGGCCCACTGCCGCCAGGGCCTGCGGCTGGTCAAGCAGGTGTTCGAGCAACGCCACCTCGGCGCCCTCGATGTCCATCTTCACCAGGGCCACCGGCGCCGCCAGCGCGCGCAGGAAATCTACGAAGTCGACCGCCTCGACCTCGACGTAGCAGTTCCTGTCGACGTTTCCCTTGATTGCCAGCAACGACGAACCGGTGGACCAGTGCAGCGGGTCACTAGCGGCGTTCTCGTGCAGGTATAGGCACACGCGGCCCCCCTGGGCGGCCACGGCCTGGTTGAGGCAGACCACGTTCGAGTAGGCGCTCATGCGCCGGCGCAGCTCGGTGAAGGCGTCCGGGTTGGGTTCGAAGGCGTAGACCCGCGCCCCCGAACGGGCCAACACCTCGGTGTAGCGGCCGACGTTCGCCCCGCAGTCGATGGCGATGTCCGCGGCGCCAAGCCCGGCCGCCGCCTGCAGGAAGGCCCGCTCGGCCCGAGCGGCTGGCGTGTCCAGCTTCGGCCGCAGGCGGCGCAGCAGTTGTCTGAGCGCTCCCAGCATGGTCACGCCTCTCCTGCCACGTCGAGTATCTGCCGACAGCGCCGCTGGTAGGACAGCCCCTCGGCGAAGGCCGCCGCGCTGCGTGACAGGGCCGCGGCGTAGCCAGGGTCCTCCAGCACCCGGCGGATGCCTGCCACCAGGTCCGCGCCGTCGTCGGGCAGAGTGAAGCACACCTGTTCTTCGTCGACCCAGTATTCCAGTGCCGGGATGCGGCTGGCCACCACCGGCGTGCCCGAGGCCAGGTACTCGCCCAGCTTGACCGGACTGGTCCAGCGGGCGCTCGGATGCTGTGCCGAGGGCGGCAGCAGCAGCACGTCGGCGTTCCACAATCGGTCCGGTACCTGGGTGTGTGCAAGCCAGCCGGCCAGCTCGACATTGTCCAGCCTGCGTTCGCAGATGACCCGGCCATGCCGCTGCAGATCTTCGGGCTTGCCGCCGATCAGCACGAAGTCACACTCCGGCATCAGGGCCGCGGCATCCAGGATGGTCGGAATGCCCTTGTAGTCATAAAGATGGCCGGCATAGACCACACGCGGCCGTTCGCCCGGCGTTGCACGACTGAACGCCGCCGGGCGCTGGAACAGTGCCAGGTCCACGGCATCCGGCAGCACCATGATCTTGTGTTCGGGCACGCCCAGGCCCACGAAATTGTCCTTCAGGATCGGGGCAATAGTGACCAGCTTGCGGAATGCTTCCTCCTCCGCCAGCGCATTCACCATTTGCGCCAGGTGCTTGCTGCGGTTTTCCGGATGGGCGTGGGATTCGGCCACCACCGCGATGCCCATGCGACTGAGCGCCGCCGGTGCCAGATAGTTGCGCGAGTAGGCAAAGTCGACGCCGAGCCGCCGCGCGACCCTGGTTACCTGAAAGGCGAAATGGCGGTGTTCGTCCAGCCTCAGGCCGAGCAGGCGGGAGCGGACCTGCAGTACCTGCAACTCGTCCGACAGCCCGTAGTCTGTCCTGAGCTCGGTCATCGACACGCGGCCGGCCCGCGGCCGGCGGCAGACCACCGTCACCTGGTGGCCCAGCCTGGCGAAACCATCCGCCATCTTCAGCGTGTTGATGGCGTGGGCAAACCGGCTGTCTGCCTGGAAGGCCGAGGCGACCAGGATATTCATCGGCCGCCCCCTGCCATCGCCTCAACCGGGGCCAGCGGCTGACTATGAACATGCTGTTCATACCAGCCGGCGACCGCGGCCAGGGTCCACAGGCGCGCCTCCCGGTAGGGGGTGCCGGCAGCAACGTAACGCGAGAAATCCGGCCTCAGAACCTGATCACCGACGAGGCTGCTGGCAGCGACCTCCCCCTCCAGGCTGGCAAAGTCGTAGTCCGCCATACCCCGCATGCTGAAGCCCTGCTTGGGGCGGGACAGCACCTGATCCGGCACCCGTCCTGCGAGATAGCGTCGCAATTGCGGCTTGCTGTTGCCGGACTCGGCCACATCGGCCTTGCGTGACAGGGCCCAGTCCACCAGGCGCCGGTCGAGGAAAGGTGCGCGCACCTCCACCGAGTGGGCCATGCTCATGCGGTCGGTCTTGGCCAGGATGGAACCGCTGCAGAAGCCCATCAGATCCACACGCTGCAGGGCATCCTGCAGCGGCAGGTCGGTCCGGTAGTGATCTTCCAGCGGCGCCAGCATGGCCTGTTCATCGAACCGGCAAGCGGCGGGGGCGAACAGCTGTTCTGCCTCCTCCGGCAGGAAACGGGGAAACAGCCGCATGGCATGGCGATGCAGGGGCGATCGGCGGGAGAAGGCCGCCATGGCTGCCACCCGGTCCCGGGCAGTCGCAGATTCCGCCAGGGTGCGATGCGGCAACAGCCGGTTCAGCAAGCGCCAATAGCCGGGCCAGTGAAGGTCCTGATACCAGCGATAGCCGCCGAACAGCTCGTCGGCGCCGTCACCGCTGAGGATGACCTTGTATTCCGGGGCCATCGCCCGGCTCGCCTGGTACCAGGGCAGCAAGGCGGAATAGCCCTGGGGCTCTGTGGCCGCGGCACTGACCTGATGCCTGAGTTGGTCGATATCGGCAACCGGCATGTCCACTCGCCGGAAGCTGAGACCGAGATGGGCCGCGGTCTCCGCAGCGATCCGGCTTTCATCCTGCAGCGGGTCGTCGAAGCCCACGCTGACTGCGGTGGTGTCGAACCGTCCGGCATCCGCCAGGCAGCGCGCCACGCTGGTGGAATCCAGGCCCGCCGACAGCAGCAGGCCGACGGGCACATCGGCCTGCAGGTGCTCCTGGCAGACCAGCGAGAACAGCTCACTGAACGCCTGGTCGGCATCCCCGGACTCGGCTCTCCGATCAGGTGGCGACCAATACGGTGAAACCTGCCAGCCTCCACTGCCCTGCCAGCGCGCGCAATGTCCTGCCGGCAACTGGTCGATGCCCTGCCAGGCACTCAAGGGGGCAGGCACATAGCCCAGGGTCAGCACATGGGCCAGCGCCTCACTGGAGACAGGCCCTCGCTCCCCTGTCAGTTGCTGGATCGCCGCCGGTGTGGAGGCAAAACTGAGCCGCCCGTCCTGCAGGGAAAAGTACAACGGCTTCTGACCGATCGGATCGCGGGCCAGCAGCAGTTTGCGACTCGCCCCGTCCCAGATGGCAAAGGCAAACATGCCCTGTAGCTGATCTAGCAGACCTTCGCCCCACTCGGCATAGGCATGCAGCAGCAGTTCGGTATCGCAATCAGAGCGGAAGCGGCAGCCCTGCTTTTCCAGGCGCTGACGCAATGCCGGGTAGTTGTAGATCTCGCCGTTGTAGGTGACAACCAGATCATTCCGCTCCGTATGCGCCATAGGTTGTGAACCCGCCGCGGTCGGGTCGATGATGGCCAGGCGTCGGTGCCCCAGCCAGACCTCTGCGGTCTCGTCTTGCCAGGCGCCCTCGCCGTCCGGCCCCCTTGCCTGCATGATGTCACAGGCTGCGCGCCCTGCCTGTTCGCACGGGATCCAGCCCGCTGTTCCGACAATGCCGCACATACCTACGGACCTACTACCGCATGTGCGATCGCACGCAGGTCATAGCCACGGACCAGGGTATCTATCTGCCAGCCAGCCTCCTCCAACTGGGCCCGCAGCATGTCTTCGGAATATTCCCGACGATGATCATGATCATCCATCCAGAACAATCCCAGGTCCTTGCGGGTCAGCTTGATCCAGTCACTGTCTGCCAAAGGCACCTTGATAACGATGCGTGGCACCGCGGCGGCCAGTCGACGCAGGAACGCCACTGGCTCATCCAGGTGTTCAAGCACATGAGAGCAGATCGCCACGTCATATTGCTCGGCCGGCAGGTCCCGGCGGACATCCATCACCCGGTATTCCACCAGACTGTCAGGATGGTTCCGCTGCGCGATAGCAATCCTGTCAGGGTCGATATCGACCGCGACAAAGCGACGGACCTTGTGCGCAATCCAGTCCTGGTAGGCGCTGCCGCCACAACCGATATCCAGGACCCGGTCAGCCGCAGTGACCGCCTCATACAAAAAACGATTGTGTTCCAGCCACAGGTGGTGCTTAGGGTGTTTCCCCTTGTAGTAGCGATTGACACAGACATTGATCAGCCGCTCCACTCGGCGCTGGGCCTCCAGCGCCTGGACCAGCATCGTTCGGTCCCGTGCGGTATCGTCGCTTATCACGAACTCATTCGATGTAGCCGTATCCCTGATGCGCTGTTCTGCAAGATAAGCCCGCAACAGCGGCGAATCGTCCAGCACCAAGGCCGCTCGAACCATCAGTTTTCTCAACGCCCGGACCAACCAGCGCAAAGGCTGCAACAACCTTTTGAGCGACCGATTCATGCGCCAGCACCCGTGTCGCTCACACTTGGCTTCTTCAGCAGACACTGAAAGGAGCCGTGATTCCGGCGCCGCTGGCTGTCCTCGTAACCAGGCTCGTGGAAGGGCGGGCTCGCCGCCAGCACCTCTGCACCCAGATTGGCGATCCAGTCGTTCAACTGCTCCGGCGTGTAGTGATCGGCCAGCTTGAGCGCGTACCAGTCATACATATGGTGCGGTGTCGGCAGGATGCACATATGCTTTCTGACAAACTTTTCGAGCCGGCTTGGCAGCCCCCCTCCCCTGCGCAGAAATCGATCGCCAGCCACCAGGAGATTCGCAAATCGAACCATATCCCGCCGCCGCAACCAGGTTGTGACCAGCCTGAGTGCAGGATCGATGAATTCAAAGGATGGCAGCCCCTTGCCGTAACAGTTGACCGAGAAGGTGCCACCCGCACGAACAGACCTGGATAATTCGCCCAGAGAGCGTCCCGGCTCGCCGGTGTGCCGCATGACACCGATAGAGAAACCGTAATCGAACGTCCCGTCCGCAAGCGGCATGCACAACATATCGCCGCGAACCACCCCAACGGTCCCGATACCCCGTTGCTGGAAATTGTTGAAGGCCACATGGGCCGCGGCACTGGCATCCATCGCAATCACTCTGGCACCTCGCAGTTGTGCCTGATTGGAGAAACGACTATTGCCACAACCCGCATCGAGCACCAACTGATCCTTGTCACAGTCTTCCGGCCTGAGTTGGGTTTTGCTGTGGAAGGCTGATTGTGAATGCCCAAGCAGGCCGCCGAAATAGCGCAGAGCGGCATCCGGCTCAGTCGGTGTCTGATCAATCCAGCCCCAATCGTCGAAGCGAGGCCATTCCGTACCGAAAGACGATAGTAACTGCACTTTCTCCGTCGTATCTGCGCTCTCGGTGAAATCAGGCACACCCTTCAAGATCGGATAGACCGTCCCGAAATGATCCGTCGTCATCAGCTCGCCAGCCAGGATCTCGGCACGCTGGCGCTCCTCTACCGACTTGAGAAGCAGTAAGCATTTTGTCCGAGGACAACGCAGTACATCGAGCATCCATTCCCTCATCGTGATCTATTCACACACCAATGCACTACCGACTGCTGCTACAGACGAGCAACTGGCAGCCAATCCAACGACGATGCGGGCGGATACTGCCCAGCAGAGGAGCCAAAATATTTTCCAGTGTAGTAAGACGTTTTTCCGGCACCAGCACATGCTCATGAATGACCAGCCCCCTACTTTCCAGATAGCTCCTGAACTCGTCACGGCTCCATTCACGGACATGTTCGGGTTTCGGACTTGACAGGCAATCCGAGCCTCGCAGCACCTCCCGTTCCGGTGTGGAAATCACCATCAGTCCGTCTGGCTTGGTAATACTTTTAAGAAAACCCAGACAAGGATCGGGATCCAGCAGGTGTTCGATCACATCGGAGCAGATCGTCAAGTCATAGCCACCCTCTGCCGTCTCAGGACTCTCCAGGTCAATGCCGAAAAAGCGCATCGACGGGAAATCTGCTTCAATGACCGGCCGCAGCGTTGGCTGGTCATAAAGCGTGAGTGAATCTGCCAGTGGCGATAACAGACGATGCGCCTTGACGGGATACCCGCAACCGATGTCTGCGACTTTGCGTGCCCCCTCCGGCCTGTCAGCGATCAGCCTTGCTGCTGCACGGTACACCGCGTACTGATATTGACCGGCGTTCCTGATTCGGGAATCGTTCCAATAATCTTTTGGAAGACTCTCCCGCGTTTCCGCAACTTGTCGTGCGACATAGTCGGAACGTATCCCGTAGTCATCCCGCCGATTCATTTGCTGTCACTCGCTGTGTGAAGGTCATGGGAGAAATGCCAACTGACCGGGCAATAGAGCACGCCCAAGCCACCGTGCGACATCAAGGTATCTGGCGTTGCTGATACTCGGACCCGGGGTGAGGACTGAATGAAATCCAGCAACTCCGGCCCAGCCACCTTGACCTGAAGCATGTATTCACCGGGCAACAGGGGAAGGCTATCGATCCGGCAATCCACAAAGCCCTCAGGGCCGAGGGACAAGTTCGGATCAGGGTCATTCATGTTGAATGACAGTAGGCAGGTGGACTGGCTGTCAAAGATCCGCACACCGAAATTCGGACTCCTAACCGCCTTATCCACCACATAGTGCATCCTGAACGTGGCCGCCCCCCCGGTCAGCAAGGACCGTGACTGCCCATCCTCTCCGGCAAGAGTCTCGATTGCTGTAATTCTAAGGTCACCGCTGCCATCACGCTGCTCAAATGGCGGCAGCGGCAACTGGCCTTGTTCATTCTCTGTCTCGATATTTTCAGCGCCATTCGAGAAATACAGCCGGAGCGTGTCCGCCGCATCTGCGAGATGGGCCTGCCTGCCTTTGTCTAACACCAGGACTCGGTCACAAAGACGTTGCACCTGGTAGGGATTGTGGGAAACGAACACCAACGTAATATCCGAGGACAGGCGTGACTGTTCGAGCTTCTCAATACATTTCTTCTGAAAGCTGTAATCCCCAACGCCAAGGATTTCATCGATGAGCAGGATATCGGCATCCGTGTTGATCGCCACGGAAAAGGCCAGGCGCGCCTGCATACCGCTGGAATACATGCGTACCGGCCGCTCCAGCCAGTCTGCCAGTTCGGAAAACTCGGCGATGGCATCGTAGCGCCCGGCCATCTCACGCGGCCCGTAGCCCATCACTGCACCCAGCAGTTCGATGTTCTCCCGCCCGGTCAGGTCAGGATGGATACCCGCCTGCAGTTCGATCATCGGGAATACCCGGCCCCGGATCCTGACATCACCACGGGTCGCCGGACTGACACCGGCAAGGATCTTCAACAAAGTGCTCTTGCCGGCCCCGTTACGGCCGATGACCCCCAGGTTCTCGCCCTTGCGTATCGTCAGGTTCAGATCCTGCAGCGCCCAGGGCAGCGTGTCGGTACGCTCGCTGCGGGGACACAGGCGCTGTACCAGCCCGCTGAACCACCGCGGGATCGGCAGTCCGTAGCGCTTCCACAGGCCACGGATCTCTACCGCCGGGGGGGCGTGCTGTGTTTCCGGCATGCCCATCTCAGAGCACGTCCACGAAATACTGAGCCAGCGACCTGAACAGCCACCAGCCCAGGGCCAGCAACAACGCCGTACCCAGCAGTGCCGTCAGCAGCAGGCCGAAATCAGGCGTCGCATTGTGCAACAGTGCCGCCCGCAGGCCCTCAAGAATGCCGACCACCGGGTTGAGGGCGTACAGGTCCCGCCACTGCTCCGGCACCACCGACAGCGGGTACATGATGGGTGAGGCCAGCATCCAGACCTGGATGACGAAAGGCAGCGCGAAGATCACGTCCCGCTTGTAGACACCCACCGCCGCCACGGCCATGCCCACGCCGTAGGCCAGCAGGGCCAGCAGGCACAGCAACGGCAGCACCCACAAAGCGGCCCAGCCAATGACCACCCCGTACCAGGTCGCCAGCACCACCAGCACCAGCGATGCGATCACCAGATCACCGAACGACAGGATCACCGCGGATGCCGGGAACACCTCGCGACGCACCACCATCTTCTTGATCAGCGAACCATTGAGCATGATGCTGGCCCCGGCCCTCGACACGGCGCCGGAGAAGAAGGTCCAGGGTACGATGGAGACGGCAGCGAACAGCACATAGGGCTGACCGTCACTGGGAATGCCGAGAAAGCTGCGCACCGCGACGAACAGGCCCAGGTAGACCAGGGTATAGAGCAAGGCCCACGCAGGACCAATCAGCGAGCGCCGGTACTGTGCCTTGAAGTCGCGTTTGACCAAGGCCACCAGCAGATGGGAATTCCACGCGGGACTCCGCATTGCCGTCATGCTCACCCCTTTCGCCGCGCGATTGCATAGCCACGCTGTTCACTGACGGCAAGGCGCTGCACCGCATATCCGTGCCGCAGCTCGATCTCATCCACCGCGGCAACCACCCCGGGGAACATGGCCTCGGTGACATCGTCGAACACGATCACATCACCGGGCTGCTGGCGCGCCATGACGAAGGCCGCCTCCTCCATCACCGCCTCATAGCTGTGCTGGGCATCGAGGAAGGCGAAATCGACCCGCGCCAGTGATAGGCGACCCAGAGTTTCCCGGGTGTCGCCCTGCAGGAACACCACCGGTTCGAGTAATTTCTGCCAGGGGGCCAACAGTTGCTCGCGGGTCTTGCGCCCCTCGCAATCGTCGATGCAGTTCCAGTAGATTGGCCGCCGGTGCGGCAAAATGTCCAAGGTCAGGATGACGCCACCGGTATCAGCATCGCGCATCGCTCGAGCCATGCAGAGCGACGAGAAACCCCGGGCCGTGCCGGTCTCGAGGATATGCACCGGCTGCCGGCCGCGCCGCGCCAGGAGGTCGCGCAGCACCGCATATAACACACGTCCATGCTGGTAGTTGAGATCGCTCTGCTTGATCACCACCTGGGTGTGCAGTGCCAGTTCATCCAGCCAGAGCCGATCCACGGCGTGGCCGAACTCGATCTCCAGGGCATCGATGTCAGGGTAGGTGACCGCACAGGCCTGTTCGAACAATGCCCGGTAGGTGGCCGCATTGGCCTGCGGGGCACTGACCAGGGGATCATGATTCCAGCATGCCATCGGATCTTCGGGGCGCCCACACAGTCGCCGTCGCAGGGACCTGAACATCAGCAAGATCTCCCCGCCGCAGTGCTGGCAGTCCGAAGGCGGCTATCTGAACCGATAGGCCTCATGGTTATTGCTCACCCTCGGTCCAGATCCGCAGCCTAGGCCGCAGCTGGCCAGCCGCATCCATCCTTTCCAGCTCATCCGCCGACAACACCAGGGTGCGGATCCGCCGCTGTATGTATCTCTCTGTCTTGCGCACTAGATCATCCAAATTACGGGGGTTAACATCACCTACCAACACCAAGTCGACAATACCGGTGTCCTTGCCTTGTGCGTAATCGCCAGTCAGGTAGGCGGCCTCCAGTTTTCCTAGTCGCTCAATGATGCTGTCGAGTATGCGATCCATACCCAGCGCCTTGCGCACCATGGACTGCAATTCCGGGAAAAGAGGGTGTGACCGATCGGCACGATATTGCACCTGCCGGCCATCCTTTTCACTGGTCAGCAGGCCTGTTTCACTAAGCTGCTGGAGTTCTGTACGCACATGACCAGGCGAGGCGTCAAACTCCTGTGCCAGCTCACGCAGGTAGGCACGGCTATCCGGGTTAAGGAACAACCGCATCAGGATCTGCACCCGCATCTTGGAGGTAATCAGGCTTCCGAGCATAGATTTAATGTACGTTTTTTTAGTACGTAATATTCGTGAATAGTGTCACGCTTTCGGCCTCTCGTCACCCGCCGTACTGACCCAGGCAGAGAAGCGAGTTTCTTCGGGTGATAGGCTGGAGCGACGTA
>Ga0272444_10002636_pt1 | contig 16495 bp, 10 predicted proteins | sample SSMForm13_FD_201033 | JGI IMG/M metagenome (GOLD analysis project Ga0272444, IMG submission 201033) | Marine sediment archaeal communities from Little Sippewissett salt marsh, Falmouth, MA, United States - SSM-Form-13 | ecosystem: Environmental > Aquatic > Marine > Wetlands > Sediment ...
GCTCTCCGACGGGGGGTTTCTCCTTCTGGGGGCAACGGAAAACCTGTATGCCATCACAGACACATTTGAGTCCATCCACTACGGAAAAACACTCCTTTACAGGAAACCCGCCAAAGACACCGAATGACGTGCAGATAACAGGCTCAAGGCATAAGGCCAAAGGCGAAAGGTGAACGGCAAAATGACGTCTCTGCAATTTCCCTCAGCCTTGCACCCTGGGCCGCATTTATACGTCGCAGTCGCGAAGGATGAGAATAATCCCGATAAAATCGGGACAGATGGGCCTTTTGCGACACCCTCCTAGGCCCTGTGTCCGCCAGTGGCTCTCTGACATGGCGCCCGGCCCGAGCTACATGGTGGTTGTCTACACCTTAAACCTATTTACCAGATTTTGGGGCACCGTGGCCACCTTGGCCAACTCTTTAGAAGCCTTACTCACCCGCTGGGCTCCCGTATTGTAGGGAGTCTACACCGAACCCATACCAGGTAGTAATACTGACACGACAGAAGAAAAAACGAAAAACCGACCCCCTTGGCAGCCACGGTAGGTGCGCCTGGGGTCGCCAACCTCTTGATTCTTCGTATATATAAATCAAATCGCCCCTGTTGCAGGGCTTAGAATTTCCTCTTTGATGGCTGAATGGCTAGTCTAACGAACTCCGCCATTTTCCTTCTATTCTTAAAACCCCCTTTTTGCCCCACAAACAGGCTGATTTTCGGCTCCTTTCTCATCATATGGAATTGCTAGCGTGGTACGACCCCCAAAAATATCCTAATCACGTGGAACTGTTGGCTTAGTGGCCCGGAGGGTGAAGTGTTGAGCCACCTCTGTTCTTAACTGGTGTCCATCCATAAATGGCCCTTTTCCGCAATCTCGGCGTCAATCTGCGGGATCGCTTGTGCGACGTACCTCGGTACGCCTCCGCGCAATCCCTTGATTTTCTTGACCTTGCGAAAAACTGCTCATTTCTGAATTGGAAACTGACGCCAGTGCCCACTTCCTTCTTGGGTGTTCGTGGATGGGCACTAACTGGTTTTTCTCCGATGGTCTGTTCTTGAGATGGAACGGCCCAATAGCTGGTATTCCCAAAGCAGAATACAGAATGTCACAAATGGTATCAGGAAGGCCGCCCTGCCACCGATTGCGACGATGAATAGGAGGCCAGAATGGGGCTTGCTGAGAAACAAATGATTATCCCTAAGACATTGTATTTCCGAACATCATAAATGAATCTATCAACTAGTAGGAAGCCAAAGATACTTCCCAGTGGTATGCCAAAGACTGCTGAAACAATTAACACTATGTCGCGGGGATAATGAACAGCAAGAAGCCAGAAGGAGCAAAGGCCCGCGGATAGAGAAAAGAGTGACCCAACGACACATTTCCAAAATACTTCCCTCAAGGTTTCTTCTCCAGTGCGTCAGCTCTGATGGTACTACCGCCCTTGTTTGCAGGGCCTGGAATATCTGTCTTGATGGATAACTGGTTATCCCAATGAACTCCAAAGGTTACTCTTTTTGCCCCTCAAAAGGGGTCTCTAAGCCAAAAACACGGGCTGATTTCCGGTTCTTTTCTCATCACAGGAATCGTTAGTGTTGTATGACCCAAAGAACCCCAAAACCCCGGCTGCCCCGTTTATCCTTCAATCCGCTTTGTAGGAAAGTACCCACAACAAGCCCCACTAAAAGAAATCCGATTGAAAAATAGATACCATTGAGAATGAATCTACTCTTTTGCCTAACTGCGTCGCTATCAGCATGGGAAGCCAATAGTCCAAGGGTTTTGATGTCCTTACCCCACTTCCATATAGCGCGAGGAAACGGGTTGCCATAGAGTACCTTCCACATGCTTGAGAAAAAATAACTAAAGAGAATTACAAAGATCAGAAGAACAATATCCCCGAAGCCGAATAGACCCATATCCATTAACTACTTTCCTAAATGATGCACTTTCGGTCCCTTTCGTTCTCCACATCTACGCCGCAGTTCAATTCCGGCCTTCATCCATTTCAGGAGCATCAAGACAAGCCCCTTCCAGGAGGTTTTACCCGATTCATATTCTTGTTGCCTGAAAAACTCAAAAACCAAAGAGCGGCCCCAAAGCTCGCCAAGTCCGTGCAGCCAAGGGCGACCGACAAAAGGCCAAGAGGCTAGGAATAATAGGATTCCAAAAATGCATCCCTAGATATTCTTGCGTGAGTAAGAATGGTTCGTAAGGTTGATTGTTTGATTGTAGGGTGATTTGGTATCGTAAGGGGGGTTCGGGTCCCATCAGCGTTCTCTCTTGACATCGAAATATGGTTGCCCTCGCGAACCACCCTGAACCCAAGACGCTCCAGGGCTCGCATGACCTTCCTGATGGGAGCATCAACGGGAAACCTTGACATCAAATAGCTACCCCGGTTTCTGCAATAAAAGCTTCCAGAATCGGAGGATCGACCTCCACTTGGTCAGGGCCAAAGGTCTCAAAATGAAACTTGATTGCCGATTTGACGTCAGCCAATGCGGCCTCGTAAGTGTCTCCTTGACCGACCACCACCCCTTTCATGCCAAGCGGATAGGCAACGTACGTGTCAGGATGCTTTTCAACAACTATCTTAAATTGTTTCATTTTTCTGCTCCCTACTGGTAGTTTTTGAATAACTCTTTGTATTATAACACGATTTAACGTTTAAACCCGACAAAAAGTATATTTACCGCCTAATCGCGGCGCCAGCCGTCGTCGGGACGGGCACAAGCACGCTTGGGCTCAACGCTCTGGGTCAGGGGTGAGGGCCGCGCAATGGCCTAAATCCCTGTGTCAGAGGGAATTGAAAACTTACCCCCCTTCAGTTTTGTTGATCGGACGAGGGTTACGGCCAGACCAGGCCGACTTCTTGATTCTTCGGAATGAATGAAAGCGCCTCTGAAGGCAGGGCGCGGAGACTCCTTTCTGATAAACAACCGGTTATCCCAATGAACGCCGCCATTTTGTCTGGGATCCGTAGCGGCACGTTTTTTACCCCCCAAAAGGGCTGTCTAAACTGGAAAGACCGGCTGATTTTCGGCTCTTTTCTAATTATATGAAATTGTTAGCGTGGTGCGACCCCCGAAAAACTTACTATGGCAGTATGCGAAGGTCTGCTGGGTGACGAACACGTTGCGGCCCTATATGGAAGCGATCGTGTGCCCCCCATGAATCAGGACAAACCAGCAAATGTTGCTGCTTCCGTTGCGAACATCTCCTATTCACCAATCTCATATCCGATGGCTTTGTAACCAATCACCCTCCTTTCATACATCCTGGCCGATACAGGGACATTCACATCTACATAATCGTATACGAGCACTTCCTTTTTCTGGTCATGGAGACGGTGCAGTCGGCCGGCATATTGCGAAAGGACTCCTTTCCAAGAAACAGGAAGGGCCAGAAACAGTGTGTCCAGTCTGGCATCATCAAAGCCTTCTCCCAAGTAACGTCCAGTAGCCAGGATAACGCGCTCCTGTTCACCCTCCAACGCCTGCATCCTGTCCGAAAGCGCCTGCCGCTGTTTCTTTCCCATGCCGCCTTTCATTACAAAAACATTTTCAACCTTCGAAGAAAGCAACGCCTCAAACGTATCAAGATGCCCTCGCCGTTCTGTCAGCAATACAGGAAATCGCCCGCCCCTCACGGCTTCAATCAATTCTTCGACAATCATATTGTTGCGCTTGTCGTCAGAGACCAGCGCAGCATACAACTCATGAATCGCCAAGGGCTCTTTCATCTTCAAATGATCGGGCAGTTGAAATGGGGTTTTTCGCACTACTACCCTGTGAGCAAAAGGCCTTATGAATGCCTGTTTTCGGTCATCAACCTTGTATCTGACGGGGCCGCAATTCATGAAGACAATTGGATGGTGGCCATCCTTTCGAACAACAGTGGCCGAAAGCCCCGTGACATATTTTGCTTTACTCTGACGAGCAGCTATTTCAAAGCTTCGGGCTGAAACATGATGGCATTCGTCGACAACAAGATGTCCATAGTCTCCAACGATATCGTCTACAATCCCTTTCTTGCTCAAGCTTTGAATAATGGCGACGTCAATGATTCCTGTCGGCTTTCGCTTGCCCCCGCCTATCTGGCCGATCTTCTTTGGATCAATGTCAAGAAACATGGCCAATCGGTCTTTCCATTGCTCGAGCAGCTCTTTCAGGTGAACCATGACAACGGTATTTACCTTTCTTTTGGCAATCAGAAAAGCGGCTACCACTGTTTTGCCAAAAGCCGTTGAAGCAGACAGAACCCCTGTGTCATGTCTTAAAAGCACTTCTGCGGCCTTTTTCTGGTCCGGTCGGAGAATGCCCTGGAATGTGGTGCCGATTTGACGGCCCTCAAATCGCTCATCTTTCAACACGGTCTTTATGCCGAAGGCTTCCAGCAAGGATGTCACCTCTTCCAGGCACCCTCTGGGAAGACCGATATACTTCGGAAAGTCCTCGCAGCAATGGATGATGCGAGGCTTGTCAAATGTGGGAAATCGCATGGCCTGTGCCTTGTAAAACTCTGGATTCTGAAAGGCTGCAAGACGGATCAATCGGTTCCTCAACGCAGGCGGGAGGATTCCCTTTTCGATATATATCTGATTTTCCAGAACCAACTCGACCTGCTTTGGCAAAGGCCCTGAAATGGGAAGCTCCCTCGTCATTCTTGATGGCCGATCGAGCCAGGGTTCTGCGTCTTCTTCGTCCGTCGCAACCATGCGAACACCAAGGATTCCTCCACGCGATGGTGCCTGGTTTACGACGGCCTTAACTTCTGAAAAGGACATCCGCCCAACGGAAGAAAGGAATGCCCATTGGTCCGGGTAGGGCACAAAGTGGTCGTCGACAAAAAGGGTATTTCCGTTTTCTCTTGGCCTTTTCTGAAGCGGCAGGGCGATGAGATTGCCGAATCCGCCCCTGGGCATCGTATCCTGACTTGGGAAGAAACGGTCGTAGGAATCAAATCCGATTTCAGGGCGTTGTTCCATTGCTTCAGTGAGAATAAAGGCGCCAAGTTGTCTTGCCAGCCCGGCCGGGATCGGTTCCGAAAAGAAGATCCAAACGTGACCGCCCTTTCCCGATCTAGAACGCTCTAAGACGGCTGGGACTTTCAAGAGCCTGCAAGTATTCATGTATACGGAGACGTCTTCTGTCCACCCCTCTTTGTCGAAATCAACGGCAAGGAACCAACATATCTCGTCTGGCAGCAATGGATAGACACCGATCGTGTAATCCCGCTTTGATCGTTTCATGCGAACATCACGTCCCAAAAGGTGGCTTTTGATGACTTCGTCTGTTACGGGAACAAAATCGCGGGATTCACAATCGTGACATTTGATCCTTGGCTTCCTGCAAAGACCTTTGATCCACTCTTTCCGGCAACAGGGTTGATATCCACTCTTTCCCGTTTTTACGCTTTCAAACCTTCTCGGGAACACATCCTCCCGACCTCGAAATAGGGACCGAAAAAGACTGATTTTCTCTTTTTCCGAAGAGAGGCTAGTTACAGGAGGAAGTGCCATGGGGGAAGGATGCCCTCCAAGCCGTTGGCTCCTTTGTGCCTTTAAGGACGAAATCTTGGCGAGAAGTCCTGCCCGCTTGACTTCGAGATTCTTCAGCTCTGATTCTGCAACCCCGATGAGACGGTCGATTTCGGCTGTCTCGCTCACAAAAACCTCTCGATCATGACGTAGTGCGGATCGGCTATCAGATTCTATAATTGTCTCAAGGGATTGTGTCAATGTTGTTTATGGGGGGTAATCCGAAAGCGAAGTTGAACCTGAAGTCTTGTGATCACTCGGGCAAAGTGTTGTACAACCTATTGATAGAAAAAAGAATGTGCGAGAAATGCGGGCCTTCTGCTTTTGACATGTTTGGCCTGTTGTTCAATTGTGCCATTCATCCTTGCCGGAGACATCGATATCTCCTCCAACTGTCATGCTTTCATCTCTTACAGAGGCGGGAAGTGAGACACCGGCGCCAGATACCACAGGCTGATCTGAAGCACAAGAAACGAATAGTGAACCATTGAGGCGCCCCTGTTCCTTTCTCTATGCAAGCGTTATAGGGCCGCCTCAGCCGCAACATGCCCGGCCAGCGTTGTGACAAATGTTCTCAGTCCGGTCACTTCGCTCACTTCTGTGTACTCACCCGACCTGCGGGCACTACGGGGAGTCAGTAGCACTGATGCAGCAGTGTACAGCCCTTCCTGCACAAGCTTTCGGCACAGGATGTTGTACCGCTCCGCATAAGATGCATTTTCGAATTCAGGAAAAATGGGGAAGTGCAGCGACCTGGCCTGCACCGGAGAGCGTGATTTTGGAGCATCCTCGACCAGGATTAGGTATCCGACAAAAGGTCGCCTAACGTGGCCAAAGGCGCCTTCCCGGTATGCGGTCCACAGATCGATTGCACTGCCCAAGGACTCCTCACACCGATTATTGAAATTATTGCCAAAGGACGGTCCAACGTGAGACTTGAACTCCAGGACCGCGATTAGCTTGCCCTTGTGCAGCACAAGAAGATCCCAAAGTTTGACAGGCCGAAAATATCCAGGCAACGTCAACACCCGCTGCTCTAACATAATCTCCGCATCGACCAGCCCGTTGGCTTGCACGATGTCCACGCCCAACCGGATGAATCCGTCCATGTTCTTGCCAGCTGTTACGGCAGCGCGTTCTCCTTGGTCTTTCTTGCCAGCGGCACGTTGCTTGTTGGCAGCCTTCAGCCGGATGGCCCAGAACTTTCGGACTGCCGCTTGAGCTTTCTTTTCGTAGTCCGCCAGGTCCAAACCCATATGCAGCTCTCCCGCTAGTTGTTGTTCTCGTTGCCCATGGCGGAACGCTCTTGGATTGACAATCCATACAGATCAAACACTGCTTCATTGCAGGCTGCAATATCCGCCTGTTCTGCTGCCCGGATCAACTCTGCTCGTACATCGCCCGGGACATCTCTCCAAAACGGAACCCTGATGCGACGCAGATACTGTGCCTGGTATCGCAGATATCCGCCGCGCATGCGTGTTGAGTAGATAGAGATGAACAGGCGGGCTATACCGGAGAGCAGCACCGCTTGCAGGGCTCTCAGATCCCATTCATCGGACGTGATATAGTAGAGATTATGGTGGGGATAAAAGTGCCCGTCTTCATATACAATGGCCGGTTCACCTTTAATATCCGGAATCAACAGCTTGGGGACCGTCGTCAGCTTCGGATAAATTCTGTCAATAGTCCGATACCAACTGCCTGAATTTCGCTTAGCCACATGCCGTTTGCGAATGACTGCTTCGTGTCGGTGCAAATAGTCTGTGAGTTTTGGGTAATCGTTTAGGTCAACCAGCCTGCCGTCAGCCCCGAATGGGTTAATGACACCCTGGCCATGCCATTTGACGCTCCCTGATCGGATATCCCGGGTCATAACAAGCGGCAGCTTGCGGTCCGCCTCTACGTCAAGCGCGTCAAAGGGTCCGACAAACACCTTGTCTGCGCCCGTTGCTACTCCGATTCCGACCTTGCAGCGGGCCTCTTCGAGAGTAGGGAAGGCGTCCTCCAATCTGCGCACGATAGAGAGCTGGTCGAAGGACTCCAAGACCCACGGTTCCCGCCCCCTGACAATCCCTAACACCTCCTTTATGTCGTGGTTAAGACCTTCTGCCGGTCCGCGCATTTTGTGTGCCAGTTTGGTTAATTCAGCCCGGCTGATGGTGGGCCGGTGCGCCAACCGAGTTGCCGTGGGCGTTTCCCGCGTGATTACCGTAATGGCCGGATAGGCCGTAACATCCGTATGGAACGCGGGCGTATCGACCATGTCGACGTAGTATTTAAGGTTGAACCGTTGTGAAACAAGCTCTCTGAGCGGTCCGCCATAGCGGTTTTTCATCCAGCGATCCGAGCAGATAAACCCCATCGCCCCTCCAGGTTCCAGGTGCTCCAACGATTTTTCGATGAAGGGAATGTAGAGATCCGCTCTGTCAAACAGGGTTACGAATCGCCGTCGGTATTCAGCCAGTAGCGCCGTCGGGATCAATTCCTGGCGCACATAGGGCGGATTGCCAACTACATGAGAGAACCCAGTGGACAGGGATTCCAGAAGGAAGTCTCCCTGGATAAGCCAGACTTTGAGCAGGGCCTGGGCTTCAGCTTCAGACAGCCCGTGGTCCATGAGGAGGCTCGCCACCTTTTTGTGAGTGTCCTGGAAGGTTTGCCGGTGCAGTTCCACGGCTAGGATGCAATCCCGCAGATCTTCGACCGGGGCTGAATCTTGCGTAACTTGTGCTTGATACGCCTTAAGAAGTCTTCCCACAGCCACCAGCAGAAACTCACCTTCTCCGAAGGACGGTTCCAGCAGTCGCTTCATGTGGAGCAGCTCATCTGCAGTGTAGCCTGCCAGGTCTAGAATGAACTCAACCACTTCGGGACGCGTGAAGACGGCACCCCGTTCTTCAGCCGCTGCCGTGGCCAGCTGTTCAATTGCCGGCAGGGTAGGATCTAGACCGGGTAAGGCCATCTGTTTCATTCTCGCTGTATTCAGACTGCTTGCCAAAGTTCGCCCCCTGTGGTGTTCTTGCGATTCATAACACACTGCCTACCAAAAACAGGCAAAAAAAGCATCATATCTTTGAAGGGCTTAGAAGCACATTCTTGATGGGTGAATGGCTATTCTAACGAACTCCGCCATGTTGCATGGATCCTTAGAGGCAGGTCTTTGTCCCCTAGGAGGGCTGTCTAGGGCCAAAGGACACGCTGATTTCCGTTTGCCTTTTCATATGATATTGGGTTCTTAGCGTGGTCGACCTGCAAGGGGGATAAACGGGTTTTGCAAAAAGATTGACAGTTTTTCGAAAATGTCTATAATTGCGCAAATGAAGGGCCATAATAACAAGAAAAAACAGATACTGGAACTGGTTCGCGATTTGGGAATCGTGACCACCGCCGAAATGCGTTCCCATGGGATTCACCATGAGTACCTTAGACAACTCCGTGCAGAAGGCAAGCTCGTGCGACTCGGGCGGGGACGGTACATGCTTCCAGACGCTGAAGTGACTGCAAATCATGGAATGGCACTGGCAGCAAAGGCAATCCCAAAGAGCGTTATGTGTCTACTCTCCGCACTTCGATTTCATGAGATCGGAACGCAGGCTCCACACGAAGTGTGGATAGCCATAGACCGAAAAGCTGCCCGTCCTCGGGTCGAGTATCCCAAATTGCGAGTCATGCGCTTTTCCGGCAAAGCCCTTAGCGAAGGCATTGAAAAACACACTGTCGAAGGCGTGTCCGTGAAAGTCTACAGTCCCGCCAAGACAGTGGCGGACTGCTTCAAATACAGGAATAAGGTTGGACTGGATGTCGCTCTTGAGGCGCTGCGCGACGTGATCCGCAACCGCAGATGCACCACTGACGAGCTATGGCAATATGCGAAGGTCTGCCGAGTGACGAACACGGTGCGGCCCTATATGGAAGCGATCGTGTGACCCCCATGAATCAGGCTAAACCATCAAATGTGGCTGCTTCCGTTCGCCAGCGACTCTTGAACATTATCCGTGAAACGGGGGATGATGCCAACCTGGTTTGGACACGGTACGCCGCCGAGCGGTTTCTATACCGCCTCTGTGTTTCGGAATACGCGGGAAGGTTTGTTCTCAAGGGAGCCATGCTCTTCATGGCGTGGACAGGTCGTTTACACAGACCAACTGTTGACATCGACTTCCTTGGCCACGGTGAAAATTCAGGCAAACGGCTTCGAAGAATCTTCCAGGCCCTTTGCAGCGTTGAGGTGAAAGACGATGGTCTGACATTTGATGCCCATACGATAAAGGTTTCGCCGATCCGCGAAGAACAAGAATACCAGGGGCAACGCGTTATGTTGACAGCCTTTCTCGGCAAGGCCCGCATTCCTCTCCAAGTGGACGTCGGATTTGGTGACGTCGTCACTCCCGAGCCAAAAATGATCATCTATCCCACGCTTCTGGACTTTCCAGCGCCACACATCCAGTCATGCCCGCACGAGACTGTCATCGCCGAAAAACTCCAAACCGTAGTAATACGAGGCATTGCCAACAGCCGAATGAAGGACTTCTACGATTTGTATGTGTTGGCTCGTGACTTCTCTTTTGGCGGTGACATCCTTACCAGGGCAATTAGGGCCACGTTCACAAAACGCAGGACCGAGATTCCGCAAGAGCCTCCGATGACGTTAACTGAGGAATTTGCACTCGACGAGACTAAGTCTGCACAGTGGACGGCCTTTGTCCGAAAGAGTGGCGTTGAACAGGACGTCCTGGAACTCCACGAAGTTCTCACCCATCTCCGGCGATTTCTCCTTCCTTTACTGAAAGCGGCTTCCGGGCAAGGTGATGTCCCCAAGTCTTGGAGCCCCGGAGGGCCTTGGGTCTTTTCGGAATCCGATCCAATCTAATATACCCGGTTCGGAACATTCCCTATTCACCAGTCTAAAACGACTCGGGTCGAGCCAGGCCAAGCTCTTGATTCTTCCTGTATGTCATCAAATCGCCCCGGCTTGTGAGGATTAGAATCTATTTCCTGATGGCTGAATGGCTATTCTAAGGAACCCCGCCATTTTGCATAGATCCTTAGAGGTACGTTTTTACCCCCCAAAAGGGCTGTTTAAGGCAGAAAAACAGGCTGATTTCAGGTTCTTTTCTTATCATATGAAGTTGTTAGCGTGGTACGACCCGAAAAAAATTTCATAGAAGCAATATTGAAGATGCGCCGGGACCACACTGCAGGCGCGATTGATTGCGGCTATCTCGCACTTTTTCATGCCTGAAGAATTAGAAACGGTTGGACACTATCTCGATTCATATTCAATCATGAATGTTGCCACCGAAGTCCTCTGACACCAACTTGAGCAGATGAAGTGCCCACTGCCAAATGGAGCTTTTCAAGAGCAGCGAGCTTCTTGGATCTCCGGATAGGAATTGTCATCGTATCGCAAGAGCCCACCGACTAACAAAATGGGGGCATCTCTAATTCCAGCTACCCTATTTCCTACAGGGGATTCCCCACACTTGACCAGCAACGCCATTTTCGATACATTTTGCCTCCGTAAGAAGGCCTTCTCTATGCAGCCGCAACATGCGATCCCAGCGGTAAACGCACAGCGTGGTTCGTGGGGGTTTTGGTTTTTTGGGTCCTTTCACCCTGTGCTTGAAGGAGCTGTCACCCATGCCGGTTTTGTCCAATGAAGCTTGGCACCATTTTGAGAGTGACGAAATCACCCGGGCGCTTGAAACCGATCTCAGCAGAGGCCTGACCCAGGAAGAGGTTTTGTCCCGGCGCAAGGCCTTTGGGGAAAACACCCTCACTCAAAAAACGGGGCAAGGACCGATCATCCGTTTTTTGCTTCAGTTTAACCAGCCGCTGGTGATCATTCTCCTGGTGGCAGCTCTGGTGACCCTGTTTCTGCGGGAATGGGTGGAGGCCGGGGTCATCTTCGGGGTCATCCTCATCAATGCCGTCATCGGCTTCATCCAGGAAGCCAAGGCCCTAAAAGCCATCGTAGCCCTGGCCCGGGCTATGGTGAGCAACGCCGTGGTTCAAAGGGGGGGCAGGCGGCAAAAGGTCCCTGCCCAGGAGCTTGTGCCAGGGGACGTCGTCTTTCTGCAATCCGGCGATAAGGTTCCGGCTGATTTGCGCCTCTTCGAGGTCCGGGAGCTCCGAATCGACGAAAGCACCCTTACCGGGGAGAGCCTTCCAGTTCAAAAGGAGGATGGAGTGCTCCCTGAGGGAACCGTCCTTTCGGACCGCAGGAACATGGGGTACTCTTCCACCCTTGTGACCCATGGAACCTGCAAAGGCGTGGTGATTGCCACAGGCGACCATACTGAGATCGGTCGCATTAACGAGATGATTTCCTCTGCAGAGGTCCTGGCCACGCCCCTGACCCGCAAGATTGAACACTTTAGTAAAATACTCCTCTATGTGATCATTGCCCTGGCAGCCGTCACCTTCGTGGTGGGATATCTGCGGGGCCAGCAATGGATAGACATGTTCCTGGCCTCTGTGGCCCTTGCCGTGGGTGCCATACCAGAGGGACTGCCAGCGGCCATGACCATTACCCTGGCCATCGGGGTTTCGCGCATGGCCAAACGGCATGCCATCATCCGAAAGCTCCCGGCGGTCGAGACCCTGGGGAGCACGACTGTGATCTGCTCGGACAAAACCGGGACCCTCACGCAGAACCAGATGACCGTTACCGAACTGTATGCCGGCGGGTTTCTCTACGCTGTCTCGGGCGTTGGTTACGCCCCCAAGGGTGACATCACCCCCAGTAACGGAGGGCCGGATGTGGCCGCCAACTTAGCCTTGATCGAGCTTCTCAAGGCAGGAGCCCTCTGCAATGATTCTACAGTAAAGCAGACCGGCGAGGTCTTTACCGTAGAAGGGGACCCCACAGAAGGGGCCCTCATCACTTCCGCGTCAAAGGCCGGCATCTTTGTGGAAGCCCTGCACCATGAAATGCCGCGTATAGACAGCCTCCCTTTTGAATCTGCCCGCCAGTACATGGCGACCCTCCATGACCAGGGTCCGGGGAAACCCAGGGTCATCTATGTGAAGGGCTCCATCGAAAGCCTTTGTTTAGAGTGCAGCACCCTTTTCAGTATTGCCGGTCAAGTCGATGTGGCCCAAGCCCGGGAGATCCATGACCGGGTGGAACGCATGGCCAACGACGGGCTCAGGGTCCTGGCCTTTTCCCGCAAAGAGGTTCCGGCTAAGACGGTACGCATTTCTCATGAGGACCTCGCTGAGGGGCTCATTTTTGTGGGGCTCCAGGGAATGATCGATCCTCCAAGGCCGGAGGCCTTGGAGGCCATAGGGGTTTGCCAAAAGGCGGGCATTCTGGTCAAGATGATCACTGGCGATCACGCAGGCACTGCTGCGGCTATCTCGCGCCAGCTGGGGCTATGTGGCGAGACCTGCTCCGTGCACACACGCGAGGTGCTTACAGGACGCGATCTTTCTGAACTTGGAGATGAGGCATTGGTGGGTGTCGCGGAGAAGACCGCTGTATTTGCCAGGGTGTCGCCGGAACAGAAGCTCCGGCTGGTTGAGGCCCTTCAAAAGGCCGATCACGTGGTGGCTATGACCGGGGACGGGGTGAATGACGCCCCAGCGCTCAAACAGGCTAATATCGGCGTTGCCATGGGCATTACCGGCACTGATGTCTCCAAGGAGGCAGCCGACATGGTGCTCACCGACGACAACTTCTCCACCATCAAGACTGCGGTGGAGGAGGGGCGCGGGGTCTTCGACAACCTCACCAAGTTCATCGTCTGGACCCTCCCGACCAACGGTGGCGAGGCCCTGGTCATCATGTTGGCCATCTTCCTGGGCGTGGCCCTTCCCATCCTCCCTCTGCAGATTCTCTGGATCAACATGACCACGGCCCTGCTGTTGGGGCTCACCCTGGCCTTCGAGCCCAAGGAGCCCGGGATCATGACCCGCCAGCCCCGGGACCCGAAGGAGCCGATCCTCAACCGTACGCTTATTTTTAGGACTGTGTTGGTGAGCCTCCTGTTGCTGATCGGGGCGTTTGGGCTTTTTGAAATCGAAATTCACGCTTCGGGCAACGAAGACGTGGCCCGGACCATGGCAGTCAATACGTTTGTCTTCGGCGAGATGTTCTATCTGTTCAACTGCCGTTCGCTGTCTCGGTCTCCAATGCAACTGGGGTTTTTTTCCAATCGCTGGTTGTGGGGAGGCGTAGTTGCCATGGCAGCTCTTCAGGGCCTCTTCACCTATGCTCCGGCCTTGCATAGCATTTTTCGGAGTCAGCCCCTAGGAATCGTACACTGGGCAATGGTCCTGGGATACAGCGCATTGATCAGTTGGATCGTGGCCATCGAAAAGCTGGCACGGCGTAGGCAGCGGAGGAAACGCCACTGATATGTCAGGCAACAGGCAACGGTGGGTGGCTATCATATAGTTCTTGTCAAACTTGTCAGAACGAAGAAGAATAGCATGAAAAGGTATCTTTTTGTAGCGACACTATGCTAACCATGCGATATTATTAACACGGGGCACAGCATTCACAACATGATTCTTGAAAGGGGCGACCGGAAATACACTTTTATTTTTATGGGTTAGGAAGATAATTTGTTGGGAATTTTAATAAATGGGATTCAGGGGATCGAAGGTTCGAATCCTCTCGATGGCGCGGGCATATTCTTTTATCAAGAGATGCCCAATAGATACGAAGTCGCTCTTCGGGTCGTGCAATGAGAGAGGAAAGGGCGATCAAGACGAGTCATTGGAAATTCACAACAGGTAATCACATACCACCGGAGCAGGAGAGATGATGCGCTTTTTTGAGAATATCCTTGTATTTTATAACGAAGAATTCGCGGGGATAAAAACGGGTGTTGTCAGACTGGTCCGCAAAAGCCAAGCAAGGCTGAAAATAATCGACGTGTTTGATAATCTTGACCCGTATCTCGAGTTGCTGCCGCCATCGACCTCCATTGACGAACTAAAAGAGTTACTCATTGCTGAGCGCCGCACGGAGATTATGCGCCATTTTGAAGGGGATTCAGACATTAGAGAACAATTTACCGTTATTGTCAAATTCGGAAATCCGGTGGTAGAGATCATCAAGGAGGCCATCCAAGGTGGACACGACCTGGTAGTAAAGGCCGCCAGTGGGAGAAGAACCTTAAAGGAGCGTCTCTTTGGAAATATCGCTGTGAAGCTGATACGCAAATGCCCCTGCCCGGTGCTTATAGTAAAACCTTCCGAGGCGGCATCTTTTCAAAAAGTACTCGTCCCCCTTGATACGCCCACAGCGGGGGAAACATCTGCTGGGACCGGTGAACAGGGAGACCATATTTGCAGAAGAATTCTGGATGTCTCCATTTCTGTGGCCCGGCTCGAAAGCAGTCACCTGGACATCCTTCATTGCTGGTTTCTGCCAGGGGAAACACTGCTCGCAAGCGGCCGAACCCGTATTGCTCCAGACAAGTTGAATCAAATGAGGGTTCTGGCAAAGAAAATACACAGTCAGAAGATCAGCACTCTTATGGCGGGGTACGATCTGTCAGATGTCGGCCATTCAATCGTTGTCCTTAAAGGCGACCCTGGTGAAATGATCGTCGAGTATGCTGACAAGAATTCGATTGACCTGATCGTCATGGGAGCAGTAGCTCGATCCGGCTTGTCAGGCCTGCTGATCGGGAGCACCGCTGAAAAAGTGATCGACCGCGTCGATTGTTCGGTCTTGACGGTCAAGCCTGCAAGTTTCAAATCGCCCATCACTGTCATGTAGTGCTCATTAATGAACTCCTAACAAAATGAAAAGCTAAGAGAAAAAAAGCTGTCCATCTTAACGGGCTGTTGCTCAAACTCCATTTGGCCCATTCAAATCAACCTCAGGCTGAAGATTCCTTTCCCGCCCACCAATATGATGAAGTACTTGGGGGGCCTTAAACAACCCTTTTTTGCCTTGGGGCTCGTTTTCACCTTTTCTGCACCCGACTCATCAATGACCAGAAAGACTCCCACTCCCCAGGGGTAGGTATATTTGCAATGCAGAGAACTTCGGGGGGCGTGTTGTGAATAGAAACTGAAAGGGGATTCACTTGTCTGAAGTCGATTTTGTATCAGATATGGCGTTATGAAGCATTGCCCACCAACTGCGAATTGACAGTCTCCTGCCACGAGCTGCCTAGCGACGGACTTCCTGTCGATGTTGGATTACCTGCCCAGAGAACATCTCGAAATGAGACAAGGTCGAGGTTGGATCTCTTGCCAATACCACAGCGAAAAGGGCGTGACAAGGGCGACGCCCATGCTTTTATGCGTTTCCAGAACTCAGTGTCATAAAATCATGTCCCTCAGTTCTTACGGTCCCTCTCAAGTGACAGGTTCACCCAAGATTTTCATCTATTGGCAAACCAAACTGCATATTCCCGAACAGGCCAGAAGTTCGGATCTTCTTGGTCGAGGACTTCAACGTCGCAAAGGGGAACATATCCAACCCTTCGCCCCTCTCTTACTTTCAATATTATACCGTATAAATCATCCTCTTGATCAATATCGATCACTTTCATTTCATGGCCAAGTCTAAATGGTTGACGGTCTGCCATATCTGTGAAATATGCATCATCGTCATCTTCCATCCTTCTCACAAGGAATGGAAAACTGAGCTTCTCATTTAACCAGGTTTCCCATGATCGCTCCTGCCATTCTTGATATTTTCTGTCGAAAGCCTCTTCATTCTCGGGCACATTTCCCTCTGCATGAATTTCAGACAAGTCCCAAGATGTATCGGATTTTTCCATAAGACAAGATAATTTGTGTGGATGGAAATGTCAATAATTAGGAGAGTAGAACCTCGGTGTGGTGGCTCTAGAATTCGGTGGCTTCTCCGGTGATTTCTCAGCGGGCCTCAGTCCGACTTCCATACCTTCCTACCCTTAGTCCCCTCGTCGAACCGGACGTCGGGTTTTTTCCCGGTACGGCTCTCCGACGACCTTGCC
>Ga0272444_10002637_pt1 | contig 16491 bp, 12 predicted proteins | sample SSMForm13_FD_201033 | JGI IMG/M metagenome (GOLD analysis project Ga0272444, IMG submission 201033) | Marine sediment archaeal communities from Little Sippewissett salt marsh, Falmouth, MA, United States - SSM-Form-13 | ecosystem: Environmental > Aquatic > Marine > Wetlands > Sediment ...
CTTTCGTCCCTCACGCTCCATCAGCGGCTGAACGAGCTCCTCGGTCGCACCCGGATAGACCGTGCTCTCAAGGATTACGAGCTGCCCGTCCCGCAGAACGTCTGCCAGACGCTCCATCGCGTCGAGCACGTAGGACATGTCCGGATCCTTCGCCTTCCGAAGGGGCGTCGGAACACAGACGGAGATGCAGTCGGCTTCCCGCAGCGCCGCGTAGTCGGTCGAAACGGTGAGGAGCCCCGCCTCGATGTGCTTGGCAACATCTTCGGACGAAACGTCGCCGACCGGACTCGAGCCCGACTGAATCTGGGCAACCTTCTGCTCGCTGACGTCGATCCCGACGACGGGCACCCCGGCATTGCAGAAGAGATTGGCCAACGGGAGTCCGACGTATCCGAGACCGATCACTCCGACCCGATACTCCGCCTTCACGAAATCACGCTCCCTTGCTGCATTCGTTTGCTTCCTATGCTCGATCCCTCGTCGTCGCGACGAGCATCATCCGTCAAGGATGGAAGAGCCGCAAAGGGCCAGCTCATCCGTCCCCTCCAATCAGCTTCCGATAGAGGTCGACGTAGCCGTCGGCCATTCGTCTCAGACTGAAGTCCGCTTCGGCACGTGCCCGGCCGGCGCGCCCCATCCGCCGTCTGCGTTCCGGATCGGTCGCAAGCTCGTTCAGAGCGCGGCAAAGGCCGTCCGCATCCCCACTCGAAACGAGACTCCCCGTCTCTCCATTCACAACCAGCTCCGAGACACCGCCGACGTTCGTTGCGATCACAGGGAGTCCGCAAGCCATCGCTTCGAGAAGGGACGTCGGCAGCCCCTCCGCCTCGGACGTCAGAACACACGCATCTGCCGCGGCGAGGTGCGCAGGCAATTCTGCGGTCACCAAAGGGCCGACGAATCGGACGCGATCGGCCAAGCCGTGATTGCTCACCAGGCGCTCCAGATCGTTTCGCAGCGCACCCTCACCGATCAGAAGGAGCAGGGGGTGACACTCCATGCAGGCGATCGCTTCGAGAAGGAGCCGGTGATTCTTGACCGCTCGCAAACTTGCGACGCAGGCGAGGACGAACCGACCATCGCCGACCCCGAGCTGCGCCCGAGCCGCTCGTCTCTCCTGATCGTCTGCAGGTCGGAAGTGCTCGAGATCGATGCCATTGTGAATGCACCAGAGCCGCTCGCGCGGATAGCCCTTCTCAGCGAACTGCTCGAGGGCAGCCTGCGAGTTGCTGATGTACCCACGGGAGAGGCCGAAGGTCAGGCGATCGAGGCAGAGCCATCGCTCTCCTTGAGAGCTTGTTCCCGTCAGGCTTCTCAAGCCTCCGACGATACACCCCTTGCCGGCAAGCCGACCAACAGCCCGTCCGAGGAGATGAGCTCGCAGGCCGTACGTGTGCACAATCTGCGCGTCGGAGCGCCGCAGAAGCCGGAGCAAAGTCGGCAGGGCTCGGATCGCCTCGCCGGGCGATCCGGCAGGCACATGCTCAAGCGGGAAGCCTTCATGCTCAATCGCCTCCGAGATCGGGCCACGATCGGCAAGCAGGCAAAAGGATGTCTGAAGCTCCCGGCGCGTTTCGCAAGCGAGGCGGAGGGTGCTAACCTCGGTTCCACCAACGCCGGAACTGGAGAGGATGTGCAGAACGCGGCCCGCGTGCTCTCCTCCTGTTGGATCCGGCCTGCACGCCGCCTCCAAGATCCTCTGCGCACGAGCCACCCACGTGTACTCGGCTTCGACATCGCCGCGCGCTCTGGACTCCAGTGCCGCGCGGAGTTCGTCATCATCCCGCAAGCGCACCAGCGCACTCCGCCAAGCCTCAAGATCGTTCGCAGCTACGAGAAGTGCGTTCCGCCCGTTCTCGAGGATCTCCTCGATCGCCGACAACCTCGACGCAACGATGGCCCGCCCCGCGGCCATGTACTCGAACAGCTTCATCGGCGACATCCACTCGCTCGTGTCTCCACCTCCGCGGACCGCAACCCGCTCCTGATAGGGCGCGACGAGGATGTCGCATCGGCCGAGGTAGGCGGGAACCTCACGAGGATCGACGAACCCGTGGAAGTGCACGTTCGTCGGCAAAGGCTGTGCGCGCCAGCGTGCGAGATCATCCTCGGCGCCGCCGACGAGGTGGAGATCGATCTCCGGCAGATCCCGTCCCAACTCTACGAGCAGATCGATGCCCCGCCCCTCGTAGAGGTGGCCGGCATAGCCGACCTGCAGTGCATCGGCCCGGCCAGGCCAGTCGACAGGCGAGGCAAGATCCGCCACCTCAGGAAGGTCAGCGGCATCAGGTGCGACAATCACGCGCACCGAGTGAGACGAAGGGAAGAAATCCCGGTAGCGCTTTGCCAGAGCGCGTGTGATGACGACCAGAGCGCGCAAGTTCTGTCGCCGGCAGAGCCACTGTTCCGCCCGCCGCCTCCCGCCGGAGCTCGGGGGCGCGTGCGACTCGTAGATCACGGGGAGGCCGAGCGCCGCCGCGGCCAAGACTCCCTGGAGATTGCGGCCGAGAACGAGGCTCGGCCGACGGTGCGAACAGACGTACAAGAGCACGCGGAGCCCGTAGATCAGCCCTCCGAAGCGGATCAACGGCCAGGGGAGTCGGACGATCGAGAATCCGTGCCTCGTCCCATACCGCAGGTGAGCCTCCTCGGAGCTCTCCGGCGTCCGGCGGGCAAGGAGGACGACCTCGTGCCCGAGGTCGCTCAGCGCATCGCACATGCGCATCACGTGCACGCTGTTCGCGTCTTTCGAGGGAACCCTCGACGAAGAGATGTACAGAATCCTCATCGCGTTTGCCCCCTCTCCTCGGCCTCTAGATTGAGATCGAGGGCCGCGAGCATCATCAGGGCATCACCGTGGTTTCGAGTCCCTCGGACATGCCTCGTCCAGAGGCCCTCGAGATCGAGCCACTCCACGACGCCTCGCGCGCTCAGTGAACGGATTGCATCCCGAACCAGTGTTCGCACGTCGTCTCGCCGCCGAACGGCCAGATCGAAGTCGAGGTAGTTCGCCATCCGATTCGGGCGAACTGCGAGCTTCGGTGCAAGAGACCGGATGCGTCTTCGGACTCGATGAGCCTGCTTTCGTCGATCGACCCGCCGATCCGCCGCATCGGCGGGAAGGCCGAAGTTCCCCTTCTCCGGCAGATGCATGAGTTCGGGGAAGGCGCGAAAGAGGATCCGCTTGTAGAGGTTCTTCCCGACCCTGAGTTCCCTCGGGACGCCGAGGATGAAGTCCCGCCACCGTGCGTCGAGGAAGGGCGTGCGGATGTCTGTCCTCGGATCGACGAGTACCGGAAGGTGCGCCGGGGGCTGTCGCGCAAAGAAGTTCAGCTGCTCATCGAAAGAGAGCACGGCGCTTGATCCGAGAGGAGTTGTCGGCAGAAGCGCCGTCGGATCGACATCGCCGGGGAGGAGATCGACGGACGCCACGGCGCGAAACGTCGCGACGTGCCGGCGAACTGCCTCGGCCCATACGTCGCTCGCACGAACGGGAAGGCGCGATCCAGCGAGCGTGTCGCCCATGAAGCCGCTCCACCAGATGCCGTCTTCCAGAACACGATCGGCCATCAGCCGATTGAAGAACGTGTCGAAGAGCCATCCCGGCGTTGTCGTTGCGGCAACGTCAAGAAGCCTGTCGCGCTCGAGCGGGACGGCCGCCAGATCAATGCCGACGGATTCGACGCCGGCGGCCCTGGCTACGCGTCGTCCAATCTCGTAGTCGAGCGATCCACGCAGGCCGAAGGTCACAGCCCGAAGGCTCCCAGGCTGCCTCGTCTCAAGCAGGCCGGCGAGAATCGCTCTCGAGTCGATCCCCCCACTCAGAGGGACGACGTTCAACCGCTCGCTTGGGGAGCTGAAGACGGCGCGCCAACGCTCGCCGCCGCGTTCGACGAGCTCTTCGATCGCCGTGCCTTCCGGGGATTGCTCAATCCGCTCGGTGAACACCTCGAATGAACTTCGAGCGTCGACGTTCCAGGATCGCGGAGGGAGATACCCGAAGTACAAGAACGCGCAGACCTCATCCCTGTCCAGCGAGCTCACCTCCGGACCCCACGCCCGTCCCCCGACGATCGAGAACCTCGAGATGAATGTCGAGAGCCGTCAGAAGCGTCAGGGCGTCGCCATGGTTTCGTTGTCGCGATTGGTGCCGGCTCCAGAGACCTTCCATGTCGATCCAGTCGGCGACCCCTCGCTTGCGCAAGGATGTCAGCGCGTCGCGAACGAGACTTCGCAGATCGTCGCGGACGCGGATTCCCTCGTGGTAGTCGATGTAATTCGCCCACTGACGTGTCCTGCGGGATGGTTGCCGTAACACGCGAGCGAGTCGGGCGAATCCTCGCTTCCGCAGCTGTCTCAGCCGGAGGCGACGGGGTGGAGTGCCGAGAGGCAAGCCCTCCCGGTCCTTCTCCGGCAGTGCGCAGAGTTGCGGATACAGGTGCTCGATGACCCTCCAGTACATCGCACGCCCCCGCCGGACGTCATAAGGCAACGAGAGGACGTAGCTGCGCCACGAGGGTGAAAGGAAGGGGGTCCGTGGCTTCCCATAGGCAGCGGCAGCGGCAGGGCGGATGCAGAGGAGTTGTCGGATCAAGAGCGCGGCCTGATCATCGAAACAGAGGTCCTGCGTGTCGACGAGCGGATGAGCCGGCAGCCAGTCACGATAGTCCGAAGTCGGCGAAACAAGATCCGCCGACTTCACGAATCGATTCTTCCGATGAAAGAGAACGAGCGCATCCGTCCACGTCTCGTGTGGATGTTCCGGGAGAACGGCCCCGCAGAGCGTCCCGCCGATGTAACCGCTCCAGACCGTCGCGTCCGGCGGGAAGAGCGCGACACAGAGCCTCGTGAAGTGCGAGTCGAAGAGCCATCCCCACGCAGGAGTTTCGCCAGCCGTTCGAACGAGATCCTCTCGACGCAGCTCGACGCCTGCGAAGTCGACGGCGACGTGCTCGACGCCAACGGCCTCGGCAACACGCCGGCCGATCTCATAGTCAAGAGCGCCGGGAACCCCGAACGTGAACGCAATCGTCTCGTCTCGGAGTCCTCTGTGAAGCAGCTCGCCGAGGATGATCCGAGAGTCGAGTCCTCCACTGAGCGGCACGACCTGTCGCCCGTCCGGGATCTCCTCGAAGCCTGCCTGCCAGCAGGCGGCTCCCTGTCGAACGAGATCTTCGGCCGGAGCATCCGCATCGACGGTGACGCGCCCGCGATCGCAGAGCATGTCAGCGAAGCGTCGCTGCTCATCGGTCCACTCCGGCTCAGGGCAGTACCCATAGCCAAGGAAGGCCTCGATGCGCGCTCTCAAGTCGTGGTCTGCACACATGCTACAGATCCTCCGAGTAGACGTTCCGGAACGGCCTGAACAAGGAACGTGCCCGTAGATAGAGCCTGAGAGGAACCAAAGTGACGAGCGCGTAGAGCCATGCCCGTTTCGAGAAGGGCCAAGTGACGAGCGCTCGCAACACAAGGGGCCTCGCTCGCTTCTTGCTCCCCGCCAGATACCACTTATACCCCGACCTCGCGAGACGCCGCGCCTTCAGGCACCGATACTCGAACCAGGTCATCTCGTCTCGATACTTCTCGGAAATGATGAATGACGCAGCCGACTTCGCTTCGAGGTTCAGTGAGATTCTGTCTGGCAAATCAGCAAAGACGCGCACAAGAACCTCAGGGATCAGCATCGCGTCGAAGTGCTTCGTGATCCGAACCCACATGTCGTAATCCTGCGCGGCGGGAAGTCGCTCGTCGAAGAGTCCGGCCACCTCGAAACACTCACGTCGAATCAGAGCCGACGATGTCGCTCCTCGAAGTAGATTCCCGTGGAACAGCATGCGTCGATGTAGATCGTCTGGAATCTTGGGGAAGAGGGTTTCCACTCCCTCGTCGCCCCAGATCCGCTCGAATCCCGTAAGCACAAGACCGACACGCTCTGAAGCCTCGCGCAGTGTCGTCACCTGCAGGGCGAGCTTGCCGGGCAGCCATTCATCGTCGGAGTCGAGCAACGCGATGTACTTGCCGCGGGCATCTCGAATGCCTGTGTTTCTGGCAGCCGACCCGCCCCGCCTCTCGGCGTGTTCCAGCAATCGGATCCGCGAGTCGTGGAGCCCGCGAACGACCTCCGGTGTCTCGTCCGTCGACGCATCGTCGACAACCAGGATCTCCATGTCGCTTGAGTCCTGAGTCAGTACGCTGCGTAGCGCTCGCTCCAACGTGTGAGCACGGTTGCGCGCAGGAATCACGACGCTGACGAGAGGGCCGGCCTCAGTCATCGTTCGTCCGATCCATCGATGTGGCAGTCCTCGCCGCAAGACCTGAAGCAGCCAGATCCGCTAGCCCGCCGATGGCCCGTCCCAGGGTCTTGGCGACTGGCTTCAGCTCCTCGACGGCCCAGGTCTGCGGGCGGCTGTGTCTGGGGACATGAGCAATGGCCCGCGCCAATCCAACGGCAACCCGCGCGGGAGCCACCAGTAGGAGTGTCAGAAGCTCTCGCCGACTCCATGCGCGACACCCATAGGATGCCTTCCCACTGGCGTAGGCGCGGCGGAGTCTATAGCGAATGGGCATCCTGCTTCTTGGAACTCCGTGGGTCACAATCATGTCCGGTCTGTAGTAGATGCAGGGGACACGTCGCGCCGCATGAAGGCGCATGAAGAACTCCGTTTCCCCACCCAGTCTCAGCTTCGTTCCGGTCACACTCAGCGTTTCATCGAAACCGCCCAGCTCCTTGAAGACGCTCCGTGAGATGATCATGTTTGAGCCGGCCAGCGTCTCGTGCCTGTCGAGATAGCGAGCATCAGGGCCCCATGATCTGATTTCCCACTCATCCTTGAACCACGTGGGTTTCGGCGAGTTGTAGAAGGGATAGATGGGGCCGCCGAACGCATCGAGGTTCACAGCTCCCGACTCGATCGTCTCAAGCACCTTGCTCAACCAATCGGGCTTCGCGCGGGCATCGTCATCAAGGTAGGCGACGTATGGTGCCTTTGCCAGCCTCCATGCAGTGTTCCGAGCGATGGAGAGACCTTGTCGCTCTTCCCTTGCGTATCTCACCGAGCAGGACTCCCTTGCGAGCGCCTGCAGGATCTCGGGCGACTCATCGGTTGAGTTGTTGTCAACAACGATGACTTCGTACGCGTCTGGGGACACGTCCTGCGAAAGAACGGACTGGATTGCCTCCAGGGCGTCGTGCGCGCGGTTGTAGGTACAGATGGCAATGGAGACCCGCGGAGCACTCTGTCGATCATCTGGCTGGCTCTTGCAGTTCATGTCCGCAACCGCATCAGTCCGAGACTCAGTCGAGAGCCCCGCATCGTCAGTCAAGTGCTCGTTCTCTTTCGCCGATGCCATCTTCTCTTCCGTTGAGTCCCGACTCATCGATTGCCCTCCGGTCTCGACTCGACGTCTTCTCGTTGTGAGAGCAATGACTCCGTCTCCACAGATAGTATCCCGCGGTGGACGAGCCACTCGGCCAAGAGAAGGTCGTCCGCATCATCAATGTCTGTCGACTCCCACCGCCCCATCTCCAATCCGATGACGCACTCCCCGTAGAGAGATCCCCTGAGGATCGTCTCCGTTAGGCACACGAGGACCGCCGGCCCGTTCCGAACGAAGAGAACCTCCTTCTCCTGGCGCGGACGCAGTGCCACCTCCGATGAGTACGGGTGCAGCCTTCCTTCATCATCCATCCGCATCTGGGATTCGGGAGCGTAGCGGTGCTCCGTCTGCATCACGCTCACGACCGTGTCTGCGCTGTGTTGCTCGAAGAGCCGAATCGCCTCGTCAATGTGGCAAGGCAGCCGAAACGGCGATGTCGGCTGCAGAAGGACGATCGCTTGCGCGTCGCGTGCACCGAGTGCGTCGAGCGTGTGACGCACGACATCGAGCATCGGTGTGTCATCGCCAGAGATCTCCGCGGGACGCAAGAATGGAACCTCGACGCCCTTCGATTTCGCGTGATTCGAGATCTCAGGGTCGTCGGTCGACACAACGATTCTCGACAGAACGTTCGACTCCTGCGCGGCCTCAATCGTGTAGTCGATCAGCGGCTTGCCCGCCAAGAGTGCGAGGTTCTTGCGAGGAATTCCCTTCGATCCACCTCTTGCCGGGATGATTGCCAAGATGTCCGGTTCCATGATCAGAACTCCCCTCTTGCCAGCCGATCGATTCGCTCCGCAATCCGGGAGCCCGCCCTGCCGTCAAATGGCTCGAGCAACTCCTCTCGAACTCGTCGGCGACCCAGTGCATCTACAGAAGGATCTTCAAGATACGTCTGGATGGCCCCATCCAGGTCCTCATAGCTCTCCACGAGGCGTGTGCCTCCGTAAGTCATCAGCCGAGCGTAGTGGTCGAAGTCGTATCGAAACCGGATCGACAGCTTGTACGGCAAGTTGCGGTCTCCATCGAATCCTACGTGGACAACCGGCGTGTCGAAAGCAATGGCGTCGAGGGCGAGCGTGCTTGGACCGTTGATGACGACATCCGCGTGCTTCATGAGATTCACGAATCTGCGCAGGTCGGTCTGTGCATCGGGCTCGCTGCCGGGAACCGGCTCCCCATACCCACTCGAGGGAATAACAACGACGCGCGAGGACTCCGCAAGGCCACCGAATCGCTCCTGCCACTCAACGTCCTTCGGATAGGGCCGGATGCAGAGCCATGTGTCGCTCCCGTATGCCCCCGACGACACGGCACGCGCTATGTGCTCCGCAACCGCAGGCTCGTCGGGACCCAGGCGGCGGTTGTACGTGCCGTAGACAAGAAGACGGCCGTCCTCTGGAATCCCGATCGAGTTCAGGAACTCCTGCCGCTCCATCACGAGACTGGAGCAATGGTGGAGGTCCAAGTGCGGTGCTCCGACTGCAGAGATGTGTGAGGGTTCCACGCCGTGAAACCGCACAAGCTCATCTTTCATCTGTCGATTCCAGACCATGACGTGCCTGAAATCGACCAGAGGGAGAGGCCCTTTGGTCGTCGGCTGATCCCAACTGTTGATGTATGCCACCGTCGGGATCCGGTAGCGGGCCGCCGCGCGCGCCACCGCAAACCCGCCGCGCGACTGAGGGTAGGCAATGACCACGAGAGATGGATTGGTTTCCTCGATGAGCTTCGAGAGCCACGCGGGCAAAGGAAGCCTTGCGCTCGAGTGGATCCGCAGCAGCGTCCGCATCAACGCGCCGCTCGAGGGGAACGGCCATCCGAGGCTCCGGAACTCCCCAAAGTGCCTCTTCCGTTCCGAGCGCGGAAGCGAGAGCTTGAGACGGTGCGTGCTGAAGCCGTGCACGGTGTTGAAGCGGCAAAGCAGGCGGAAGTGGAGCTCTCGCTGGAATCTCGCTGTGAGCCTCTCCATCCCCAGCCTCGCCACGGCCCGACTCTCCGACAGGCCGGGCCGAGCGGCCAGACGCCGAAGTGCGTGCCTCAGACTCCGCGGCTCGTCGCCTCCACTCCGACGCCACCAGACGCTGTCGGAGTCGTGCCCTTCGATGTACTGACCTTGGTCCCTGGACGGGGAGACAAAGCCGAACTCGACTCCCTCGCGAGACCGCAGCTCATCCCAGAGTGGCGTAAACAGGAAGTTCCGGGCGGAGAAGGGATCCGGAAGGTAGATGAGAACGCGTCGGCGGGACATCTCAGTAGCAGATCCTCTTCTGAGCCGACACGTCCGCAGCAGCCAGGACATCGGCCACTCGCTTCCCGGCGTGCCCGTCTCCGTAGATCGGATCGGACGCGTAGCGTCCATGTTCGATCTGGCTTCGAATGGCCTCCTCGATCCGGCTGGCCTCGTGCGGAACGTCGATCACATTGCGACCCCGTTCTCGGCCCTGTTGCCGCGTTCCGATGTTGACCGCCGGCGTGCCCAGGAAGGCGCCCTCTCGAATGGCCGCACTCGAATTGCCGATCATGCACGTGCAACGGAGCAGAAGCCGCGTGAACGTCTCGACGGGGAAGTTCTTGTAGAACCGGATGTGATGGGCATCCGTATGCTCCCGGAACTTCCGCATCCCCCGCGAGACATCCTCGGACCCCGCATCGGCGTTCGGCCAGAGCATGATCGTCTGCATGTCTACGTTCTTCAGCGCCCGAAGCGTCTCGGCGATTTGAGCCTCTCCCCGGCCGAACTCGGTCGTGACCGGGTATTGCGCCGCAACGAGGAACGAACGCTCCAAGTCGATGTTCTCGCCGACGCCTTCACGCAGGATCTCGTCCGATTCGGGCAGGCCGCCGTCTCGATCACGAATCTCGGCCATCACGTCGAGTCGCGGACAGCCGACCACGTGGACCATCGCCGGGTCCTCGCCCATCCGGATGATCCGATCGGCGGCATCCTGGCTGGCCGGGAAATGAATGTGCGCCATCTTCGTGATCGCGTGACGGATGCTCTCGTCGATCGTTCCGGTGACCTCTCCGCCCATCGTGTGCGCCAGTGGAATGTTCATGTAGGCGGAGGCAATCGCCGTCGCCATCGTCTCGAATCGATCGCCAACCGTGACGACGACATCGGGCCGAAGCCGAGAGAAGACGGTCGGAAGTTCCATCAGGCCGAGGCCCGTTGACTTCGCCATCGTCACCGGCGTCTCCCCCTCGACGATCATGTGGACCTCAGCACTCGGCTCGAAGCCGTCACCTCGAATCACGTCGACGACCGAGCCGAACCGATCGAGCAGGGCGGAGGCTCCGACGACAAGCTGGAGCTCCAGATCGGGGTGCGCGTCGACATGCCGCATCACGCTCTTGATGCTGGCGTAGTTCGCCCGAGACCCGACAACGACGCAGATCTTCCTCATGACTCCTCCGATGACAGATCATCCCAGCGGATCAGCGAGTCCCGTTTGATCCGATGCTTCGCGACTCGTCCGACAACCTCCGGCAAGGATCGTGCCGGTATGCCGGTCCCTGGCTTCTTCACTGCAAGCATCTCCTCGGTCAGCAGTGCTCCCGCCTCGATGTCGACAACCGAGACGACGCTCTTCTCGAATGTCTCCTTCATCGTTCGGTACGCGTCGACGGCATTCTTGTCGACCGGGCTTGTAAGCGCAGTTTCGATCGCCCGAATGCCATCCACGAGTTGCGAGAACTCCTCGGGAGTCAGAGAGTGACGAGCGTCGCTTCCGTACATCTCCCGGCTGAACGTCAGGTGCTTCTCGATAACGACAGCGCCAAGAGCGACGGCAGCATGCGCCGTGTACGCCGTCAACGTGTGGTCGGAGAGGCCGACGGGGAGCCCGTATCGTGCCCGCAGCTCCTGAAGGATGTTGAGCCCGACGTCCTCGTACGGGCACGGGTACTTCGAACTGCATTGGAGAACCGTGACTGGTCCGCCTCCGAGGCGCAGAGCTTCGACCGCCCTGTCGATCTCCGACCAGCTGCTCATTCCGGAGGAGAGGAGGACGGGCTTGCCCGTCTTCGCGATGCGTTCGAGGAGGGGCAGATTCGTCACTTCGCCGGACGGGACCTTGTACTGGGCAATGTCGAGTTCCTCCAGCAGGTCCACTGCCTCGATCGAGAACGGAGAGGAGAGGAGCTCGATCCCCACCTCTTCGCAGTGGCGCTTCAGGATCTGCCACTGCTCGAAGGTGAACGAGGTTCGCTCGAAGTACTCGTATCGCGGTTCTCCCTTGAAGTACTCGGGCATCGGCGCATCCCGCAACGTCTCCGCAGAGGCGATGTGCGTCTGAAACTTGACCACATCCGCCCCGCAAGCGGCCGCAACGTCGATGAGTCGAAGCGCGTTTCCAAAGCTCCCATCGTGGACCGAGCCAACTTCGGCAATGACGCGTACCCCATCCTTCTGGCCCTCTATCCTCATCATCGTGTCATCCTCTCGCGTGTCGGACGTGCGCTTCCCTGATGAGCTCATCAATGAAGTCTGCGAGCCTTTCTGAGCTCAGCCCGTCGACAAGGGCGTAGCGACCAAGCGCTTGGCGTTGCTCACGGCACGCCATCAGTCGTGTACTCTCGTTCTCCAGCAGCTCTTCCAATCGGAGAACTAGCTCGTTGGGAGTCCTGGCAACCGAGAGTCCTTCGATCCCTGAGAAGAACTCCGCGCCTGAGAGCTCCATGAAGTTCGCCAGCACCACCGGGCGCATCAATCCCATCGCGGTTAGCGCTGTCGTGGAGAACTGCGTAACGACAGCATCGGCAGCTTCTGTCAGTGAGACAATGTCCATATCCTGGATGATGGCACAGCCCTGACGCATCCCAAGTAGGCTCTCATACTCATGCAGCGATTCGCGTGGATGGATCTTGACAACCAGCCGATTCCGCTCATCGAGTAGCGCGGCCTCGCATACCTGCAACGTGAAGCACTCCCACTCGGTTCGAGAGAGCATGCCGTAGTGAAGGTGAGGTTGCGTAGTGAAGAGCACGATGCGCTCATCCTCTAGGCCGAGAATCTGTAGGACCTCTCCGCGCGATCTCATCTTGTCTCTGGTTATCAGATCGTCATGCATCGGGTGACCCGTAACCATTATCCTTGCGGGATCGACTCCTTGGGCTTCGAACTGGTCGGCGAAGGCTTCGCCCATCACTGCCAGTCCTCTCGATTCCCCTCCCCCAAACGTTCGGCGGAATCGAAACGAGAGACCTAGAGCATGCGATGCGATGAGATCGAGGATTCCCGCTACAGCTCGCATGCCTCGCCTTGCGATCCCCGTCCTCGGCTTGCCAGCGGACGGGGCCGCTCGCATGGCGTCGTAGTGGCCCTGGGGCAATGAGAAAGCCCATTGCACGCAGACGGCCGGAATCCCCAGGCGCTGACCGACGCGCACGAACATCGCTTCAGGAAACGCCGTGTCCGTCGTGAGAACCATCGCCAACGGCCTCTCTCGATCGAGCACGCGGCGCACTTCGTCGCGCATGCGAACGTTCCGAATCGTCTGCCTGAACGGCCTTCGTGCGAGCCGCCGGAGACCCCGAGGCTCCACGTCAGATCGGGAGTGCCACTCGTGAGAGCGAATCTCCTTGAACTCCGAGAAACTAGTCTTCGGGAGTTGGCTGCAGTCTCCTCGCAGGAGAGCAATGGATTCACGCCCCCGCAACCTCAGCATGGCCGCCAAGTTGCTCAGGCACGCAACCGCGTGGGGAGCGTGTCCGATGAAGAGGATCGTTCGATTCGATTCCATCGGTCTTCGGCCTCACGACTCCTTCGAGGTTGCCTGTCGCAGCCGCTCGCGCGCCTTCATCTCGCTCTCGTAGACGCGTTTGACACCGTCGCCGAGGCTCCTCTCGATCACTCGAATGTCCCGAACCATGCGCATCAATCCCCAGGGTTCGACGGATGCGGCCTGGTCCGTGCCCCACATCGCGCGATCGAGTGTGATGTGGCGTTCGACGAAGTCGGCTCCCAGAGCGACCGCAGCCACCGTCGTCTGCAGCCCGACCTCGTGTCCTGAGTATCCGATCGGGCAATCGAAGCGACTCCGTAGCGTTTCGATCATCCGCAGATTGAGTTCTTCCGGCTTGCAGGGATATGTACTTGTCGCGTGGGCGATAGCGAGCCCCTCCAGCCCGATCGCCGCGACTGCATCGTCGATCTCATCCTGCGTCGACATCCCGGTCGACAGAATCATCGGGCGGCCGGTGTCGCGCATCTCGCCGAGCAGTTCGTGGTCGGTGAGAGAGGCCGAGGCGACCTTGTAGCAGACCGGCGCGAAGGGCTCGATGCAACGCACAGCCTCCAGATCCCAACAGGATGCGAACCAGTGGATCCCCCGATCGCGGCAGTAGCCGTCGATCTCGGCGAACTCGTCCTCTTCGAACTCGATACGCTTCTTGTAGTCGATGTACCTCATCTCGCCCCATGGCGTCTCGCGAAGCTTGTCCTTCTGAGCTTCCGGCACGCAGATGTCCGGCGTGCGCTTCTGGAACTTGACCGCATCACACCCGGCGATGACGGCGGCATCGATGAGACGCTTGGCAATCTCCAGGCTTCCGTTGTGGTTGATCCCGATCTCCGCAACGATGTAGCAGGGGTGCCCGCTACCGACGACTCGATCTCCGATTCGCAGCTCCGTCACGTCTACTTCCTTTCGATCTGTCGATCCTCGATCAACTCAACGACCTCGCACACAACTCCGTCGCCGCCCGCTGTCCGAAGTGAACCATCAGCGGCACGTAGCGCAACCTGCCTTGCGTCGGCGACAGCGAGTCCTGTTCCCACGGCCCGCAGGCATTCCACATCGTTCGCATCGTTCCCAACGTAGACGATCTGCTCCAATCCGATTCCCTGATGCTTCGCCCAATCCGTCAGAACGGGCAACTTGTCATCGATGCCGGAAAGGCACTCGATGCCGAGCTTCGCACAGCGATGCGCGACAACGAGGTTGCGTTCGCCGGAGAGCACGACGACATCGATGCCCATCCGACGCAGCTTGCCAACAGCCAATCCATCGGAACGGTTCAGTCGTACCGACTCGGCGCCATCCTCTGACAGGAAGAGATGGTTGTCTGTGAGGACGCCGTCGAAGTCGAGAACGACTGCCCGGACGTCCTGCGGCAGCAGGCTTCCAAGCCGCCTGATCTGCTCCTTGCACATCAGGCGCTCGGCGATTGCGAGATCGTCCGTCGTGTCGATCTCCCAACACCTCTCCGGAGGCATCAGGCTCACAGCCGTTCGCCCGCAGAACCTCCGCTGCGTCTCTCGGAAGACCGCGGTACGCATGGCATAGATCGCGCCGTTCTCCAGGTACTGGGGTTTGAGGTCCTGACGGCGTTTGCGCTCTGCGTCCTCGTGGTTGATTGGACTGGCCATTCCCGCTTCGTCCTTCGACCAAAGGAAGTGATGGAACGAGGTTGCCGTGAAGACAGAGTCAGCGTCACGGTCGACAAGATCCTCGATGGCACGATCGATGTCCTCCGACATCGTCAGTGGTGACGTGCACTGGATCATCACGAGAATCTCCGGCGCCTCGCCTGCGAGTTCGTCCAGAACGTGCAGAAGAGCGGACTCACTCGATGCCGTATCCGTACTCAGATCTGCCGGACGCATGACGATCTCCGCGCCCGCGCTCGCGGCCACCTGTGCGATCTCCTGGTCATCCGTAGAGACAACTACACGTGCAACGTGGCGGCTCACAAGCGCCGCGCGGACGGCATGTTCGATCAATGGGCGGCCGCAGATCTCGCGCAGGTTCTTGCGTGGGATGCCTTTCGATCCGCCACGCGCCGGGATCACAGCCAGAGTGCCAAGGCTTTCACGCATCCTGTCCCCCTTGCAGGAACCGAACGTTCTCCCAAGCCAGTTCCCGTAGCTCAAGCGCTCGAGCACGAAGCTCGGCTCGAAGCTCCTCGCCCCGATCGATGTATCGCTCGACGCGGCGGATCACGTCCGCGTGCACAGACGCCAGATTGCACGCATCGAACACGGGCGAATCGAGTCCCATCATCTCGTTGAGCGCGATCATCTTGTGCGTGTTCCCTGTGAACGGAACGATCGGCGTTCCGCCGACAAGCGCGAAGATGCTCGGATGCCAGCGCCCCCCAACACAGATCGTTGCGTTGCCGAGAAGATCGACAGCCTGCTGCGTCGGAAGCGCGGGTGCGAGAATCGGAAGACCGAGGTCCGCGCCGATCGGTCGGAGGAACGCCTCATCGCTCGATGCCGCTGCGACGAGAACGACTTGGCCGACGAGGTCACGCAAGCTTCGACAGAGATCGCGGTAGTCGTCCGTCGGATCATGGCCAGCCCTTCCGAGGCCATCCCTCCGGAAGTAGAGCGAACTCCCAAGAACGCAGACATACGGCCGTGTCACGTCGAGCACGCCTCCGGCCTCCGGCCACAGGTCGAACTGGCCCACCCGCGAGACCTGCTCTCGCCAGCCCTCCGCCTGAATCGGCTCCCAGAGGAAGGCTGCGTCTGCCGCGACGCGCGTTGAGGTATCTGACAGGAAGTCTCGGCACAACTCAGCCGAGAGCGGTTCGCGAAAGACGACGTCATCCAGAAGCGGATAGACCTCCTCGGCCATCGCTCGCAGGTTGGCATGCGACAGATCTGCCGTGTGGTTCACGAGAATGCAACGCTTGCCAAGATGCAGCTTCGCGAATCGCGCCAGGTGCAGGATCATCCGCCCCTTGCGCTGTGATCCGTAGATGCTTCCTTCGCCGTTGATCACCACGAGATCGCAGGCGTCCATCGCCCGAGACACATCGGAGAGGATTCGCCCGCCTGCAACCCTCGCATCAAATGCATCGAATTCTCGAAGGGTTGCAGGGACGACATCCCGAATGCCGAGAGCCCGATCCCATCCGTGGCCTCGAATCCAACGCAGGCAGGCTGTCCCCGCTCTTCGCCGGATCGGAAGGTGACGGACCACGCGAGCCAGCCCGGCGTCGGCCAACTCGGCAAGCCGCGTCTCCGCGCGGCGTTGCCTCGTCTTCATTTCCCGTAGGTAGAGAGCACCATCGACTCGTTGCCCCGCCTCCTCGATCATTCGTCTGAGTGCCTTGGTCGTCGCACGACATCCCCAGTTCACGCTGTCTGAGGTATCGTTGATC
>Ga0272444_10002642_pt1 | contig 16479 bp, 15 predicted proteins | sample SSMForm13_FD_201033 | JGI IMG/M metagenome (GOLD analysis project Ga0272444, IMG submission 201033) | Marine sediment archaeal communities from Little Sippewissett salt marsh, Falmouth, MA, United States - SSM-Form-13 | ecosystem: Environmental > Aquatic > Marine > Wetlands > Sediment ...
CGTGCAACTCGCTGAGGGTGGCCCAGTACACAATATCGTCATAGGACTCCGGGCGGTTGAAATCGGTGGCGTCACGATCCACGTTGTCCGTCCCTGTCGAGTAAACATTAATGACCGTGGGCGTGGCCAAGCTTGCCGCCGTCTGATTATTGAAGTTCTCACCACCGCTCAAAACGACAAAGGCCACATTGGCCACGGTAACCGGCGCGCTGCAAAGGGCATCATTGCACTGATTCAAGGTAATGCGGGTGCTACGGCGGGTGCACAAGTCACCGGTGGTCGCATCCCCGTCCGCCAAGGCGGAATCGTAAACATACTGGATGGGACGGGACCAGGCATCATTTTGCGTTTTGATCGTCTGGGTGAACTGGGCCGCAGTGGGCAATACGGCCTGGTTTGCGGTGGCATGGCCGATGATGGCCTCAGCGGCGGCCTTGACCGTTTCGGTGGACTCAATCCGCTTGGCTCGAATGGAAAGCGGTCCGATCAGTGAGGCACCAAAGCCCACAATCAGACCAATCAAGATCATCACAATGGCCATCTCAATGATAGTGAAACCGGCTTGACTGTTCTTGATGTCAGTTGGCAAAAGCGTCATCATCCCGCAACCCAATCTATCCTTGACCAAAAAACAATCGCCTCCTCACCGACAGGGCCGGCGGCAGGCGATTGGTGATTGCTCCACTTGAAGCTGGATCAGAATGGTAAAAATAAATATCTCACCGGGCTGCTCGCGGCCAAATAATCTTCATTGGCGCGAATCGTACCGGTGTTAAACACACCATCATCGTATTTTGTGTCAATCTCCAGGGCCACATCCCAAGGCAGGTTGTCATAGCGGATATAATGCCCGTTCCCATTGCCCGGGTTGGTCCAGTACATCATGTAAGTACTACCGAAGGAATGGATCGGCAGGTCACTGGTACCGTTATAAGTTCCGTCAATAATTCCGGCCAGTACCAAATCCTCGAACAACTCAAAATGCTCGGTACCATACGTCACCCGGCCGTTACCATCACCATTGCTGGAATCATTGGTGCTGTTGTCAACGGTTTCATCACCAGGGAACATGCCGTATTTGTCATAGAACGTGTAGACGGCGGCCCGCAGCTCATCGGCGGATTTGACCACTCTTTTGACCTTGGCATTCTGAATCATGGCCTGGCCCTTGAGGACGCCACCGATGAGCAGGCCGATGATTACCAGGACAATGGCGATCTCAACCAGCGTAAACCCTTTTTGGTTCTTGTGCATTGATTTCCTCCGTGTTTCGGATATCATTTTCTCAATCCGTCAGTGTCAATACCGCAAAGCTATATGCAAATTGGCGGGTTCGTAGTCACCCACAGTATCGGCTGTTTATGCTTGGACTTTAACATCCTGATCAGGCGAGGATGGTGTCTGATACATTCATCTTAACCAAGGGTACGGACATGGGGCGTAATAAAGATCACCAGTTCACGGGTCTGAAGCGAATCATCCACATGCTTGAACAGCCCTCCCACCAGGGGTAAGGACCCTAGCCCCGTGAGCCCTTCGTGCTCGTAGTCCTTGACCTGGCTGATAAGCCCGGCCAGAACCACGGTGTTGCCCTGTCTGACCCTGACGGTCGTGGACAGTTCCTGAAGATCAATGATCGGGTTCTTGATGGTCTGAACCGTCGTGGCCGAGGTCGGCAACTCCACGTCGGCCTCTTCCTGGATGCGGGTAATGGTGGGCACGATGTTCATGGTCACGATGCCATCGGCGGTGATCTGAACCGCAATGCCGAATTGGAGCCCTAAGACCGCTCGTTTAATGCTGGTACCAAAAGTAATCACATTGGTCTCTTCATCACGATCGACTCCATCGATATCCCCATAGGGGAATTGATAGCCGACAGTTAACAGGGCGGATCGACCGTTCATCAGGGCCAGGTGGGGATTGGAAACCACCGAAACCTCACCCTGGGTACGCAAAAAATCCATCACGAGTCCCAGTGCACTTTGATTGGCCAGCGTCAATGTACTGCCACCGTTAAAATTCATGTTGAACGTATCCACGAAAAACCCGGATGCATCGGTAAACGCCGCATTCATGGCTGTCCAGTCGATGCCCAATTGGTTGCGATCGGTCAAGCGCACTTCCATGATTTTGGCCTCAATGTAAACCTGCCGGGACAGCGCCTCACCAAGGGCATCCAGAAACCGGACCATGGCATCCACCTTCCTGGGTTTGTCTGCCAGGTAAATCAATCCGCCGTTGCGATTGATACGCACCACACCACTATCGGATTTGAGCGTTTCCAAGGTCTCTTCAATGGCCGTCCAGGCATCGGCGGTCTCTTCCTTTTTACTGGTTTTGACCAAGTACTTGCCGCTTACCCCGGCGTCTTCGACACTGGAGGCCAGCATATCGCCGCCCACCTGAATATCGGCTTCACCGGGCATGTCGATGTAGTCGAAGGCGTAGATCCGTTCCATGACGGTTTTTATATGGATCACTTCATTCTCGATGGTCCAGCCGTACCCGGCGCCGCTTTTTACCACCATGTCCATGGCTTCGCCAAAGGTGGCCTGCTTCATGTGCACCGTCACCGCCCGCTTCAAATCAACATCGGACTCAACCGAAAGATTCATTACGGTTTGAGTGGTAATCGCCTCGAGGGCAACCGAGAGCGGCACATTGTTGAGCGTAAGGGTATAAAGGGTCTGGGGCAGATCCAGTTCAACGGTCTGGGGGACCATCTTCTGCGCCAAAGGCGGGGGCCCCGGCGGCACGGCGTTGAATTCTCGTTTGAGCGCCGCCTTGATCGCATCGCGATCAACTTTTTCAATGGTGGGTTTCCGGGGGGATGAAACCGCGCACCCGGTTAGCACGACCAGGGCGATTATCGTGATGATCAACCAACGTTTGGAGTCTTGGATGAAAAGCATTGCGTCCTCTATACCAACCGTAAGACCTGCCATGGGTTATTGTTGACTCAGCGAATAGGCAATTTCAGGCCGTTTTAAAAACCAGGTTTTCTTTCCCTTGGCCAGCAAAACACCGTCAGCGGAAATTTTTCGGATGGTGAATTCCTGCAGCATCTCGCCTTCGGAAAAAATGCCATTGTTCAACAAGGCGATTCGCTGTAACCGGCCGACAGGAGTATGGCGGGTCACAATACCCGCCAAAACAGGCAACACCACGGTCGGCCGATTGACTTTTTTCTCCACGTTGACAGCGGACTTCTCTTTCTCATGGATCGCTACCGCGCTATCGGTATCCGGCGTGCGGGATGCAAAGCGTTCGGCCAAAAGCTGCATCCCGGAAGATATCTTCTCGGTCTCGGATTCCAATAGTCTCTGGTATTGCTGAAACTGGCGCCTTACTTGACGCGCGCCAGGTGAATATCCAGCCAGCGGTTGATCCAGAAGCGATAAAAGCAGGTAGCCATTGATGCCTGCCACCATCAGACCGGCAAGCACCCACAATCCGATAATAATCTGAAACCGATGCTTTAGTAATTTCATTTCAGCTCACCGGATTATTGTCGGAAAGCGTCAAATGATAGTCAAACGTCGCCTGAAGTCTTCCAGCTTGTTTTGCCGGCTCGTAAGTGAGGTCCATGCGTTTGACCACTAAATAGGGATAAGCCTCCTCCACGGCGGTGATCCAGCCGGCCACGGCGGGCAATGTTCCATGGGCGATGATGGTAATGGGCATCGCGTCTGCCCCTTGCGCATTTGTATTGTTTTTCACGGATAACTTCTCAAGACCCAGTTCCCAGGAGAGACGTTTAAGGTTGTTTTCCACCACCAGAAACCCCAGATCCGCGGATGCCACCACATGGGTCAACCGGGATTCTTGCCTGCGGATCTGCTGGATCGTGGTCTGATTGGCCTTTAAAAAGCGCAGGTCCATCTGCATGGTCTCCAAATTCCGCCTGATGGTCTGGACCTGGTTGATGCGATGCATGTTCCACCCGGAAAGGCCGAGCACCAGCACCCAAATTAAACTCACTGCAAACCATCTGTATTTTAATCGCCTACTCATGATAGCTCAAAACTGAAATGAATCTGGTATATGGGCTTGCGATCATTATGCGCCTTGCGCTCCAGCCCAATGCGGATGTCCTTTTCCTGTAACGGGCGATCTGCCAGATTAAAACGCTGGTTCATTTGGGTTAGAAAATCATCGAGAATCGCCTTGAAGGCAGCCGGATGCGCCGCGTTCACCGAGGCGTCGATGGTCAGGCGGGCAGCATCCGAGGTATCCAGGGTTATTTTTTGCAACGCCACCGTTGTGGGCATGGCCAGCAAGGTGCGCATCATCACATCGCTTGCCGACGGCCGTCCCAGTTCATTACTGATTCTATTTATTGTTTGATTCAGTTCGTGGAAAATCTGGTCCGGATTTTTGGCAGAAGCGGACTGAAGCATCGCAAACTGTCGGTGTTGGAAATCCATCTGACGTTGGCGCAGAAAACCGGCTTCCACCGCCAGAAGCACGACCAGACAGACACCCACGGCCATTCCCGCCCATTGTACCGGTCGCCATGTTATTTCCTTGTGCAGCGGTTTGTAGGAGATGCAAGGATCGTCATGGTTTTTAAGGTCCAGCGCCGAAAAATCGCGACACACGGCAAAGGTTTCGCCTTCATCCGGCAATTCCACCCGTTGAGACGGGCAAGGCATCTGCACGATGTCTCTGCCCAACAATTCCGATAGCTGGCCGGCGGTTGCTGGATCCTGAGCCAGCATATACAGCGTGTCTACCGATTGTTTGCTTTTTTGTGAATACAGGTAGAATGACTGGTTGATTTCATAATTGAGCAGGTTATGGATTTCAGTTGGATCATCGCCGGTCTCGGGTAGTTGAATATGGCGCGAAAAAAGGAACTGCCCCATATGGTAAAAATAAAGAAAACAGTCGCCTTGCGTCAGATGAACAAAGCCGATACCACGTTCGGCAAACCCGTCGATGTGTCGACCCAGCGTGGACTGCCAGATCAACGCCGGTGTGCTGATGCGGTGGGGACTGATGGCAAGCGACGCTAACCGCCGGTATAAGGCATATGCCAGCGGTTCCTGGAGATAGGTGCAATAAAGCATCTGGCGGCGATCCTGATCCCGCACCATGGCATAATCATAGAAGTTTGCCGCATCAGTCAGGCTGGGTTGTTCGAGAGATAGTTTTCGTTCGATAAAAGCGGTGATAATCGATCGTTTACGGGCGTGGAATTCATAAAGATGATTTCCAAACCAATAATCCGGAACCACAATCAGTTGGTGGGTGGCCTGGCGCACCCACTTCGGCACGGCCTCGATTAAACGGCCGTCCGGTTGAGCGTCTTCCAACGGCAAAGCGGCCTGATGCGCTATATAGCCGTCCCTGGACATCATCAGAAAAGCGATTTGCTTTTCATCGGCAATCGAAATGACAGTGGGTGAGCGTCTGATCATGATGCTCTAATTATCGGCAGGGTGACTTTGAAGTTTACATCTATATGCTTTTTTTTCAGGCGTTTTTTTGACATTATCGTGTTGTCGGGGCATCTTTTTGATGGTGTTTGCCAAGCGCTTGTGGGTTGACCTTATCTGCAGGAATCACAGGTTTGATTTTTTTGCACATATTCGGTGAATATGCTAATTATGAGAGGCAGATAGAAAGAATGTGGAGCAAACCGCTTATGAGGAGGGGTGGTGATGAAATATCGATGGTGCATTATTGCATTGACACTTTTTTTGTGGGTGGGGTGTTCAGGTATCCAGACCAGTCAGGATTATGATCCAAAAACGGATTTTCAGTCGATCCAGACCGTGGCCTGGGCAACACCGACGCAGCCTAAAACAGGTGATGAACGCATCGACAATCCATTTCGGGATACCCGCATTCGAGCGGCCATCCGGCAACAGTTGGAAAAAAAAGGGATGAGGTTCAAACCGGATCAAACACCGGATGTCCTGGTGCGCTATCAGTATACCATACGCCAGCGAATCGATTCAGCAGGCAGCGGTGGCAGCGTCGGTTTCGGCATCGGCAGTTATGGCAGTCGGGGTGGCATCGCCATCGGTACCAGCACCGGCAATAACCTCCGTGAAATCGATGAGGGAACGCTGGTGATCGACCTTGTTGGCGCTGAATCCGACACACTGCTCTGGCGGGGCAGCGGCATTCAACGGTTTGAGGCGTACGATAACCCCAAAAAAACCACACAGGTTATCGATACGCTGGTGGAATCCATTCTGAACCAGTTTCCACCCTCAAACTGACACTTATTCACAAATAACCCATTGGCCATTAGCCAATTTCAATATGAACAATGATGAACTCGTAAAAAGTCTTTGTTCGGACGGATTCGTAAAAAGCCGGAGATCAAGGCTTGCGAATCCGTCATCAATAAATTGAAGCGATTTGTATATCGGCCCGGATGATTCGGCGGCCCATGGAGGTTTTTTGAGCTTACTGTTCGATCAGCGTGACCGCGATCTTCTAAAAATCGTCAACGGTGTGCTAAGCCGATCCGCTCCCGATACCATGGGACGCAAAAACCTTTTTCCCTGGTTCCATCCCCATGGCATCAAAGAATTGGCTGAAACCCGGGGACTTCGTATCGCCTATGCGGTTATTCATTTGTTGGAATCTTTGGAGGCCGGCGATATCGATGACCGCCTGAACGCCCTACGTTCACTGCGTGACGAAGTCCTGCACGCCTCTGCCGGTTCAATGCCCAAAAACGCCGCCCGCGTATTGCTTTCGATCATGAAGGATTTGGTAAGGGCCCACGGCGACGAGTTCAGCCAGCTCCGGCTGGCCCATGATTTCCGGCGGGCAGCCAGTGGCAAACCCCGTATCGTCAGGAACATGTTACATCGATATCACCTGCTGGAAATGCCGGAGCACTGGAATCAACTCGCCTTTGACGATCATGTCCATGATATCAATACCAAAGGACGCAAATCCGCTTCCCATCTGATCATGGATGCCTGGATCAAAGGTATCCGGCGATTGCGCGTCATCTACTACAATTTTATTGATCCCCCTTCAGCCGCGGAACTGATCGAAGCGGCGCAGATCATGGGACTTGAAATCCGGATCGGCATTGAATTTTCGACCCGTTTCAGGGGTAAATACATCCAACTGATCTGGGTCCCCCGGGGCTTTTCCGATGCCCAATCATTTCTCTGTTTCCTTGCGGATGAACCGGTCAGGCAGCTCATGGACCAGGGTCGGGAAGTAACCCGCTACCGCCAAAAATATGTACTCACTATTCTTGAAGTCTTTAATCAGGTTCACCGGCCGGCCATCAATGCCGATTTCGGAATCAATCTGCCTGCCCTGGACATTGGCAAATTTCTGGCCTTTGTCCGTCCCGGCCAACCGTCCATTTTGCATCTGGCCAAGTATATCCACCATCAACTGATGCCGCTTTTTGAGCACAACGTGGAAATCCTGCGGCAGGAAATCAAAAACGCCGATGACAATCGGCAGGCCGCCATCCATCGCCTGGTCGACCGCATGAACGAGCTTGATTCGGAAACCATTGCCAGGCAGTTTCTACGGCCCTCGGCCCTTGCCGACATTCCCGACCCCAACCAGGTTTTCGATGATCCCGAGACCCCGGATCTGCTTTACCTGACGCCGCGACAACTGCTGGATCGGGTCACCCGTTTGCACACCGGTCATCGCATCACGCTGAATCTGACGGATCTTTTGCCCGAGGATGTGGTGGAAATCCTCTACGATTGTGAAGGACACATCAATCGCCTGGAAATCTTCAATCTCAAGGACTTCACCGCCGGCAAAACCAGCCATATCGAAGAAATCAGTGAGCTTCAGTTGGCCATCAACGAGGGCAACACCATTGATCTGAAACGGATTATCCGGCACATCATCGGGCGGCTGAACAATGCCAAGCCGTTTCCGGGAAAGGCGGATCGAATCGAGAAGATGGGAATCATCCTTCACGATATCAATGCCCTTAGTGCCATGTATGCGTCCTCCCATTTGCAGCCCAGAATCGGCAGTGACTCCACCGGCCATTCTGCCCGTATGTATGGCATGGGCCTGGCTGTTCTGGACTCCCTGCCCGCCAGCGTCCGCCGTTCATGCAGGCGCTGGCGGCATACAGATAATACACGACCCTGTGCCGTGGGTGATTCGCAGATCCCCTCCGTTGGCACCAAACGCAGTATCATTCCATTCAAGATTCCGGTCTATAAACGCGTTACCTACGTCCCTCACGAAAGTCCCAAAGGATCTCAGGGATTATATCAGCGTCTGTTGCAACATTTGCCGATCCTGAAAATTTTGGGGAAAATGCGCCAGGTGGATTGGTTGATTCAACCCCACCTGACCCACATGGACAATAAAGGCAATATTGTCACCCTGGGCGGCATCGCCAATTGCACCGATAACGGATTGCGCCTCAACAGTGATACAATGAACGAGAAAACGTCCGGTTTGTCTCCGTCTTACTTGAACAGTACGGTGAGCAACAGTCTGAAGATCCTGCTTGGCTTCATCCCGGCGTTTCTTTCATTTTACCTGACCAATCAATGGTGGGTATTGGCTTATCTGGGTGCATTTATCTGGTTCGGCATCACCGGTGTCAGAAATATTGTTCAGTCGGTGCTGGGCGGTGGCGGCATCGGTCGGTCGCCGCTGTTGCATTGGAATGATTATGTGAGTTGGGTACGCCTCTCCGATTCTCTGCTGTTCACCGGGTTTTCCGTCCCGCTTTTGGATTTTCTGGTCAAAACCGTGCTGCTCGATCGGTTGATGGGCATTACGACGGCGACCAACCCGATGGCGCTTTACACCATCATGGCCCTGGCCAATGGCATATACCTGTCCAGTCACAACCTGTTTCGCGGATTGCCCAGAACGGCTGTGTATGGCAATTTTTTCCGCAGCATTCTTTCCATTCCCATCGCGATTGTACTGAATACGCTCATCAGCATGCTGCTTGGCGTTTTTGGTGTCGTTGGCATCGAAGGGCACCTACAAAAATGGGCCGCCGTGATCTCCAAAGGCGCCTCTGATGTTGTAGCCGGGGTCATCGAGGGAACGGCCGACCGATTCAACAACATTCAGACCCGTTTTCAGGATTATGCCGACACGCTATCACAGATGTTTGACACCTATGCACGTCTGGAAGGCCAGCAACCAGAGCTGAATGTGTGGGAGACCCTTGATGCCATTGGCAATAATCGTATTGATCCCAATGCCGATGCCAAGGATTTAGAAAAACTGATCGTTATCGGCAGTTTGGACCTGCTCTATTTCTGGATGTATCAACCCCGGGCGCGCACCACGTTAAAATATTTGTCCAAGACGCTTTCGCCTGAAGAAAAACGTATCTTTGTCGGATGCCAGGCCATCCTCAAGCGGGAACGGGAGATCAGTCAGATGTTTATCGACGGCGTGGTGGGCATGAATTTCTCAAAAGGGCTCTCATTTTACCTGCAGTGTGCACCGGATTATCTGAAGGCCATGAATCGTTTGTTTAAACCTGGCATGTAACGCATGCCGAGTTCTTTACCCCCAGTTTGCATACATTATTACGGCTTCATCCTTGGCGCCGTGGCCCTGAAGCCCTTCGACTTTTGCAACGCTGGGGTTTATTCGGCGGGTTCTTTTTTTAATTTGAGCCAATCGGCCCGTTCCCACGTCCAGCCTTTTTGTTTCATGCATGACTTGATCATTTTCATTTCATCCAAGTTATCGTAGCTGTCGGGGTCGTCTCGAATCAAATCCCTGACCGACTTCTCGCAGGCGCTGTGGTCAGCGGCCCATTGGCGATCACTTTTGGTGGGATGAACCGGTTTGTGAGTACATGCGCCGACAAAAAATAGCAAGGCCAAGACCATAAGCGGCCATAAGAGGATGGTTTTCTTCACGGTCGTCCTTTCTCCATGGAATGCTGATTTTCCAATCGTTTAAGAATTAATGCGCAAAATGGATCTGGTAATATTCGTGTCCATCCAGAAATTAGTTGTCCCCGAGTTCCCGGATAATTAACTCCGGCAGGCTCCCCAGTTCCCGATTACGAATCTGTTTCCCGTTGATGAATGCCGTAGGGGTTCCTGAAACGCCGATGGCTTTACCGTCTTCAATGTCCGCTTGAATCAATTTGCGGCTGGATGCCAATTGACGATCCTTTTTAAATTGATCCAAGTCCAGTTTCAGTTCACCGGCGATATCCAAGATTTTTTGTTCGTTGACCTGGTCATGGTTTTCCAGCAACCGGCTGTGAAATTCCCAGAATTTACCCTGTTTACCGGCAGCCAGGGCTGCCATGGCACCGTTGTGGGCAAATGGATGGCTTGACAATGGGAAATGCTTGATCACATATTTTACACCGGTGGGGAATTGTTCCAGAACCTGCTCTATAAACCGTTCCAGGCGTGCGCAATAGGGACACTGGTAGTCATCAAATACGACAATGGTCACTTTTGCATCCGCCTGCCCTTTGAACGCGCGGTTGGCAATATCAATAGGGAAGATGCGGCTGTATTGGATAATCTGTACCCATGAGGGCTGAGTACGGGTCAGGATCAGTTGATCATCACCCAATAGATTGATCCGATCAAACGTGTCGTTCAGAGGAATGCGGTCGATTACGCCTTTTCCCCGGGGTGAATAAAGCAGCACAGCCGATGGCGTGAGAAAAAAAATCAAGCCCTGGTCGGGATTGGTGGCCAAATCCAAAACGGGTTCGTTCATATGTTCGGTCAGGATCGGTTCAAAACTGACTTCGGCATGCACAAGCGGTGCGGTCAGTGTCCCAATAAGCACCCCAATCATGATGATGTATCGAAACATGGCAATCCTTTTTCGCTAAAGGTATAAATTGCTGGTTGCGCTGGTGTAAGAGCGTGATGGCTCGCTTCATGGTCAGCCAAACGGACGAGGCGTATGATACTACGAAAAAGATTGCCAGTTCAAGTTTGAGGGAAAAGAAAGCTGGATGTAAATCAGGCCTTGAACGTCAATTTTGTCCCCGCCATATTTAAAATAAATTGATCCGGCATGGCCTCTTCGATCAGCCCGACGGCCTGCCTGCCCGTGCAATGCGTAGGAATAATGTAGGTTGGATTAAGCGTTTTTAGGGCGTCGACAGTCGGCTGGATCACCCGTTCAAGATCCTGGCCGGACAGGTGAAATCCGCCCATGATGGCCATGATCGTGTCGATACCGGTTACTTGGCAGGCATACCGAACCGTATTGATAATTCCTGAATGCGCACATCCGGAAAGCACCACCAATCCTTTATCCCGGACGTTGAAAACCATTGCCGAATCATCGTCAAAAGGATCCTGCACCACCTGGCCATCGATCTCGCAGTACAAATTGGGTGCACCCTTTTCAAACGACGTGGTACGGGGGATCTGTCCTAAAAAGACGGCGCGTTGATCCAGCATGCAATATGGGTCTTTTGTCGGTATCACGGTGGCACCAGCAGCAGCGGCCTTCTCGGGGGTGAAGGTGGGGAAATGATATTTCAGGGTCTCACTTACTTTTAAAAAACGAGGATGCCGGAAGGCTGCCGGATGCAGTACCAGGGGAAGATCCGATTGGCCTGTTTTTTCAACCAGCGCCCGAATCCCGCCGACATGGTCCAGATGACCGTGGGAAAGCGCCATCTGTTCGACGCCGCTCAGGTCCACCCCCAGGGCATCGACATTGAAGGCCGCCCCATGTTCTGAAAAACCGAAATCAAACAACATACGGTGGGATTCGCCATCCTCGGTAAGGGTGACAAACGATGAAAACCCATGCTCGGCCAGGATCGTGTTGCGCATTTCTCTGCCCACCACCGGCAAGGCCCTTTCAATTACCGCACTATTGTCTCGAACCAGAAAATCGATTAGGTTGTCCTGCAACGTCAGAATTTCAACCTGGTCCACGGCTTTAATGGAAATCGTCTTGCTCATAATCATCCTCACTTGCTATGGTTTGGCATTTAATTAGTGGAATATTTATTGGGCAAATGCACATTTATGCTTAGCGCACACGATCCTGGGTGTCAAGCTTGCAAGGTTCGAATCACCGCGATCCGATCACCAATCACGATCAATTCTGAATCGGCATATCGCTTTAGGGCGTAGGCAAGAAATAATTCCTCCAGATTGCGCCGGATTTGTGTTCGACTACAAGGCACAGCCACTGGTGCATATCAAGTATGTGCCAGTGGCTGCAGCGCCGTAGACGGGCGCAAGGACAAGCAAGATGGTGGAATTATTTCTTGCCTGCGCCCTTATTTCAGAGAATTGAATTTTCAATTTGTAATTCTCACATGTTTAGTATAATGCGGCGTCAAATATGATGGTTTCGAAAACTTCTGGAAACCGTTTTAAGCGTTTTGCAACCGCGTCATCCCCGGTGGAAAGGATCGATCAATGGATAAAATTATTCCCAAACGCATGTTCTTCACCAAAGGCGTGGGCTATCATCGCAACAAGCTGCAAAGTTTTGAGTTGGCGCTTCGTGATGCCGGCGTCGAGATCTGCAATTTAGTGACCATTTCCAGTATCTACCCCCCTCAATGTAAAATCATCTCCAGGCAGGAAGGGGTAAAGAGCCTGGTACCGGGCCAGATCACCTTTGTGGTCATGGCCCGCCAGGAAACCAATGAGCCGTCGCGGCTGGTCCACGCGGCCGTGGGTATGGCCCGGCCATTGGACAAGAATCAATACGGGTATATTTCCGAACACCACGGCTATGGTCAAAACAGCACCCAGTCCGGCGATTTTGCCGAAGACCTGGCGGCCACCATGCTGGCCTCTACCCTGGGATTCGAACTGGATCCGGACAAGGCCTGGGACGAGCGCAAACAGCTCTATATCGCCGGCAAGGACCGCCAGTTTGTCAGTCGCAGCGTTGCCAAATCCGCCCATGGCCACAAGGAGGGCTTGTGGACGACGGTGGTGGCGTTAGCCGTCATGCTGCTGGTATAAGGAGGGAAATCGATGAGCAAAAAATCACTGTTTCACCATGCGCCGGATATTGTGCCGCAAAAACTGCCCAAGGGAATAAGCGTTCCCGACCTGATCACGATGATGGGACGGACCTGTTTTGAAGCACGTAACGTGCAGCGGGCGGCGAGCCTTTTTCAGCGGATGATCGACCAGGGCGACACCATCTGGCTGGGCATTGCCGGGGCCGGTATTGCCGGTGGCATGGGCGGGATGGTGATCTCCCTCATCGAAGCCGGGTTCGTCAACGTCATCTGCTCCACTGGTGCGCAGGTCTATCATGATCTGCATTTCGCCTTTCATCTACCGGTCAAATCCATCCATCCCAACTGGGACGACGACCAGCTGCGTCGTCATGGGGATACCCGCATTTACGATATCGGTATTCGTGAAAAAGAGACATTGGAAGCCCAGGACGAAATCATCCGGCGGTTTGTCAAGGAACGTTATGATCTGCTCTCTGGTGCCCCTATGTCCTCCTGGCAGTTCAACTACCAGTTGGGACGCTGGGTCGCCGAAACCGCCCCCCATTCGGAACTCAGTTTCACAGCGGCGGCGGCCCGCAGTGGGGTGCCTATTTTCTGGGACTCGCTGGCCAACCATTCCATCGCCATGAACCTGGCCCGCACCGATTATGAAGGGCTGCCGGTTCAGCTTTCGGCGCAGCAGGATATCGTCCACTCGGCAGCCATTGCCTACGGATCCGAGCAAACCGGTTTTGTGGAGCTCGGCGGCGGCGGCCCAAAAAATTTCATTCAACAAACCGGCCCCACCATCAGTCAGATCCTGGGCATTGATTTCGAAGGCGCCGACCGCGGCATTCAAATCGGCACGGCAGTGGAACGGGAAGGCAGTCTGTCCAGCTGCACCTTTGGTGAGGCGGTTACCTGGGGCAAATACCAGCACGCTGACGAGGCCAACCTGGTCCAGGTCTGGGGAGAATACAGCATCATTTTCCCGCTATTGGCCGCCTACGTAACCGATCTGTGCCAGCCACGTTCCCCGGCCGGCCTGTGTGATCGCATGGACGATATGGTCACCCGCCTGGAGGCCGCGCGATGAAACCTCATCGTACTGCATTTCTGGGACTACCGGCCCCGCAATCCGATATTGAAAGCGCTGCCGTGGTGGTCATGCCTTTCGGCTATGAAGGCGGTGTTTCTTACGGCAAGGGAACCGCTAACGCACCGGAGGCGGTGCTGGAGGCGTCCTGCTACCTGGAGCTGTATGACGAAGTTCTTGATGATGAGCCCTGCCGGGTCGGTATTGCGACCGTTGAACAGCCCGTCATCCCCGCATCTGCCGACGCCATGCTGGACACGCTGGAAACCACGGCCGGCATACTTCTCGATCAGGAAAAATTCGTGGCCGTGATTGGCGGGGACCATTCCATCACACCCGGTTATGTGCGCGCCCTGGCCAAGCGCTTTGAGCGTTTCGGCGTGTTGCAGCTGGATGCCCACGCAGACCTTCGCGAGAGCTATGAAGACAGCCCATTGAGTCATGCCTGCACCATGGCCCGCATTCGGGAAATCACCCCCCATACCCTCCAGATCGGCATCCGCAGTATGTCTGCTCCGGAAGCCCGGCAGGTCAAGGAGGAAAATCTGGCCCTTTGCACCATGCACCGCTTTCGCAAAGGGCGCTTTGATCTGGAAACAGAACTGGCCCGCCTGCCGGATCAGATTTTCATTACCGTGGATGTGGATGTGTTTGACTGGAGCGTCATCGCCAGCACCGGCACGCCTGAACCGGGCGGCATGCTCTGGGATGAGGCCATGGATCTTCTCCAGATGGTGTTTAGCCGCAAAACGGTCATCGGGTTCGACGTGGTCGAACTGGCCCGGCGGGACCACGATGACAACTCTCCCTTTGCCACCGCCAAGCTGATCTATAAAATGATCGGAATGAAATATTGCCTTAGTAAAGCCTGATGAAACAAAAACAGCCCACCATTGTCCTGTTATCCCTGTTAATGCTGCTGTGCATCGCTGGCCAAAGCTGCGCGGACAATACCTGCCGGTATCGCAAAACAGGCATCGTGGAAATCACCCGGGAAGGCAAACCGGTGGGAACATTTTCCGTGGCACTGGCCGACACGCCCCGACGTCGGCGCCAGGGGCTGATGCATTGCACGGTTCTGGCCCCGGGAAACGGGATGCTGTTCAACTACCCAAATGCTGATAAACGGGTGTTTTGGATGAAAAATACATTGATCGAATTGGCGATCATCTTCATCTCCGCCGACGAGACAATCGCTTCCATTGCCCACGGCCAGCCGGGCAGTTTGGAATGTATTCATTCACCAGCAGGCATCCAATCGGTTCTGGAAATCAATTATTTGGAAAGCGGAATCCTGAGTGTTGGGGACCGGGTCCGGTGGCGTTTGGATACACCTGGGGATGAAAAGGCCTCCCATTATCGTCCCTGAATATCGGCCAGTCGCCAGGTTGGCATCGCCCCATGCAAAACGATTACCTCCCGTAACGATGATCGGTGTCAGATCCCCTTGTCCAACAATCGCCGGTCATGCTTAAGACGGGACTGGATGCCCCTGCCCACCTCCCAGTGCCGTGAGAAATCAGACCAAAAGGCCTCGTCTTTGGTTTTCCAGTCTGGTCCGAAGCGCTCGTCGAAATAAGTTCCCAACCGGTCGAACAGCAATTTCCAGGGGGGCTTGCCCGCAGCCTGGGCAGCCAGTAATGCTTCCAAAAAGTCATCCAATTCAACCAGGGTTTCCTTGGGCAGATAGGAAATCGCCCCTTTGCGGATGGAGGCCATCAGGGTTTCCGGGTTGACGGCATGGGCCGTGAGCATCACCGTGGGAATGCCTTTGGCCACTGTCTCTTCGAGCAGCGTGAGTCCGTTGACGCCCATGATATCCAAAATCGCCAGATCGTAGGTCTGGGTGCGGATTTTCTCCGAGGCATGTTCATAATCCTGCGCAGTGTCAACGGTGGCCATATCAAGGATGTCTTCAATGGTCTCCAGAATATCCACTTCGTCATCCACCGCCAAAATACGCTTGCCATGCAAATGCGCTTGATCAGCTGCCATGGTTGTGTTTCCTTTCAATAAGGGGCTGTCTCAATAAGGGGCCGCTTTTCGGCCGTTGCCTCGTGCTCACCTTTTTAAGGTCAAGGGTAGCGTAAGGCAAAAAACCGCTCCGGCACCGTGATTGTTTCTGACCGTGATATCGCCACCCAGATGACGTGCCAGGATACGCGCACCGGCCAGTCCGAGACCATGGCCGGGTCTGGACGATGGCGTACTGGCCGCCAATCGCGTGTAACGATTAAAAATCAGTTCCTGATGGTCTGGTTCGATACCCGGTCCATCGTCGCTCACCGTAATGATCATCGTCTCATCCTGGCAGTCCATGCCGATAGCAAGATGCTGGGAGCGATGCTGGAGTGCATTTTTTATCAGGTTGCCCAGGATCTGACGGAATTTGCATTCATCCTGGCAAAGCTGCAGATCACGAGCATTTTCCGACACTTTAAAACCAATGCCGCTGCGGTTCAAGAGGGCAGTC
>Ga0272444_10002643_pt1 | contig 16476 bp, 13 predicted proteins | sample SSMForm13_FD_201033 | JGI IMG/M metagenome (GOLD analysis project Ga0272444, IMG submission 201033) | Marine sediment archaeal communities from Little Sippewissett salt marsh, Falmouth, MA, United States - SSM-Form-13 | ecosystem: Environmental > Aquatic > Marine > Wetlands > Sediment ...
ATTGGCGTTGTCCGGCTCGATCTTCAGGGCATCCTGCATGGCGGCCACGGCCTTTTCATAGTCCCCGCGCCGTTTGTAAAACCCGCTCAAGCGCACGCGTGAGGCCACATCGCTATCCGGGGCCAGGCCCACGGCCTTGAGGTAGGCCTTCTCGGCTTTCTCCCATGCCCCCTGGTTTTCATAAAACCCCGCGAGCACGGCCAGGTCCAGGTGCTTGGCATTCGAGACCTCCACCATCCGCTTCAGCAGCGCCTCGGCCTCTTCGTCCTCCCCCTCGGCTTTCCGGATGCGGGAGAGCTCCACGTAGGCCACGCGGCTCTGGGGGTCGAGCTCGATCACCCGGGCGTAGGCTGCTTTGGCCTGGTCGACCTTTTTCATGAGAAGGGAGAGCCGGGCCAGGGAGAGCTGGAGGCCGGCGTTATCCGGCGCAAAGCCTGCCGCCTTTTCCAGCGTAGCCATGGCAGCCTCTGGATCCCCTTCCTGGACCTGCACGCCGGAGAGGAGCTGCAGGGCCTCCGGGTTTTCCGGCTCCTTGGAAAGCACGAGTTCCGCCTTCTTACGCGCCTCCTCGGTTCGCTTTCCAAAGAGAAAGATCTGACCCAGCTTCTGCTGGGCCTCGAGAAGATCCGGGTTGATGGAGACGGCGTTTTGAAACGCCTGAAAGGCTTCCTGTCCCTTCTTCTGGTTAAGAAAGGCATTCCCCAGATCGTAGTAAGCTTTGTCACTCTTAGGATCGAGCTGAATTGCGTTTTTGAGCTCGATCACGGCCTTGTCCCACTCCTTTTCCTGGAGGTAGGCCTCGGCCTTGTCAAGATGGTCCTTGGCCCTCTCCTCCTTGCTAGCACAACCGGCCGTGGCGTGAAGCGCAAGCAGGATCACGATCACTATGCAAAACAAATGTCGTTCCTTCACACTGCCTCCCCTCAAAATCATCTGAATGGTTGATTTATTTGCGAATCTTAGACTTCACAGGGCTGCCTGTCAAACACTATACACCCGTTAAGAGCCACACCCCATAAGGCTCCGCATTCATTTTTGAAATAATAAAAATCGTTTGATTCTACTTCCCTCGCCCATACCTGAAAAAACGTCCCTTCAGGGTGAACTTTGAGGTTGAAAAGGACGGTACAGCGGGTCCCCTACCAGCACCATCTGCAAGGACCAGAAGGGCAGGCTCAGGGCGTAGCACTCCGCCAGGGTCCAACGGCCATCTACAAGAAGGCCAAAGAAGATCTCAGGAGCAGGGAAGGCCTGCACATAGGGCTCCCACACCGGCCCCAGGGTGGCTGCCACCATTTCCTCGAGCATCCGCTTGCACCAGCCCGGACTTTTCCGGTTTCGAAGGGTGGTGCACTCGCTGCTCGCAATGTGATACCCCACTGGGCCGGGACGCCACTCGAATGCATCCACGTATTTGCCGTAGCTGTACCACCCGCAGTATAGGGCGGCCTCCGGACACGACCCTTCCGGAAAGACCGAGCCCTCTGCATCCAACTGCACGGGCGTGCGCCCGCTCTTTCTTACACGTTCCGCAGCCCTGTGAATGGACAGGTCGAAAAAACCATACCCGAATTTTTCAGGCTCATTGCTTTCAGGAGGCCGGGGCCATCGTGCATCAAAGTACGCGTTCCCATGCAGTCCCTGCTTCTCTACCTCCACGGCATCGTCCACGATTCTCCGCACGATCTCAGGGCTTGGCCCGTCCAGCCTGGAAACCAGGAGGATCTCTTCCCTCGCAGGCATGGAAGACAAAGAATTCCCCTTGTACCCGAGGAAATAGGGATTCGGGATCCTTCCCGAAAGGTCATAGGGGGCAGCCAGGGCTAAAGCAAGCTCGGAGTCCAGGGAGGCCCGCTGGTCCCTCTTGGAGACCCGGGCCATCTTTTCCCTCACGGAGCGGAGCGCCTGTTCCAGTTGCTCCTTTTCCTCGGTCTCCTCCTCCATCCGGTTCACCTGTTCCTGGATCTGCTTCCTCTCCTCCTCGTAGGCATCGTATTGGGCCTGCTCCTCGGCCGTCATCTCAGGTTGAAGCACCTTCAGGGGCACCCCGTACACCGTGACCAGGCACTGAATGAACTTTTCCGGGTGCTCTCGAAGCCAGCGCACCACCGGGGGGAGGACCTTCCTCTCGTATGCTTCCCGCGTGCAGGTCTCCCGGTCCGTGACCCACAGGGCCAGCAGGTGATCCTGAGGCACGCTCCGTTTTTCCATGGAATACTTGGCCAGACCCACGCTCTTGTCGGCGTTGCGGTTGGCAATGACAAGGATGTTCTCGGGTTCTAATGCCACTGAAATCCCCAGGAACAAGAGAATGAAAGACGCTCAAAAGCATTCGAGTACAACATGAAACCTTTGAAAAATAAGGTGCTGGCGTTTCAACTGGTGTGTCCACGTACGCAAAATCAAGAAGAACCAATTTCTTGCCTCAAGAATCGATCAGTTTGGGTGCGAGTTCCTATTCGGCTCCACACCCAAAGCAGCTAAATAATTATTTACCATTACCTCTATTGAGTATCCAGCGATGATACGTTCCCTTCCTGCAATTCCAAGCATGCGACAGCGCTCTGGAGACTCTGCAAGCTCCGCCAATCTTTTGCCAAGTTCTTTGGGATTTCGAATTCGTATAAGAGCTCCGACCGCTGAGTCCACGACTCGCGAAACCGAACCCACGTCAACACCAACGACGGGTATCTCACAGCTCATCGCTTCCAATACAGATAAGGGAAGCCCCTCATTAAATGAGGTAATGGCGTAAACATCAAAACCATTTAGCCAACGCGGTACGTCATTCACAGCACCGGCAAAAATGCTTTGACTTTCAACCCCCGCACGTGCGGCTTCAATTTTAAGGAATTCCATCAAACTCCCAGAACCAACAATCACCAAATATGCCCTCTTGCCCGAAACATTAAGTCTGTTTTGCAACTCTCGAAAACCCTGAATCAAAAGGCCTATATCCTTAACGGGCTCCAGTCTAGCACACGTTCCAACAACATAATCCTCTGTCCCAATGCCCAACTTCTGACGTATATCTTTTCGTACAGACTCATCAAATCTAAAATAATTGGTGTCTACACAATTAACAATAGAACGCAGCTTTGTTTTAGCCGTAGGTACGTTCTTATAGTACCATTCAGCAACATCTTCAGAAGATGCACAGATAAATCGATGTATAAATGGCATTAAAAGAGAGAATTTTCGAATTATATCTGGCCTGTTTTGATAAGAATGACTATCATGCTCCACATGAACAAGCTTTTTTCTCAGTAGCGTGGCCCCTGGTAAGGTGTGCACAAGCTGACGGAAATGATGGGTTAAAATCGCATCACAACCTCGTGACATAGCGATTTTGCCGATACCAAACATTGCGTCCAAGCGAATACCTAGTGGACGCCTTAGGCAAAGCACCTCGATACCTGCCGCTTCTAGTCTCTGGCGCAAGTCACCGTCTTCACCCAAGCCGCAAACTACATTGCCTACACCAATTTGTTCAAAAGCAGTTGCTAGAGTTGCAGCGAGAGACTCCGAACCACCTAATCGTAATGAATCCAGTACATGAAGCACCTTCATATTGAAATTCTCATTAATCTATATCCGTCCCCAATGATAATCCGAATTCTTCCATTTTCATCCTTGGAGGTAACCAGAAACTGGACCCTGGTCATGCGCGTTTGAAAATTACTTCAGCACCTTTAAGAAAAACCGATGACTTATTTTCAATTTGCCGCTTGGGTTACGCCCGCTTTGATTCCTGAATATGCTATCGCTAAGCGGTTTCGATGATGGTTTCAAGATCTCCATAGACTGACGAACATCCGAGGTCATTCCTGATAACGTCTGATTCGGCTACGATCACAACAGGGTCGCCAATCCTGCGGTTGTTCTCGACTAACGGCATTGGTCTGAATGTCACGGAAGCCGCCGTATCGACCACCTCTCGAAACGTGTATTCGCGACTAGTGCCAAGGTTGAAGGTCATGCTCGCTCGACCTGTCTGTAGTGCTTGGAGTGCATGGATGTGCGCCTGGGTTAGATCGGAGACATGCACATAGTCACGAATGCATGTGCCAGTCCGGGTCGGGTAGTCGCAGCCGAAGACCGTCAGCGCCTCCCGCCGACTAAGTGCGAGCTCAAGCACGAGGGGAATCAAAAGGGTTTCCGAGTTTGCACCCTCACTCACTACTCCAGATGATTCCACGCGCTCCCCATCATTGCGTGAGGATGATATCCGCCAGTTTTCTTCGAGCGGCTTCCCAGTTGTCAGGGTCCGTGCTCCAACTGATGTCCGCGTGAACGTAGGTCGGGTCATTCTTGTCCGTGACGCCGAGTTCCCAGAGGCTGACGGGAACCATCTCCGCAACCAGCTCGTCCACTGCCGCGGGGTTCTTGTAGCCAGCCAGACGCAGGTATTCATAATCCTGCAGCCCGCGTCGCCATAGCTTCAAGCGTAGGCTGGCAATGGGACCGTGCACGCCGTAGCTTTCTTCGGGATAGACTGTGTCGGTTCCGGGATAAAAAAGCACGCCGTCGCCGTTGCCGTACCCGTTCCCCGTTTCGCCGTACTTCCTGTGGACCCTTTCGCGGATGCGACCGAAGGTAGCCGCCTTCTCGAACACATTGGTCTCGGAATTAACAAAGGACGGATTTCTGTAATTCGTGGACGCCCAGTAGAACCATCGGTCTATGTCGTGCTTAAACTGAATCCAGCCGTTGACGCGGAGGGCGACGCCATCGTCCTCGATCATGAAGGTTCCGGCCGACGGGCGCCAGCCGTTGTAGGTCATGACAGGCTTGCCGAGCTTTCTGGTCACCCGCGATGCCTCTCTGCCCGCGTCCTCCTCGCCCCATATCTCAAATCCGATGTCAACCGAGGGCATGTGGTTTCTGATGTTGACGAGGCTCGTGGTGCACAACGTATCGAGATTCTTTCCGGGGCCGGGATTCTCATCCACCCACCGAGCCCATTTCTCGACCCTGTCGAAACTCTTGCTGCTGGGCTCATCCAAGAGATAGAGGAAACGAGCGACCTCGGGATACTCTTCCTGAAAGTAGCTTTCGATTCGGTCCGTGTTCTTCCACATGTCCTCGCGGCTCTTCTCGTCCCAGCTCTTCAGAGACCGCCATGAGCCATACGTCCCGGCTGAGTAGACATCCCCCGGCATTACCTGCCCCGGACCGTCGTATCCCCTTTCCGCAGAAAAGAGGTCGCCGCTGAACACATGCTTCCAGTGGGTCATTCCCACTTTCCGGAAAAACTCGACTCCATCGGATATCAGCGAGACGCGATGCCTTTTCGCCATCTGTTGATGCCTGTACCATACCGTTTGCATCACCTTACGCTTATCGGGCGTGGCCGCACCGGAATCCGACCACCGGACACCGGTGTATCGGTGATTGATGTCCGGCTCGTTGAGCCAGACCATGGTCTTCGCATGAAACCTGTCTGGAAGCGCAAACGGCAGCACTTCCAGAACGACCGGCACCCTCTTCAAGGCGTCTGCACCCTGCCTTATGGCGACCTCTCCCTTGTACCGACCCTTCGGGAAGTCATCGGGTATGTACACATCGACCCATATGCTTTGATTGCTTTTCGCCGGGATAGTGAAGTCTCCCTCGAGTTCCAGAGGCACGGCAATGTCTGGATAATACTTGTAGGCGTCGGGACGCTGCTCGAAGGTACCACTGGAGCGGCCCTTGGGCATCGTATACGGAAGGCGAAAACGCTCTGGGACGTGCCTTTCGTCATAATCCGGCATGTATGCCAGCCGGGAAACTCCGATGATCTGGAGATAACGGACGTAAAACAGCTCGATATTTCTGCCGGTATAGTCGAACACACCTTCACCCGAGGCTTCCCTGCTCGTGATGGTTGCTCCCCCCGGCCCCTCCAGCCGGTCCAATTCAACCGAGATATCTTTGGCTTTCCCTCCCGCCGCCTCGATGACCAGGTTGAACGAGACCACCTCGTTCTTCGCCCCGAAAATCCGAACGGTATTGCCGTCCCATACCGCGTTGCACACATCTGCGCCTTCGGAGAGCCTCAGTTCGTCCTTCGTCACCTTGTCATGTCCGTCATTGGCCCATACTGCACTAATAGCCGCGGCCCCACAATCCGGTGCAAAGCCCCCTAAGATGACCAAAAAGACCGCAATGAGCAACAATCTCAACCTGTTAGAGTCCCCCAAATTGTCCTCAGGCTTTTCTACTCGAAAAAACCGGCACGATCCTTAATGTGTCCACGAACTTTTCGCGGTCAAAAATGAAAAGAGCAAGGATGTACACCGTTGCCGCTCCGGCAAGCTTGGAACTCAACGTCTCCCACATGGCGCCTTTCACGAAGTGCTGAACGACCATGAGGGATAGGACCAGGGCGGCGTGGGCTACCAGCGTTCCCTTGATGCGTACAAGGAGCATGCTCAGTTTCAAATCAATGGTCTTGAGCAGAACCGTGCAGAAAACGATGCTCAGGAGCGGGTACACGGTAATCCAGACGTAAAGGGAGGATTCCGGACCAATCCAGAGCGCTGTTCCCAGAAAACCGGAGCCCATCAGGACAAGCTGGATGAAGACGAAGCGGACCTGCTCCTTGATGCGCCCCAGAGCGGTAAGGGCCACCATAGCGTAGTTTTCTCCGAGCTTGAAGATGTTCGCCACGCAGAATATCTGCAGCGGAAAGACCGCGACCGCCCATTTGTCGCCGAGGACGATGTAGACGGTTTCCGCGGCACAGAAGAACAGAACGTAATAGAACGGAACCAGAAACAGGACCTGAAGGTAGGCGATGTTCATCGTCCAGTCCCGCATCTTGTTGTGATCATCCTTATCTTTGCAAAGGTATGGCAGCAGCACACGGTTGATGATGGTGATGATCTTCTCGAAAGGCATGTTGGTCAGCTGTTTGGCGAAGGAGTACCCACCCAGAAACGTGGACGAGGCCAATTTTCCAAAAATGAAGATGTCGATCTGGGAATAAATCTGACCGACGCTGTTGCGCATAAGAACGCGGATTCCGAAAAGCAGCAGGTCGCGGACCTCGGTCCAACGGATGATGAAAGTGGGCCTGACGCGGCGGAAGCAACTAAAGGCGATGAACTGAAAAAGCTCAATCAGGATCCACTGCGACGCTAGGGCCCACACCCCGAGACCGGCGGCAGCCATGGCCAGAACGCACAGGGAGGTCAGTACGCGCGAAGCGGTCTCGATCTTAGCAATGACATCGAACCGCGTGTCGCGGGCTAGCAGGCTCCACTGCAGGGATTTGGGCGCACCGACGATGAAGACGAGATTCTGGTAGGCCACCAACCACGTCAGTCTCGGGTCGTCGAAACCCCAGGCCATGACGGGCGCGGCCAGCAGGCCCACCCCGAACATGAGAATGCCCATGAGGATGGAGAAACCGTAGAGGGCGCGGATTTGATACTCAGTAACGGATTCCGCCTGCACCACGGCGGTACTCACTCCCATGAGGCAGATGGCGTGGGCGAGAACAGTGTAGATGCCGGCTATGGCCACGAGCCCGTAATCCTCGGGCGTCAGAAGCCGCGCGACGACGATGGTTATGCTCCACGTGATCACCTGCCCGAACAGGCTGGTTCCACCCATCCAGGCAAGGCTTCGCTTCACGCTCATGCCGCTCATGCATTCTCCCCGGCTTCGTAGCCGTTGAAGAGGATGCCCGCCCCGCGCGAAGATTGCGTCAGCATCTTCATCATTCTCTCATAGTTTTTGACGTAGCTCTTATCCGAAAGCACGCCGCAAGCACGCCGTCTTCCCGCGGAGCCCATCCGATGTCTGAGTTCGGCGTCGGACAGCAGAAGCCGCAGCTTTTCGGCCAGCCCCTCGTGATCCTCGGGGTCGACTAGAAAGCCCGTTTCCCCGTCCACCACGACGTTGGGTATTCCCCCGACGCGTGTGCCGACACACGCCTTACCACAGGCCATGGCTTCAATGAAAACGCGTCCCATGCCCTCTGTTCTCGAAGGAACCGCCAATACGGTGCATTCCGCCAGGAAACGTTCCACTTCGGGGTAGGGAACCGGATCGGCCAGCACCACGTTTTTTATCCCGGAAGCCATGTTGTCCCACCTGTCGCGCTCCCACCACCGCCGGTATCCCACCACCTTCAGGCGCATGCCGGGAAATTCTGGCTGAATGAGGGAAAAAGCCCGTAGCAGGACATCGACCCCTTTGACCTGATACGGATGCCCTAAACAAAGGATATACCCGCCTTCCCTTTCCGGTGCGCTGAAGTGCGAGACGGGAACATAGTCGTGAAACATGACAACCCGTTTGCGCTTTAGGATATCCTTCCATTCTTGATACTGGTCAGCGTTGAGCACTTTCACGCAGTCGGCGAAACCCAACGAGATCGCACCGAAAAGATTAAAAAGGAACCGTTTGACCTTTCCGACCTCGATCCCAGCAATGCGTGCCGCCGCGGCGTCCCTGATGTGGCCGTTAATTTCCACCACCAGCGCGACTCGGCAGAACAACTTGACGAATACTCCAATCATTCCGAGCACCAGCGGGTCGTATACGACCACTGCATCCGGCTTCCGACTGCAGCCCAGCCGGACGGCCCGCCACAGCATGCCCATGGTCCTGAGGATCATCCTCCAGCGGCTCCAGCTTTTTTCCAAGGGTTGGACATGGAGAGTGGCGTTGCCAAAGCGGTCCCCGTCGTATGCCACATCTCCGGGTGCGAGAACGTCAAACTCCCACTCCTCGGGCATGGCCTCGAAACGGGAGCGGAAATGAGAGGAGTAAATGGGCAGTCCTCCCGGAAAGATCGTCATTATCCGCATCATTGGACCTCAACTCGAGCTCGAGTCAAGGTCATCAGGTGCTCGTGAAGCCCTTCCACGTGCTTCCGGAGAGAGCAGTTTTCCCAGACATGCCTGTGTGCCGCGCGCCCGACGCAGTCTCGCAAACCGGGTTTTTTCATCAAATGCATAAGAGTTTCCTCGAACTCATCCACGGTTTCCACAAAAAAGCCGGTTTCACCATGCTTGATCACAGCCCTTTCGGAATCCGTGGGGCAGACCACTGCGGGGAGGCCGGCGGCCATATATCCCTGCACTTTGTTGGGATCCTTGAAACGCTGAAGGTTGGAGGTGTCCCGCCAGCGAAACGCTATGTCAGCCTTGAGCATATCCTCGGCCCAGGTGGCGCTGTCGAACATGCGGTACTCGATCCAGGAGTGCTCGCCCTTTCGGTCGGTGTCGTAAAGGATGCGGCATCCGTAGTTGTCGTGAAGACGCCTCAGGACGGGCAGAACCGGATCGTTCTGCGGCTGGTTCAGCCAGACTCCGGTCCAGTAAACCACCACGCCCTCGGTCGCGTCGGAGGCTTGTTTGAACCGGTGCTCGTTGGCGTCATTGTATATCTGCCGTGGCAGATGCAGCGGACGCGTGCCCGCCCTGCGCACCACCTTGTCGAGCAGCGGCGAACAGATGATGCACCCGTCCAGTAGCCTGAACTGCTGAAGGCTGCGGCGCTCGAGGCGGTAGTACAAGAGGTGCTTCAGTAGGCGGCGTAAGCGGTTGTCCTCGTATACCGAAGGGCAAAGAAACGTATCCTGATAATCAAGGATCATGCACATTTTTTCCGCCTTCAGCTTCTGCATGAGCTCGAGTTCCGGAAGGTACTTGATGAAGATCAGTACGTCGTATTCCCTGAGTTCCAGGTAATCGAACGGCTGCCAGGAAAAAAATTCGCAGGTGCAATCAAATCGGCGTTCTAGTTCAGCGGCAACCTTTTCGCCCGACTGCCGGAAGGAGTTGGCATCGGTAATCGGTCCGAAGCCGATACTGAGTTCATTTTTTCTAGAACCCATGACCCACCCCGTTTCTTCTGCGGTCGATTTCAGCATGCATCCTTTCGATCACCGAAGGCCATGCATAACGGGCAAGTGCCAGTTCGCGCCCCTTGATCCCAAGCTTTTTTCTGCACTGTGGGTCCTCCATGATTTCGAGGCAAGCCCGGGCAAAGGACTCGGCGTCGTCACGGACCATAAGATGGTCGCCGTCGCGACACAAAATACCCTCGCAGCCCAAGGAAGTCGAAACCACGGCCTTGGACATGGAAAAAGCCTCCAGTATCTTGAGCCGCGTCCCGCCGCCGAAACGCAGCGGAACTGCGACCACTCCCGCACGCCGGACATACGGACGCACGTCGTCCACCGTGCCGGTTACAGTCACTCCGCGGTCGGGCGCGTGCAGCGCTAGAATTTCAGGATGCGGCCTGCGCCCGACCACCGTCAGGTGCGTCGCGGGGCGCCTTTCTCGAATTCGGGGCAGAATGTCCTCTGCGAATCTGACGACTCCGTCGATGTTGGGCAGCCAGTCCATGGACCCGACGAAGACCACCTCATCGGGGTTCTCTTCCGAAAACTCACCGGGCATGAAGTAGCTATCATCCACACCGTTTTCCACTAGAAAGGCGCGCCCGGCCACGTCACAAAGCGCATCGATCTGCCGGCAGTCCTCGCGGGACACGGCAAGCACGGCGTCCGAGGCCGCGAAAGCCTCCCGCTCGAAACGTCGCATGTTGCGAGCATGCAGCGAAAGCGCCGTACGGCGAAGCGGCGACGGCTCGATTTCACACATGCGGTCTGCTATCTGGCATTCCACGTTGTGGGCGTTGAGCGTCACGAAGGGCCTGTCTTTTCCCTTGAGAGCCTTGAGTTCACCGGCCAGATGAAGGGTTTCCACATGAAGAAGCTCATAGCCCTGGGAAAGCATTTTCCGAAACGCCCCGGAAAAGACTCGCCTGCGATACTTCATGACGGACACGGGCAATCCCTGGAGAACGGCGGCGACGAAATGTGGCGCTGAAGTGGGATGAACCAGCGACTCGTTCGGCACTTCCTCCACTCGCCGCACGCCGACCTCCTTCGCCGCTTCCGCCCAGCTTTGCACGTTTTTCGAGCCGCCATCCAGCGCCGTTCCGGGCTCCGAATAGCTGAGTACGTCCACCTCGTAACGCTCGGCAAAGCCGCGCAAAATGTTCCAAGAACGTATTTTAGCTCCCGTATCTTGCGGGATCGGTGGGCGCGCCAAGAGGAAAAGGACACGATCAGTGCTCACCTTACACCTCCGAAGAGCTGCGACTGGCCAGGGACTCCAGCATTCTGTCGGCGATGCGGGCGGCGCAGGTCTCGGGCCTGAAATCCTCCCGTCTGCGCAAACAGGCATCGCGCATAGCCCTGAGCCTGTCCGAGTCCGAGAGCAACCCGGCCACCGCGTCGGCCACAGAGTCGGCTGTCACCTCACCGAGAACGATTCCGGTTCGACCATCCTCTATGATTTCTGGAATTCCGGCGCACGAGGACGTGACCGCCGGAAGACCGCATGCCATGGCCTCCTTCAGTACGTTGGGGAACGCGTCGTAGCGGGCCGGATGCAGCAGCAGGGAGGAGGACAGGTATTCCGCACGAAGTCTGCAGTGGGAAAGGACGCCGAGGTGCCTTGCCCCTCTCGGCAGCGGAACCGGACTCGGCCCTCCGACAATGACCAGCTCAACGCCAGGAATGATTCGCCTCAGTATGCGAAACGCTTCGAACACGATGTCCCCGCCCTTTCGGTAAAAGTCGGTACTGACAAAAAGCAGCCGTGGCCCGCGTTCGCCGAGGACCTCTTGAAAGGTGGGGTAGGTCAGCTTGCATGCTGTTGGCGCAGTCACTACGGAATTCGGCGGCAGACTATAATCTTCGATCATGGAATTCCTGGCGGCCTCGCTGTAGGTGAATACGATGTCCTTGCAGCGCAATGAGGCGCGCTCCAGGTTTATGAAGGCCTCGCGATGCCTGCTGAAATTTTTTGGGAGCCACTGCGGCCAGCCTCTTTCGACCATCGCTACGGTCTGGTCATGGTAGGAAAAGGACTTGGCGCTGTCGCAGAAGACAGGCCCAAAAAGGCCCCCGATCTGGAAGAGGGCGTCACACCCGGTCTCACGGACCTCGACCGCCCTGCGGAAACGTTCGGTGCGGGCTACGAAAGCCGCGGGATACTTCGCCGCCCACTCCAGGCGTCGATGAAACTCTCTTCGCAGATCCAACGGTCGAGAGGCCGCAGCCTGAAAAAGACAGGCGAGGTGATTTTTTAGACGAAAGCGTGCGTCATCCGCATTCAGGACATGGGTATGGAAACTCCGGCCCAGCCCTTCGTAAAGCCAGTTTTTGCTGGTCCCGGCCTGCACGCCCGGAGCCGCCCACTGGTCGAGGACCAGCAGAGAAGGGGCGTCCATTCCTCCGCCTCCCTGCGATAAAACGGCAGCCTTCACATGCGCGGCACCGTTCAACTGCGCTCCCTCAACTTGTATCGCCTGTGGGGCAGCTTTCGATCCTCTTCCGGTCCTTCTGCACGGGCTCGGCCACCGGAGCAGCCTGTTCCAAGGCCATGACACGCTCGCGGATCATGGCTATAAACAGCACGAAATACAGGACGAAATTGTAACCCCACGAAAGAAACATTCCCCCGAAGAAATACGCGGTCAGCGATAGACGAATTCCCTTTCCGAGCCAGTCGGCTTCATCCCTCGGACCCGCATTGCGGTAAGCGGAAACCAGCATAGCCAGAAATGCGGCGAATCCGAATATGCCGAGTTCGGTCGCGACCTCGATAAAAGCGTTGTGGGCCTCGCTCCACTTGCCCCCACGATGCGTCTGTCCCTCGGCAACCGCGAACGTCGACAACCCGGTTCCGGTCAGCCAGTTTTCCCGGAACAGCTCGAAGCCGTTCTTCCAGACCTCTATGCGGCCATGCTTGGATTCCAGGTTGTAGTCTTGCTCGAGCTTCACTAGAGAGGTGAATCGTTCCAATTTTTCCGGAGGAGTGACCGCCAGGACCAGCACCAGGGTGAGTCCGCCCAGTATGGCGAAGCGCATCACGCCCTTGAATCCGCGCGAAAGGGCCCAGGCGCTTAGCGTTCCCACAAGGGCCACAAGCCCTCCGCGCGATTGGGTCAGGATTATTGCCCCAAGGCTGAGCAGCGCGACACCCCGAAGAACCCACTTACGCCCGACCCCGACATGCTTGTAGGCGGGCAGCACGAGGGCGAGGATCATCACGAAAAGCAGCGCCGTATCATTGGGGTCATAGGTAAAGCTGGCCGCGACCCTGCTTTCCACGCCCCGTGGATGCAGAAAGCAGATCAGGCCGAGCGCGATCAGCGTCAGTACCGCTCCCGAAAGCACGTATTCGAAATCCTCCCTGCGGTTCACCTGACAATTGAGCGCAAGAAGAAAAACCCCGCAGTAAAGGACGAACTCCTTGAGAAATCCAAGCGACTTGCCCATATACACGCTGAACAGAACACTTGCGGCCATGATGGCCAAAAATAGGACAAAGCGCCTGAACGTTTGAGAAAACCATAGCAAGTGCAGGCGGTGCATATTCATGCCGCCGTTCATCAACATGGCGACTCCCATCACGAAAAAAGTCACCATCGCCAGCCTGAGTGGCCAGAGGAACGTGAAGACCTCCTGCAAACGGCCCAGCGTTATCAGAGTGCTGTAGAGCATCAGATAGGATAGAAACCCCGGAGATGATATGCGCACGGCGTGACCCACGCTGTTCATGTGACCTCCCCGGAGAGTCTGTCTCTGTCCTTCATGATTGATGCATAGAAGTCGAGGTGCCGCCTGCACCACTCCTTCGTTCCGAACTCGTCCCTCACGTTCTGGAAAGCCCGCAGGCCGTGGCGGGTGCGTTTGGGGGAGTCGTTGACGTAGGACTCAAACCCCTCCCAGAGAGCGTCTAGATCGTTGACAGGGTAAAGAAACCCGTCCTTTCCGCTGTTGACGACGTCCTCATTTCCGCCCACGGCCGGTGCCACCACCGGCAGACCGTAGGAACGGGCCTCTAGCAAGCACATGGGCGTCCCTTCCCAGATGGACGTTTGTACCAGAAGGTCTGCGCCACGGTAGACCACGTCCATGTCGGAAACGAATCCTGTGAAAACCACATGCTCGCGCACTCCCCTGTCTGCGGCCAGAGCTTCTAGCTCGTACTTCAACTCGCCGTTTCCCACCAACAGGTATCCGGCGGACGGGATACCGCTACGCGACAAGTCGCGACGGATCATCTCGATGAAGAGCGGATAGTTCTTTTGCTCGCAAAGCCTGCCGACATTGATGACGACCGGGAGCTTCGGATTGAGGCCGAACCGCGCGGCAAGGGAACCGCGCGCACCGGCTTTTTCTGAGAGAATGACCTTCGGATTTTCCTCGGGCATTTCGATGGCATTAATGATAGAAGCGGTGTGCTTCTTGCTGCCTTTCGGCATCGAACTGTGTAGGATCTCCCTTGAACAACCTATGACACCGTCCGCAAGATGCAATCCAAGGAGATGCAGGTTCTCGATCAACGAAGCCATGCTGCTTTTCGGCATGAGCAGCCCGTGCAGCGTGTAGACCACGACGCCCCTGTAGAGTCCGAACGAACGCATCAATTCTGCATAATAAAGGGATTTGTAACAGTGACAGTGCAGCACCGACGTCCCTGTTTCGCGCAGCCTCGAAGCAAGGCGTAGAAGCAAGCGAGGGGAAAACCGGCTTCCGGTATGGAATACTTCGCCGAAACCGCCGATATCGCCGAGGGAGCGCATGAGGTTGGCGTTACGTTTCCGACCGGCCCGTTCCTCCACGACGACGAAAAGCCTACAGACACATCCCGCAGAGATCATACTCCGGCAGAGGCTGAGCGCCACCTTTTCCCTTCCGCCGAAATCGCCGGAGAAGCTGAATTGGACCACAGGAGTTGTGGAGCTATTCTTACCGAATCTGAGCGAGCTAATACTGCGCCGATGATGACACACCGAGACCTTTGAATTATCGCTCATAACCTGATGGGGTGGTTGTATTTCGGTTTTTCAGACGAAATTTCCCTTGGGGGTTCATACAAATTCCCTGATTTTAATCTTTTGCGGGTTTTATGTCGCCAATTGTTATGGGGTTTATTGGTTATTTGCATCCTCTCAGTGCCCATTTCCTCTCCATGGGCACTTCTCCCCTCTTGGAGTCATGTCCCTTCCAGCAGCTTTGACCGTCGAAACAGGTTGAACGCCATTTGCCGGCACAGGCTGTCCCACGTGTTCTTCACGATCGTCGTAAACCGCGCCCGCTTCGCCCCCTGCCACAGGGGACTCAAGCCAAAATACTGCTCCACAATATACCGCTTCTTCGAGATCCGCTTGTTCCTCTCCACCTCCCGCCCCGTCAGCTTCGCTGCGGGTGTGTCTTTCCGCATAATACCATCCGCGATTTCGTTCAAATGCAGCAACGATCGGTCCGGCTCTCCATAGTACCCTTTGTCCGCATACACCTTCTCGATCGCTTTTTTTTACGTGGCAGCTCGCCAGAACCAGGTAGGGCAAATACTTCGTGTCATGCACGGATGCCGGCGTCAGCTTGGTGGCCAAAACCAAACCATTCCTTACATCCACCGCGGCATGCTCCTTGAGCCCGTAGTGCGGAACCTCGTTCTTCACTGTCCAGTCCGACTCCACGTCCCGACGGAATTTCAACGGGTTCCCGTTTTTGTCCGTTTCCCCTTCTCCCTGATTCCGTTGCTCCTGCAGCTCCTTTATCCCATAACGGCTCACAGGTCGGCTTGCCGACTTCACCAACCTGGCCTGGCATCCAAGGCGATCCCCTCGTGGATGATCAAGCCCTGCTTCGTGAACTCCTCCAGCACCACGCTGTTCAGCTTGACCATGGCCTCTTCGGATAGCCGCTTGCGAAACCGGCTGAACGTGGAAGGATCCGGCGAGGGCTTGTCCAGGGGAAGCCCCAGAAACTTCTTGAACGAGATCCGGTCGTTGATCTCGTCTCCAACTCCGGATCCGAGGGAATGCGGAACCACTTCTGGAGCAACAGCCCCTTCAACAGCATCAATGGCGGATAGGCATCCGCTCCTTCCCTGCTCCGGCCCACTTCATAGGATTCCAGCAGCAGGGCCTCGATGTTCCTCCAGGGGACCACCTCGTTGATCCGATTCATCAATCTCACGCTGCGGTTATGCTCCAGGCTGCGCTGCACCGCCAGATCCGCAAAGCTTGGCTCCTCTTCCCATTTCTTGTAGCCCATGGCTTCCCCCCCATGGCTCCTGCAACAACAGGTTTGAGGGAAAACTATACACGATATTGACAAGAATTACAAGTAATTTCAGTGGATTATATCGCAAGAGAGGTGCCCTTCATCTACCATGGAGCCAACGGTTTCCGGAGATTCCGATTTTGGGGACAAAGTATCGTTAGAAATTTTTTCGTCTTCCTGGCGTTCCGTACATGGCAGTTGTGATTTTCACCCGGTTGTGCAAAGGTTTCCCGTTCTTAACCAGCAATTCATTCAGCTTTTCATAGAATGGAGGACCGTGACTTCGCAGGGCTTCGTTGTATGGGATCTAAATCGGATCCTGTTTTTCTTTATCTTTTCTGCAAAGTAATATTATATACATTTTTTCATATGCTTAAGCT
>Ga0272444_10002645_pt1 | contig 16473 bp, 19 predicted proteins | sample SSMForm13_FD_201033 | JGI IMG/M metagenome (GOLD analysis project Ga0272444, IMG submission 201033) | Marine sediment archaeal communities from Little Sippewissett salt marsh, Falmouth, MA, United States - SSM-Form-13 | ecosystem: Environmental > Aquatic > Marine > Wetlands > Sediment ...
TAGAAACATCGCGAAACCTACTGATAATCCTACCATCATTGCGGTTCCACATTCGCCAGATTGTGCGATATTTTTCGCCTCATGCTCATACCGCAGAGTCTTGAGTTCGGCTTCATCGCCGAGCAGCAGAGACAGCAGGAACAGATGCACGCCATGTGGCAGATAGGTGGCGGCGCAAAGGCCAAGTCAGGCTGGGCTGTTCCGGGAGGATGATAGAGATCGCCGCAGACTCCACATTCGTCACACCACGTTTGGCCAGACAACCAGGCGTGCGGCGGGCACCTGCCACGACGTGTTGTAGTAATGCTCCGTCACGTCCCAGGTGCTCGCGGCCTTGACGTAGTTGCGGATGCGCCGGTTCAGGCCGTCGTAGCGGTACTCAGTTCCACTCTCAGGGGTCGTCGTTCGACGTTCGAAGTTAAGCGTCTCAAAGTTCAGTAGCAGGGTCGTTGTCGTCGAAGCGAGCGTTGCCCCGCTGAGGCGGGCCGGAGCCGCGCAACGCTTGCTTCCGCCGCCCGGACGCGGATCGTCACCGATCGGGGCTCGGCGCTCATCATCAGCGACTTCCAGACCTACCTGGAGGAGCGCGGCTTGGGCCACATCCTGGCCAGTCCATACCATCCGCAGACCAACGGCAAGATCGAACGCTACCATCGCTCGTGCAAGGCGCGGGTCAACCTACACGTGCACTCTGGGGCCGATGGAGTTAGAGAGGGAGAATGCGGCTATCGGCGACAAGAGGGACATTGTGGATGCGCTCCTTAGTGGGAGGGCAAACGTTGACGCCAGGGACTATGCGGACAACACAGCCCTGCATCTGGCGGCCATGTTCAACAGGCCCGATGCTGTGGCAGTTCTGCTGGACGCGGGAGCCGACGTGACGGCTGGGAATCGCAACTGAGATACGGCTTGAGATTACGCTTCTCGTCTGCCGGGAACTCTCAGGAACAGGATGCTCCCCAACAAGGGAACGGAGTGACTGGCAGGACAGGAATGGGCCATTGAGAGGAGGCTCGAGAGCGTGGCCGGCCGCTCTTGGCGTGGTGACGATCCTCACGCGGCAGGCCGACGATCATGGTCACGCTCCGCGCGAACCATGCCACCCCGCCGTGACCACGGCACCCGCGCCTCGGATGAGGTATCCTGACGCCGGGAGCGATAATCTACACTTGTGTGGCCATGAGACATGGGCTATCATCGGGTCAGATACACTTCCGACCGGCGGAACGGTGGCGTGCACGACCAGGTCGATGGCGGCGTCAACCTTGGAGGGATCTGCGATGACGACGGGTGCAGAGGTGCGCCGTGCATACCCACGCCGTGTGACGCTTGTCAGGAGAGGTACCATGACTTGGCTTGGGCGAACCACTGTCGGCATTGCCATGCTTCTTGTGGCGGCCGGAGTCGCGGCGGCGCAGGACGAGATGCCGGGCCTTGAGAAGATCGTTGACCCGTTCATCCCCGACGGCAAGAAGGCCCCCGCGGGCAAGGCAAGGGCCATAGGGGCCGACGCTCTCCGCGCGCTGCCGTTCCCGGTGCGTTTCACGGAGACGATTCCAGCTGACCTGAAGGGGGAGGCGGTGGCGGTGCCGTTTGGTGACAGATCGCTCGGCCTCAAGGCGTGCCTCTACGTGCCGACAACCTACTCGGCGGTCCGGTCGTGGGCGCTGTTGGTGGAGAGCGGCTGGGAATCGTCGGCCGCCGGGCAACTGGAGGCGTTTCAGCCACGGGCCGAACGGCAGGAGTACCTGCTGCTGGTGGTGGAGTACCGGTTTCCACACGGCCACCGGAGCGGCTCGTTGAGCGGATGGTCGCGCGAGGGGGTCAAGGAGGTCGATGTTGTCCAACAGCCGCTCGAGGAAATACAGAAGGACATGGCTGCGGACGAGAAGCAGGTGCTGGCCCTCCTGAAGCAGATCGCGGGGCGGTACAACGTGGAGCCCAAGGCGGTCGGCGTCACCGGCTTCATGTGGCCGGGGCTGATGGCCTATCGTCTCATGCTGAGCCATCCGAACCTGTTCTGCTGCTCGATCACTCGCACGGCGGTCTTCGACGCAGAGTGCTTGCCGGCCGACGTCGCGCGTGCCCGGCACAGGCCGTTCTACGTCATCTGTGGTGAGAAGGAGCCCCCGTGGTCGATGGAGGGAACGCAACATGCCATGGACTTCTTCAAGCAGAAGCGATTCACGAAGGTGGTGATGGAGCGGATACCCAAGTCGGGCATCGACCTGCGACCGGAGATTGCGTCCAACTACTTTCGCGCCGCCGTAGAGGGGGCCCTGGGGCCAGAGCAGATGGCCTTCTACCGGGCCTACTCGCGGGCTTTCCGCTGTGTGGAGGGGCTCGCCGCCATGGGTGACGCCGCCGCCAGCGAGGGTACGCCGTCGGGTGACACCGTGCCGGAGGCCAAGCCAAAAGCCCCACCGACGCCCGAGGCGGCTATGGCCGGTCTCAAGGCCTTCGGTGAGACGTATCCGAAGTCCGACTTCAAGGCTGGGATTGCCTACATGACGGCGCGGCTGGCCAACGAGAAACTCGCCGACCCCAAGCAGGCCGACAAGCTGTTGCGGCCGTTCCTGCGATCGCCTTTGCGCAACGACCCGTTGGCGGTGGTTGCCCTGTTCTACCTAGCCGAGAAGGTCATCGACCACGACACGCGCGGCGGTGACGCATCACGGGTCCTTACGGCCATTACGACGCTGCGCCAGGCGACGGCCGAGGAGAAGTCCCACGCTCGTGATCGCCGCAAAGAGCTTCTGAAGGAACGGGCCGCCAGGAAGAAGGTCCCGTAGCCAGTCGAGCAGTTGGCATCAGGAACACCGCCGGCGTGGCATCCTCATCATGTCACGCTGCGCGGCAACCGGATGCCGCGACGGGCCGTGCGTTGCTCTTCCTCTGCCGCGAGCGGCGAAGGAAGTCACAGGGCATACGAAACCAATGTGGTGTCCCCTGGTGTTCCTGTGCACCGGGTTGTCGTCAGCCCTTTCCTGCCAGTCTTCGGATTTCTTCCGCGCTAAGAGCCCGATCGAGAATCATGACATCATCGATCAGGCCGTCGAAGTAACGATTCCGGGGCCCACTGCACACCCCGATCCTCAGGCAAACTCCGGTGTTCGCGTTCAGTACCCGCTTGTATGGCGCCAAGGCGATCTCCTCACCGTCCAGGTAGAGTCGCAGCATCGACCGGTCATAGGTCATCGCGACGTGATACCATGTGCCGGGCTGGAGTTGACGCCAAGCCACGGCCGCGGCTCTGTCGGCACTGCCTGACTCGGGCCGGGCCCAGACGTTGGCCGCAACCTGGACCTTTTTTCCCTCCTGGTACACCGAGAGGCAGTAGCAGTCGGTGGTGCTGCTGCCATCGCCTTCGTAGTTCTTGCTGATGATGTAGCCTTCCTCGCCATCTGTCACGTTGAAGCGCCGAGCCCTGAAACAGGCCGAGGCCGTCATGGCGGCCAGCCCGCTGAGTGTCCCGTCATCGGCCGTCTCCATGTAGCCCGTGCCGTCCACATCCAACACGCCGCCGAACGTGTAGGCTCCGCCGTGCAGCGTTCCATGGTGGTTCGAACCACTCAGATCCCTGGCCGAGCCATTGAAATCGTACAGGGCGGTCGGCCGGCCCGACGGGTGCTCAGGGCAGGGCTCGGGGATCCTGTCCCCTGGAGCTTGGTGCCCCTGGCCGGTGACGCAGCCTGCAACAGCCACAGACACCGATAGCACCACCAGAACAGCACCTCTCGGGCTTGCCTGTGCCATGGGAGTCTCTCCTTTCGGTGGTTTGAGGACACGTGCTTGGGCGACACTCAGGCCCCATTCGCCTGCCGGGGGGTCCGTCACCCAGTCCTGCTCCCGTGTGGCGGACAGGCCTTCCTCGCCGCCATAGGAAATACGTCACAGGCCGGTGAAAGGTGCACGAATTCTCGTTGTTCTTCTGACCCGCCCCATCGTCTTTCTGGCCGATGTGCCACCGTACAGCGGGCGACCGGCGCAATGTCTGGACGTGCCAGGGACCGTCAGCTAGAATTACCGTGCACGGCTGATGGTCATCCTGCACGGTTCCGGAGGACAACGATGAAATCACCAACATTGTGCGTCATCGCGGCGGCCGCTTTCCTGGCCGTCGTCGCCGGAGGCTGCAAGCGCGAAGACACATCGCCGCGGCCCTTGGTCTGTCACGTCGGCGGCACGATGCGCCCCGTGATGCTTGAACTGGCGAAGAGGTACGAGGCTGAGACCGGGCAGGCCGTGGAGGTCAACTCGGCCGGTTCCGGCGAGCTGCTGGCGCACATCGAGCTGCAGAAGAGGGGAGATCTGTACGTCTGTCACGATCCGTTCCTGGATCTGCTGATGAAGAAGGTTCGCATGGGCGTGGACGGCTGGACGGTGGCCGAGTTGACGCCGGTGATCGTCGTGGCCAAGGGGAACCCGAAGGAGGTCACTTCCCTGGCTGACCTGGCCCGGCCCGACGTGGACCTCGCCCTGACGGATTTCAAGCACTCGACGCTGGGCCGCATGCTGGAGACGATCTTCGCCAAAGCCGACATCGACGTGCACGAACTGGTGCGGCGGAAGAAGGTGGCCATCAACAAGAGCGGCGGTTACGTAGCCAATCTTGTCAAGACGGGCAACGCCGACGCGGCCTTGGTCTGGAACGCCGTGGCGTACCTGCGGCGCGATGCGCTCGACGTCGTGACGTTGCCGGCGGCGCACCTGCCGGTGCCCCATGTCGACGCCGTCACCAGTGCCACCGGTCGGCCCTACGCGCTGACGCCCGTTCGCGTGACCATCGCCACGCTCACCTGCGCGACCCGGCCGGAGGCCGCACAGGCCTTCGCAAAGTTCGTCACGTCGGATCGAGCCGCCGGAGTCTTCGCCGAGTTCGGCTTCACGACGGAACCGGTGGTCAAGGAGTACGACGACGGGAAGCCGGTTGCCGGCACCATCCCGGGCCCGGTGACAAGCGACGTGACGCTGCGCATGTACACAGGGGCCGGTTTGCGACCGGCCGTCGACGAACTGGCCGAGGCTTTCAAGGCCGCCACGGGCATCACCGTGGAGCCGGACTACGCCGGCAGCGGGGTGGCCATCAGTCGCGCGCGGCAGGATCCGCGGGCCGACCTGTTCATGCCGGGCGACGTCTGGTACGTGGACCGGCTCCAGGAGTTGTCGGGCCTGATCGAGTCCAAGACGGCCGTGTCGTGGTTCGTCCCGGTGATCATCGTTCGCAAGGGCAATCCGAAAGGGATCGAGGGTCTGGCCGACTTGTTTCGTGACGACGTCTCGGTGGCCCTCGGGCGGGCCGACGCCTGCCAGGTGGGTCGCGTCAGCGGGAAGATACTCGAGAAGAACGGCCTGGACCGCGCCGGGCTGGATGCCAGGGAATCGCTGACCGTCAATGAACTCGGCGTCTGGGTCAAGATGGGGAGCCTGGATGCCGCGGTCGTCTGGGACGCCATCGCCGCCAACATTGCCGACTCGGTGGACGTGATCTCCATACCCCGGGAGAAGAACGTGATCAGCCAGGTGGTGGTCGGCCTGATGACCACGTCGAAGCACAAGGAGGCGGCGCGGCAGTTCGTCGACTTCCTGACCAGTGACGCCGGGCGAGCCATTCTCAAGAGCAAGGGCTATCGCACCGAGGCGCCGTGACGTCGGCACGTGTTCGAGGATCGATCGCAGTGGCCAACGTGTATCACAGGCAGGATGAGCATTCGCAGCCGGTGGGGCCGGCCGTTCACGGGCTGAGCGTGATCTCGTTCGCCGTGCTGGGCCTCTTCGTGCTTGTCGTGCTGTCGCTGGTCGTGGCCGACGTCGTCTACCTTCTGGGCCGCGGTATCGGGCCGACTGACTTCTGGCGGACGCTCACCAGCGACGCGGTCTTCAGCGGCATTCGCCTCAGCCTGGTGACGTCGGTGGTCACGCTGCTGCTGGTGCTGGCCTTCGCTGTTCCCATCGGCTACGCACTGAGTCGGTACCGGTTTCCCGGGCACGCGGTGCTCAACACGGTAGTCGACGCGCCGATTGTGCTGACGCCGGTGGTGATTGGCTTGTCGCTGCTGGCTCTGTTCGGCACACCGGTCGGGGGCTGGATCAAGGACCTCATTGAGCAGGGCGGGTGGCGGCTGGACTCGGCCATCGGTATCGTGCTCTGCCAGTTTCTGGTCTCGGTGTCCTATTGCATCCGTGCGACGAAGGCCTCATTCGACGCGGTGGACCGCGACCTGGAGCATGTGGCCCTGACGCTGGGGTGTTCGCGCTGGGCCGCTTTCCGCCGCGTGACGCTTCCGCTGGCCCGCGGCGGACTCCTGGCGGGCGGTATCATGGCCTGGGCCCGGGCCATCGGCGTGTTCGGCCCGCTGATGGTGTTCGTCGGCACGAGCCCGCGGGTGACGGTGATGCCGACGGCGATGTGGCTGGAACTCAATACGGGGAACGTGGAGACGTCGCTGATGATCGCGCTGGTGGCCCTTGCGCTGGCCGGGGCGGCGCTGGCCGTGGTTCATTGGCTCGTACCCGCGAGGAGATGGCTCTAGGCGATGCTGAAGGTTGACGCCCTCTATCTTCAGGCCGGGCGGTTCCGCGTCGAGGATGTGCACCTCGACATGGCCGACGGCGAGTACTTTGTCCTGATGGGGCCCACGGGCTCGGGCAAGAGTCTGTTGGTCAGGGCGATCTGCGGGCTGGTGCGGGCCGAAAGCGGCGCAGTGATCATCGGCGGTCGCGACGTGACGTCGCGCGAGCCTCGCCATCGCCGGATCGGCTACCTGCCGCAGGACTGCTCCCTGTTTCCCCTCCTGGACGTGGCCCACAACGTCACCTTCGCCAGGCGCGTCCGCGGCGTGTCCCACGGCAAGGCGTTGGCGGCGGCGCGGCATATCATTGAGATGCTCGGCATAGCATCCTTGAAGGACCGTCGCAGCGACACCCTCAGCGGCGGTGAACGCCAGAAGGTGGCCCTGGCCCGTGCTCTGGCCGCCGAGCCGGAGGTCCTGGTGCTCGATGAGCCGTTGAGTGCGCTGGACGAGCCGACGCGGCGCGAGATCGCCGCGGAGCTGCGCCGAGTGCAGCGCAGTCTCGGCATCGCGACGGTTCACGTCTGTCACAGCACAGAGGAAGCTGAGGCCCTGGCCGACCGTGTGGGCGTCATGCACGATGGCCGGCTGGTTCAGGTGGGCTCTCTGGAAGCACTCCGCCGCGCCCCGGTCGACAACGCCGTGGCCAGACTTCTTGGGCTGGCCCCGAAGACGGCCTGACCCGGCACGCCGGGTGTCATACGTCGGCGTGGTCTGCTGCCGATCCGGTCTTGTCGAGAGCCTGGCCAATCTGTCGGGCCACTTCCTCGCCCGAGAGGAGCATGCCGCCGAAGATCGGCCCCATCCTCGGTCCACCCATGGTCGCGCAGACGCTCATGCCGGTGGTCCACAGACCGGGGTAGAGCTGGGTCACGTGGTCGACCACGAACTGCTCTCCGGCCGGTGCGTCCATGGGGCCTTCGCCGGGAAGTCGCTTCGGACTGCCTTTGAGCAGCCCCCGGCGCTGGAGACAGTTGGCCAGAATGGCCTCGTGCCCCGTGGCGTCGACGGTGGCCCTGGCGTCCAGGACAATGGGGTCGATCGGCAGGCTCTCGCTGAGCATGGTGCGATTGGCCACGACTCCGGTCACCCGCTCGGAACGGACGCAAAGGTCTTCCGCCGTCAGCAGGTTGAGGACCGTGGCCCCCGCGTGAAGCGCTTTCAGGCACAAGGCGCACGCCAGTTCCATCGCGTCAGCCGTGTACACATGGCCGTTGGCCTCATGCCTGACGCCGGCGTCTCCGAGGATGCCCAGGGCCTGGCTCTGGACGACCACCTCGTTCATGCCCAGGCTGCCGCCCCAGATGCCGCCGCCGGGGCTGAGGCGCTTCTCGAGGACCACCACCCGTCGGCCGGCCTCGGCCAAGCGCCAGGCGGCCACCAGTCCGGAAGGCCCGGCGCCGACGATGGCCACGTCGCTGCGCAGCGTCTGGGAGAACTTGGCGTGGTACGCGGCCAGAATGGCCTGCGATACATCTGTGTCTTTGAACCCGTTCATGTGGGGTCACCCCGTTGTGGTGCAATCTGTCTCAACACAGTTTCTCCGCTCCCGAGTACACCTCTTCGACCCGCAGGGCCGCAGCTGCGTTTCCAGGATGCTGCGTGGGGTTCCACGTTTTCATGTCGTCGAACACCTCGCCCTCGGTGTGGTATTCCAAGGTGCCCTTGACCTGGTAGGCTTTGCCGTCCTTGTTCCGGAACAGCAGGGCGCCCTTGCCGCCGCGCTGCAGGTTCTTGCGCGTCTTGTCGAAGTAGTTGTCGGCCACGACAAGCCGGTCGTCACCGAACGCGCTCACACAAGAGGCATAGATGATGTTGGGCACACTGTCGGCCCCGACCGTTGCCAGGACCACCGGACCCTCGCGGTCTTGCCATGCTTGACGGACGTCCTTGGGCAATGAAGCCATGCTCGTTCCTTTCTTCTATTCAGACCATCGGACTCGGCGTTGAACAGGTGCATCCTTCCGACCACCATACGGATCGGACGGTTGTCCGTCAACGCCCGAATGTGCCTCGGAGTGTCAGGTTCTGTCTGGAACGGCCGGCGGGGGCGCAGCGAGGAACCGGCTCCCCGCGTGTGTCATTCTCTCATGTTCACCATCAGGTTCAGATGGTTTCGGCAGTCTGCCGCGAGCCTGTGCACCTGGGCCATTGCTTCCTCGTCCCGGGTGATCTGCCCGGGTCCGAAAGCATATCCCAGGACTCCGGAGAGCTTGGTCATGCCCAGGCGCGTGAAGTACTCCTCCATGATGCCGGTCGCCATGCCGATTCTTCGTCTTCCTGTCACGATGTAGCTGCCGGCTTTTCCGGCCATGCTGCCCTTGCGCAAGGGCCATGTTCTCTCCATGAACGCCTGCATCCGAGACGCCAGGCCGCCCATGTATGCCGGCGCCGCCAGGAGCACTGCGTCCGCGCTCAGCAGCTTCTGGCAGAGTTGCGACATGTCGTCTTCGATCTGACATGACCTGTGCGTTTCACAGTAGTGGCATCCGCTGCATGGCTCGATGCGGCGATCGACCAGAAACACGATGTCGGTGTCAAAGTCCGTGCCGAGGTCATCCAGTACCGACGCCAACAAGGTGGCTGAGTTGCCCTGCTTCCGGGCAGACCCAGCGATCCCGAGAATTCGCCTGCTGTTGGAACTCAACGTGCTCCACGTCCTTTCACACGTCGCCCGATCATGTGTGGGCGGACACCAGGAGGGCCGGTATGCGGGTCCTCCGATCTGGGTCAGTCGCTGAGCAACCGATCTCTGACTTGCCTCCAGACTGCGTGAATGTCGTGTGCGCAGCCGTTCTTCTGATACTCGACGACGGACTGTTTTTGAATCTGGGCGTCGGTCACGGCGCGATCATACCGCACTCGGCCGGCCACAGTCAGACCGTGCTGACTGGCTTGTTGCTCGATCCTGGCGGCGATATCGGGATTGAGGTCCCACTTATTCGTGCAGACCAGCGCCGGAATCCCGAAGTGCTTTGCCACGCCTGCCACCCGCTCAAGGTCGTGCAGGCCGCTGAGCGTCGGCTCGGTGACGATCAGGACCATGTCGGCCCCGGTGATTGAAGCGATCACGGGACAGCCAATGCCGGGCGATCCGTCGATCAGAACCAGCCCAAGGCCCCTGTGCTTTGCCAGCTTGCCGGCCTCCTGGCGCACCGTGCTGACCAGCTTCCCGGAGTTCTCTTCCGCGATGCCCAGTCTGGCGTGCACCATGGGGCCGTGACGCGTCTCGGCGACGAACCATTCGCCGTTCACCGCATCGGTGAACTCGATGGCCTTTGCCGGGCAGAACCACGCGCAGACGCCGCAGCCTTCGCAAGCGATGGGATCGATCCGATACGTTGTGCCCGCAGGATCGTCGTCGCGACCGTCAACTTCGACAGCGTCGAACCGGCAGACCTCGACGCACTTGCCGCATCCCGTGCACTGGTCGCTCTTGATCCGGGCCCGCTTGCCGCCGGAGAAGCTCTCGCGGCGAACGGTCTTGGGCTCAAGGACCAGGTGCAGGTCGGCAGCGTCGACGTCGCAGTCGGCCAGCACCGCCGGTGCCGCCAGGGCGGCGAACGAGGCGACGATGGACGTCTTGCCCGTTCCGCCCTTGCCGCTGATGACCACCAACTCCTTCGGCTTCGTCTCCATCTGTCTGCTATCCCTTCGATGACTGGGCGTGGTTGCCCTCGGACAATTCGCCTATGGCGGCGTCAATGGTTATGGCCGGCTGATCGCCGGCGGCGGCAATCGCCGCCAGCGTCTGCTCGTTCACCTTCTTTTCCTTCTTGAAGAACCGCGTCATGCGCTCCATGAAGGCGGACTGCTCCCGCGGATCCTCGAAGTGGCCGAGCAGCCCGCGGACCCAGCGCAGGTTGTCCGCCACCTCTTGCGGAATCCGCTCGCTGTCGTGGCGCACGGCCTCCTGAGGGCACACGTCGTGGCACCGCCCGCACCGGATGCATTCGGCCTCGTCGATCTCGGCACAGCCACTGGCCTTCAGTTCAATCGCGCCCACGGGACACTCATGGGTGCAAAGACCACATCCGGTGCACAAGTTCTCTTTTACCCACGGCATGACACCTTCTCCTTGCCAGGTTACAGTGTATCAGGTCAGATCTGCCAGGATCTTGCGCTCCTCCGGAGTCGAACAGAACGTTTCCAGTGCCAGGGCCCGCTTCCAATGATGCAACCTCGGAATGCCCTTGCACTTCGATGGGCACATTGCGCAGTACACCATGTAACCGCCGCTGAGGTTCACGGCTCGGTGTCCGAGTTGCGTGAGTACTCGGCAGACGAAGTAGCTGCGGATGCCCGTCAGACAGTACACGAGGATTATCCGGTCCTCCGGAATCTCGGAGATACGGTCGCGGACCTCGTCGATCGGAATGTTCGTCGCTCCCTCGATGTGTCCCCGCCTGAATTCGCCGACGGTTCGGACGTCGAGGAGAAACCCGCCACGGCCGACGCGGTCCTCGACCTCGTCGGCGTGGAACACGTCCACATCGCCGTCCACGATATTAGCGGCGGCGTACCCGGCGATGTTGACCGCGTCCTTGCCGGTGCCGTACTGCGGGGCGTAGGCCAGTTCCAGTTCGGCCAGGTCGTGGACGGTCATTCCGCCGTGAAGCGCCGTTGCCAGGACGTCGATCCGCTTATCCACGCCATCGATGCCCACGATCTGGGCCCCGAGAATCCGCCCATCCTCGGGCGAGAACAGCAGCTTCATGACCATCGGAACGGCACCGGGATAATAGCCCGCGTGAGACGCAGGGTGTGTATAGGACTTCTGGTACGCAATCTCTCTGGCCTTCAGGGATTTCTCGTTGGCCCCGGTGGATGCAACAGAGAGATCGAATACCCGCACGATGCTCGTGCCGAAGGCGCCGGGGAAGGAGATCGTCTTGCCGGCGATATGGTCGGCTGCGCGACGTCCCTGCTTGTTGGCCAGACCCGCAAGCGGCATCAGCCGATGCCCGCCGAGGATGCGGTCCTCGGTCATGACGGCATCGCCGATGGCGTAGATGCTCTGGTCACTGGTTTGGAGGCACTCATTGACGAGAATGCCGCCACGGTCGCTGATCGCCAACCCCGCACCGGTGGCCAGGTTGACCTCCGGGCGGACCCCGATGGCCGAAATGACCAAGTCACAATCGATGGTCTTGCCGCCGGAAACGGTGACCGCCAATCGGCCCTGTTCCGTTTCATCGAATCGCTCAACGGGCCGGCCGACCAGCAGTTCCACGCCCTGAAGACGCAAGTGCTGGTGCAGCCATTCGGCCATCTCCGGATCGAGGGCCGGCATGACCTGGTGGGCCATCTCGACAAGCGTTGCACGGACCCCCAGGTGCACGAGGTTCTCCAGCATCTCCAGGCCAATGAAGCCCCCGCCCACCACCACGGCATCACGGGGGTCGTTGGTTTCCACGAACTCCCGTATCTTCCGAGCGTCTTCCACCGTCCGAAGCGAGAAGATCCTTTGGTTGTCCATTCCCGGCAGCGGGGGACGTATGGGCTCGGCCCCGGGGGAGAGAACCAGTGTGTCGTACGGCTGCCGGTAGGTCCGGCCCGTGGCATGATCAACGACTTCGACCGTCTTGTCGTTGCGGTCGATGGACAACACCTCGTTTCGCACGCGCACGTCGATGCCGAACCGGTTCCTCATCCTCTCCGGTGTCGTGACGAGCAGTTTCTGCTCGCCGGTGATCTCGCCGCTGATGAAATACGGCAAGCCGCAGTTCGCGAACGAAATGTGCTCCCCGCGCTCCAACATGACGATTGTGGCGGCTTCGTCCACTCTTCTGGCCCGTGCGGCACAGGAGGCGCCACCGGCCACCCCACCAACGACCACGATGGTCTGTCCCATGTAGTGTCCTCTTCGGATTCAGTGATCTTGTTCGCTTTGGCTCTGCACCAGTGTGCCTCGGCCCGCGAGAATCAATCGTGTTGCCCTGCGCGGCTTGGCGGCTGGTACCCGCGTGCCCACATCACCTGTCGGGCCTCGATGAGCCGGGCCTGTACGTTCTGGAATCCGGCCGCCCGAAGCATCGCCTTGACCTCGTTCGGGCGATAGTAGTCCTCATTCCAGAGCTTCTGTGCCAGGGAGTCCCTTGGGAAATCGACGATGAACACCTCACCCCCGGGCCGCAGCACGCGACGTGCCGCCGCCAGGACAGCATCGGGGTGTTCCATTTCATGAAGGGCCCACATGGTGACCACCGCGTCCACCGTACCATCGGCGATGAGACTCAGACCAGCTGCATCCCTCTTCCGACAGTGAAATCGAGTTCCGCTTCGCGTATGACGTCCCGACGGGAAACTCCCCGAGGAGATGTCCACTCCGGTCACATCCTGGCAATATGTATCCGCCAGGTATTTGACCAGATCGCAGGAGCCGCAGCCGAGGTCGAGAACCCGCCCGGCCAGGCGCAGTTCGCGGCCAATCCGCCGGTGAAGGCGCGGCTTGAGGGTGTTGTAGAAATCGTCGGCAACTCTTGTACTGTGCGGGCGGTTCATGTTGGCTGCTCTGCCAGTTCGGGGGCCTCTGGATTCCGAAGGATTCGTCGCGGCTTGCCCATTTTCCCCCAGTTCTTCGGCGCTCGGATGCGGCGCAGGTTGTCCAGTTGCCCAAGGGCCTTGAGGCGGTCATAGATCAGCTGCCACGCGCAGTCCTTCTCCGGGTCGGCTTCGCATGTCCCGTCGTCCCGGGTGCCTCCACAGGGGCCGTTGACCAGCCCCTTGGCGCAGAGGGTAATCGGGCAGATGCCCCCGGTCTCGTTCAACATGCAATCGCCGCACGACGAGCATCGCTCCATCCAGAGCGTGTCCGGTACCAGCGTGTCCATGTGGCCCATGGAGTTGAGCGCCGCGACGACAGGTTTCACCAGGTCGCATTCCTCCGTGAACTGGCGCACGGTCTGAACGGCTCCGCCGCAGCCCAGGATCAGGATGGCCTGAGAGGCTGCCAGTTGGCTGCGGATGTCGCCGAGCGAGGCCCGGAGATGCTGGATGTAGCACGTACGCTCCGGGACACTCGTGGCCAGAATCTCCTTGCCGAGGCCCGCAAGTGTGTCCGCCATGGCCTTTACTTCCGGTTCCCCGCCTGTGTGACACACCGCGGCACAGCCGCCGCAGCCCACCACGACCAGTCTGGTGTGATCCGCCAGGGCGCGTTGTATGTCCTCGAGAAGCATCGGCTCAGTCCCTATCATCCGCAGGCTCCGTCGCTGGGGGTCATGAAAGCGGGCACGTTCCGGTAGGGCAGCTCGAGCCGGACGACGACGAATCGCCCGATTGGGTCGCGAACGTTGAGAACATCTTCTCCGTCTCATCGGCGCCGCATTTCTCGCAGAGGTGCGGCCCCCTGGTACCGGCCTTCTCCAGGAACGAACTCACGTGACCGCATTTCGCACACCGATACTCGAACATCGGCATCACTCTCCTCCTTATCCGGTATGTGCGGTAGCCCTTTTCTCCAACTCGGCCAGCAGATCGCCGTACAGGTTCCGGTATCTGGGAATCACATCGCACGCCATCTCACCCCGGGAATAGGCCTCGGCCACCTGCCGGTCGTCGGGGATCTCGGCGATGATGTCGATCCCCTCTTGCCGACAGTAGTGCCGGGTCTGGTCGTCGCCCATGTCGGCGCGATTGACGACCACGGCGAACGGCAGTTCCAGGGCGCGAACCATCTCGACGGCCAGCTTGAGGTCGTTCAGGCCGAACGGGGTCGGCTCGGTGACCAACACAACGAAGTCCGCATCCCGCACACTCTCGATGACCGGGCAAGAGGTGCCCGGCGGAGAATCGACGATCAGGACGTCCACATCCGGGGCGGTCGCCTTGACTGCACCAATGACCGGCGGACTCATCACCTCGCCAATGTTCAGCAGGCCTTGGGCAAACTGGACCTTGCCGGCCTGGCCCAGTTCCAGTTGGCCGGTCTGCCGGTGTGTCTCAGTAATGGCCCCGGCCGGGCAGACCAGCCAGCACCCGGCGCAGCCATGGCACAGCTCGGGGAAGACCAGCACGTTGCCTTTCATCACAACAATGGCGCTGTACTGGCAGATCTGCCCGCACTGTCCGCAAGCGGTGCACCTGCTGCGGTCCACCTCCGGGATGCTGACCTGGACAGGGCGCGTCTCGTCGATTCTCGGCTTAAGGAACAGGGCCCCGTTGGGTTCCTCGACGTCGCAGTCCAGGTAGGCCACGCTGCGCCCGTCCCGGGAAGCCACCAGCGCCAGGTTCGTGGCGACGGTCGTTTTGCCGGTGCCGCCTTTGCCGCTTGCCACTGCAATCTTCATTCTGAAGCTTCCTTCCGACTCCGCCGCTGCAAACTGCCCCAAATCCACTGCGGCACGGAGACCAATGCCGCAAACAGGCCGCCGGACAGCCCTGCACTCGCCGCCCCACCGGGACATCCCGGCTGTCCGCAAAACGGGCAAACTGAAAACGCCCCCAACAGGACAAAGAAGGCTAACCACCAGCCCAAGAAACGTCGGACGCCCCTGACCCATGCGGGGCGCTCTCGGGCAGGCGTCGGTTCATGCTTGCCGGGTTCGGGACAGGCTTCTCGCACGACTGCTCCCCCGCGATCCATCAGGCCGACTCGCCCTCGGCCATCTCCCGGACCTCTTCCGCCCCTTCGTCCAGCTTCTGCTGCTCGTCCGGAAGCAGGCGCCGCAGGAGTTCCTGGAACTCGCCGGCGTGGACTCTCTCCTCGTCCGCGATGTCCTGAAGCACTTTTGCCGCAAGGGGATTGTCCGACGCGTCCGCGAGGGCCTCGTAGAGGTGAACCGCCTCCTCCTCTGCCGCCAGAGTCAAACGGATGGCCCGGGTCAACTCGCGGTCCGTCAGTTTGCGGTCCGGCGCGAGCCCACTGAATGGGTTCAGAAACTCAGCCATTGTCTTTCTCCTGTTCGAGTTCCTGGATGCGCTGCTGAATCTGCTGCATCTGCCGGGCCATGGCCTCGGCATGTTGCTTGAGCGCGGCCAGTTCGTCCGGTGCGCCGGCATCATCTCCAGGAACGACCTGGGGGCCGACAGGATTGCCGCCATAGCCCATGCCGCCTCCCTGTCCCATGCCCATGCCTCGGCCACCACCTTGTCCCATGCCGCCGCCCATGCCCATGCCGCGGCCACCACCTCGACCCATGCCGCGACCGCCGCCTCGGCCCATCCCCATGCCACCGCCCATGCCGGGATCGAATCCCGGGTTGCCGCCGGTGCCGGGCCCCATGGCTGCGCCTGCAGCGCCGCCCATGCCAAACTTGCTGGCCACGTTGGGTTCAGTCGCCGCCGAAAGCTGCCCGGCCTTGTATTGCTCGATGACGTCACCCACGACACCCGAGCAACCGATAATAACGCCAATGCCGGCCGCCGAAAGGGTCTGGTGCGCGTTGGGCCCGCAATTGCCGGTCAGCACGTGCCGGACACCGCGCTCGGCCATGAGCTGCGCCGACTGGATGCCCGCTCCGCCGCCCAGGGTCAGGTTCGGGTTGTCCATGGCCTCAAAGCTCATGTCCTCGGTCTCGACGATGAGGAAACACGGGCACCGGCCAAACCGGGGGTCTACGGCCGCATCAAGGGTTCTGTCCGTGGCAGTCACTGCGACTTTCATGGGGCACCGCCTTTCTGCTTGAACGAACCGCCGGGGCGCGGGCACGAAGGTCGCCGGCCCCGGCGGTTCAGGTGTGGATGCGGCGTTTCCTGATATCGGGATCAGGATTCCGCTGCGTCCTTCTCCAATTCGTCGATGCGCTTGCGAATCCCATCGAGGGTGTCCTCGAAGTACTCCGCCTGGCCTTTCAGGGCATCGAGTTCCTGTTGCCTGGTTCCCACCGGGGCAACCGGCGCAGCGTACGGCGCCCCATATGCCGGCGGGGATCCGTAGCCCAGCCCACCCATCCCGGCT
>Ga0272444_10002646_pt1 | contig 16470 bp, 17 predicted proteins | sample SSMForm13_FD_201033 | JGI IMG/M metagenome (GOLD analysis project Ga0272444, IMG submission 201033) | Marine sediment archaeal communities from Little Sippewissett salt marsh, Falmouth, MA, United States - SSM-Form-13 | ecosystem: Environmental > Aquatic > Marine > Wetlands > Sediment ...
CGTGCAAGCAGCACGTGGCCGTTCGTGCTTGTGCCCAGACTCGGGAACCCGTCGTAGCACATGTCTTCAGTCGAATCGAAGGCGCAGAGAGGCTCGATCCGGTCCTCCTCGACCATCAACGCACCTCCATCGAAAACGATGATGTCCCCGTCGAGCGCGATCGCGCGGCCACATGTCACCGCGTCGTCGAGAAGCTGGGGCTCCACGCCGTCGACCCGCCAGAGTTCGGCCCCCCCGCCGGCAACCCGCAGAAGGTCCGTCCCGCTTGCCACGACCTGTGAGCTGTGAGGTCCAGCTCGGCCCGCGGAGAGGAACTGCGGGCGCGTGAAGTCGGAAACATCCCAGATCCCGAGCCACGATTCGGTGGCCCCACTACTGCGACGCCGGGAACCGGAGACCACAAGGCGATCACCGACGACGGCGACCCCGCTCGCCTGAACCCAGGGCTCCATCTCCAGGTTGTACGCCAGCATCGGGTAGTCCGGCAGCATCTCCTCCGAGTAGATGACGACGCGCTCGTGGCAGGCAGCAATGAAGACGTGTCCGTCCTTGGCCAAATGGAAGATCCGCTCGTCCGAATCGCGGAAGGCTCCGATCTGGATCGGGTTCGCTGCGTCTTCAATGTCGAGAATCAAGCCTCCGCCCCATCCGTAGACGTAGAGACGGTCCCCATCGCGTAGAAGTCCGCTGCGCGTCCCGTGACTCAGAAGGATCTGCGCGACGGGTTGATCGACTCGGATGGGGTCCCCTGTCTCGGGTAGCTCACGCAGGTCGAAGACATAGAGAACGTCAGCCTGCGTGACGACGTAGGCGAATCCATCCTTGGCCGCAACGCCGTGGAAGAGCTCCTGCGCCAGGAGCCCATCGCCGGCCTCGGCCATCCTGATCTCGGCAGCCAGCTCATAGCAGCATCTCTCGCTTGTCTCTGCCAACAGAGGCCCGGCAAGCAGGATGAGCACTGCTGCAACCAGGGCCGATGTGCGTGCGCTACGCATCTCGCGTGCCTCCTCGGCGACTTCAGCCGCAAAGGAGTGTGTCACGAACGGCACGCAGCGGCCATCCTCTGTCGGGCCGTGGGAAACGGCGTCCCGTCCCGTTGGCCTCGGACATGTGACCCGGAACCTCCGAATCTCACATGGGATCGCCGGATTCCTGCCTTGAACTTGACGTGAAGCTAGAATCACGTACTCTAGCAAACAAGGATAGTGCATATATGTCAAATGAGATGGTTCTCGATCACGCGATCCTCGGTCTCCTTCAACGTCGCCCTCTGACGGGGTACGAGCTGAAGAAGGCCTTCGACAGCTCGATTCGACACTTCTGGACGGCTGACCAAAGCCTCATCTACCGCGTTCTCCGGCGACTTGCCGGAGAGGGCTACGTGACCTTCGAAGCCGTTCCTCAGGAAGGCAAGCCGAATCGGAAGGTCTACACGATCACCTCAGAGGGCGAGGAAGAGCTCAAGCGCTGGCTCGGGTCCGAGGACTCTCGCGAGGCGCCCGCTCGTGATCGATATCTCGTCCATCTCTTCTTCTCGGGGCTCCTCACGGACGAGGCGGTGCTGGACATCATGCGAGGAGACCTCGAGCGCTCGAATGCCTTCCTTGCCGAGTACGAGGAGCTGTCGGATCGCATTCTCGAAGCCGCCGGCGCGAACGCCTCGCGCATGCGCTTCTTCGCGTACCTGACACTCGACCACGCGCTATGGATGCGACGCGCGTTCAACGCATGGCTCTCATCGGTCATCGAGCGGGTCGAGCAGGGTGAGCCCGACCGAAAGGACTGGAGCGACAGGTTCCCGACAGGTTGAGGAGGTCGATCGAATGAACCGGATTTGGATCGTCGCCATCGTGGCAGTTCTCTTTCTAGGCGGCGTCGGAGCCGTGCTGCTTCTTGACCGCTCCGCTGAGAACCCCGAACTCGCAGTCAGTGTGGAGACGCAGACGACGAACGAGACTCCTCCACTCGGTGAGGCGGCTCTGTCAGCAAGCGAGATCGCCACGCTCTCGTCGGTCGAGAAGATCGACGCATACCCGATGTATGTGATGCATTACGTCGGTGACTACCGCGATGAGACCCTGGTTCGTCAGCCGAGCTTCCACCGAGGCATCGCGTCTCTGCCCGACTGGATCGGAGGGAACCCCTTCGCCTGCTCCCTCTTCGCAGCTGGCGAGGTCAATGAGCCCCTCCTCGCCCGCAACTTCGATTGGCACTATCACCCGTTCCTGCTCCTGTTCACCGATCCGTCCGACGGCTACGCGAGCATGAGTCTCGTTGACCTGACGTACTTCGTTTCCGACGACATCATCGATCGGCTCGACGAGGTCGCACTCGAGGATCGCGTCGGACTTCTCGCGACGCCGCACGTTCCGTTCGACGGAATGAACGAGCAGGGCCTCGCCATCGGCATGGCGGCGCTCTCTCCGTCCGAATTGCCGCACGATCCTAAGAAGGACACACGAAGCTCTATCGACGTGATCCGAGATGTCCTCGATTACGCGGCGACAGTCGAGGAAGCGATCGAACTCCTGACAAGAGTCAACATCTTCATGGACGGGCCGCCCATTCACTACATGGTCGCGGATGCCGCCGGTGACTCGGCGATCGTCGAACTCGGGGGCGGCGAAACGCACATCTTCCGGCCCGAGCGTCCGTGGCAGACGATGACGAACTTCCGCTTGCACGAGATCCCGGAACCCGACCGGACCGAGGCATGTTGGCGGTTCGCGACGATCGAAGACGGACTCTCATCGTCTGAAGGACGCTTAGCTCCCATGTCTGCGATGGATCTTCTTGCCAGCGTCCGGCAGGCATCTGAGACGCAGCAGATGGGCACCCTTTGGTCGGCCGTCTACGAACTGAGAGACCGAACGGTGCAGATTGCCGTGAACGTGAACTACAACCAGATCTACACATTCTCCTTGCCATAGCGGGACGCTCTGAGACTCCTCCCGAGACATCTCTAGCCCGTCTCTGAACCGGCCCGCCCTCTTCTGCGACACATAAGAAGAGGCAGTAGAGGGCGGACCTTGACATCAAACGTAACGGTGTTACAATGCCTGGGTCTGCAATGTCGGCGCGACCGCGCCACGGCCCAATCCCCCCACGAACCGGGTGCCTATGATTCGCAAGCTGTTTCCCACACCAGAACGCGATGAGATCCTGAACGGGCCAGCCCTGCGCACGATGGCGAAGATCGGACTGCCTGCCGTTCTGTCCTCCGTGATCTTCTCCGCGTACAACATCATGGACGCTGCTTGGCTTGGGCGCTTACCCGAAAGCGGAGCAGCTGCACTCGCTGGAATCCAGATCTCGTGGCCCTTCATCTGGCTGATCATCTCTTTCGTCGCCGGATTCAGCGGGGCTGCCGTGACGGCACTCGTCGCGCAGCATCTTGGGGCCGGTCAGCCGCGAGAGGCGAACTACGCGATGAACCAGCTGTTCACCATCTCGGCGATCTCCGGTTTCATCCTCGGCGCAGCCGGATACATTCTCACGCCTTGGATCGTCTCCTTCCTCGTTTCCGACGTAGAGGTCGCTCGTGAGGCGAGCACGTACTTGCGAGTGATCTTCCTCGGCTTCCCGACGATGATGCTCCCCGGCCTCTTCTTCCACACACTGTCGGCCACCGGGGACACTGTGACGCCCCTCCTGATCAATGGCGGTGGAACCCTACTCAATTGCCTTCTCGACGCTGTGCTCATCATGGGCCTCTGGGGGTTCCCAAGACTTGGGATCCTCGGTGCCGCGCTGGCGACAGTCATCTCCCAAGGTCTTGCGACTATCGCCTTTCTCATCATCTTCCGCAGGGGTATTGGGGGTCTTCATCTCGACCGAAACGCCCTGCGGCTTCGGTTGGATTGGATCTGGAAGGCCATTCGCATCGGACTCCCAGCAGGCCTCGGCTCTTCGGCCATGGCCGCCGGCTTTGTCCTGCTGATGAAGATCATCGGTATGCTCGACAACAGCATGTACGCGCTCGCCGGCTACGGAGCTGCTGACCGTGTCTTTGGCCTTCTCTTCATCGCCACGAACGGTCTCGGAATCGGCCTAACAACGATGGTCGGCCAGGCTCTCGGAGCCGACATGAAGGATCGAGCGCGGGAACTGATGAAGAAGGGCGTGAAGTTCCTCTTCTTTGTTCTCGTTGTCGAGACCGTCTTCCTCTACACGCTCCGCCGTCCGCTGGTGAGCTTCTTCGTTCCACATGAGCCCCTAGCCATCCGGCAGGGGATGCGCTTCATCGAGCTCTTCGCCCTCGGCATGCCCCTTCTCGGCATGTTCTTCGCGGCCGAGGCCGTCTACCGCGGATCCGGCTGGAATGTCCCGATGACCGTTCTCGGCGTCCTACGGCTCGGGATTCGACTCGGACTTGGGTACCTGCTCGCCTTCCCGATGGGACTGCAGTCCGACGGGATCTGGGTTGGTATGTGCGCATCCAACGTCATCATCGGAGCTATCTCTGTTCCCTTCTTGATGAGCAAGCTCTGGTTGAGGGCCAGGATCGACAGACCGTCAACGGAATCTGAGCCGGATCTGGAAGCAGCAGAAGCCTAGTTTCTCCGAACGAGTGGCAGGATGGCGCGAGAGCCGGATGCGTCCTTCACGAGTTCGAACTCCATTCCATAGGCGGCTTCGAGGCTCTCAGATGTAATCGCTTCTGACGGTCGGCCGTCATCCGAGAGCTGGCCCTCAACGAGAAAGGCAGCGCGATCCGCATAGAGCAGTGCGCTGTTCGGCTGGTGGGACGTCACGACGAACGAGAACCCGTCAGCCGAGAGGCGAGAGACCGCCTGGAAGACCTCGGCCTGATACCGCGGGTCGAGGTGTGCGGCCGGTTCGTCCATCAGAAGGCAGGCTGCCCCTTGCGCAAGACCGCGCGCGATCAGAGCCAGTTGCCGCTCCCCGCCGCTGATCTCCGTGTAGATCCGGGTCCTCAAGTCTCGCAGTCCGACGGCCTCGAGCGCACGTTCGACGGCTTCTCGATCGGCCCGACCGGGGCGGGCGAACAGCCCGAGATGCGGCGCACGCCCCATCAGGACAACATCGCCGACGGTGTACTCGAAGACGGGTTCGTGCATCTGCGGCACGAGCCCGATGCGCTTGGCTCGCTCGGCGGCCGAGAGCCGGTCGATCGCCTCGCCGTCGATCAAGACGTCACCGGACTGAGGCTGACGGAGACCGGCGAGGCAGTCAAGGAGCGTCGTCTTCCCGCTCCCGTTCGCTCCGAGAACGAACAGGACCTCCCCCTCATCGATCGACAGGGTCACATCCTGAAGGACAGGGAAGCCGCGCTGATACGCGAATGAGAGGTCCCGCGCCTCGAGCCGCGTCATCGCGTTTCTCCTCTCGACCGCAGGAATCGTAGCAGCAGAAGCAGGAAGGCGGGCGCGCCGAAGAGCCCTGTGAGAACGCCAAGCGGGATCTCGCTCGGTAGCGCCGTTCTGGCAACCCCGTCGAGGATCAGGAGTGTCACCGCCCCGAGACCGAGCGCCGTCGGGAGGAGGCGGCCGTGATCCGGACCGACCCACGCCCGCGCCAAATGGGGAACGACAAGCCCGATCCAGCCGATGATTCCGCCAACGGCGACCGACGACGCGATCATCAGAGTCCCGACGCAGAGGACGGCCGTTCGCAGGCCGGAGACGCGGACACCGAGAGAGGCAGCCTCGTTCTCCCCCAGCGTGAGGACGTTCAGCCGCCATCTGATCGCGAGGAAGAAGGCGAGGCCGGCGACCGTGATTCCCAGCAAGGGCAGAACGGTCGCCCATCGCGCATCGCTCAAGCCTCCGAGGAGCCAGTAGGTGATCGCAGGGAGGCTGGAGAGCGGGTCGGCCACGTACTTGACGAGACCGAGCAGCGCATTGAAGAAGGCGCTGACGAGGATTCCGCCGACGACGAGGATCAGGGGCGCCGTGCCGAACCGCAGGCCGATCAGGAGAACGAACCCGACGGCGACGAGGGCGAAGAGAAAGGCCGAGGCCTGCAGGCCGAAGGTGCCCGCCGACAGCAGGAGGGCGAGTGCCGCGCCGAAGGCGGCCCCTGAGCTGACGCCCAGGATGCGCGAATCGACGAGCGGGTTTCGGAAGAGCCCCTGGAAGGCGGCACCGACGACCGCCAGGTTCGCGCCGATGCAGACGGCGGCCAGGGCTCGAGGAAGACGAACCCGAAGGACGAGCGCGCGGACAACGTCATCGACCTCACCAACTCCGAAGAGCGCACGGAAGGCGTCACCGATCCGCAGTCCGAATCGCCCGATCAGCAGCGCTACGAGGAAGAGTACGGGGACGACGAACAGGAGCATCCAGGCCGATCGCCCACGACGATCGATCATCGGGCCGTCAGACGATCGAGTTCCTGTTCGGTCAACGTCAAGCCGTAGAACCGCTCGTAGAACCGGTCTGCCTCGGCTCGTAGGTCGAGCGACACGAGGTCCGGGTAGAAGACGCTCGACAGCCAGAGGATGCCGAGGAGCGACTCCGGAACCGGTGTATCCATCGGGGCCATCAGCCGAGGCATCCGATGCACGCGCCCGACCTGAACGGCGCCGATGGAAGCCCAATCCGGGTCCTCGAGAAGGTCCGCCGGCTGAACGGGGCCGTACGGCGGGATCACGATGACATCAGGATTCCAGAGCAGGATCTGCTCCAGATTGACTTCGCTCCAGTACCCGATGAGACCAGCCGAGACGGATCGCCCGCCGGCCGCTTCGATCAGCTCCGTCTGGAACATCTCGCCGGTCGCTGCCTGAAGGGGCGCCGTACCGAGGAAGAGGACACGAACGCAATCAGCCTCATCGAGTCTTGCGACAGCTTCCGCGATCGTTGTGCGGATCCTCTCGAACTCGCGCACGAATGCCTCCGCGCGATCGAGTGCGTCCGGGCCGAGAGCAAGGCCTGTCATCCGCATCGCCTCGAGCAGCGCGTCCGACGACTCGACCAGGTATTGAATTGTCGGAATTCCGAGGTCGTTCATCTGCGCCGAAAACGCGGCGTGTCGCGATCCGTCGGCGAGGACGAGCTGAGGATCGCGACGCAAGATCTCCTCCACGTTCGGATCGCCAAAGAGGAAGAGCTCCTCCAGCCGGGGTTCGAGACGACGCATCGTCTCGGAAGCCTGGGCGACGCTCTTGACGCCAACGTAGCCCGCCCCGACGAGTCGATCCGAGACACCGAGTGCGTAGAGGTAGTACGTCCCCAGACCGTAGACGCTGGCGATTCGCTCGACCGGCTGATCGACCTCCAGGATCGCTCCCGCCTGGTCGAGGATCTCGACGGAGGGTTCTGCGAACGCCGCACCTGACAGTCCGGCAACGATGACCACTGCAAGAGCTGCTGTGTACTTCATGATTCGTTCTCCGTTTCCAGCAGGAGTCTCCGGCTCTCATCGAGCCACTCGATCATGCTTCGCATCCGATTCCGGCGGAAGGATGCGACAAGCGTCCCGAACGCCGGATTGTCGCTTTCGACCTGCTCCCGCTCGTGCAGCCCAGCCTCCGACTCGGCGAGAACCTCGCGCTGAAGGCGCAGGAGACCCTCCACGTACTCCTTCGCTCCTCGCCGAAGAAGGAAGTAGATCTTGGCCAGGAATTCCACTCGCATGTCACGCAGATGCGGAACCGGCGCATTGACCCATGTCTCGAAGGTCCGCCGGCCCTCGTCGGTCACGGCGTAGACCTTGCGCGTCGGGCGAGCCTCGCTCGCCTCGACGTGTGCGGTGGCCCATCCGGCTTCCTCCAAACGATGCAAGACGGCATAGAGCTGACTCGTCGCAATCCGCCAAAGGGAGGAGCCGAATCCTTCTTCGATGCTCCGGCCGAGCTCATACCCGTGCATCGGCGCCTCGCACAGGAATCCGAGCGCTGCGTAGACAGTGGGAAGACTCGATCCGGATGGATATTCCATGGTGGACTATTCTACGATGGAGTAACCTGAAGAACCAACCCGCGTCCTCCGCTTCGGGATCGAAGGTTGCGGAGGATATCGAGACGGGTACACTCACCAGTGTTACGAATACTCTGGAGGTAACACCGATGGCTGGCATCGTCCGCTTCAGCGTTTCCGTCGAGGAGGAACTCATTCGCAACTTCGACCGGCTTTGCGAGGAGCGCGGGTGGTCCAACCGGTCGGAGGCGATCCGCGACGCCATCCGACGGCAGCTCATCCAACGCGAGTGGGAGGCGGGTGACAGGGTCAGCGGCGTCATCACGCTTCTGTACGATCACCACCAGCCGGGACTCTCCGAACGTCTCACGGAAATCCAGCATCACGCACTCGATGCCGTCGTCTCGACGACGCACGTCCACGTCGATGCACGCAACTGCCTCGAGGTGATCATCGTGCAGGGTGAAGCGAAGACGATCGAGGAACTCGCGCACCACCTCATCGGCTTGAAGGGCGTGAAGCACGGCGAGCTGACAGGAACATCCACAGGGCAAGGCATCCGCTAGCACAAAGGAAGGTCAATCCATGAGTCGAGTCGCACGAAACATCATCGTGAGTCTGGCGTTGATCGTGGCGCTTTCGGCGTTCGTCTCGGCGGCCACCGTCGTTGCCACGCACGCCGTCTACGGAGAGTTCGCCGAGATCCTGGCCGAAGGTGAGATCGAGATCGTCACGATCATTCCGTCCGGCTTCTGTCCGGCTCAGTACGATCTGAGCCCGCGAGATCTCGCTGCCGTTCTCGACGCCTCTCTGATTCTCTACTCCGGGTTCGAAGTCTGGATCGAACAGCTCGCAGCGGCGAGCGACGCCGAGATCCTTCAGCTTCCCGGAATCTGGAACACGCCGGATGCATCCATTGGCAAGGTCGAAGCGATCCGAGATGCACTCGCAACGCAGTTCCCCGAGCTGGCCTCGACGTTCGCCGACCGCGCAGCCGAGTACTCCTACCTACTGAGAACTCTCGGCGAGGATCTTCTCGCGCGAGCCGAGGCACTCGCCGTCGCCGACGTCTCCGTTCTCTGCATGGAGTGGCAGGCGAGCTTCGTCTCATGGCTCGGGTTCGATGTCGCGGAGACCTACGCCCCGCCGGCCGGACTGACGCTGCAAGATCTCGTCGAGCTGACCCGCGCAGGTGAAGCCGCCGGTGCCCAGCTGGTAGTCGACAACTTGCAGAGTGGTGTCGAATTCGGCGGGAAGCTCGCACGGGAGTTCGGTGCCGTTCACGTCGTTCTCTCGAACTTCCCCGGCGCGATGCCAAACACAGCGACCGTCATCGATCTGCTCGAGCGGAATGCCGAGGCGCTCTTCTCCGCGATCGAACCGTGGGGAGGTGCCTCCCCGTGAAGACGCTGACAATCGACCCCGCGCGCGTTGACCTCTCTGCGATGATCGAACGAGGCGTCCACCTGCACGGCCATCTCGGGCCGTTCCTCGTGGCCGGGATCCGCATGGGTCTTCACGCCCTCGTACTCCTCGACTCACCCGGCTACTTCGGGCTGCATGCTACATCGGAGGCGGGATCGACTACGCCTCTCTCCTGTCTGAACGACGGAATTCAGATTGGATCCGGCTGCACGGCAGGCAAGGGAAACCTGGCCATCATCGCTGGGGGGCGCCCCCGCGCAACGTTCGAGGCTGAAGGCCGTTCCGTGACCATCGAACTCCGGGCGGACGTCGTCGACTCCTTCCCCGAAGCAGACGTGATCGAGAAGGCACGGGAGCTGGAAACGCTCCCCTTGGAGGAGCTGTTCGAATGGACGATCTCGCCGTCCGCCTAGCGGACGTTCACGCCGTCTACGAGGGAGAACGCCATGCGACGTTGCGCGGCGTGAGCCTCGACGTGCCCGTCGGCACGCAGCTGGCGGTCACGGGACCGAATGGATCGGGCAAGACGACGCTCCTCGAGATCATCAACGGCCTCCTTCCGATCTCATCGGGCGATCTGTTCGTCTTCGGCCAAATGGTCACACCTCGGAGCCACCGGATCCGCTCGGAGATCGCGTACGTGCCCCAGAACCTCTTCTTCGACCCGGAGACGCCCTTTCTCACGTTCGACGTGGTCCTGGCGGCACGGTTCGGTCTGAGTCCGGCATGGCGCCTTCCCAGCCGGGACGACCGTAGCCTGGCACGCGACGCGCTCCAGGCCGTCGGCATGGACTGGGCGGAGAGACGCCCTGTCGGCCGCCTTTCCGGCGGCCAGCAACGAAAGGTTCTTCTCGCACGATCACTCGCCCAGCAGACGCGTCTTCTTCTGCTCGACGAGCCGACCGCGAACCTGGATCCGCAAGCGAGAGAGGACGTCGCCTCCCTGGTCGCCGTGATCCGTGAGGAACTTCACGCAACGGCAATCGTCGTCAGTCACGAGGGCGGGCCGCTTCTCGATGCGTCCGACACTGCCATCGTCCTCGCAGATGGCAGGATTGCGGAGACGCCACCGTACGCCGTAGCTGAACGTTCGATCGGAGGAACGTAGTCATGTTCGGCCTTCCATGGCACATCGTCCTTCCGACGCTCCTCGGCAGCCTCCTCGTCGGCGCGGTCTGCAGCACGATCGGCACATTCGTCGTTCGGATGAATCTCTCGTCCCTCGGCTTCGCGATGTCGCATGCCGCCTTCGCGGGAGCGGCACTCGGATTGATGCTCTCCGGCGTTCCTCCACTCTGGACGGCGATGGCGTTCGCTCTTCTCGTCGCCGCGATTCTCGGCCCGATGGCGGATGCGTCCCGGCTTCGCGTCGACACAATCGTCGGGGCCACGTTTCCGCTCACAATGGCCCTCGGCCTCATCTTCATTCATCGTGCACCGAGCTCCGGCGTCGGAAGCGGCGCTCTCTCTCTTCTATGGGGAAGCGTCCTTGGAATCACGATGTCGCAGGTCTTCATCCTGGTAGGAGTCGCCGCTCTTCTGCTGATCTTCCTCCGTCTCCTCGGGAAGGACATCTTCGCTCTCCTTCTCGATCGGAAGCTCGCAACGGCATCGGGCGTGAACGCCCGGCGTGCCTTCTACGGCATTCTCTTCCTCGTCGCTGTCATCGTCGCCGTCTCTCTGCGTGTGACCGGCGGGCTTCTGATCTACGCTCTCATGATTCTTCCGGCATCGTCTGCCTTTCAGTGGGCATACGACATCAAGAAGGTGCTCCTCCTCGCTCCGGCGCTCGGCGTCGCCTCTGCGCTCCTCGGGTTCCTCCTGTCTCTTGGAGCCAATCTACCGATCGGGGCGTCGATCGCCATCGCCTGCTGCGCCGTCTTCTTCGCATCGATTCTGGTCTCGCCGAAGAAGCGTCGTATCATCGGTGCATGAGTCAGCGAAGCCCGAAATCGATGGATCGACCGCCGCGGATTCACTTGGCAAGTCTCGGCTGTGCGAAGAACCTGATCGATTCGGAACGCCTCCTCGCCCGTCTCGCGACGGCCGGCGGCCTCGTCGGCGCCCCTGCGGAGGAGGCCGATGTGATCCTCGTCAACACCTGTGGCTTCATCGCACCGGCACGAGAGGAGTCGCTCGACGTCATCCGCTCTTATGCGCAGGAGAAGGAATCGAATCCGGACCTGAAGCTCATCGTCCTCGGTTGCCTCGTCGAACGGGAACGATCGGCTCTCAGGGAGGCTCTTCCCTTCGTCGATGGCTTCTTCGGCCTGGAGGAGACGGACGGAATCGTCGCAGCCGCCGGGCTAGAGCCGGAGACGGACGACGGAGCCCGCCTGCTCCTCACGCCGCCGCACACGGCGTACTTGCGTATCTCCGAGGGATGCGACAATGCTTGTACATACTGCACGATTCCGTCGATTCGCGGGTCGTTCCGAAGCCGCCGATCGGAGGTGATCCTCCGAGAGGCGGAGGATCTGGTCCATAGCGGCGTTCGGGAGCTTAATCTCATCGGACAAGACACGACGAGCTACGGCCGCGATTCTGCCTCAGCGCACTCGATCGATCGTCTTCTGCTGGAGGTCTCGGCCGTGGACGGCCTTCGCTGGCTGCGCCTCCTCTACGCATACCCGGCCCACGTCACCGACGAGCTGATCGATGTCATTGCAGAGACGCCCAAGATCTGCAACTACGTCGACCTGCCGCTACAGCATCTGGACGATGACGTCCTCCGTCGGATGGGACGCGGCGCGACGCAACGTCAGACGCTCGATCTCATCCGTGATCTTCGCCGAAGGATCCCGGATGTTGCGATCCGAACGACATTCATCGTCGGCTTCCCCGGTGAGACGGACGCGCAGTTCGAGAATCTCCTCGAGCTGGTCGAGGAGCTGCAGTTTGATCAACTCGGCGCCTTCGCGTACTCGCGAGAAGATGGAACGCCGGCGGCCGCCTTTCCGGATCAGATCTCCGAGCCGGAGAAGGAGCGCCGCGTTCGTGAGCTGATGCTCCTCCAGCAGGACATCGCCCTCAAGAAGAATCGATCCCTCATCGGCAGCCGCGTCGAAGTGCTCGTCGACGGACCGACGGAGGAGCCGGACGTGTGGATCGCCAGAACGCAGGGCCAGGCGCCGGATGTCGACAACGTCACGCGGGTCGTCGGCCCGGACCTCCTCCCGGGAGACTTCCGCGACGTGCAGATCTCGGACATTGATGGGTACGATCTGGTTGCGAAAGCGCTGGGCTAGCGCCTCGGTCTGTCAGCCGGCAGCCGGCCCGAAACGTCCGACTTCCCGAGCAACGGCTTCGTAGAGAGCGCCAACGTGAATGCCGTCAACGAGCGCGTGATGTGCTTGAATGTTCAGCGGAATGGTCGTACGTCCGTCCTTCTCCTCGTACCGACCCCAGGCGAATCGGGGAACGGAGTCGGTTGGGTCGAGCGTCATTGGGTGCAGGAATCCGGTGAAGGAGACCCACGGCATCGCCGTCATGAACAGGAAGTCGTCCCGATCCGGCTCCGTGTACATCGACGCGGCCGTCTTCGTCGTCTCGATCCGGCGCGCCGCTTCCGGGGCGAAGTCCTCGAGGTCATCCGCATATGGCAACGTGCAAAACGCGAACGTCTCTCTCTCCGTCAGCACGGTGATCGCCGGATGGACAATGTCATACTCCACAACGCCCTCTCCATCGAGACGGTGTCGAAGTGCAGGGACTGCGTTTGCGGCCCGGGCGACAGTGTGAACCCATCCGACCGTGAACGGAATCCCGTCGCGCTTGAGCGCGGCCCGCAGGGGCGTGATGTCGATCGGCGCCGTGATCGCAAGATGCGGAATCCCGAACGTCTGAAAGAACTCGAACTGCTCTCGCCTAGACCACGTCTCGAGATCAATGCGTCGGGGCTTCCGCCTATCCATCATCGGCGATCCATTCCTCGATGGCCTCGGTCACCGTTCGACGGGCGGCGCCTTCCGGGTCTTTCCCGTGGAGGTACCGGAACCAGAAGCTGAACGCACTCCGGTTCTCAACGAAGTTGTAGACATGCCCGACAACGGTGAACAGCTCACCCTCCGTTGATTCGTACAGGTTCGGCAGATCGCCCGGCGTCTGAAGGATCGCGCCGTGATAGATCAGCCACACCTCCGTTCCGTCACGATCAACCTGTGTCGGTTGCGAAACGCAGTCGTCGAGAGTGTGTCCCTTCGTTCCATAGGAGAGGGCGTCGGGCCAGTCGATCACGTCGAGGCCATCGTCGAGCCCCATGCAGGCCGACGTACGCTCACCAGGGAGTGCTGTCAACAGGGTCATGTAGTCGTCCATCGAGCCGAGGTAGCGGGCACGATCCGCCGGAAGAAGATCGCTCGCGGCCGTGTTCGTATAGCCGTCCCATTGAGCGTTCCGTGTCAGCGTCGCCCAATACGCGTGATGGTGGCCGCCGATCTCGTGTCCGGTTCGAAGCCAGGCCTCGACCCTCTGCAGTTTCGCGTCATCCTCCAGGATCATCGCCGCCCACTGGGCCGTGACGTAGATGGTCAACGGGACGGAGAACTCATCGGCTACGGCGACCAGGTCAACGAGGGACTCGAACATGCCTTCGGTCGCGTTCGTCGGCTCGCAGTGAACGACGAAACAGGAGATGGGCAGGCTCTCTTCAGCTCCGACGATGGATGTCGATCCTGCAAGCAAAGCCACTGACAGAAGACAGACGAACGTTCGCGTTCGGCGCATGTTGGGGCCTCCTTCCGTATCCGTGTCCATTCTACATCCCCGGCTCCATCACAGGAATCACATCGAGTGGCGCTACGGTGGTCTCATCGTGATTCGACGTGCGCGGCAAAGAGGTAAGCGGAAGTGGATTCGGGTCCTCCTGTTCATTGCAGGCGGCCTCGTCGTCGTCGTTGTCGGGCTGCTGATCGTTCTCCGCTTGACAGCTCCGCCGCCAATCGGCGATTCGAGCGGAGAGTCCGCGCGCGACCTGCCGGAGAGCTGGCTCACAACCACCGAGGATCGAGACAACTCCGCAGCGGATTCGTCCGCTCAGGCACCTCCGTCGGCGCAAACGATGCAGACGGCTTCGGCAACAGCGGAACTCGCGCCCCCCGTGCTGCCGACAGAATCGAGGACACGAAGCCTCTCCGGTCGCCTCATCTTCTACGGTGGTGAGCGTCCATTCGGAGAAGAAGCCTACGAGATCGAATCGGATGGCGACGGAGCGCTGCTCACATCGACCGGCGAGTTCCGATTCCGCGCACTCGTCGCAACGCTTCGGGTCGTCTTCGATCAGCGCCTCGAGGCGGACGCCGACTTCGTTCCCCTTCTCTACGAATCGAGCTTCGACGCGCCCCTCGGCTTCGATCGAGAGGTGCGAAGCGAGTTCGCCGATGGCATCGCTCGGACGACAGCATCCGGCAACCAGACCGAAACGCCGATCCGAAGTGATCGTGTGGCGGTTCTCGGCACGTTCAGCACCTACGCACTCCTGCCGATCCTGTTCGCGGAGCGGGCGGTCGACGACCGCGCGTCATTCGACGTTCTCGTCCTCGGTGGACCTCCCGGATCGGAGGATGAGGAGAGCGATAGCCTTCCGAGCCTGTCGATGGAGCGACTCTCGCCGATCGACATCCGCGCGTCCGAGAAGACGCTCTCCGTCGACGCCTACTTGGTCAGGAGCGACCTCGGCCTGAGTCTGCTTCTTGCCAAGGACGAGGAGTTCCTGGCATTCCTCGCCGGCGACGAGGATGGGACGATGTCCGTCTTCCGAAGTGACTTCTTCCCTGACGGATTCGAGATCCTGAGCGACGATGTTCCCGTTCTCGGCTCGTCGTACATGTCAATTCCTTAGACACGGCCAGAGGCGGCGGAACGCCGACGATCGCCGGTTGCCGCTGGGGCCGGCCGAGCCTACAATCGGAGAGACGCTTGAAATGCTGCCGGAAATTGAACTCCCGTACCGCTTTCCAACACCTATCAAGGAGTAGACATGTCTGTCATGAAGAGAGGTCCCATGATTCCGTTTCCAGATGTCCCCGGTATTCCCAGGCTGACGTTCCGATCCTTCCGAGGAGAATCGGACTACCCGGATATGCTCAGCGTTCTCGAAGCGTCCAAGGCAGCCGACAAGGACGAGTGGGCTGTGTCACTCGACGACATCGCTCGCGACTACCGGCACCTTCGCAATTGCGACCCGAAGACCGACATGATCCTCGCGGAGGTCGACAACGTTCTGGTCGGATACGGCCGAACCTGGTGGCAGGATGAGCGCGTGGGCGATCGGATCTTCTCGTGGTTCGTGAATCTGCATCCAGACTGGCGCGGCAAGGGGATTCGCCTCGCCATGCTTCGCTGGCTCGAGGAGAGGGCGAGGGTGGCCTCCGATGCGAACCCGACGGAGAAGGGGAAGCTCCTCGAATCGTGGGCGAGCGAACACGAGGAGGATGCTCGCCGCGTACTTGAGGCAGCCGGATACGAGGTCGTCCGCTGGGGCTATGAGATGACGCGCTCGATGGCGGAGGAGATCGCGCCCGCCCCCCTTCCGGAGGGCATCGAGACCCGCCCCGTCACCGATGCCGACGCACCGAGGATTTTCGCCGCAGCCCATGAGGCGTTCGCCGACCACTGGGGAGAAACCGAGTGGTTCACCGAGAAGGATCTCGATGAGTGGCGTGAAGGCCCGCTCTACAACCCCGCGATCTGGAAGGTGGCCTTCGAGGGAGACGAGGTCGTCGGCATGGTCCTCAACTTCGTCAACGAGAAGGAGAACGCGGAATACAACAGGAAGCGGGGCTATACCGAGGCGATCTGTGTCCGGCGGGCGTGGCGTGGGAAGGGAATCGCCAAGGCGCTGATCACCGAGAGCATGCTGATGCACAAGGCGAACGGCATGACGGAGACCTCTCACGGCGTCGACGCGCAGAATCCGACCGGCGCCCTTCAGCTCTACGAGGGCCTCGGCTACCGCGCGTACAAGACCGCCTACACCTACCGAAAGCCGCTTGGAGGGTAGAGGGCCCTACGAGGCAACGGAATCGAGCGTCAAGCACATCTCCGGCAAGTCTTCATTGATGCGAAATCCGGCTCGCCCATAGAGCACGCAGCCGTCCGACGTGGCATGAAGGTAGACGCGATGGATTCCCTCCGACTTGACGGTCTCGATGACGCGGTCCAG
>Ga0272444_10002647_pt1 | contig 16465 bp, 15 predicted proteins | sample SSMForm13_FD_201033 | JGI IMG/M metagenome (GOLD analysis project Ga0272444, IMG submission 201033) | Marine sediment archaeal communities from Little Sippewissett salt marsh, Falmouth, MA, United States - SSM-Form-13 | ecosystem: Environmental > Aquatic > Marine > Wetlands > Sediment ...
CAATGGTTCACCATCGGCACTTACCGGTGCTATCTTTATTTTTTGGCTTAAAAAAGCCCCTGAAACCCATTGCCGGTAGATCGGTCGCGACGTGAGAGCCTGTTTGAGAATATTATCGGGTGACGGACGGTCCCGGCGTGCCGGTCATGACGCTGCGGATGCACTCGAGCGCTTTGTCATAATCGTAGGCATCGATGTGGGATTCCACCTCGGCCCTCACCGCTGCCGACAGGTGAGGGCGGGCCACGGCAAAACGCGGCGCAATGGCCTCAGGGTCCGCCAGCTGAAGCGCCTTGGCCAGTCGCTCCAGCGCTTGCGATCGCTGGGCCGGATCGGCCGCCGGCATTTCGGAAACGGGTTCCGGCGCAATAGGGGCGAGGGTTTTGATGCCGCCGCGCACCTCGGCCAGCAGCTGGATGGTTTGCCGGGTCAGATCGGAAATGTGGGTTTCATCGCAGGCGGCCGGATCGGTCAGGGCTTTCTCGAGTTTCCGGGCACTGGTCGACAGGGTTGTGGCCCCGATGTTGGCCGCGCTGCCCTTGATGCTATGGGCCAGCTGGCTCAGGGACGCGTATTCCTTTTTCGCCAGCAGGGTTTCCAATGTGGTGGCGGTGTCGGCGTTGTGGACGGCAAAGCCGACCAGGATTTTCAGAAACGTCGCAGGGTCCATTCTCAGCGCCGCCACGGTTTCGCGGACGTGAATGCCCGGAAGGCGGTCAGGCAACACATCGACACCGGTTTCAACACCGGTCGATCTGGGCGCTGATACCGACCTGGAACGGGGAAGACGCTTGATGTTACGCCAGAGTGCGTGAAACAGACGATCCTGATTGATGGGCTTGGAGACGTACCCATCCATTCCCGCCGCCAGACACTTTTCCTCGTCGCCCTTCATGGCGTGGGCGGTCATGGCGATAATGGGAATCTGCTGAACTGACGGGGTGCTGCGGATGATGCGGGTGGCTTCGAAACCGTCCATTTCCGGCATTTGAATATCCATCAGGATCGCATCGAATTTCCCTTTAGCGACGGTAACCGCAGCAACCGCCTCACGGCCATTGGTCGCGGTGGCTACCTGGATGCCGGCCGTTTGCAGGACCGCCGTTGCGATTTCCCGGTTGGTGGGATTGTCTTCCACCAGCAGGACACGGCAGCCAAGCAGGCGATCCCGGTAAATGGATTTTCGGGTCGTGAAACGGCTGCGCGCGATTTCGCTTTTCACAGTCGTTTCGCCAAACGCGTTCATCACCGCGTTGAACAGCTCGGACGGGTAGATCGGTTTGGCCAGAAATCCATTGATGCCAGTTTTTTCGGCTTCTTCGCGAATACCGGCTTCCTCGAAAGCGGTCATCAGCAGGATAACGGTGTCGCGCTTCAGGTCGCGGCGGATACGGCGGGCGGCATCCAACCCGTCCATGCCGGGCATCTTCCAATCCATCAGGATCAGGTCAACGGATGATTTGCCGGCCGTGTCGGTCTGAAGCATTTGCAGGGCCTTTTCGGCCGAGTCAACGGTTTTGACCGGGAAGCCAAAGCTGTCCAGCATCCGTTTCATAATCATCAGATTGTCCTTGCAGTCATCCACCACCAGTACGCGAATTTTTCCCAGTGACGACGGTGTTGCGAAGGTGGGTGCTGCCGTGTCTGCAAATGGCTCGAAACAGACCTTAAAACTGAAGGTACTGCCTTTGCCCAGGGTGCTTTCGGCCCAGATCGTCCCGCCCATCAGACTCACCAGCTGTTTGCAGATGGCAAGCCCCAGGCCTGTGCCTTCGTATTTCCGGGTCGTTGAACTGTCTGCCTGGCTGAACGGTTTAAACAGCCGCGGTAACTGCTCCGGCGCGATACCGATGCCGGTATCCTTGACGGAGAATTTGAGAGATACGGATGGTGCGGTTGTCTTTGTCAGGCTGATGCGTATCAGGATCACCCCACCCTTATCGGTGAATTTGACGGCGTTGCTGATCAGGTTGGTCAGAATCTGCTGCAGGCGCAGGGAATCTCCGATCAACACGCCAGGGATTTCCGGGTCGATATCCGCCAGTAATTCGATACCCTTTTCGGCCACTTTGGAATGAAAGGCATCCACCACCCGATCGAGGATCTCGTCCAGCATAAACGGACGTGATTCCAGCTCCAGTTTCTGCGCCTCGATTTTTGAGAAATCCAGGATGTCGTTGATGATGCCCAGCAGGGAATAGGCCGAGGTGTGGATGATTTCGAGATAGCGCACGGCCTTGTCGGGCAATTTTTCGGCCAGTGCCAGTTCGGCCGCAGCGATCACACCGTTCATGGGCGTGCGAATTTCATGGCTCATGGTTGCCAGAAAACTGCCTTTGGCCAGATTGGCGGCCACGGCTTCTTCTTTGGCCTTGCGCAAGGCCGCTTGATCGGCATTGTGGTAGTAGTCGCTGAATTGGTTGATGGAGTGTTCCAGACACCTGTTGAGGGTCCCCAAGGCGGTGGTCAGCGCATCGCCCTGTAAGGCAGCAACGAGCAGTGGCGTCAGAATCGTTCGATAGATTTCGAATGCCCGCTGAACCTCCGACAGGGAAAATCCCCCGGCCAGCCGCATCTTACAAATTTTTTCGATGAATGTATCGAGTTTGGTATAATTCCCGTGGACGATGGCGTCAAAATTCGCTTCACAGGCCTTAGCGGTGGAAGTCAGCAATTCCTCCAATGGCCGATCGGCGTAGTGGCCGCCGACTTCCGTTTGGATACGCTGCGCCCATTCTTGATGCAGCTGTTTCGACTGGTGCTGTAAGAGTTCAATGAGATTCATGGTGGTTCATTGGTGCCTGACCGCAATGATTGATGAATCCGTGTTTATAAAATATGTTCGCAAATGGGAGGGGGGCTGTCAATAATCATCGCTGTTGGTCTTGATCGATTCGTCCTGCCTTTGGTCGACAATGCTTTTTTTGCAGGCCACGATGACATTGGGAACGGTCGGGAAAGAATTCGCTCCGTTTTTTACCTGCCGGCGGGCTCAGGGATATAGATGGTGGTTCATGATGTCAATGGCGTGCAGGTTTTTTCATCCGATAGTGGGACACGATCCACTCCCTGCCACCGTCATGATCCCACACTTCGTTGCAGGCCATGAATTCGAACATCTCCACCGAAACGACCCGGTCGAAGCGCTGATCCGTGGAGAAACAATTCATGTCGGCCGTGATTATTTGCACGTTATCGATTCCCTGTTCGCGGCATCGGGTCTCGATAAAGCGTCGCTGTGAGGCGGAATTGGAAACGGCAACGATGCGGCTTCCGGGAAAATGAACCGCCATCCACAAGGTCAGCGATCCCCAGCCGCAGCCCAGTTCCAGAATCTGCATGCCGTCGCCAAGTTTCGCGTGCCGGGCGGTCAGGGCCAGCATGTCGGTTTCGGCGCGGTTCAAGTCGTCCACACCGGGCAGCCACAGGGCGCAGGAGTATTTCAGGTGCGTGCCCAGCACCTGCTTGAAAAAGGCCGCTGGCAGTTCGTAGTGCTGGTCGTTGGCCTTGTCCGGGCGGATGGCCACCGGGCTGTGTCGCATTTTGTTGGCAAAGTGTTTAATGGATGCAATACGCTCCGCGCCATGGCGCACGGCTTCACCACGGAGCCGCATGCGGTTCAGCCGGCGAATGCCGAGACGGATCAACGGGTCGGGAAGCCAGGCCCGGTCCGCCATGGTCATGAGAAGTTTCATGGGGCCTTCCTTTTGTCTTTCGGTGGACGGGGGAAGAATACGCTGGTTCGCTGAATGTACGCCTGATAGTCGGGGCGCCTTTGTTTCAGGGCCGCTTCGGTGAGGGGTACGCCGGTCATTTTGAGCAGGACCAGGGAGACGATGACCGGGCACACCGCCGTCCACCAGCCGCTTGGTGTGGCCAGAGCCACCAGAAAAAATCCCCACCAGATCAAAAATTCACCGAAGTAGTTGGGATGGCGGCTCAAGGCCCACAGGCCCTGGTCCATGACCCGGCCCTGGTTGGCCGGATCGGCCTTGAACCGGGCCAGCTGAAAATCGCCCACCGCTTCGAAAAAAAAGCCTACCACCCATAAAGCCACGCCCAAGATGTCCAGAAGGGTGAGCCGGTCCGGCAGCGGAGACAACAACGCTTTCTGAAGCACCAGGGAAATGGTCCACAGGAAAATCGCCTGCAGCCAGAACACCTTGAGAAGGCTCACCCACCAGAAAGAATCGCCGCTTTTATCACGCCAGGCCCCATAGCGATGGTCTTCGGGCCGGCCCCAGTTTCGCCAGGTGAGATATATGGCCAGGCGCAATCCCCAGACGGCGGTCATTCCCATCACGAGAAAATTCCGCGCTGCGTATCCGTCCGAGCGCCACCCCGTGATCAGGGCGATGAGTACAAAGCCCAGTCCCCAGAGACTGTCCACAATATTGACGTTTTTTCGAACCACGCTGATCCCCCAGCCCGTGGTCATCATGATCGATACGGCGACCAGGCCGGTTAAAGAAATGGCGATGGAATCCGTCATGGAAACGCTCCTGCTCTGAATGGTTACGGATAAGCGGGCGTGAGTGGATCATCAACCCGTTTTCCCGCGCGTTTTTGTTCGATGGCCCATCGGATGCGGCCATGCACGGCGCCGCTGATCGGGTAGAACACCACGATGGCGATGGCCGCCAGGTTACACACCGAGGGTACCAGGGCGTAGAGTACCCGCAAGGCCAGACGTACGGTTTCGGTCTGCTCCGCATTGGGGGTGTAGCCGGTGGCGCCGAGAACAGCCAGACCGATCCCCACCCCCACGGCGGCGGACAGTTTTTTGGCGATGGACCAGAGGCCGATGTACTGGCCTTCGCGGCGCCGACCGGAACGGTACTCGTCATAGTCGATCACGTCCGCCTGAATGGCCGAGGGCAGGGCCAGGGTGGCCCCGAATCCAATGCCGGAGGCCACGACCAGTACCCCGTATGCCAGCTCGTCTCCCGGCCCCAGGAAAAATACGCCCACGAAGGCACCGGTGTTGACCAGCATGGCGGCGATCCAGGCCTCTTTTTTGCCCAAACGGCCGGCCAGGCGAACCCAGACGGGCAAACAGAGGATGCCGGTAACAAAGTAGAGTAGCAGAAACACATCTGCCCGGCTGGATCCGATAACATACTGGACGTAATACAGGATCAGCGTCGCCGGCAGGTTGCTGCCGATGGCGCCGATTGTGTAAGCGGCCAGCAGGATCATGAAGGGCCGGTTGGCAAATACCGTCCGATAGTCCCGAAAGGCATCCGCAGCGGAAGCGGACTTGTCCGATGTCTTCTCGCCGATGGCCTTGACGCACACGATGCACAGAACCACCACCAATGGCGCGTAAATAGCCGATATCCAGAAAAACAGGGTGCGCTGCCCGGCCGCATCCGGTCCGGTGCTGAAAATGGCTTCCACCAGGGCAGGGGAGGCGGCGGCTACCAGCGTGCCGGCGATGAGGAAACCATCCCGCCAGGCAAACAGGGTTGTCCGGGAGTTATAATCGAAGGTTATTTCCGGCCCCAGGGCCTCATAGGGAACCGTTACCAGGGTCCAGAAAAAGAACAGCAGGTAGATCCAGACGCCGAACCATACGGTCGCCAGGGGAACCGATGTCACAGGTGGGTTGAACAGAAAGAGCAGCGCGGCGGCCAAGAGGATGGCCCCGACGAGGATGTAGGGCCGGCGGCGGCCAAATCGAGACTGACTGCGGTCGGACAGGATGCCGACAACGGGATCAGTCACGGCATCGAAGATCCGTACGCCAAACAGCAGCCCGCCGACCAGGGCAATGTCCACGCCGACCACATCCGTGTAGAACTTGGGGATATACACATAGACCGGTATGCCGATGACCGCCAGGGCAAATGCCGGCAAACTGTAGGCCCAACGGGTTTTTGCGGTCAATTCGTCCATGGGATTCCCCTTTTTGACATGACGTCTGTGGTTTAAAGCAGCACATAAAAGATTGTACCCACGGACGTTAAATGCAATGCCATTGGATTGGGTGGCCATTGATAGGTTGAACCCGCCGATATGAAGTGGTAAACTCAATCGTAATACGTTTGACGCCATATCATTACTAATGATGGTCAATTTATTTTATCTACGATCCTAAGCAAACCGCCAGAACTGATCTCCCCAGACCGTCACATCCCTTGATATTTGGGTTTTGGCATTTGGTATTTTTCTACTTTCTGGAATGGAGCTTGTTCAGGAATGGCTGGTTTTTGATTTTACTTGCGATTGCCCTGCCGAAAGAGACCATATGGCCCGTGAAGTAAAGCTGAACACCGACGCACCCGACTTCGAGCTTGCCGATTACAACGGACGACGTGTTTATGGCCGCTCCATGGCCGGCATCCCGTCCAACGACGAGATACCTGGGATTCTGGATCAGCTGGCCACATAATAAGGAACAATAACCCATGCAGGCAAAGATTCCATCCGAGTCGTTGAACGTGGCCGTGGTCGGTGGGGGCGTGGCCGGCATCGCCGCCGCTTACGCACTGCAGCGGCGCCATCGGGTGGTGCTGTTCGACCAGAACGATTACCTTGGCGGCCATACCCACACCATCACCATCCCTGATGGACCCGATGCGGGAACACCGGTGGACACCGGTTTCATCGTCTTCAACGATCGTACTTACCCCCTGTTGAACCGTTTTTTTCGTGAACTCGGGGTGGCCATCCAGAAAAGCGACATGTCTTTTTCCTACTTCGACGAAGCCAGCGGGTTTCAGTATGCCAGCTGTAATCTGGATACCCTCTTTGCCCAGCGCCGTAATCTGCTCGACCCGTCTTGCTGGGCGATGCTATTCGAAATTCTCCGGTTCAATCGACAGCTGACGCGCCTGCTCAATAACGGACAACTGGACGAGCTGACGCTGGGCAGGTTCCTGCACTAATATTTCTGCGGCAGCTATTTCGGATATGGGTTTCATGAAGATGCGGCCCGTTCCGGTTTCCAGGCCGCCGCCGCCCTGGGAGGTGCCGATGATGTCTAAGATTTACCAGGGGGCTGTCGAACACGAGCGCTTCGTTCCCCGTCGCCATCGCCTGATCTACCCACACCACGTCTATGCCCTGGACCTGGACGAGTTGACCGATCTGAACCGTCGTCTCCTTTTGTTCGGCTACAATCGCCCCCGGCCGGTGTCGCTTTATGACAGCGACCACATGGAGGCCAACCGCTCGCAGATCAGGGCGAAAGTACTTGCGCATCTATCACCATACCTGAACGCAACCGCAATCGAGCGGATCATCATGGTTACCTCCCCGCGTTTGTTCGGCTATGTTTTCAATCCGGTGAGTTTTTACTACTGCTTCAGCGCGGAGGATCGGCTGTTGGCCACCCTGGCCGAGGTGAACAACACCTTTGGTGAGAAGCATATCTACCCGCTGGCCTCGTCCATGTCGGGGAACGGCGATTTCCCTGCCCGCTACCAGGTGGACAAAGCCTTTCACGTCTCGCCGTTCAATCCCATGGGGGGGACCTACACGTTTACCTTGGGTGATATTCGCCGTGAACTGGACATCCAGATCGATCTGCATCGGGACGGTGAGCACATCCTGCGTGCCCGTCTGAGAGGACATGGCGAACCACTGACCCCGCTGACGCTTATGAAAACAATCATCCGCCATCCTGTCCGGCCGCATTTGACCATGGCGCGTATCTACCGGGAAGCGTTCAAACTCTTTGCCAGGCGCAAGCTTGACGTATTCACCAAACCCGTACCCCACCATCCCATGACCATCCGGCGGCCGGAACCCACGGTGTTCCAGCGATATTGCACGCGGTTGGTCCTGGCCCACATGGCCCGGGCCGGAAAGGGATGTCTGCGGCTGACCCTGCCCGACGGCTCGCTTCATGAATTCGGCCGCGCCGACGGCACCCCTGCGGCCCGGATGCGTGTCAACGACCACGCGTTTTTCTCACGGGTGGTGACCGGGTCGGACATCGGCCTGGGAGAAGGGTTCATGGAAGATCTATGGGACACCGACAACATCCCTGCGGTCCTGGGTTTTCTGATCCGCAACCGCCGAGCATTACAGGACGGTGACTTCAAGGAGGGGGTGTTGACCAAAGTATGGGAAAAACTCAGATTTATTCGAAACGCCAACACGCTGATCGGCAGCCGGCGCAACATCCACGAGCACTATGACCTGTCCAATGCGTTTTTCCAGACTTTCCTGGATGAGAGCATGGCCTACTCGTGTGCCGTCTTCGATCACCCGGAAGAATCGCTGGAAACGGCCCAGCGCCGAAAATACAAAATGATCATGGACAAAGCACGCTTGCGCGCATCGGACCATCTTTTGGAGATCGGCTGCGGGTGGGGCGGTTTCGCTCTTGAAGCCGTCCGGCAGACCGGCTGCCGGGTTACCGGCATCACGATTTCGAAAGAGCAGCATGATTTTGCCACCGATCGGGTTCGCCGGGCCGGCATGCAGGACCACATCGACATCCGGTTGTGTGATTATCGCCGCATGCGCGGCCGCTTCGATAAGATCGTTTCCATTGAGATGCTCGAGGCCGTGGGCCATCGCTACTATAAAACGTATTTCAAACAAATTGACCGTTTACTGACCCCCCAGGGGATTGCCGTCGTCCAGACCATTACCATCCCCGATCAACGCTACCACCAGTACCGCAAGACCCATGACTGGATTCAAAAACACATTTTTCCAGGGGGCCTGTTGCCCTCGTTGACCATTCTCACCCAGACCATGACCCGCCACACCCGGCTGATGATCGATCATGCACAGAACATCGGCAACCATTACGCGACCACCTTGGCTTGCTGGCAGAAAAACGTTCAGGCCAACCAGGAACAGATCACGCAATTGGGCTTCGACCGGACCTTCCAGCGCAAATGGGTCTACTACCTGGGCAGTTGTGAGGCGGCGTTCAGAGCGCGGGTGCTGGGGAATCTGCAGCTGGTGTTGACCCGCGAGGGAAACGATGCCTTGAAAACCGAATCATCTGAATAGAAAGGGACACCGATGAAAATGGGAGCCATCAACCTTTTGGCCGTATACGCCATTACCGCCGTGGTGTTTTTTCTCATCGATATTTTCTGGCTGGGGATCGTCGCCAAGGGGTTTTACGCCCGGCACCTGGGCCATCTGCTGCGTGAGCAGGTCAATTGGCCGGCGGCCGTCGTCTTTTACCTGGTCTACATCGCCGGCATCCAGGTATTTGTCGTTGGACCAGCCCTGATGGGCGACTGGCGGATGGGCCATGCCGCGCTGCTTGGAGGGATGCTGGGCTTTTTCGCCTATTGCACCTTCGATCTGACCTGCATGGCGCTGTTCAACGCCTGGCCCCTGGTTGTCACCATCGTGGATATCGTCTGGGGCACCTTGCTCACCGCCGCGACGGCGGCAATAGCGCTGTTCATTGCCCGGACGATGCTGAAAACGGTGGGGATGACCTGATTCCCTCGCCAATGGCGTTTAAGTCAACCTTTAGGCCTGGCGTCCACCACTTCCATCAATGCCCCTTCGATTGAATGCCTGATTTCTTGCTGAAGCTCGGGGATATCCTTGAGCTTTTTTAAGATAACCGGTATGAAATCCCAGTCATAGGCGATTGCCTCAGGATGGGGCTTACCCTGATTTTTGACTTTTTCCTGAAATTCGCTTTCCAGGTACAGCAACCGATAATAACCTTTTTCGGCCTTTAATCCGGCTTTTCCCGGTGGCCGTTTTTTCGGGGAGCGGACGTCGATGGCCTGATCGAAAACCGCCGCGATCAGGGTGAACAGCCGATCCTGCTGCGTGAGGGTTAACTCGGCCTGCTCCAGCCTTTCCAGCAGATGCATGTCATTCACGGTTATCCTTTCAACATATTGCCTTGGACCCGCAGAAACGATATAAGGATCATTGATCATTAACCTGAATTCACTTGATCGGAACAGGAGATATACCGTGCCCAAAGCCAGTAACCTTCAAAAAGGGAATATCATCAATATTGACAACCATCCATATCAGGTCAAGCAGATTGATGTCCACACCCCGTCGGCCCGCGGGGCCAATACACTGTACAAGGTTCGCTACGCCTCACTGATCACCGGACAGAAATTGGACCAAACCTACAAGGGCAACGACACCCTCGAGGAGATGGAGGTGGACAAGCGCCGGGTCAGCTTCCTTTACCAGGATCAGAACCTGTATACCTTCATGGACAGTGAAAATTACGAGCAGTACACCTTGTCCGAAGAGACGCTTGAAGGCCAGACCCAGTGGCTGGTGGATGGCCTGGAGGGCATCACCGTGCTGCTCAGGGACGGTCACCCCTTAAGCATCGAGCTGCCCCAAACCATCGACCTGGAAATCGTGGATACGGCCCCGGCAATTAAAGGGGCGACGGCCACCAACCGGAACAAGCCGGCAGAGCTCTCCAACGGGGTATCCGTGCTGGTGCCTGAATATATGACCGCTGGTGAAATCATCCGCGTAAACACGGAGACAGGACAATACATGTCTCGGGTAAAAGGTTAATATCCCAGACAGCCGTCAACGCTTGCAAACTGTGCGGTTAGCAGTATTGGGACTGGAAATGAAAAAGAGAAGCCGGAAGCCGGATTATCGATTGGCCTATGCGGTAACAGATCTTGAGGATAACCAGTTGCTGCCGGCCGGGACCCGTCTCACCCGCCAGGTCATGGAAGACCTTGCCAGTCGTGATTCAGGGACCATCAAGACCTACCGGTTACTGGATTTTTCCCAGGTTCAGGATGATCTTTTCAATTATCTTTCCGTGCCCCCTTACGATGTGATTACCGATCATGGCGGCCGGTATGCCATTTTGACAGACATCGCCGGAGAGGTTCACGTGCCCGAAACCGTCTTGGACTCTTTTTCCCGCTTTCGTGAGAAAGACGTCTATACCTATCGTCATGTGCTGTTGGTATTTGCCCTGTCCGTCCTCATTGCCCGGGAATTGATCGGTGAAAAGGATCAATTGCTTCAGGAGGTGATTGCCGGGCCCACCCACGATATCGGCAAGCTTTGTATCCCACAGGCGATTCTTTCCAAGCAGGCACCGCTCTCCAAGGCCGAGCATGAACAGCTAAAGCATCACACCCTGGCCGGTTATATTTTGCTGAGCTACTATTTCCACGATCCTGACATTTTGGCCGCCCGGGTTGCCCGGGATCATCATGAACGCAGGGACGGCAGTGGCTACCCGACCGGCAGGGCCATCGATGACTTGATGATTGATATTGTCATGGTGGCCGACATTTACGACGCGCTGATTTCGTCACGACCGTATCGGCCGGTTTCCTTTGATAATCGTACGGCGCTTGAGGAAATCACCGCCCAGGCCCTGCGTGGAACCATTAGCCAGACGGTGGTGCAGGTGCTCATCGCCCTGAATCGGCGATCCAAACCCCACTACCGGGATTGTGTGATTTCTTCTGAACGCCGCGGAACACCGCCCTCGCAGAATGTCTACGGAATTACCGAAGAAGACAAGTAGACAAATGACTCCATCCGGCGTTGGTACCTATTTGTGCTTGTATTGACAAAACTTCATTTACCGTGTCGCAGCTTCGTTGTCGTTGTCGTTGTCGTTGTCGGCATTATTCGATTACGAAAACGATTACCGCTTCGCTGACAACGACAACGCTTCCTGAATACGGGAACCCATCATTTCCCGGGGAATCAAGTGGTGCATTGATATGGGACGGTTGAGAACGTCGTCTTACATTTTGCGCAGCAGCAGGGAAACAAACGTACCGCTGGACGCACAACCATTGACCAGGCCATAACGAACGTCCATTTTACGGGCTTTGGACGTTACGACATCCAATGCAAGGATGGATGATGCCAATCCTAATGTGGGGGGAATCATCCCGCCGTGTATGGCCAAGGCCAGGGCGGCCGAACGGATGCCGCCGGAGGCGAAATTTTCACCCAGGGCGCCTTTGATGGCAGTCACCACCGGCCGTGGGGGATGCCCGACTTGCCCGAAAATATAGTCCAGGGCCCGGGCTTCCAGACGATCGGAGCGAACCCCGCCGCTGGCCGCGGCAAAGACCGCATCGACCTCGGCCGGTGAAACCGCCCCCATGGTCATGGCTTTTTGCATGGCCAGGATCATGCCGGCCGGATCATCGGGCCAGTCATTGACCGGTGCCGGAGCGCTGGCCATGCCCCATCCGGCAATTTCGCCATAGATGCTCGCACCTCGCTCCATGGCCGATTCCAGGGATTCCAGACACAATAACGCGGCGCCCTCACCGATCACCGGGCCATTGCGATTCCGATCAAGTGGCCGGGCCATTTCCTCGCCTCCCCCTTGGGGGGATAATGCCCGGAAACGTTCCAGGACAGTGATGAAAAAGGGCGAGATGGTGTCTCCACCACCGGCCAGGATGACATCGGCACGGCCCAAGCGGATCTGCATGGCGGCATAGGCCAGGGCTGTTTCCGCCGATGCTTCCCGGTGGTTGACCGTGCTGTTGATCCCTTTCAGGCCCAGTTCAATGGCGGCATGGCCGGCCGGCGCGTTCATCACCGTGTTGGGTACCAGGATGGGGTTGACCCGCCGGGGCCCCTCGGTAAACAGCGTGCCTGCGAATTGGGTGGCCACATCCGTGGCGCCATAGGCCGTGCCCATGACAATACCGATGCGAGTGCGGTCCACTGCCGTCAGGTCCACGCCGGCGTCTTCGACGGCCATGCGGGCAGCGGCGGTCACCATCTGGGACAGACGGTCCATGCGTCTGAATGTTCGTGGTGAAATGAAGTCCATGGGGCTGAAGTCGCGCACTTCACCGCCCAGGTGACAGCCCAGCGATGCGGTATCAAAGCGTTCAATGGGACTGATGCCACACTCGCCGGCAACCAGGTTTTGGGCAACTGTTTTACGGCCGATCCCAAGGGGCGTGACCAGTCCCATGCCGGTAATGACGACGCGCTTCATCATCGGTCTTCCTCCGTTTCCACGTACCGGCCAACGACCAGACAGGTGTTGTTACCGCCAAAGGCAAAAGAGTTGGAAAGAACCCGGTTGAGGGTTGCATCCCTTGCGCCATCAGGCACGACATCCAGATCACAGGTTTCATCGGGATGGTCGTGGTGGATGGTGGGGGGAATAAATCCTTTTTCGATGGCCAGGACGCTGGTGACCGCTTCGATGGCACCGGCAGCACCCAGTGTATGACCGATCATGGATTTGGTGGAACTGACCGGGATGTGCGTTGCGTGCTCGCCGAATACCGTATGGATGGCCTGGATTTCCATCCGGTCATTGGCCGGCGTGGCGGTGCCGTGGGCGTTGATATAGTCCACTTGGGCCGGAGATATGCCGGCATCGGCCAGGGCGGCGTGCATGGCGCTGGCCCCGCCGCCGCCGGTGGCGTCGGGCGCGGTCATGTGATTGGCATCGCAGCTGATCCCGCAGCCGAGGACCTCGGCGTAAATCCTGGCCTTGCGCCGGCGCGCGTGGGTCAGGGATTCGAGGATCAGAATGCCCGCGCCTTCACCCAGGGTCATGCCCTGGCGATCACGATCGAACGGCTTGCAATAGTCGGGATCCACAGCCTGAAGGGCGTTGAAGGCCGCGTAGGTAATCTGGCACAGGGGCTCGGTGCCACCGCAGATCATCATTTTTGCCTCACCCTGACGGATCAGGTCCAAGGCGTAGCCAATGGCCGTCGCACCGGAGGAACAGGCGGTCATGAAGGTGGTTTTGGGCCCCATGAGCTTAAAATGGGTGGCAATATGATCTGCCGACGAGGCGCAGGAAAACGCGGCAAACGGGGCAACCGGCAACCGGTCGGCACCCGATTCCAGGTAACGGGCAAAAATCGGTTCACACTCCAGCATGCCGCCGGCCCCCCCGCCCATGACCACGCCGGTGTGGGCGGCAAGATCATCCAGCATTGGCACAAGGCCCGCATCGGACAATGCCTCCAGCGTTGCCACCACGGCCATGCTGTCCGATCGCGACATGCGTTTCAGGGAGGCGCTTCGGGGAAGCGTTTTCCCTGGATCGAAGCCCCTTACCTGGCCGCCGGTATGACTGCGATATCCGCTGGTATCAAAAAGCGTTACCGGGCCGATACCACAAATGCCGGTCCGTAACGCCTTATAAAATTCCGGTATATTGCCAGCAATGGCATTGACGGTTCCCCGTCCGGTGACAACCACACGTTCGATTTTCATAGGCCTCGCTTTTGGAAGACGCAGTGATGCTTTTGTTCTACCGCTGCAGTTCTGATGTAAATCTAGGCATAAGAGATGTTTGCGCCAAAGTCAAGATTCGGTGGGCCGGGGCCATGACAACCGCATTTGGCACAGATCATAGAATGGTCGTCTGCAACCCGCCCTTCTGCCTACAGCCTAAACCGCTATCCACCTTATCCATAGTTTGCTGTTGACAATACGCTCCACCCTGTTTTTACAATAATCTATTGAAAATAATAGTTTTCCAAGAAAGTGACAGATGGAGGTGAAATGGAAAGAAGGAAAACACCCGATCGGCGTAAGATTCATACCTTTTTTTCCGATGAGCGCAGAACCGGGCCGTTTGACCGGCGAAACGCCGATGCCAGGCATCGGGAAAGAGTAGAAGAGATGAAAAAGATAAAGGAAATACGAGATTACAAAGAAAAAGACGCCAGCCATGTCATACCGGTCGCGATACCTCCATCAAGACGCAAACAACTGGTTGCCGTGGGGCTGGTTCTGTTGCTTCTTGCAATCGCTTTTTTCTTTATTTAATTCAGTGGCTTCTGGCAATGAGGGCAGATATGGCTGCTGCGTTGGGCAACAATGATGCGCATGATGGTTGTTTTACAGCGGGGGCAGGGCATACCGGTGCGACGAAATACGTTCAACTGGTCTGCATTGCGTCCCGGGCGATTGTTGGTTGAGTAAAAATTACCCTTCCCTCTGCCTAAAGACGTTCCGAGGTTTTTTATCCCCTTTCGTAGGACATGGCGAATGGCACGGTGCAAGGATGCGGATTGCCTGGCACTAAGGGCGCTGCTGATGGATAGTGGGTGAATGCCTGCCGTCCAGAGTGCTTCATCGACATAGATATTGCCCAATCCGGCCAGAAAGCGCTGGTCCAGAAGCAGGGGTTTGAGTTGTCGTCGATATGCCTGCAACATGGTAAACAGCTGCTTGCCGGTAAAACGTCTGGATAGTGGTTCCGGTCCCAGTTGACTCAAAACCGCTTGGGGGGTGTCGGTCAGCAAAATGCGGCCAAATTTTCTTGTATCCTGAAAGCGCAGATCTGTCGTATTATCCAACTGCAAAATAACATGCTCGTGGGGATTGCGCTCGATTGTCGAATCGGATAGGTTAAAACGACCGGTCATACGCAGGTGGATCAACATCGTCAGCTGGCAGGATAGATCCAATACGATATATTTTCCCCGCCGCGTGATCTGCCTAATTTTGGAGCCCTTGATCCTCAGACAAAACCGGCGGCTGTCCATTCCGGCAATTGTATTGGGCCAGTACACCCGGGAATCGGTGATGGTGCGCCCAACGATATGAGCCTGGTTCAGGTGGTCGACAATGGTTTGTACTTCGGGCAGTTCAGGCATAAGGTCATCCCAGAATGTCAGGCGATTCGTCAAAAAACATAAAATACGCCAACAAGTTTTATAAACTTGTAAAAAGCCTTTGTTCGGACGGATTCGTAAAAAGCCCGAGATCAAGGCTTGCGAATCCTGAGGAATGAGGCGTACATAGGGTACTCCGCAGTGACGAAGAATGAAACGTAACGCCGATATCGGGCTTTTTACGAATCCGTCAAGTTTGAAAGGCCATAGCGCAATTTAACCTTTCTCACAAGTGATTAACAATGCGATACCAACCCCGCTAAGAGAGCCGGCCATGACCACAACCTACATCGATCTTTCCATTTCCATCGAGCCTGGTTTGCCCAGCGACCCTGAGATGATGATTCCCCGTGTCGACTATGTGGATCATTTGACAGGCGCCGACCAGATGAAGACCTTTTTTCCGGGACTGCAGACCGAACAGTTGCCGGACGGATTGGGATGGTCTTTGGAGTTCATGCACCTGACCACCCATTCGGGAACGCACCTGGATGCGCCATGGCATTATCATCCGACAATGAGTCAGGGCAAAAAAGCGTTGACCATCGATGAAATCCCCTTGGAATGGTGCTTCAGCGATGGGGTGGTGTTGGATTTCAGTTCCAAAGCCGACGGTGACGGTATCAGCGCGGAAGATGTTGATCAATGCTTAGACCAGATGGGCTATTGTCTCAAACCGATGGATATCGTCTTGGTGCGAACCGGCGCCGATGCGTATTGGGGAACGGGCGAATATCTGGTCAAGGGGGCCGGCATGACCCGTGAGTCAACCCTCTATCTGCTAGATCGGGGGGTTAAAGTGGTGGGCATCGATGCCTGGTCGTGGGATCGTCCGTTGCCGTTTCTGGCCAAGGCCTTTCAAGACAGTGGTGATCCGTCGGTGGTCTGGGAAG
>Ga0272444_10002650_pt1 | contig 16457 bp, 10 predicted proteins | sample SSMForm13_FD_201033 | JGI IMG/M metagenome (GOLD analysis project Ga0272444, IMG submission 201033) | Marine sediment archaeal communities from Little Sippewissett salt marsh, Falmouth, MA, United States - SSM-Form-13 | ecosystem: Environmental > Aquatic > Marine > Wetlands > Sediment ...
CTACCAGGCGGGAACCTCAATCGGCGCACCTCCGGATACAACGATGAGAACAAGCCGGACGAGAGCGGCCGCCATGAGCATCGACGTCAGCGTGGCGAGCGCGCCCTGCCGCTCCATCCAGTAGGCGATCATCCCGGGGACGACGTAACCGATCGCCTCAACGCTCAGGAACTCGGGGACCGCCGGTCTGCCGAGAACGACGCGCGCCAGGTGCACGCAGAGGGACCCGATGAGAAGCGCCATCACCAGGTGTCTACGCCCGTAGAGCAACATGCACCGGGACACCAGCCGCACGATCAGGAACGTCGCAACGGCAACCGCGATCGTGACGACGGCCCGCCACGGCTCGGCCAGCACCAGCGCCATGTAGCCAGGGGCGATCATCCCCCCCGCGGCCAGGCCGAACGCCTCCGAAAAGGCGAGACTCATCGCGAGACCAAATCCCAAGGCGACAGGAGTCACTCCGACTCACTCCGTTCCTGAAAGAGCGCCGCGAGCCGCCCTCCCACCCCGCCGATGTTCCCGACCCCGATGACGATCGAGCGCTCGGTAGTCAGCTCCACGATCCTCCGGAGGATCTCGTCGGCTCCTCGGCCGGCCAGATCGAGGAGCCTCTCATCCGGCAGACCGAGCCTGATGGCGGTCGTCCTGACCGGATGAGTGAGGCTCCCGGTGAGGAGATAGCGATCCGCCTCGAGATCCCCGGCCAGGATCGCACCGAACTCGTGGGCGCGGTCTGCTCGATCGGCGCGGGTGCCCACAACGACGAACACCTGCGGAGCCTCCGCTCTGAGTGCCCCGAGAGCTTCCCAGATGGCGATCGTTGATTCCCTGTCGTTCGCAGCGAACGCGTTGACGAACTCGATCTGTCGGTCGCCGAAGCACACCCTGTCGATTGTCAGCGCGCCAGGATCGGGAGCGGCGGCTCTCATTCCGGAGAGCGCGACGTCTCGAGGCACCCCGAGGTGCGCGCACACTGCGAGGGCGAGGGCGACATTCTCCGCGTGTTCGACGTGCGAGAAGCCCTCCGTCAAACGACGCGCGTCCGCGCTCACTGCCACTTCACGAAACTCGGTTCCCAGAGTGTCGGCTCGCGCCGCCACGGGCCCGGACCGCTCGTGCTCAGAGGTGAATAGGATACCGCCTCTGGGCACGGTGCCGGCGAGAGCCTCGGCGACATCGTCGATCGTCGGGCCCATCTCATCCAGGTGATCGGGCCTGACATTCGTGATGACTCCGATCGTCGAGCGAACGAGCATCCGTTCGGAGATCGCCTGAAGCCTGGGCCGGATCGCCATGCACTCGACCACCAGCACCCCGACTCCTTCTCCGGCCGCCCTGCGCGCCACGCGCATCTGCTCTCGGATGTTGGCCCCTCCGATGCGCAGGATCGGTTCCTCAGACCCGTCCGGGTGGATGTACCTCGCGGCCGAACCGGTCGTCTTGGCCGCCGTGCGCAGACCGCCGGCGCGGAGGCCGGCGGCTATCAGGCGTGTGACCGATGACTTGCCGCGCGTCCCGTTCACATGCACCCTAGTCGGAATCGCTCGGAGACTCCGGAGATGCAGGCGATGCTCACACGCGCCGTAGAGGAAGAACGCGGAGGCCATCAGGAAGACGAACAGCATGATCATTCCAAGGGTCGGTGAAACGGCACTCTGATGCTATCAGCGGCCGGCCCCGGCGTCAACAACGCCGGGGCCGCGGTAAGGGCACACCATACGATGGGACATGCTACTTGAGAAGGATCATCTTCCTCATCCGGATCTGCCCGTCGGAGATCAACTGGTAGAAGTACGCGCCCGACCCGCACGGCCTCCCCGCGTCGTCGCGGCCGTCCCAGACGGCCGTGTGCGAACCCGCCCGCCGGAACTCGGAATCGGCGAGCGTGCGGACCAAGCGGCCGGACACGCCGTAGACCCTCAGGCTGACCCTCGCGGGTCCCGGCAGCTCGTATCGGATCCAGGTGAACGGATTGAACGGATTCGGGAAGTTCCCGCGCAGTACGACATTTCGCAAGCCTCCGACCTCGGGGCCGGCGACCTCCGTGAGAGCCCCCTCCAGGTACGTCACGCGCTGGTCCGCCGCGACTGCCGTGTGTCTGTCGACGGCTCCGCTCGGCCAGCGAATCTCCACCGTGTCCGCGATCGTCGCCGTACCCAGCCCGAACTCCGACGTCAGCGAGCCCTGCGACGAGAAGCCCTCACCGCCGCAGACCTCGCGAATCTGCGAGTACCCACCGGCCACGACCCGCACCCGTGCGCCGATCGCCGCTCTGTTCGAAGCACCGCCGATCAGATCGATCGCGAGCCAATGGCGCCCGGCCGTGTAGTCATTTCGATAGAGGTGGTTCGCCTCGCCGTTGTTCGACGCATAGAGGTCGATCGCCCCGTCTCCGTCGAAGTCAGCGAACGCCGCGCCCGATCCGGCGCCGGTGTCGGCGAGGACCGACGTTGTCGCATCGACGAACGCCGTCCCATCGTTTCGGAACAGCCGGTCGGCTTCCAGCCGGTTCGAGAGAAACAGATCGAGATCGCCGTCGTTGTCGTAATCCGCCCAGGCGATCCCGCGGCCCTTCCCCGCGTGATCCAGGGGAGCCGCCGTGACGTCGGCGAACGTCCCATCGTCGTTCCGGAACAGCTTGTTCGACCCCGTGTTCGAAACGTAGAGATCGAGGTCACCATCGTTGTCGTAGTCGCCCCACGCGGCCGCCATGCCGGTGCTCGTGTGGCCTTCCGGTCCCGCCGTCACGTCCACGAAGGTGCCCGCTCCATCGTTCCGGAATAGCTTATTCGACGTCCCGAGGTTCACGATGTACAGGTCGAGATCGCCGTCGTCGTCGTAGTCCCCCCACGCTCCCGAACGCGCGTTTGATGCGTCATCGATCGGCGCGGAAGAGGCATCCGAAAAGGCGTCGCCTCCCTCGTTCCTGAGAAGCAGGTTCGAGCCGATCTGCGCCAGGAACAGGTCGACCTTGCCGTCGCCGTCGTAGTCGGCCCACGCAACCGAGTTAGTCGATCCCGAGCCGGCAAGCGGTCCCGCGGTCACGTCGGTGAAGGCGCCCCCGTCGTTCCGTAGGAGCTTGTTGTCGCCGTAGTTTCCGAGATAAAGATCGAGATCGCCGTCGTTGTCGTAGTCGGCCCACGCCGCGCCGGTCCCCGTCCCGTCGTCGCCCAGAGGGCCGACGGTCACGTCTACGAACGATCCGCCGTCGTTCCTGAACAGCTTGTTCGCCAGACCGTAGTTCGTCAGGTAGAGATCCTGGTCTCCGTCACCGTCGTAGTCGCCCCACGCGACGCCGCGGCCGGATCCCGCGTCGTCGATCGGCGAAGCCGAGACGTCGTCCCAAGGGCTTTCCTCGATCACGAGACACTGGTTCGTCGGCACGCCCGACTCGACATCGACGAGGCCGAGCGGCCAGCGGATGACCAAGCTGTCGACCGAGGTCCCGGTCCCCAATCCGAACTCGACGGGGAGCGAACCCTCCGAGTAGAGCCCCGATCCCGCCGTGACCTCCCTGATCTGCGACGATCCGCCGGCGACGATTCGGACCCTCGCCCCCACGCCCGACGCGTTCGATGTCACGCCCCGGAGATCGACCGTCAGCCAAGCGTACCCGTTCCCGATGTCGTTTCGAAGAAGCCTGTTCGTACCGTCGTTGGCGATGTAGAGATCGACCTCACCGTCGCGATCGTAGTCCCCCCACGCGAACCCGGATGCGCTTCCCGCATCGGCGGCGGCGCCGGTCGAGGCGTCGACGAAGACTCCGGCACCGTCGTTCCGAAGAAGCTTGTTGGCTCCGTCGTTCGCGACGTAGAGGTCGAGGTCGCCGTCCTTGTCGTAGTCGGCCCAACCGGTCGACCGGCCGTTTCCGACGTCCCCGAGCACGCCGTCGGTCACGTCGGTGAATGTGCCACCGTCGTTCCTGAAGAGCCGGTTCGCACTCCCGTCGTTGGCGAGATAGAGATCGAGATCGCCGTCGTTGTCGTAGTCGCCCCACGCGACGCCCTTCCCGGAACCGGAGTCGTTGAGCGGCGGGGATGTGACGTCCACGAAGACTCCGTCGTCGTTCCGGAAGAGCCGATTCGCGCTCCCGTCGTTCGTCAGGTAGAGATCCGGGTCCCCGTCCGAATCGTAGTCGGCCCACGCCGCGCCCGAACCGGGGCCTGCGTCGTCGATCGGTGACGCCGTCACGTCGGTGAAGCCGCCACCGTCGTTCCGGAAGAGCCGGTTCGCCGTTCCCCTGTTCACAAGATGAAGGTCAAGGTCGCCGTCGAGGTCGAAGTCGGCCCAGGCGACTCCCGCTCCGCTCCCCGCGTCGTCGAGAGGCGATGCCGTCACGTCGGTGAAGCTCCCGCCGTCGTTCCGAAAGAGACGATTCGCGCCGTCATTCGCAAGATAGAGATCTGCGTCGCCATCGTTATCGTAATCGCCCCACGCAACTCCCGCACCGTCGCCGGCGTCGTCGAGAGGCGATGCCGTCACGTCGGTGAAACTGCCCCCGTCGTACCGCAGAAGCACATTCGGTCCGTCGTTCGAAACGTAGAGATCGAGCAGCCCATCGGCGTCGTAGTCGCCCCACGCGACGCCCCGGCTGTCGGACGACCCGCCGACGGATCCTTCGGTCACGTCGTTCCATCCGGCCGCGCGCGGCACGACGGGGACGATCGCGAACGTCGTGTCACCCTCGAACCGCATGCAGTCGTTCAATGCGCACTCCGGGTAGGCCGCGCCGGCCTCATCGAAGGCCTCCTTGACGGTCATGCCCTGCGCCATATAGGAGAAGAGCGTGTTCTGCCAGCCGATCGAGAACATCCAGCAGTCCGCGCACTGCGGCTCGGACATGCCGCAGTAGCCGACGACCGTCGTCTTGTCGGGGGAGCCCTTTCGGAACTCGTACGCGAAGGTTCCCGGGCCGACCGAGCACATCCCGGCGCAGCTCCCGATGAAAGCGAAGGGCATCTCCGCGTAACCGGAGATCCATGATCCGATCTCGCCGGCGAAGGTATAATCGTAGTCCTGCCCACCCAGGCAACCGCTCGCGAAGTAGCTGCTGCCGCCGTGCGCAAGCTCGTAGAACACGGCCGTCTCGCCCGACTCAACGTGGCTTCGGACCTTGCTCTCTGTCGGCCAGAGGGTCTGCTCGGTCGAGTAGCCCATCGTTTCGAACCACGACGCGGCGCTCTCCATCCAGTCGACCCAGCCGCCGCTGCACGGCCCGCTCTCCCAGGGTCCGGTCAGCGAATAGCCTGTATAGGGCGGTGGAACGCCCTGCCCGACGTATCCTCCGTCGACGGCGTCGAAGACGGTCAGGCTCATGTGCCCGTGTTCGTCGACGGCGCCGACGATCCAGCACGGGTTCTCGGGAGCGGGCTCGAACGGAAAGACATAGGACTCGGGGTCGATATAGAGCAGCCTGACGAATCTCACGTCACCGTCGACCATCCCTGCGGCCGCCTCCGCGGACAGCCCCAGCACGGGGAGAACCTCGGGGACGCCGGCACGCCAGCGACTCTGCCGTGCGATCAGCTCGCCGGTCGACGGATCAAACCGATAGACGATCTGATCGCCCTCGACAGTCGCCTCGCCGACGGTTCGCTGATGGTAGTAGACGAGAATCTCATCGCTGATCTCAAGCTCGCGGAAGTCGCGGCCACCGTCCTCATACGGCTCGAGTAGCGGGTAGCCGGCCGTGGCGGGCGCGGCCGAGAGTGTGAGGGCAAGAACGAACCAGACGAGCAGAGTGCGGGTTCCAGGGTGCGCCGGCCGCCTCATTCGAGTGCCTCCGATGATTCTTGCTGTCTGCCGTTCGCAGTATTACTCCGAGTGCAATCCCCTCTCTTGTAGCAAGACCCGCTCCGCTCCCCAGGCTCCGATCGGAGCCTGGTTCTTCGGGGCGGGCCTGTTCGAAGGTCCCGATAGAAGTAGCGCCGGATCTTCGCCATTCCAAGCGACGCCCCGGTCCCTCCCGACCGGAAGCGCGCGTTCAGCGTGGCGAAGCCGGCGATACTCATGGTATCAGACAGCCGCCGGCCTGTCAAGACGGCATGCCCGAGCCGTCCGACCCTCCGCCGACCGGGCGCCCGTTCGGATCCCCGAGCCGCGTTCGGCCCTACAGCTGGATGTATTTCTCCTCACCCCAGATCGACAGGCGACGGATGTCGTGGAACGGGATGAACTGGTTCACCTGCTCCGCGCGATCCGTCTTCTTCGACTCGAAACTGACCTGAACGAAGTCGTTCCCGACGTGCTTGATCTCAACCTTGTAGGTCTCGAGTCCGACCTGCTCACGGAGCGCCGTCTTCTGGAAGCTCGAAGGGTTGATGACGATCGCCGTTGACCCGATCCAGCCTTCCAAGACCTCCTTGAAACTGCCGGCCATACCGTTCTCCTCTCTACTCCAGCTCGATCGACACGACGTCCCCGAAGTTCGAGAGCGGCTGATCGAACGTCGATTGGTCTCCAACGACAAGGATCTTCAGTCCGTCCGGATGAAGGTACTCCGCCGCGGCCTGCATGATATCCTCTCTCGAGAGGTCGGCCAGCATCTCGAAGTCCCTCTGCGGCGTGTCGAGCGGCCGTCCCTCCCACCTGAGCCTCGCCAGCCTCTGGACAACGCCTTGCTTCGACTCGTACTCGAAGGCGTGGTTGTTGATGTACGTGTCCTTCGCTCGCTCGACCTCGTCCTCCGTGGGCCCGTCGTCTCTCATTTCGCGAATCAGGTCGACGATCAGCTGAATCGCCCGTCCGCTCGCGTCGGATCGCGTCTGCGACGAAGCGGCGAACGCTCCCAAAGTCCACGGATCGGCTCCGTACTGCGAGTAGGCAGCGTACGCCAGTCCCTCGTCTGTGCGGACCTTCTGAGTGATCCTCGACGTGAAGCTCCCCCCGCCCAGGATGAAGTTCATCAGCTGCACCGCGACGCGATTCTCGTCCCTGCTGTTCATGCCCAGGTGCCCGATGATGATCATCGCCTGGTTCATGTCCTTATACGCGTAGTGGATCGACGGCACGTACTCGACGACCATCTCCGGCTCGGGCTCGATCTCGACCGGTCCCGGCTCCCACTCCGCGAATGCCCCATCGAGCGCCTCGACGAGCTCTTCCCTCGTAAGGTCGCCTGAGACCGCGATGATCGCGTTGTTGGGGCGGAAGTACGCTTCATGATACGCGACCAGATCGTCGCGTGTGAGCGAGCCGACCGTCTCCTCGGTCTGATGCCACGCCTTCGGATGCTCGCCGTAGAGAATCCGGCGGAACTCACGGTAGGCGACGCGCCTCGGCTCGTCGTTCTCTCTGCGGATGTTCTCGAGCATCGTCTCACGTCTGAGCTCGATCTTGTCCTCGGGGAACGCCGGGCGCACGAGGATCTCGCCCAGGATCTCGAGACAGAGGCCGAGATCCTTCTTCAGGCAGTCGACATACACGTTAGCGCTCCGCCCCTGCGACCGGGACTCGATCGACGCTGCCACGAACTCGAGCTCCTGGTTAATGCGGTCGCCCGGCCACTCCGCGCTCCCACCGTTCCTGATCGTCCACGTGGCCAGTTCCCCGAGGCCGCCCTTCTCCTTCGGCGCCCTCGAGGTGCTCAGGATCATCTGGATCGAAACGACGGGGACTTCGTGATCCTCGATGAAGAACCCGGTCATGCCGTTCTCGAATTCCAGCTCCTCGTACTGGGGCGTCGTCAGATCGAGGTCGTGGAACTTGAGCTCGCTCGGATGCTTGACCTTGCCGGCGGAGGCAGGCGCCGCGAGGAACGCGATCGCGATGAGCGCCGCCAGGCCGATCGAGACAACTCTCTTCATGGTTCCTCCTAGCTCCGGCCCTTCTCAGCCTGCATGCGCTCCCACAGCTCAAGGGCCAGCGCCTCGCGACCCTGTTCATCGAGCGACATGAACCGGTTCATCAGATCCTGCTGCTCCTCCTCAGGGAGGGTCCGGACCCACATCATGAGTTCCTGGAAGTCCGGCCCGCTCTCGCCGTCCTCGCCCTCCTCGGACTCGGTCTCGACGAGCCACCCGACCGTCCTGTTCTCCTCAGTGAAGTAGGTCTCCGCGACGCGCATGATGTCTTCCGGCGTGACCTGGCGCATCCGCTCCATGTCCTCGTAGATCAGGCGCCAGTCGCCGCGCATGACGTGATAGAACCCGACGTTGAACGCGATGCCGTAGTTGGACTGCAGTGCCCGCACGAGCTCCGCATCGTTGCTGTTCCAGACGCGCTCGAGTTCCCGCATCGTAACGGGCTCGGTCTTCACGATCTCCAGCTCTTCGAGAAGGGCGGCTTCGATCTCCTCGAGAGTGTGCGGGTCCTTCGGGTCGGCCGAGACCACAAAGAGCGGATCGAGCATGTTGCCCGGGCCGATCCAGGATGAAGGAGCCTCGCGGGTCAGCCCTTTCTCGTCGTAGATGTGTCGATAGAATCTGCTCGTCCTCCCCTGCGAGAGAACGGCATCGAGGACCTCCAGAACGAAACTGTCGGGATGCGGCGCCTTGGGGACGTGGTAGCCGATCATCAGAGTCGGCTTCGCATCCTCACGAACGACGAGGCGGCGCTCGCCGTGCTGTTGTGGTTCGGCGCTCGTGATGTACGGGAGATCCTCACCACGCTCGATCGGACCGAAATACTCCTCGGCGAAGTCGCGCACGTCCTCGAAGTCGACGTCGCCGACGATGATCGCCGTCGCGTTGTTGGGACCGTAGCGGGCGCGGTAATAGTCGGCCAGATCCTGTCGTGTGATGTGCTCGATGTCCGACATCCAGCCGATGATCGGGTTCTTGTACGGGCACGCGCTGTACGCGGTCGACATGAACGACTCATAGAGGACGTCTTCGGGTTCGTTCTCGGACATCCTCCTCTCCTCCATCACGACTTCCTTTTCGGAATAGAACTCGCGGAACGTCGAGTTCGCCATCCGGTCGGACTCCATGAGCATCCAGAGCTCCACGCGGTTTGATGGGAGCGCCGCGAAGTAGAACGTACCGTCGTAGGAAGTGCCCGCGTTCAGCATCCGGGAGCCGTTGTTCATGTACGTCTCCCAGAACTCGTTGCTCACGATGAGCTCGCGATGCTCCGCCATCGCGTCCTGGAGCTCCATCTCCCGCCGCATGAGCTCCACGTACAGGCCGAAGTGATCGACATCGCCATCCCGAACGAGTCCGGTCACTTCAAGCAGTTCCTCGGACGGGCCGTCCGCGGTCATGCGTTCGATCAGCAGATCGAGCTCGAGAGCCCGATCGGCGCCGACCACCTCACGGTCATCGTCGCTGAACGACGACAGAATCTCCTTCACGTACTCATTGAAACGCTCGATCCGCCAAGGCTCGAGCTCCTCCCTGATCTCGCTCATCGCCGCGGCGATGGCGTCTTCGCGCTCCAAGAACACCATTTCCCTTTTGTAGTCCGTGGTCCCGATCGTCTCGGTTCCCTTGAAGAGCATGTGCTCCAGAAGATGCGAGATCCCGGTGATTCCCGGGCGCTCGTGGATGCTGCCGACGCGGAAAGCGATCGCGCCGAAGAAGGTAGGAGCCTCGTGCCGTTCGACCACGAGGAACTTCATGCCGTTGTCGAGCGTGAACTCCTGAATCTTGTCCTCAAGCGTCTGGGCGTTCGAGAGCGGAACTGCCAGGAGGATGGCTCCCGCGATCCACAGAACGAGCAGCGAGGCTCGCCGCATCGGCGTCTCCTTTTCTCGGGGGGGGGAATAACATGTCGACCACGCGGCTGGATATGCCATTAAGGATAGCCGCGCGCGGTGCGCGGCGTCAAGTAGGGTTCCCGACCGGCTTGACGCGCGGGCGCGGGAGATCTAGCATGGCGGTGTTCCCGCAGTATTTGAGACAACCCGATGGCGGCCGGGGGCCGCGGAGGGCGGGCAACATGGCCACGATCACCTTCTCTGACAGCGGCGACGTCCTCGAGATACGGAAGATAGTCGCCATCGGCGCTAACTACACGGACCACATCCGCGAGATGGGCCTCGAGCCGCCCGAGGCGCCGATGGTCTTTCTCAAGCCCGCGACGTCGGTCATCCATGAGGGAACCCCCATCGTGCATCCGGATTTCAGTCGGCTCATGCATCACGAAGTTGAGCTCGGGCTCGTGGTCGGTCGACCATGCAAGGGTCTCGAAGCGGACGACGCCGGCGACGCGATCGCGGGCTATTTCCTCGCACTCGACATGACGCTCCGCGATCTACAGGGAGAGGCCAGAGAGAGGGGCGACCCCTGGAGCGTGGCCAAGGGTTTCGACGGCGCCTGCCCGATCTCCCACGCGCTGACACTGGTGGATCCCGCTCGCCTCAGGGATCTCTCGCTGACGTTGGCGGTCAACGGAGAGATCCGCCAGGACTCGACGACCGCGAACATGATCTGGACTTCTGAAGAACTCGTCGCGATCGTCTCCCGATTCTTCACACTCGAACGCGGTGATCTGATCCTTACGGGAACTCCCGCGGGCGTCGGGCCGGTCAAACGGGGAGACACGATCGGAGCCCGCCTCGGCGACGAGCTTTCGTTCGCGTTCGAGGTTGTGTAAGGAACCCCGAAGGGAGAACGCATGAGGATCGAGGTCCCGTACGGCGCCGGCCTCACTGCTCTGGAGATCGACGAGAGCCGCATCGACGGCGTCGTCTCTCCCAATGTCGTCGAGATTGGAGACGAGGCGGCGACTCTGCGCCGTGCGATCGGGAATCCAATCGACTCCCCCGCCTTCGACGACTTCCTGTCAGGCGCCGACGACGTTCTGGTAGTCGTCAACGACACGACGCGGCCGACCCCGACGGCCGCGGTGCTCGAGGAAATCGCGCCGGCTCTCGCGGCATGCAGGAGCGTCAGCTTCATCGTCGCGACGGGCACTCACAGGGACCCGACCCCGGATGAACTCGGGCGGATCTTCGGGCGGTTTCTCGACGTCTACGCCGGACGCATTGAGATCCACGACTGCCGCGACGAGGCGAACCTCGTTCCGGTCGGTACGACCGGCCGCGGGACACGCGTGTCGATCAACGGCCGAGCGCTCGATGCGTCGCGGATCGTGGCGATCGGTTCGGTCGAACCTCACTACTTCGCCGGATACACGGGCGGGCGGAAGTCGTTCCTTCCGGGGCTCTCCGCGTTCGACACGGTCGAGAGGAACCACAGCCACGCCTGCAGTCCCCTCGCGCAGCCCCGTGCCCTCGCGGGCAACCCGGTCCACGAAGACATGACCGAAGCGCTTGTGCTCCTGAAGCACCTTAGTGTCTTCGCGGTCACCGCGGTCGTCGACCTCGATCGCCGGATCTACGCTGCAACCGCGGGCGATCTCGAGAAGTCGTTTCTCACGGCCGTTCCGAAGGCCGACGACATCTACTCGGTCGACGTTGCCGGGAGATCGCGGGTCGTCGTCGCTGTCGCGCCTCCCCCGCTCGACATCAACCTCTACCAGACGCAGAAGGCGATCGAGCACGCCAAGCTGGCGCTCGATGACGGTGGGGTCCTGGTTCTTGTCGCGCAGTGTGCGGAAGGGTTCGGGCAGGAGACGTTCGTCAGAATTATGACGGAAGCCGCCACGTTCGATGACGCACTCGCGGAGGTGGCCGGCCCCTATCGGTTCGGTTACCACAAGGTCGTGAGGCTCGTTGAACTCATGCGGCGCGCGGCACTCTGGACGGTCACCGACCTTGATCCGGAAGTCATCCGCGGAATCTTCATGCACCCCTGCGATTCGCTTCAGTCCGCCGTCGACGAGGCGCTCGCACAGCAGGGCGACGGAGCCGGCGTCCTCGTCCTCCCGGCCGCAAGCGTCTGCGTGCCGCGCCTCCCCGACGCGGTCTAGGCGCCGAGCATCCCGAAGAGCTTTCCCGTCACCAGGTAGACCGTCAGGCACAGGACGGCCAGGCCGATCAGATGAAGGACGAACCCCGATCTGATCATGTCGGATATCTCGAGCTTGCCCGAGCCGTACACGATCGCGTTCGGGGGCGTCGAGATCGGGAGCATGAACACATTCGAACAGGCGACCGTGGCGGGGATGACGAGGAGATAGGGCGGGACCTTGATCGCCGTTCCCACGGCGATGAGGATCGGGATCATCATATTCGCGACCGCGGTGTTCGATGCGATCTCGCTCAGGAACGAAGCGATCACCGTTACGATGAGAATCAGCACGAACGGATGAAGCACGCTCGAGAGGGGAAGCGATTCCGCGATCCATTGGGCGGCGCCGGAGGCGAAGAGCCCTTTGCCGAGCGCGAGTCCTCCGCCGAAGAGGAACAGAATGCCGAAGGAGATCGCCTTCGTGTCCGCCCACACGAGCGGGAACTCCCACTTCTTAACGCTCGTCGGAACCACGAAGAGGAGCAGTGCGCACGACAACGCAATGAGCGAGTCATCGAACCGGGTCTGCACCGTCTCCATGATCCCGATCGGTATCACGTCCCAGAACGGTCGCGTCAGCCAGAGCGCCGCCACCAGAGCGAATGCCGCGATCGTGTACTTCCCGCCGAGCTCGATGGGGCCCAGGGTCGCCCGCTCCTCCTCGATCGCCTTGCCGCTCGAGATGGTCGTCGCCTTGGGCCGGTGGACCACCCACAGGTACCACCACGTCAGCGGCAGCATGACGACGGCATAGGGAAGACCGACCTTGAGCCAGTCGAAGAACGTCAGCTCCCGTCCGAGGAGCGTCTGTGAGAAACCGGCCAGGAGGACGTTCGGGGGAGTTCCAACGAGCGTCGCCACTCCCCCGATCGTCGACGCGTAGGCGATGCCGAGCAACAACACCACACCGTACTTCGACTCCGCCCGCAGCTGTGAATTCGAGAGGATGGCCATCCCGATCGGCAACATCATCGCGGTCGTCGCCGTGTTCGAGATGAACGCGGACAGGAACGCCGTCAGCGCCATGAAGTAAAGCACCAGCATCCGGGAGTCGTTGCCCACACGGCTCAGGATGCCCAGGGCGAGCCGGCGGTCGATCCCCCACTTCATCATCGAGCGTGCGATCAGAAATCCGCCGAGAAAGAGGAAGATCAGCCGGTTTGCGTAAGGGCTGAGCGCTTCACTGAGCGGCAGGATACCGAGCATCGGCAGCAGGACGGCGGGTATGAGCGACGTCGCGTAGATCGAGATCGCCTCGGTGCCCCACCAGACTGCGCACAGTGCGAGAACGGCGAGCGTCCGCTTGATCTGCGCGTCGAGCCCCATCGGCAGGAAGATGAGCCCGAAGAACAGAACGAGACCGGCCAGAAAGCCGATCTTGTTTTTGATGGCGATTCGTCCTTTGGCCGAGCCCGACACCGTAGTCCCCCGAGCATGTCCACTGGCAGGCAGTTCCGCGACGCCAGAGGGCCATCCTAACTCCGGAAGCTGCGGGACGCCAGCCCTTTTATGAGGGAGATTTAGTGGGCACGCACCACTATCGTGCGTCCCGTCGCATTGAGGCCCCGCGCTTCAACGAAGTAGACCCCGTCCCCAACGAGGCGCCCGGCCGCGTCAGTGCCGTCCCATGTGATCACCGACGACCCTCGAGCCGACGTCTCCGCGGACAGCCGCCTGACGAGCCGCCCGGCGACATTGAAGATCGCCATCTTCACCGGTCCCGGATGGTCCGCCGCTATTTCGATGACCACGGTCCCCGGCGCCGGGTTCTCACGGACGCTCAGCTCCAGGGCAGGACCCGCGCCGGGACCCGGAACACCGGTCACGTCGTTCCCCACGAGGAGAATGTCGTCGGGCGGAAGCCCGAGGAAGATCGGACTTCCCGTCAGCTGGTGGTCGTCGGCCGCGTCGAAGACACGCACCCCGTGGCTCGTGTACGACCGGTCGCAGAGAAAGAGCTGACCACTCCCGGAGTGAAGCTCGATGTCATCGACGACATAATCCCCCGGCCTCCACACCGTGCCGTCAAAGGCCCCGCTTTCCCAGTCGAACGACACGCAGAACGATTCCCACGTCGGGGACGAAGCCGCCACGACGGCGAACGCCCTCCCGCCGAGGGGCAACGTGAAGTCGAGGATGTCGCCGCCGAGCTGCGCCTCGGTCGCAACGTACCCGAGCGCCTCCATTGACGCCGGGTCGATCGCTTCGATTCCGCCGTCGAGGCTCCCCCACGCCCCGCTCTCTCCGACGTAGATCAGTCCGTCATCGCCGACCAACATCTCCGTGTACGGGTTCGTGCCGGTCAGCTCGATACCCTGGATTCCCGGCGCCTCCGGATCGACATCGACGAGCGAGTTGGTCGCAACGTCGACCACCGCGAGCCACGACGGCGGGTCCGGAAGCCAGTAGTAGTCGCGGTCGATGCGTTGGATGGCGACGAAGAGCCGCCCGTCGACGAGCGCGAGCGATGCCATCTCCGGCAGCCCGTCGCCGTCGGCGAAACCACTCAGATCGATCGAGTCGGTCACGGTTCCCTGAATCGGATCGACCTCGCAGAGCCAGGCGCTCTCGTACCGGGACACGTAGGCCCTCGACGGCGACACGAACGCGATGTCCTGCGGTCCGCTTCCCGGACCGACCGAGAACTGCAGCACGGTCGCAAACGCGGCATCCGGATCGAGCACCTGGATATTGTCGCCGTAGAGCCGGTTTACAATGTAGAGGAGGCCGTTGTGGCATCGCGCGACAGCGTCGCTGTGCACGTTTCCGATAGCGGCGTCTGATGACCAGGGCGGGAGGACATCGAGCGTCGAGAACGTCCCGCTGACCTCGTAGTCCGATGCCACGACGAACGCGTAGTCCGACGGTGGGGCCGCGTTCGCGGCGGTCGGCAACGGCCCCGGGATGAACAGAACCATACCCAGGCACCACGCGACGATCCCTCGTACCATGCGAGCCTTCGTCATCGTGCTCATCCTTCCGGCAAGCCTATCTGAGCTCGCCCAGCTCCAGCGTGAGGCGCAGCGTCCTCCCCGGCAGGGGATACCCCTCGACGTCGTATGTCCGGACGTCGGTCGCGTTCTCTATCTCGAGCGCGACCCCGAATCCAGCCGAGCCGACACGCGCGGAGACGCCGTGGAGCAGCCGCTCCGGGCTGCGGTTCACAGGCTGATTCGCCCGATCGCGGTAGTTCTCGCTCTGGTAGTGGAGTTCGTACTCGAGCTTCACGTCGCGACCACGCCAGCCGGCACGGACCATCGCATCATGCACGGGCGCGTACGGCAGCATCTTCCCCCCGTAGGTCGGCGACGGTCCCGTGTTGCGCGCGTCCTGGTACGTGTACGCACCAGCGATCTCAAGGCCGAGCAGCCCGCTTGCGCGCGCGGACACCTCCGAACCCCGCACCCGCGCCGACTCGAGATTGACGGCCTTGACCGTCCGCTGCGAGTTCTCCAGGAAGATGATGAGATCCTCGCGTCTGCAATCGAAGACGGAGAACTCAAGGAACCACGAAAGACGTTCGTGTCGGAACGGACCCGCGACTACGCCTGCGTCCAGGGTCGTCCCCACCTCCGGCTCAAGCTCGGGACTCCGATCCACGATCCCTGATGCCCCGAAGATCTCGAGCATCGTGGGGAATCTCGAGTAGCGCGTGGCGTTCGCTTTGGCGACCAGCCCCGGAAGCGTGCGCAGCCGCGCGCCGAAGCGGGGCCCGTGGAATACCGACCAGTGGGGCTCCTGGCGCGGCTCGGGCGGGCCGCCGAAGGGCACCGGCCCGGTGTAGTTGTCGATCGCTTCCTGGTAGCGGTACGCGCCCACGACTTCGAGACGATCACCCCAGAGATAAAGCCGGTCTTCGAGCACGCCCGTGCTCGCCCTGCGCTTCCGTGTGAAGCCGACTCCGATCCTGGGGTTCTTGTCTTCGGGGATGTAGCGCTCCAGTCGCAATTCTCCGAAGGCGCTCAGCTTCTGACGGGCGCGATGCCAAGCCAGCTCGGCCAGAGCGTTTCCGCCGTAGCTCCAGGTTCGGTCATCGGATCCGGATCGTGGGAGGCCCACCTCCTGATCCGGATTGTAGAACCGGTCGCGACGACACTGATGAAAGAGCGTGGCGCGAAGTCCGAGCGCGCCACGTGCGAGCGCCGGAGGCTCGACGGACAGCCTAACGAGGTTCCTTCCCACAACGGAGTGCGCGCTCTCAATATGAACGCTCTCGGTGCCGGGGATGCCGCTCGCCTTCGCATGGAGATCTTCAGTGAAACCGAAGCCCCAGCCCGCCGCGGTCGCATCGAGACGAAGGTGTATGTCGGTCTGGCGAAGTCGGTTGTTCCCTCGCTCTACAACGGAGTCGTCCGATTCATTCTCGGGCGTTCCGTTGCGGTCAAGATACTCGAAGTCGCCCCGGCTCTCGAGTTGTCGCAACGAAACGGCGTAGTCGACGATGCCCGCGCCACCCCCGAAGCGAGCGGACGCGGCCATCGTCCCGTAGCTTCCGACAGTAAAGGAGGAGGCCAGGCCGGACGCGCCGCCCGACCTCGTGACAAGATTGACGACGCCGCCGATCCCGGCCGTTCCGAAGTCCGCCGGGGCGACTTCGAG
>Ga0272444_10002651_pt1 | contig 16447 bp, 9 predicted proteins | sample SSMForm13_FD_201033 | JGI IMG/M metagenome (GOLD analysis project Ga0272444, IMG submission 201033) | Marine sediment archaeal communities from Little Sippewissett salt marsh, Falmouth, MA, United States - SSM-Form-13 | ecosystem: Environmental > Aquatic > Marine > Wetlands > Sediment ...
ACCCACGGTCGGGTCTTTGTCTTTTATAAAATTAAATATTTCTACGAGTTCTTTCAACTTTTTAGTGCGGCTTGCCGGCGGATCATTCGGAGTTCCCATGCGTATCCACGAGTTTGCTGCCGGAGTCTCCATGATTATCCGCTCAGACCCGAGTAGATCCTCAAACCTGATTTTATTATACCCACCTGTCTGAATGACTGACTCGCTCTGATTTGCAGCAGTAACAGGGGTTGGTGTTTCAGGATTCGGTACAGCTCCCGCAATTACCGGCCTATCAGGATCACCGTCAACAAAGGTCAACAGGACCTCGGTACCTTTGTGTAAAGGGAAATGCATGCCATATTCGGTACCTGCGTACGGCTGGGCCATGCGGACATAGCGCGACGCCTTCCCCCCTTCCATATCGCTCTGATCAAAGGGCAGCTTTACTTTGTAGCGACCCAGGTCATCGAGCTCTGCATACTCTCCGATACCGGCGGCGTCGATGGTTGCGTTCATGGTTCCGTAAAATCTGGACTTGGGGGTTTTACGCTCTGGACGAAACTGAACATCTGACTGGATGGCAGTAAAGCTGTTGGCGTAGGTAAGTTTCTTCTCTCCTTCAGCCGATTTCTTGCTGACACCGGCCCATAAGGACCCGGTCTGATGCCCTTCATGTTCAACCTCCACGATCATGTATTTTTGATTGCAACTCTGCCGATAGTGAGCCTCGAGTTCATAGAAAAAGCCCGGGCGCATATTTGGCGCGTTACTCTCACCATGATAAACATTTTCCCGGCACTTGATCTCTTCGGCCCTGATCTTTGCCAGACCATTTCCCTCTTGAAGTGTTTTGAAATGCTCCCCATAAAAATAGACATCTCCTCGCCCTCTTGGGTCCACCTCAGCCTCTACCTTTAGATCCAGCGAAGGCTTGCGATAGTTGTAATCTTTCAATATGACCTTGTTTGGCAATCGTTTCTGCCGGCAAAGAAAGGTAAAAATAGCCTCTTTTTCGGGCACGATTCCCGAGGGAGGAGTAAAAGGGATGGTTGCATCACCCTGAATATCCTCATGCGCGGTGGAGCTGTCCGTTATGATGAGCTTCTCACTGTCTTCCCCTTGCTGGAAGAAAAAATAAATCCCCTCCCGCTCCATCCACCGGGAGATGAAATCAAAATCTGTCTCCCGGTATTGGCAGATGTATTCCCACTTGGGGTACTTGTTGGTCAGCTTCAATTTGTAGTCCTGAGTGGTCAGCCCTGCCTGTTTTAGAATCTCTTCGACTATATCCGGCACGGTCTTGTCGAGAAAGAGCTGGTTTTCACGATAGAGATCGGCCTGCCATAGCCTCGGCACCAGCAATGCCCGGTAAAAATAATGCCCCTTAACCTCATGAAGCTGCTCAAACAGGCCCAGGATCCCGTGGATCGGGAAGTCTTGATCCTCGCTCTTAATGGTCAGGGTGGCGGGGTTTTGCAGGACTCCCTTGAGGTCGATCTCGGGATCATCCGAGGCAAGGGTTATATCGAATTCATATAGCCTGGATATGCCTTCCGTGCCTTTGAATTCTACCACCGAAAATGTATCTTCCGGTAGTCCCTTGGAAACAAAGGTAAATCGTTTAGTCTCATCGATAGCCATGGTTATGCTCCTTTGAAGCTGATTTTAAAGGTTCCATCTTTTGTCAAGTCCAGGTGGACCTGAGCCGGCACGGCGCCCTCGCCCATGCGCGTGAGGATCTCCTGTGACATACGGGGCATGATGCTTCCCGTCATGATATAGTCGATGTTTCTGGCCCCGGTCTCAACCTCGGTACACCGGGCAGCGATTTGATCCACCACCTTCCGGGTATAGACGAGCTTCATCTTGTGGGTCTCGGCAAGGCGGTTGACAAGCTTTTCCAGCTTGATGACCACGATGTCCTTGAGGATCTCGGGCGGCAGGGTGAAAAAGGGCACCATGGTCATGCGCGCCAGAAGGGCGGGCTTGAAGTGGTTGCTTAAGATAGGTCGAATGGCAGCACCGACCGTTTCCAGTGAAGGCATTTCGTCACCCGCACATAGTTCGGTAATAACGTCCGTGGCCAGGTTGCTGGTCAGAAAGATAATCGTGTTTTTGAAATCGATGGCCCGGCCTTCGCCGTCGGCCAGCATGCCCTTGTCGAACACCTGGTAGAAGAGGTTCATAACCTCCAGGTGCCCCTTTTCAACCTCGTCGATCAAAACCACGGAATAGGGGCGTTGGCGTACCGCCTCGGTGAGCACCCCCCCCTCTCCGTACCCGACATAACCTGGGGGAGACCCGATCAAGCGGCTGACCGTGTGCTTTTCCTGGAACTCGCTCATGTTGACAGTTACCATGAAGTTTTCTCCGCCGAAGAGCAGGTCGGCTATCACCAACCCGGTCTCGGTTTTTCCCACTCCGCTGGGACCGACCAGCAGAAACACGCCCATAGGCTGGCTTGGGTCCTTGATCCCTGCCTTGGCGGATTTGATTGCCTGGGTAATTATGCCCAGGGCTTCATCCTGCCCCTTGATTCGCTGCTTGAGATTTTCCTCAAGCTTGATGACGTTGAGGGCCTCATCCCGCATAACCTTGCCGAGTGGAATGCCGGTCCAGTCCGAGACTACTTTGGACACCACGTCCGGGTCGACCTCGATCTTGACTAACGACGAGTCGCTCTGAAGTGCCTGAAGCTCACCAAGGGTTTTATCGATTTTTTCTGTAACCTCCTTTTCTTTGGCCTCATCCGTCCCTTCTCCCCTCTTAAGTTCATAGAGAGACTGCCTGAGCTCGATGACCTCATGGGCCAGGGCCTGCTCCTTGAGCCAGCGCTCCTTGAGCCCGGTAAGTTCTTCATTCAATTTTTTCAGGTTTTGCTCGATCGATTTGTGGCGATCCAGATCAATTGTGATGCCATGCAGTTGATCCCGCTTAAGAGCTCTTTTCTCCCTCTGCAAGGCCTGGATAGTGCGTTCCTTGTCCTCGATCACATCTGGTTTGGCGGTGAGCAATACCTTTACCCGGGCCGCGGCCGTATCCAGGAGGTCCACTGCCTTGTCCGGCAACTGGCGGCCGGATATGTAGCGGCTTGAAAGTGCCGCAGCTGCCTCAATAGCGTCGTCTCTTACAATAACGTTGTGAGCGGATTCGTATTTTTCTTTCAGGCCCCGCAGGATCAGCACGGCGGTTTCCTCTGACGGTTCATCTAATTTGACCAGTTGAAAACGCCGGGCCAGGGCGGCATCTCTTTCAAAATACTTCTTGTACTCCGACCAGGTGGTAGCGGCAACGGTGCGCAACTCACCTCTGGCCAGGGCAGGCTTAAGCAGGTTGGCCGCATCGCCGCCCCCGACTGATCCGCCCGCGCCAATCAGGGTGTGAGCCTCATCGATAAAAAGGATGATGGGTTTTTCGGAGGCCTTAACTTCATTAATCACTGACTTTAACCGGTTTTCAAACTCCCCCTTCATGCCGGCGCCTGCCTGAAGTAAGCCCATGTCCAGGCCCAAAATGGATACATCGCGCAATAGTTCCGGCACCTCCCCCTCAACTATCCTTAATGCCAAACCTTCCACCACCGCGGTCTTTCCGACCCCGGCTTCTCCGACAACGATGGGGTTATTTTTACGTCTCCGGGCCAGAATATCCACCATCTGGCGGATCTCCCGGTCGCGGCCGAACACCGGATCGATTTCTCCGGAACCAGCCTTGCCAGTAAAATCTACACAGAACTGTGCCAGCGCAGTTCTTCCTGTGGGCGCAGCCTCTTCCTCCGCTCGTTCGAACCGTGCTGAGGGCTTTTCCGCAGAGTTTTTGAGTATATCCCAGAATTGGGCCATCAAGGCATCCCGGCTGATGGCACTTAATAGATCCACGTAACCTCCTGTTGCAAACTGAGAGGAGCGGCTCAAAAAGGCCAGCATGAGGGCACCCGATCGGACCTTGTTCTCTTCAAGATCAATTGAAGCCAACAGCCAGGCTTCCTGAAACCACTCCATCACGAGTGGGGAAAACACTGGTTTGGCGGCGTTACCGGTTTTAAAGTCTTCAAGGGACTGGTCGATCGCCTTTTGAACCCGGCCAGCATCGATGTCGAAATGGCGCAGGATTAAGGGTATATCTGATTGAGGATCTTCAAGCAACTTGACAAGCACATGCTCAACCGCGATTTCGTAATGGGTGCGAGAGACACAAAGACCAGCCGCTGCTTCCAGGCAGCGGGTGCAGTAGGTATTCAAACGGCTCAAAAGTGATTTAATATCAACAGAAACCATAGTTTTCCCCCATTCATTGGTGTTGCGGGTTGAAAATTACTCGTACCTCTCCCAGCTCCGCAGAAGAAAAAATCCAGCTGTCTACGCCGAGGGTAGCACGCATGGCATCGCCCAGGCAAATGGTTTGGGCCTCTCCTTGGGCCAGGATGATTTCTACCTCGTATTTGAGTGGCTCAACGAAGTAAAGGTCGGTTAAAGCTGAAACCCGGCTGAAATCCTCGGTCCCGGGTGAGAATCGCTTTAATCCGGTCCTATTCAGTGGACCGAGACTAATCCGGAATTTTCCCATGCGATCGATCAGCTCGTCGCCGAGGTAGCTGTCGATACCAAGACGGCACCCGGATAGTGCCAGGCGCAGGGTTTGGTTGTAAGGTATTTTGGCTGTTTGCTCGATACAGGGAATTATCTCGACGGCTGTTCCGCCTAAGGCATCGTTCAGAATCGTTTTTAGTGCCATGGCGGAGTGCGGGAATTGGGTAAAAAGCCCGATATAACGGAGCAGGCGGTACGGTTCGGTAATATGTTTCCGGAAAGATTTCTCTCCGAGGCCGAGCAGACAGAAAAGCCTATCCATATATGCAGGGTTTTTTTCCTCCACTATCTGCAGCGATTGGCGATATTTTTCCCAGCATTCAAAGAGAAGTGCGTAAAGCCGCTGATTAAGAATGTCTATGAAATCCCTGGATACAGATTCATCATCAGCCGCCTCGTCGATAAGATCCTCGGTATAGAATGTCGGTAAAGGCGACCCAGTGCCGTAAAGACCCATGAAGTTGGCGATAATCAAAAACCGGAAATCTTCGTGATCTCCGAGTTCCTGCACACTTTCCACGTCGGAAGCGGGAAACGCCAGGGAGAGGTTGGGCTTTATTTGGATCGTTTGGCTTACATTAGAAGAAGGCGTTTGTGTCCGGAAGGGTTGCATGGCGAAAAGGCGCAATAATCGCATGACCTGAAAGAAGGAAAAAGCATGCCCTTTTTCCAAAAGTTCCTGTTTCAAGCTTGCCTTCGAATCAGTATTTAAATGAGGGGATGATCCCCCAGCCTGGCCGGCCATTTATAGGTTTCTCCTGTAATAACTTCTCTCAGCGTCAATAGAGTGAATGTGTTAATAGAGGCATAAGATCCCAGAAAATGATCGAGGATGCTTCCGAATAGGTATAAGTCTCCCTGACTGGCAAAATGGTCATGGCGGGCCTCCATCCTGATGTCACGACCCCGCATCATAACCCTGGATACCAAACGGTCTGTCCCCTTGGATTGTATGTTCTGAATTCCTGCAACTCGTTTCTGGTTGGCCAGTAACGTCTCCGGTTTCTGTGGGTCCTTGAATAAATATAGGTTGAGGAGCGCCTGCACATTTTTGGTATTAGACAGAGAAGCGTAGTTCAGTGATAGATGAGAAATCAGGCGCCACAGGAGATCTGTCTCCAGCGGAGGCAAGATGTTGCTTGTGGGCGGCCGCACATTTTTGAATTCAACCTGTTCCGGGGAAGTACCAGTAGGCAGAGCAATGTCACCAGCCCTGATTTCTTCGGGCAGGAATCCGTTGGTGCACAGAAGCTGTATCGATAAGGTTTCTGATACAGGTGGTCCCCACTCCGGTGGATAGACGACCGACAAATACATATCAAAACCCGCTCGAACAGGAGAATTTCGAATATTTACGTGATACACAGGGGCACCGTTTGAATCCTGGCTAAACAGTTCGAAGGGAACATAGGCTCGCTCTTCGGCGGTTCCCTGAACAAAAGCGATCACCTTTTCCACAGAGTATACCTGATAATGATCATCCTTTTGTCCCGCGGGACGCACCCGGTATTCGGTTTTACGGTGATCCAGGCGAATCGGGTCAGCATCATAGGGGAAGATATTGATAACCGGTGTTGCAAACAGAACAAAATTTTCGGTCTTGATGCGTGGTGCAACAAAGGGTATTTTGTCAAGCTCAAACCGGATTTCAAACCGGTTTCCCTGGCCTCGGTTCTGCCATTGATCCCAACCGAGGAGATCCAGGAACAGGAATTTTTCCGGCAGCATAAAATATTCCTGGATTGCCCGGTATCCTGGAAAGGAATTGGTGGGATACGGCAGTATGCCCTCGTTGTGCCCGAATCCGACAGGCTTCAAGTTTTCTGGAGCAAGGGTTACAACACTGTCACTTTCCGTAGCGTTGATCAAAATCCGCTTCAAGTGACACCGTAACAGAAGATAGAGATCAGCGGCGGCCGGAAAATCTCCCGCAAGGTAAAGGCGCAGTACCTTAGGCATCCAGGTTTCAAGGTTGGCGCCTTTGAGTTCCAGCAATAGCCGAATGGAAGGCGGTTGCCCTGAGGTCTCTACAAAAGAGGCCTCCAGGAGGTGCAGAGGATGAACTTCCACCGGGTAGCAGGTCTGAAACAAACAGGATGTACCTTGCACCGGTACCGAGGCCACCTGGGTGCCGGGTGGGATGGTTATGGACTGTTTCAGGATAGGCTTGGGCGTGAAGGCCACAATGGAGGTAGACGGCAGCGGCCGCAGATAGTGTGGCCAGATAAGCCGAATAAGCTCGTGAATGATCTCTGGAAATTCATCATCCAACTTTTGCCTTAAAAGGGCTGTCAAAAAGGCAACTCCTTCGAGTAGGCGATCAACATCAGGGTCAGCGGACCGGCCGCTAAGCATGGGTGCCACCGCCGGATGGGCCTTTGAGAACTCCGCGCCCAGGTCCTTTAAATTGTCCAACTCCTCTTGAAAGTATCGATTAAACATAACTCTTATGATCGTCCCTTATTTGTGGAGTGCTGTCCGCTGTCAGCCGTTGGGTTTTTCACAGCGCGACTTATCCCTTGATCGTAAATTTTCCGTCTGAATCCATAACGCTCTGAAAAGTAACAGGCTTTTTCCCTATTTCCAGGATCAATTGGCCAGCGATCTGAAAACTGACCGCAAGCGTGGTCTCTTCTTGAGGCACAAACTTGACCCGCACCGATTTTAAGCGGGGCTCGTATTTTTGGATCGTATTTCGGATCGTTCGCTCCAAACCTCGTATAGCATCGGAGAACCCGGAGCTTGTATGGGTAAAGTCGGGGATACCGTAGTCGTCGGCAATCTGGACACTCCCCTGGCGAGTGTTCAGGATACGTTCCAGGTGCCGGATGATGGAATCAATCATTAGTTTCGGATCCTGCCCGACGCGCCGGTCAGGTGTCCGCTTCCACGATCGTATGCGTTCGGTTAGTCTGTTTTCCCACATAATTTTCTGAACTTTACGAAATAAGCTTGAATCGTTACCACCTCTGGTTATACCGATATGGTCGCAGAATAAAATACTATGCCCCTCACCTTCTCTCCTAAGAATGAGGGGCAATAAGAGAAACCCTACGGTGCGCTGCAGGGATTACCCGAGTTTACGTGACCGGTGCCCTCCAGTCATCCTCTCCAGAGGTCGATCCAACCTCGTGGGTCCAGGTGATTTTGCGGTAGCTGAACGAGACATCCTCTAGATGGGTGAAGTGTGCCTGACTCGGATCCTGACAGTTGGGCATCCGGGCTGATATGTTGGTGATGATGGCATCTTCCAACTTAATGGTAAAATAGTGTTCCTGTGTTCCCGAGCTGCTGGTTCGCCACCATTTGATTTCGCATGTAGGCAGTCTCTCACCGCTTGAAAGTGCTGTGTAGAGCATAGGGGAGGATTTATCAAAAACCTTGGTAATTGTCAGTGGTTTGTGAACACGCTGTCCCGTGGGCTGACCGCTTTGTGGATCTGTCGGAACCGTAACCGTGTGGCTGAACGCTTCCACCAGGATCTCATTTTCGTGGCCTTCCTGGTAAACATTTCCCACACTGTCTTCGGTAAAGGCTCCTTCTGTGATGTTGCCCTGAGTAGCACCTTTAATTGATAAATACGCGGGTGTTGGCATGGTGAACCTCCTTTTCCTTTTTTAATAGTTATTCTTTATCCAGCCTTCCTACAAGTGATAGGGTAAAATAGGCCCCCATGTATTTGAAATGGGGTCGGACTTTCAGTCCGACCCGGTACCAACCGGGCTCACCCTCAACATCTTCAACTGTAATCTGCGCCTGACGCAACGGCCTTCGGCTGCGGGTCTCGGCACTCGGATTATCTTGATCAGCGATGTACTGACGGATCCAGGCGTTCAACTCTCTATCCAAATCAGTCCTTTCTTTCCAGCTACCGATATTTTCCCTCTGAATCACCTTCAGATAGTGCGCTAACCGGTTTGCCACGAACATGTAGGGCATTTCAGTACCAAGCTTATAGTTGAGTTCGGCTTCTTTGCCTTCGGGGCTGATCCCGAAGGATTTGGGCTTCTGTACCGAGTTGGCCGAAAAGAAGCAGGCATTGTCGCTGCCTTTACGCATGGCCAGTGAAATAAAACCCTCCTCGGCGAGCTCAAATTCCCGGCGATCCGAGACAAGCACCTCAGTCGGAATTTTGGTCTGAATGGCCCCCATGGATTCGAATTGGTGTATAGGCAAATCCTCCACCGCGCCTCCTCCCAATGGCCCGATAATATTAGTGCACCATCGATATTTTGCGAAACTGTCCGTTATTCGGGCTGCAAAGGCAAAGGCGGTATTTCCCCAAAGGTAATGCTCATGGGATGCGGAGGCATCTTCTTCGTAATTGAAGGTCTTCACCGGTTTGGTATCGGGACCATAGGGTAGACGGAGAAGAAAGCGTGGCAAGGTTAGGGAAACGTATCGAGAATCCTCGGACTCGCGGAAGGAATGCCATTTGATGTACTGTGGACCTTCGAAGGTAGATTTTAAATCCTTCATATTGGGAAGACCGTTAAAGTCTTCCAGTCCGAAAAATTCAGGTCCGGCCGCAGCGATAAACGGGGCATGCGCCATGGCCGCGACGCTGGCAACATGTTGAAGTAGCTTAATATCCTGAGGTCCGGGCCCAAATTCGTAATTAGCAATGATGTTCCCGTATGGCTTTCCGCCAAACTGTCCGTACTCTGCTGTATACACTGTTTTATAAAGCCCAGATTTGGTGACTTCCGGTGCGTCCTCGAAGTCCTCCAAAAGGTCTTCTTTGCTTAAGTTCAGCAGTTCCAGTCTGATATTTTCCCGGAAATCCGTCTTATCCACCAGGAGTTTCAAGGAACTCCAGGCGGATTCTATCTTCTGGAACTCCGGGTGATGTAGAATGGCATCCACCTGGAGACTGAGCTTTTTGTCAATTTCAGCGATCATCTCATCGACCGTGGCTTTGGAAACCTTCTCCACCTTCCGCCCCGGCTCGACGAGCTGTGCAATCAGGGCCTCCACGCCTTTTTTTGCCAGGGAGTATGCTTCATCTTTTGGCTTAAGTCTGGTAGCGGTAACGATTTCGTCAAGCAGAGAAGGTGCCTCGGCTGTTTGTTCCCCCGGGGAAACGGTCTGTTCTTTTTCACGTTCTTCGGCCATATGATCCCCCTTTCTTATTCTTCAAGTTTAAGTTCCTTTAAAATTTGTTCCCTCGCTGCCTCGTCTTTGATCAATTCCTGGATTTTCTTGCGAAACTCCGGACGATTGCTCATAGGGCCTTTCAAAGAGTTAAGCGCTTCTCGGAGCTCGAGAAGCTTGTTCAGCTCTGGGGTGTTCTTTGCAATGGATTCGGGGCCGAAATCCTTGATTGATTCGAACTTCACCGAAACGTTCAAATCCTCGTCAGGGTCCCCCGAAAGCTTATTGGGGACCGTTAAATCGAGTTTCAGGTTTTGAGCTTTCAAGACCTCGTTAAAATTATCCTTGTCAATATTGATTGGCTCGCGCTCCTCTACCATACGGTCATCCTGACTGAGTGTGAAGTCGCCTAATACCAACAATTTGAGCGGAAGCTCAATCTCTTCTTTTGCGTCCCCTGTTGCGGGTCGATACACAATATTTACCCTTTCCTTAGGGGCAACAGATCCTTCTTTTGCCATGGCTTCCTCCTTTTTTTGAAATTACTATAAAAACAGTATGCAAAATTGAAATAATAGATTTTTAACTATAATAACATAATATGGCGTTTTAATTATCAGTAGAATTCTATGAGCAATGTAATAGCCCAAAATTTTGAATTTTAGTCATTCAATATTGCTCCAGCCTGCCCTGGCACACTGTTTTTTATGCCTGGTGTGATTTTTGTAATATTCTGAAACAAAAGATCAGATCTGAATTCATCGCGAGAAAGTGTGGACCAGGGATTTCAATATTCGACATTCGAATTTATGCATTATTTATAAAAACTTGCAACACATATAAAACATTTTTTTTTCTAAAACACAACTTTAATTACTAAAAAATGGTTTTATAGCTTGCTGAGTTTCAGGGCTTCGGCCGGATCGAGCCGTGCAATCTGGCTCAACACGACTTCGGCGTTGCGCTTTGCATCGCTGCCGGTATGGCTGCTGTAACCTGTCCATGCAAGCTTGAGACCCTCTAACGCTAGTTGTGGATCCCAGGTTTCAAGTCTGTAGGTTTCGATGTCCTTTATGATCAGCTCAAGATGCGGCAGTGCCATATCCGTCCGTTTTGATCCAATCAACATCCGACACAGTGCCAATCGCCACATGAGAGTTTCTTGCTGCGAGGCACAATTTTTCAGTTCTTTTTGAAGCAATCGAACGGCTTCAAGCAGTTTCTTTTTCTTGGCCAGGGCCTGTGCTTCCGCTAATGTATGTGCCATTCGATCGGTTTCACCGTTACTTTTGGAAGTTGCAAGCGGTGGAACCACAGCGTCTTGAACTAACCCAGCCCCGAGGGAAATATTATTCAGCCATTGCCTCGTTTCAGAGTCAGCAAAAGGTATACCATCGGAAAAATTCAGATCGATCAGGGACGGCATCCGATGAATGAAAAGGGCTGTTTCCTGGCATACTGCTTCGTGGGCGTTTACGTAGCCATCTCCAAGACTGTCGAGGGCTTCGGCCACAAGACGATTCAGATCAAACCAAAAAATGAATTGGGACAGCCGCCGCTCTGCAGCTATGATCAGGGCATTCCAATTACCGTTTTCCTTGAAGTCCAGGAGCGATTGAAGAATTTGAGGGGCTGGTGGCGATATCTGGGTTTGCCCGTTTGATTCAGGTGGAATCGCCGACACCACCGACCAGGCAGCAATTCGCCGGTACCGATAGGCCATGGCATTTTTGGGGTCATTTTCCAGAAGAAAAGCGGTGGCCTGGCGGACCTTCTGCATTCCTGATGAGATGAATTTTAGGGCATCCTGTTCAGTGGCGAGCATTGCTGGCTCGGCTTCCACAGGGGATGGTTTGGGAACCTCTCGATCTGTACCCGGCTCAGATGTTAGTGCCTGCTCCGGTTGCGTTGTTTCTGTGGTTGGGGAAGGTTCAGGTTCCGGTTTCTTTTCGGAAATGGACGGAATCAATTCAAGAGCACGCTGAATAGGACGGAGCAACGGCGGTTCAGGTAGATGTTCATTCAGGAGGATATCAATCTGAGAGAGGGTTGTTTGAATGACATTGAGCTTTTCCGCTGCAATTGGTTCGGGCTTTAATCCGGTGAGGGCTGTTTCCGTCTTTTCGATCCACCACTCGACAGCTCCCAGTCGACCGCGCATTCGTTTTTTAGGCGGAAACATACTGTCCCAGTAGCTGACAATAAGGTCATGGATGATGGTCAACCCGTCAGCCAGTCCCTCAATGTGACGCATATGAACCTGACTCACCGCCAGATAACTGGCCACCAGAATATCTTTTGACTTTTCGGCCAGGATCGCAGTTGCCAGATCGCTCACTTTTTTCCAGTCTGTCCCACTTGATGCCGAGGGCATTGAAAGTTTATCAATTTCGGCTTGAAGTTGTTCAAACTCGGGTTCATAGCGGATATCTAATCCAGCAGGCTGATCTTGTTGAATCGGCTCTTTGCCCAGAGAATGAATATCCATTTACAGATTCCTCTTTGTCCTCTTAAAATTTTATAATTTCAATCGGTTATATATTTAAACCGCTTTCCTCTCGAGATGCTGTATAAACCGAATGGTATGAAAAAAACAATTAAATTGCAATTTGATCTTAAGGGAATACCGACCAAAGCTGTGCAAAATCGCTTGATGTCAGTGATCGGGTAAATATCGCTAAATACGATTTTTCCGGAATCCCTCCCATAAACACGGCATTGGGAACAATATCCGTTCGAGATTTTACAGCACAATTCCAATATCTTGCTACCAATGCAGTGTCACTTCCCTGCTCAGAGTTGATGAAAACGTAACATTCATTGCGAGTTAGAAGCGCCTCGGCGGCTTTCTGAACGTCGCTGGAACGATGAGGATACCCTTTTTCTTCAGGCACATGATCCGGACAGCCAGCCCAATCCTCAGCCGTCACTTGAATCCGGCTGATCTCAGATTCCAGTTGCTTTAAATCGGCGAAGCGCCTGGAAGCAAGGTATTCAATCTGGTTCCATATTTCCTCAAATAAAAAACTCAGAAGATCCCAATTTTCCTCCCACCCGGGAAGCTTGCCGATCCCCATAATCAGAAGGGGGTAAGGTCGACCAGTGCTATCACTACTGTCACGCGCAACACCGCAGGCGATATGCCCTTTTTGTATTCCCCTGGCCCAGAAACGCCACGAATGAAATGCTACCCTGTTTCGTGCAGGTGAAACTACTTTCTGGTATCCGTTCTCTATCCATGCCCCAAAGGCGTTCACCAGAGGCGCACGAGCCCCGAGTTGAAAATAGTCCATCGCCACGGGATGCTTACCCATGGCGGACCATTCCCAAAGGTATCTCGGTTTTATTGATCCCAGCACGCTGCAATTTCCTCAGGTACCCTACCAGGACCAGTGCGGAAAAGCCCAATGACCGACCTGTGGCCTTGAAAATTATAATTGGCCCGTATGTATCGAATCCCCACCCGCTTGAGATCAGCTTCTTCGTTTGGGAATTCGCGGGAATAAAAGGTGCGTGAGCCCTTTTCAAAATCTCTTAGGAATTTCGCAAATGCCAGATGACCGGTATATTTCTTGGTGAGAATCAGGTCCCCGATTTTTATCTTAAAAACGACATCGCCGCAGCTTTGAGGTGACCATTTCAGGGTTTTTCTAATTGGGTAGTTAAGATTAACCAAACGTAAGGTTTTTTCGGCACACTGCATTTCCAGGACAGTCATATGGGGTATCACTAAAGCTCCTTTGTTCGCGCCGGTAGGCTTTCCTTCGATGGTGACCTTGTAGCTTGCCTGGACCGGTCGTGCCGACCTGGAACCCTTGGTTAAGAAGGAAAAGAAGGACGGATCAAAAGGTATACTCCGACCCATCACTTCTTTTGCATAAAAACCCTTCTTAAGGCTTCTGGCGATAAATGGCTTGGCAGGCCCGCTCACGAATTTCTTGGCGTACCCGTTCTGGCCCAAGAGAAGCTCAATGAGGGTATTGTGATCAGGTGCTCCCTGCACTTCTACAAGGACTTCTGTTTCCCAAATTTTCTGGAGCTGGCAGGCGGCTTCTCTGGATACAAACGCCAGGAAATAATCGAGGGGACCGTGCGCCAGTTTCCAGAATAGTTCTTGATCCGGTTTTGTGCCGGCCATAGAAGATTTTAGCTGATTCAATGCTCTCCACCCCACGTAATAGGGTGTTTGGCTCGTGGCAGGGTCATCTTTGTAAATTGCTACAGAAGTCTGGTATGCAGTCTCTCTCGATACAGAAACTGGCGCAATCTCGGCGAGTGCATCTTGATAGTCCCGCAGAGCCTGAGACGCGATAAGTTTGGACTCTAAGTCCCCGGCTTTTATTCCGGTTTTCTTTTCAAGCTTAGCAAGCTTCTTTTCCACTTTTCGGGCTGCCTTTTTGATGATCCCTGGTTTTTCATCTTTGGTTTCTTTCAGCTTGGCGGCCTTACCCCTTATGGCCTCGAAATCGTTAACGAGGCGAAGCCACGATGGCAGCTCAGGTTTCTCGGCAAGGGTTTTTATCTCTTTGGCGAGGCGATCAAGCAGTACGAAATAGGGATTTTGATCGGTGCCCATCACTGACGCCACCCGTCGCCATTCCGTTTTTCCCTTTAACCGGGCGGCACCGAGGGGAAATGCAGTCCCAAAGTCATACCACGCATTAAAATATGCTTCCAAATACCAGGGCTGAAATTCCAATTTCCTCCCGGCAATGATCATAGGGTTAACAAGGGCGGATTCAATCTCATTGAGAAAAGAATCGATATTGGCTTTGCCTTGAAGTGTAAAGGCGGGCGCTATCTTCTTTTCGTTTTTTGCCTCCAGGCTGCCTTCCCAAAAGTCCTGCATGGTAAGAGAAGAAAGCGCAGGATCAAGATTGATCCAGGTGACAATCCAATTCAAATTGGAGTTTTTTAGTGTGAGGATGTGTTGTAATAAAATGTGCAGTTCATTCATCTCCTGATTCAAGATGCTGGTATCCTCACGCCAGGAAACATAATAGAGGTATAAATGAGCGAGCTTGTGTCCGACCTCAGGGATAATGTCCTGATCGGTTGCCTGGAACGTTCGCAGATAGGACGGCTGAGGCCTCGCCTTGAGGGCGGCCAGTTTTTCATTTTTCAGCCGGGCGCGCAGAAGATTGATACGCCGCACTAACTGAGCAGCGTGTGAGCCGATAACCTCTTTCGGTGTAGTCGCTGAAAAGCGTGTTATCGTTTCGTCCATTTTCTCGTTATAATTGATCAGGAAACCGTCGTAGAATTGTTTACAGTATTTCGTTTTTAGTTCCCTCTCAACGTGCATGCTTTCTGTTAGTCCAAACCTGGGAAGCCACCACCCTTTATTCCGTTCTTCCACTCTAAGAATTGCTGTATGAAATCGCTCCAGACTGATCACATCGGCAACAATCTCGTTCTGCAAAACGACCGGTTCGGAGACCTGCCGTGAAACCTCCCTCATGATCATCAAATTTTTGGCAAATGAAAAACTCAACAACCCGCAGATCGCAATGACTACTGCCAACCAGGCCACCAAGCCCAGATTTCGAGTCAGCCTTCTCCACCCCAGGGTTCGCTGGGTAAGGGCAAATAGACCTCTGTCAGCAGGCATTATGCGTGAAAAAAAGTCGTGCAGGAATAAACCTCTGCTGGTTCCAGGTAACACTTCCTGTTCATCGATGAGGCCGAGCTCTTTTAGAAAATGGGAATACGGGCTACCTTCCTGTTTTCCGCTGCTAAAGAAGATTCCTCTCAGTAGAGGTGTCTCTTGGTAGGGGTTTTCCTGAAGAGTACCCTTTATAAAGGCATTGAGCCCTGGTTTTAACCTTTCAAACTCCTCAGGAAAGAGAAGGAGCCCGGGATCTGTGGTTTTAGAGCGGGATTTATGAAAAAGGAGTAGCCGCAGATCTCTCAATCGCTCGCCAAGGGATTGAATGGAGTTCCCTGTAAAACTTTCGACATCCGCCGAAAGGTCTTGATTGATCATTCCCATGGCCTGGCCGAGTGTTTCTTCGGGTAGGGTATCACAGAATGTGGTCATACCCTGAATCAAATCGCACTTTGTTACCAAAATATAGACCGGAAATTTTGCCCCCAGCACCCGCATCAACTCATCAATGCGGCGGCGAATGCTTCGACCTTCTTCCTCCAAATCATCAGGCCCTAATGATGCCAGCTTATCAGCGGGGATAGTTACGACAAGCCCATTAATGGGTTCCTTTTTTCGAAACTTGGCGAGCAACCTTAGAAATTTTTGCCATTCGTCCTTATCGCGACCCTCGTCAACAGGAACGGCATACCTTCCGGCGGTATCAAGGAGAACGGCCTGCTCGAAGAACCACCAGTCACAATTCCGTGTTCCGGAAATACCGGACGTACGTCGAATTTCGACGAAAGGCGAAGATAGCCTGGCACTTTGAATTGCTGTGGTTTTTCCAGAGCCGCTTTCGCCAATCACCATATACCAGGGAAGTACATAGAGGGGATTCCCGTATTTTTTAAGGTGGGATTTTCTGAGCGCTGTGATTGCCTCTTTCCATCGATCCTGCAGTTCTTTTGAGCCATCTTTTTCTTTATCACCTAACGTTTTTCGGTAAATTTCATCCTGTGCAATGACCTGCTGAACGAATCGTTGCTCGCGCCGCCTGAGAAAAAATTTTCTTAAAACCAGGAGGATGAGCACTAACCCCAGTATGCCCGAGAGAATAAAAACACCCACCCACCAAGACCATCCAAGGACCAACACCAGCCAGAACACCAGCCCGATCACAAGGAGTGCGGCC
>Ga0272444_10002652_pt1 | contig 16445 bp, 13 predicted proteins | sample SSMForm13_FD_201033 | JGI IMG/M metagenome (GOLD analysis project Ga0272444, IMG submission 201033) | Marine sediment archaeal communities from Little Sippewissett salt marsh, Falmouth, MA, United States - SSM-Form-13 | ecosystem: Environmental > Aquatic > Marine > Wetlands > Sediment ...
TCTGACATGAAGTTACAAAAGTTACCTCATAAAACACTTGAAATTGTGGTTATCCGTAAAAACGGATACTATATCTTGTGGTTTTTCGGTTGTTTTTTGCTACATAAGCTAAGGTGGATTTTACTTCGGCAGATCGAGGTAAGGCGCTTTAACGCCGGAATTTTTCATCACCTCGACCAGCACCGGCGTGAACGTGCCGGTGGGTTTGACGCGCAAAAAGATCAGTTTTAACACGATGATACCGACAACCAGGCCGACCAGGCTGAACACAGCGCGGGCCGGGTCGCCGGTCAGCGAAAGCCCCGTCGCGGCGGTGATCGTCGGTCCGAGAAAGGCGCCGGCGAAAAGAAAGACCAGCGGCAGCAAGTAGGCAAGTGCCGCCAATGACAGGAATTTTTCCGGTTCGAGGGCGATTTTCACCCGGTCGCCTACCCCGGCCTCGGCCCGATTGACCGCTTGCACCATCATGATTTTATGGTTGGACGGGTCGGCCGCACACATGCAGCCGCTGCCGCAGGACGCGCAGGCGTCACCGCGCTCGACGCGCACGGTGGCCATCGGCGGATCGACCGCCAGCACCGTCCCTTCTTCCAGCAGCGCTTCGGCGCTCACTTCGTTTTCCTTTCCCGCAGGCTTTCGGCCAAGAAGGAGAGCAATCCCAGCGCGAAGCCGACGACGCTGTATAGGTAAGTAATAATGAGCATCAGCAGGAAAAGCAACGAAAACAGCGGCCCTTTCACCCGCGCGACGTACCACCAGATGCGAAAATTCAGCAGCAGGTAGCCGGCAGCGACCAGGCCGATCATCACCGACGGGTAGGGCGAAGGCAGCACGAACAAGGCCGTGATGGCAATCGGAAGGAACAATGCCAGCAGAATGCCGGAGACGATATTCTGAATTTTCAGATTCAGATCGGCGCGGAAAATATTCTGCCGGGCCATCAGCTTGGTCCAGGGGATGGCGCGGTCGAGCAGGTCGCTGCGGATCAGGCTCCACAGCGTGTAGCGCTTGGCGTGGGTAACGCGCAGGTCGGTGCGCAGGCGGATGTTTGCGCCGGCTTTGGTCAGGCGGTAGCCCAGCTCGATGTCCTCGACGCTGGAGGCGGCGTAGCTTTCGTTGAAGCCGCCGATTTTATCGAAGGTCGCGTGGCGGATCGCGCCGCAGCCACACCAGAAGGTGGAAGCGTGGCGGTTGCTGGTCAGGTGTGTGTGGTGGTGAATCAGGTTTTTGTAGACCGAGGCGAAGTTGTCGGCGGCGGGGAAAACAGTGTAAGCGCCGAAGCAGGCGTCGAGCTCGGGGTCGGCTTCAAAAATCGCAGCGACCCGCGAGAGGATGTCGGGCGGCAGAATGACGTCGGCGTCGGCGAAGTAAACGATGTCGCCCTCGGCAATGGAAACCGCCAGATTCCGAGCACTTGCCGCGCCCGAGCGACGGATCATCTGCACCAGCTTCACGTCGTATTCCGTCGCGATCGCCGGGCTGTCGTCGGTGCTGCGGTCGTCGACGCAGATCACCTCAAAATCGGGGTAATCGTTGGCCAGCACGCTCTCCAGACACTGCGCCAACGTCGCCGCAGCGTTGTAAAACGGCACAATCACAGTGATTTTGGGTATCGCCATGCCGATGGTATCCCGGATGTTCGGCTAGAACATACTCTGCCGGGCGCTTGTGAGTCAATTGGATTTATCCTGAAAATGTGAAGACATCATTGAACGAATGGAGAAACAATAGTCATGTGGTGTCTTCATTTTCAGAGTTGAAAGTTTGCGCAGGCGGTATGCTGTATATCCTCAAAAATTTGATGATTCGATAAAAATTCTGCGACGAAAATCGCTGAGATTTCATGCCGCTTGCGAAAAAGGCCAGTGTTTCACAGGTGTTTTTCCGGCGGCGGGAAATGGAGTGTTTATTGCATGAGAAAAATCCACTAATCTAACGTTATGCATGCAGGCCTGCCGGAGGGTGTCATGATTGTCAAACGGAATGCTCTGTTTTGGATTGTAGCGGTGACTTTGTTCGCGCTGTTGTTCGCGTCGGCCGGATGTTTCGACGACGACGACGATGACGATGACGACGACAACGATGACGCTTCGCCAGACGACGACACAGCCGACGACGACACGGCCGACGATGACACGGCCGACGATGACATCGTCGACGACGATAACGACGACGCGACCCCAGACGACGATACAACACCCGACGACGACACGACGCCCGACGACGACACGACGCCCGACGACGACACAACGCCCGACGACGATACGACCGACGACGACACCGGCGACGACGACACGGTTATGGAAGATCCGATCGTGCTGTCCGGAGTGCGCGCGCTCGACCTGGTGCTCACCGACCTGACCGAGACGACCGACGACCTGACGATCACCTACCTCGAAGGCGGCGCCTACGGGCATTACGGCATCGACCTGACGGTAGGCGTCGACCTGGCCGGCGACATCGAACAGATCCCCGTCGAAAACGTCGTGTACCATGCGCAGGCCAAAGACGGCGACGGCCATCTGCACCTGGCCTACACCACGCACGTCGACGACGGCGTCTGGTACGCAACCAACGCGACCGGCAGTTGGGTCAGCGAGCAGGTCGCCACCGCCGAGCAGGTGGAATACCTCGACCTCGCCGTCGGCGCGGGCGAGGTGCACATTACCTACACGACCATTGAAGACCACAGCGTGCTGTATCACGCCACCAACGCGGGCGACGCCTGGGCGAGCGAGGTGATCGAGGAATATGCCTATCAAAGCCGCATCCTCGTCGCCGACGACGGGACGCTGCACCTGTTTTACATTCACAATTACAACAACAGCAAAATGAGATACGCCGTCAACGCCGGCAGCGGCTGGACGACGGAAACCCTCGGCACGGCCATGTGGTGGTATACCTGCCTCGACGCGCAACTCGACGCCGAAGGCTATCCGCACCTGGTTATCGTCGACGCGATTTACGGCATGGTGCAGCAGCACTTCGTCTATTACCTGACCAAACGCAGCGGAACCTGGAAATTTCAGGTGATCATGACCGACACCACCTTCGACTTCTTCATTACGCAGATCGCCCTCGCGGTGGATTCGTCTTTCACCCCGCACGTGGTTTTCAACTCGGATGGGCTTTATTACGCGCGCCCGCAGAACGACCGCGCCTGGTATCGCAAGCGATTGTTCGAAGGCGGTTACATCATCGCGCTGCAAGGCGGCATCGGCGACGGCGACATGCTGTACTTCGCTTACTACGACCAGATCATGAGCGAAGCGGGGTTGATGTTCAGAGCCGACGGCGGCGCCTGGCAGCAATGGCTGGCCAAAACCGGCGGCTGGATTCTGACCGACGTGGATATCGCGGTCGATGCCGGCGGTCACCGGCACATCGTTTACTATGAAGTCGAACGCGACCGCTGGCGCTACGCGACCGACGCAAGCGGCGATTGGGCGATCGAAACGATCTACGCCGGCATGGGCGGCAATTACAACACGACCGGAGGCCCGTCGATTGCCCTGGACGCGGCCGGCGCGGCGCACGTTTCGCTCCGGGATGACGGGCTGGCGGCCTTGGTGTACGCGACCAACGCTTCGGGGTCGTGGGTGACGGAAGTCGTCGACGACCGCAACGACTCCGGTTCCCACAGTTCGTTGGCCCTGGATGACGCAGGGCGGGTTCACATTTTGTATGCAGCCTTCGAAACAGGCAGGCTGTGGTACGCCGTGCTCGACGGCGGCGAATGGACGCGAACCGACATCGCCAGTTGCGGCTGCATCACCCGCCGGCGGGCTCTGGTGCTGGACGCGGCCGGCGCGGCGCACATCGTTTATCCCAGCACTGCACTGGACGGCGAGTTCGGTGAAAAGGTGATGTACGGCACCAACGCGACCGGCAGTTGGCTTTTCGAAACGGTCGAGGAAAACACCACCGCCGGGACCATCGTGTCGGCGACGCTGGCGCTCGACGGCGATGGCTATGCGCACGTGGCCTATCCTTTCTGGGATTATCCGGACGACACGGTTTACTACGCGACCAACGCAAGCGGCGATTGGGTGCGGGAAGACGTGCTGGGCGGCGTCGACAGCAACTATATTTACGACGTCGAGCTGGCGCTGGATGCGGACGACCACGTGCACATCATGACGCCGGACCAGTGTTCCACCGGCGCATGCGAGCGTATCTGTCATGCGACCAACGCGAGCGGCGATTGGGTGATGGACTATCCGCTGACGGTCGGCAACTTCGACAACGCGTTGGCGATGGCGCTTGTCGACGGCGCGATCGACCTGGCCTACACAAGCGAGTATGCGGTATGGCATACTCAAATATCTCTTGCTGCTACGAAGTGAAATCTGCATCTTCGAAAAATTGATTGAGTAGAAGGACGGTTGGAAATGATTCGGGGCAAATTTGTTTTCTTTTCACTGATTTTGATTTTGTTTGTGTTTGCCGGTATGCAACTCGGCTGTGACGACGATGATGATGACAATGACGATAACGACGTCACGCCGGACGATGACGACACCGGCGACAATGACAACGACAACGACGACACCACACCCGACGACGACACCACGCCCGACGACGACACCACGCCCGACGACGACACCACGCCCGACGACGACACGACGCCCGACGACGACACGACGCCCGACGACGACACGTACATCGACGACGACACCAGCGAGGAGTTGGTGATCGAATGGGTCGACGGCGGCTGTCCCGGTCATCTCGGCGTGGCGATGGCTTTCGACCCCGACGGCGTCAAGTACATGCTGGCGGTCCGTGGAGTGGACCTGGTGATGTACATCGTTGAAGAAGGCAAGGCGATCGAAAAGTCGCTCTTCCGCTATTGTGCGGGGCAGCCGGCGATGCGCATCGACGACGAAGGCGTTTTTCATGTCGTCTATGCCGACGTCGAAACCCATGTCGTTTACTACGCGAACAACGCCGGCGGGGAATTCGAGCACGTGGCCTTGGAGGACCAGGGCAATACGGCGTCGAGGTCGGACTTGTGTTTCGACTCAAGCGGTTTCGTTCATGTCGTTTTTTACAATTTCGGCATGGGTGGAAAGCTGCGCCATGCCACGAACGCGAGCGGGAGTTGGGAAATCGAGACGGTCGACAGTGCGCCGGAAAGCGGTTTCGACCCGCACGTCGTCATCGACCTGCAAGATCATCTGCACGTTGCCTACAACGAGTTTGCTACGCAACATTTGATGTACGCGACCGACGCAAGCGGAAGTTGGGAGACCGAAGCCATCGATGATATCGGCACCGGCTCGACCGACCCGGGTATCGGCATCGAAAGCGACGGCGTCGTCCATATCGCTTATTACAGCCACATCTACGACATGCTGCGGTACATCACCAAACGCTCCGGCGATTGGCAAATCGAAGACGTTTACAGTTCAAGCGTCGATCGCCAGCACACATCGTTGGCTTTGGATGACGAAGGCCATGCGCACATCGGCGTTTCCGTCTGTCCGGCTTGTGCAAGCTCATTTCTTCGCTACGCCACCGACGCCGGCGCCGGGTGGCAGGTCGAATTGGTCGACTTCGGCCAGGGCGGCAAACAAGAAAAGAAAGCATTGTACATTTCACCGAACACGGTGACGCTGGTCGACAACGTCGGCCGGCCGCACATCGCCTACACGGATTTGGATCGGTGGCAGTTGAAAACCGCTTCTCTCGACGACGACGTCTGGACGCGAACGGTGGTCGACGACGGCGGAGACCGCGGAATATCGATTTCCTTGGCCCTCGCGCCCAACGGCGACTTGCACGCAAGCTATCAAAGCGGTGACACCTATAGTCTGTACCACGCGGTGAAGCATCACGGCCGCTGGATGACCGAAGAAGTGGACTTTGATCCCCTTTTCTCGATCGGTTCAACCGGCACCTCCAACGCGGTGGCGGCGGACGGAACGGTGTATATCGCCTACAACAGGCATTTACGCTATCTGTTTGTCGGCGGCGGGATGATGCTGGCGACGTACGACGGCGAAGGTTGGTCGTTTGAAGAGGTGGAAACGGGAGGTATCAACGACTGGGTCGGCTACCACCTGTCCATGACGCTGGACAACCAACAGCGACCGCATCTGTTGTATGTGGTTCGCGAAAATAAAGACGAAGAATATCACCATCACCTGATTTACGCGGTCAAGGAAAACGACGAGTGGACGCGTACCGTATTGTTGGCCGATAAAGACAACATCGGCATGGTGTCGCTGGTTTTGGACGAAGACGACCGCGCGCATTTCTCCGTCTGCCTCGATTATCCTTACACGCTTTGGTACGGCACCGGCAGCGGAGACGATTGGACGATAACGCCGGCCGATGAAACAGAGGAAGTCGGCTATTACAATGCGTTGGCTTTGGATGGCGACGGCCATGCGCATATCGCCTACAGCAACCTGGCCGATGCGCGGCTGCGCTATGCAACCAACGCAAGCGGCGAATGGGAAGCGACCGTGATCGGCTCGGACATGTATGACGATATCTGGCCGGATATCGTTGTCGATAACGATGGATTCGTACACGTTGTGTATTTGAATGTGTACCACGAAGATTTTTTCTACATCACCAACCGTAGCGGAGACTGGGTTGAGACGATCATCGACGAAAACGGCTACGCCGGTTGGTACAGCGCTTTGGTGCAGGACGCCGAGGGTCGACTGCACGCGGTCTACCACGGCAACGGCGCGCTCTATCACGCCGGCTTCCCGCCGGGTTTTACCGGAGAAACGTTGGAATAAGCGATGAAAGCGAAATGGTTCGCGTACCTGCTGATCTTGCTGGTTTGCGCTCAATACTTCGGCTGTAGCAACGACGGTTCGACAAGCTCAGGGCAGGTTGACGAAGATATTTTCGAAGACGATGACGGCATTGCCGTCGACGACGACGCAGGCAGCAACGATGCGATGTCCGTGCCCGGCAATTGGCACGCGCCTCCGCCGTCGAACAAGGTGGGCGTGTTCGTTTCCGCCTTTTTCGGCAGCGACACCTATCCCGGTACGATGGACGCGCCGAAGGCGACAATCAGCGCCGGCATGGACCTGGCCGAAGAAACCGGCAAGGTGGTGTTCGTCGGCCGCGGCGTTTACACGGAATGCGTCGCCGGTTCGGCGAGCCTGTTCGGCGGCTACCGCGAAACCGACTGGTCGCGCAACGCGCAAGTCTATGAAACGAAGATCAGCGCCCCGCCGTTCCAGCGGACGTTGCTGAACGGCGGTACGGAACAAACCCCGCAGGTGATGGAAGGCTTCACCGTCGTCGGCGGGAAGATCGTCTCGATCGGCTTTTACACCACGCACATCGCGCCCGGTGTCGAGGTGACCGGCGGCAACAATATCCTCGCCCACAACGACATCACCGGCGGACGGGTGATCGTTTACGGCACTATTTACGAATTGATGTCGGCGGGCGTGTACGTCAACCACGCGATCACGACGCGGTTGCACGACAACGTCATTCGCAGCGGCAAGGTGTCGACCAACGAACGGGCGGACTTGGCCGGGGTCGACATTTCAACCGGCGGTCGCGCGGTGCTGGAGCGCAACGACATTTCGGTGCCGAGTTTCATCATGGGCAAAAACACCGGCGTGAATGCGTCCGCGGTGAACGTTCATTCCGGCAGGGTGTTGCTGGCGGGCAATAACGTCCGGGTCGAGATCGGCTATCCCGCTCCGATCAGTGCGGCGGTGGAAGTGGGAAGCTATGGCGAAGTCGTCGCCGTCAACAACGTGCTGACCGACAATTCCTACTATTCTTCGTACGCCGTCGACAATTGGGGCAGCGTGACGTTGATCGGCAACACGTTGTTCAGCCACGCTTACTATTCGTATGGGGTGTACAGTTACTCGGATGCGACGATCGTCAACAACGTCATCGTTGCGGGCCCGAGCGCCAATGCCGCCGCGGTGAGGATCGGCGGCGAGGCGGACATCACGCAGGTCGCCAACGATTTGTACCTGCGCGGCCTGGAGACGCGGCTGGTTACCCAATTTGGCGGCGTCATCGTAACCAACCTGGAAGAACTCAACGCCTGCTCTTGGGAACATTGTTACGAAGCGGAGTTGAACATCGTCGACAAACCCGAACGGGTCGGACCTTACGATCCGCACCTGACCGAAATCAGCCCGTGCATCGACGCCGGCGTCGATCCGCACGCGTGGTACGACGGCGCGGCGGTCGAAATCGACTACGACGGCGATCCGCACCCGCTCGGCGACGGGTGGGACATCGGCGCGGACGAATTCACCGCATTGTTGTCAGCGTTTTAGCGTGGGCTTACAAATCGCAGCAGAGGCAGGCGCCGCCGCGGCACTCGCCGTTCCAGTACAATTCGGCTTCGCCGCAGTAGAACTGGCACTCGACCAACGACGTTTCCAAACCCATGCGGCTTTGGTCGGCTTCCAGGCCAAGGCCGGCGCAATAGGCGTCGGCGCCGTCGCGGGTTTCCTGAATGCAGGGCTCTTCTTCGTTGTCATCGTCGCCGGTGTCGTTGTCGTCGTTGTCGTCGTCGTCATCGTCGTCGTCACCGCAAGCGGTCAGGGCGACGGTCAGCGGCAACGCGATCAGCAAGAGCACAAAAAACAGATAATGCAGCTTCATTCGTTTTCTCCCTCGATTGGGCCGCGTCGTTCGCGTTCGGCAAACAAGCGCGGAAGCCGGTTGAATCCACCGGTCTCGTCGCCGGCGGGACGCGCACCTTAACGGCGAAGCTCCTGAAAAGCAAGCGGAAAGGTCGGACGGTGCAGTGAGCTATTTGACGTACACCGTTTTGATGTTGACGAACTCGCGGATGCCGAAGGGGCCCAGCTCGCGGCCGTAGCCCGACTCCTTGATGCCGCCGAAGGGCAGGCGGGGGTCGGAGCGGACGAAGGCGTTGACGAAGCAGGCGCCGGCTTGCAGTTTGGTTTCGGCGATCATCTCGCCGCGGGCGACGTCTTGCGTGAAGACGCAGGCGCCGAGGCCGAAGATCGAATCGTTGGCGACGGCGATCGCCTCGTCTTCGTCTTTGACTTTGATGATTGCGGCGACCGGGCCGAACAACTCTTCGTCGTAGGCGGGCATGCCCTTGACCACGTCGGCCAGCACCGTCGGCGGGTAGTAGGCGCCCGGCCCTTCCGGGATTTCGCCGCCCAGCAGCAGCTTCGCGCCCTTGGCGACGCTGTCGGTCACCTGCCGGTGCAGATCATCGCGCAAGTCGGCGCGGGCCTGCGGGCCGACCTGGATGTCGGGGTCGAGCGGGTCGCCCATGGTGAAGGATTTCATTTTGGCGACGTAGCGCTCGGTAAATTCGACAACCAGCGACTCGACGACGATAAAGCGTTTGGCGGCGATGCAGCTTTGTCCGCCGTTGATCAACCGGCTGGTGACGCAGGAATCGACGGCGAGGCCGAGATCGGCGTCGGCCAGCACGACGTAGGGGTCGCTGCCGCCCAGTTCGAGCACGCTCTTTTTCAACGCGGCGCCGGCTGCGGAGGCGACGGCTTTGCCCGCGGGCGTCGAACCGGTGAGCGTCACCGCGGCGATCTTCGGATTATGGATTACCGCATCCACTTGCTTGCTGCCGATCAGCAGCGTGCGGAAAACGTTGGGCGGAAAACCGGCGTCGATGAAAATCCGTTCGATGGCCAACGCGCTGCCCGGCACGTTGCTGGCGTGTTTAAGCACGCCGGTGTTGCCGGCCATCAGCGCGGGCGCGGCGAAGCGCAGCACCTGCCAGAAAGGGAAATTCCACGGCATCACCGCCAGCACCACGCCCAGCGGTTGGTAGCTGACGAAGCTGTGGCTCGCGTCGGTCGCCACCGGCTCGCGCGCGAGAAAGGCCTCGGCGTTATCGGCGTAGAAGTCGCAAACCCAGGCACACTTCTCGGCCTCGGCGATGCCCTGCGTAATCGGCTTGCCCATTTCGACGGCCATCAACTCGCCGTATTGCTGCTTGTTGTCGCGCAGAAGCTGCCCCGCTTTTTTCATCAACGCGGCGCGTTCGGAAAACGAGGTCTCGCGCCAGGACAAAAACGCCTCGTGCGTTTGGTCGATGATCTCGCTTGCCTGCTCGGGCGTCATCTCGTCGTATTGTTTGACGGTTTCGCCGGTCGCCGGATTGATCACGGTCATGGCCATGGTTTTTTCCTCCAACAATCAAGTCAGAATTTGGCAGACTTCCTTGTACAAATCCGTACTCAGTTTTTCGTTTTCCGAATAGTCGATCGGGCACTCGACCAGCACCACGCCCTTCGCCTCGAAAGCGGCGCGCAGCACCTCGGCCAGGTTGTCGGCCGGTTCGACGCGCATGCCGGTCGCGCCGTAGGCTTCGGCGTACTTGACGAAATCGGGGTTGCCGAAATCCATGCCGTAGTCGGAAAAGCCCATGCCCTGCTGCTTCCAACGGATGAAGCCGTAAGCGTCGTCGCGCAGCACGAGCACAACCAGGTCGAGGCCAAGCCGCACCGCCGTTTCCAGATCCTGGCTGTTCATCATGAAGCCGCCGTCGCCGACCACCGCCATCACCTTGCGCTCGGGGCAGACCATCTTGGCCGCCATCGCCGACGCCAGCCCCGCGCCCATCGAAGCCAGCGCGTTGTCGACCAGAAACGTGTTCGCGTTCAGCGTCTGGTACATCCGCGCAAACCACAGCTTGTAGATGCCGTTGTCGAGCGCGACGATGTCTTTCGGGCCGAGCACGTCGCGCACGTCGCGGACGATCTGCTGCGGGTGAATCGGGAAGCAGATCGGGCAGGCCGACCGGTGCAGCTTTTCATCGATCACCTTGCGCAGTTCGCCGATGTGCGCGTTGTCGAAGCTGACCTCGCCCAGGCGGTCGGCGATCGCCCACAGCGCGTGCGAGATGTCGCCGATCAACTCGAGGTCGGGGTTGTAGTACTCGTCGGGTTCGGCGGGCAGAAAATCGATGTGCAGAATCTTTTTGTCTTTGTTTTCGTTCCAGACAAACGGCGGGTACTCGACGATGTTGTAGCCGAGGGTGATGATCAGGTCGGCCGAATCGATGGCGCAGTGCACGTAATCTTTTTTGTGAATGCCCAGCGAGAACAGCGACTGCGGATGATCTTCGGGCAGCACGCCCTTGCCCATCTGAGTGCTGACCGCGTAGATGCCGGTGTGCTCGACGAAGTTTTTCAGTTGCTTGCCGATCTGCTTGCGGTTGCCGCCGGCGGAGATGATGACGATCGGGTTGGACGCTCCCTGGATCAACTCGACGGCCTGGTCGATGGCTTTGTCGTCGGGCACCGGGCGGCGCAGGCGGATGCGTCGATGCGGGGCCAATCCATCGACTTTTTCCGCGGCGATGTCTTCGGGCAACTCGATGTGCACCGGCCCCGGCCGTTCTTCTTCGGCGACCTTGAACGCATGACGCACGAAACGCGGGATGGTGCGCGCCGAGACGACGGTGTCGTTCCACTTGGTCAACGGGCGGAACGCGCCGACGACGTCGACGATCTGAAAGTTGCCCTGCCAGTTTTCGCGAATGCCCTTTTGGCCGGTGATGGCGATCAACGGCATGCCGCCCAGCTTGGCGTAGGCGATGCCGGTGACCAGGTTGGTCGCCCCCGGCCCGAGGGTGGACAACACTACGCCCGCTTTGCCGGTCAGCCGGCCGTAGGTCGCGGCCATGAACGCCGCGTGTTGTTCGTGGCGGGTGACGATCAATTTGATTGACGAGGTGCGCAGCGACTCGATCAGATCGAGATTTTCTTCGCCGGGCACGCCGAAGACGTATTCCACCTCTTCGTTTTCCAGACAGGCGACGAACAAATCGGACGCTTTCATCCAAGCTCCCTGACGTTCGGTTTGACAAAACAGGAAAGAAAACCCTTCCCCCATCGCAAGTTACTATGTTTTACGTAAGCATTGGCGCGCCAAATAGCAAGACAAACGTCACTGTAATGCTGACGGTTAACAAATCGCCCGGGCGGTATTATAGTGTGCCGGTAGCAAGAAAGGCGGACCGATGGACCACCAACATGAACAACACCACGACCATGCCACGCACGTGCAGGCAGGGCGACTGCGCCGCTTTTGGACGCGGATCAAACTGTACGTGCTCAGTTGGTTGTCGGTGACGGGGTTGGTTGCCACCACCTCGACCTGCCCCTTCTGCGGTCAGGCCGGCTGTCCGGTGGGTTTGGGTCAGGCTGCGGGACTGGGCGTGGTCGCCGCCGCCGCGCTTTGGGTGCTCAACAAGCTGGGCCTGCGGAAAAAGCCGGCGCAAGCGCGTCGGCAATAAGTGCGATTGATGATTTGTAACCTCTTGTTGAAACATGCTTAAATAAAACAATCCCGTTTTTTCCGAAGGACGCCGGATGGATCGCATCTTCGAAACATTCCAACTAGCCGTGCAGACCTCGCTGGGCATTTCACCGGAGACGTTTGCCAAGCTGTTCTACACCTTGGCGATCATCGTGCTCGCCGTGCTGTTCAGCATTCTGGCGCGGCGGGTGATCAAACGGCAGACCGAAGACATCACGCGGCGCTACGTCGCGCGGAAAACGGCGTCGTACCTGATCAGCCTGTTTGTCTTCATCGGGGTGCTGCGCGTCTGGCTCGGCGGCGAAGGCAGCCTGCTGACCTACCTCGGCATTCTCTCCGCCGGTTTGGCGATCGCCCTGACCGACCCGCTGAGCAACCTCGCCGGGTGGCTGTTCATCGTTATCCGCCGGCCCTTCGCCATCGGCGACCGCGTCGAGGTAGCGGGCGTCGCCGGCGACATCATCGACATCCGCCTCTTTCAATTCTCGATCGTCGAAATCGGCAACTGGGTCGACGCCGACCAGAGCACCGGCCGCATCATCCACATTCCCAACGGCTGGATCTTCAAACACTCGCTGGCCAACTCGACCCAGGGCTTCACCTTCATCTGGAACGAGATCCCGGTCACCGTCACCTTCGAAAGCGACTGGCTCAAGGCCAAGCAGATCCTGCAGGAGATCGCCGACGAGAACAATCCGCTGCAAAGCAAGGAAGCCGAGCGGCAGATCAAGAAGGCGTCGGAGAAGTTTTTGATTTTCTACCACCACCTGACGCCGATCGTCTGGACCAAGGTCGTCGACATCGGCGTGACGCTGACCATGCGCTACATGTGCGATCCGCGCAAACGGCGTTCGTCGGAATCGCACATCTGGGAAGAGGTGCTCGAACGCTTCGCCGCCGAGCCGGGCATCGACTTCGCCTACCCGACCCAGCGCTTCTATTTCAACCCCACCGAGGGCAAGCCCGAGGCCGGCGGACCGCAGGGAAAAGAATAATCACTCTGTAAATATGTTATACTTTGTGCAGGAAGAACCCGGTTCGCGCAGGCGGTGGCGACAATGAAAAAGCTCAGTTTATGGATTGCGGTAGCGTTGGTCTGTTTCTTGGGCCTTACCTTCCTCACCTGTGATGACGACGACTCTTCGACAAGCTCAGAGCAAGATGACGACGATACGGTTGATGACGACGACGACGACGACACGGACGACGACGACACGGACGATGACGACGACACAACCGACGACGACGATGAAGCGGGCAATTATGCCTTGGAGTTCGCCGGCAAAGAGCAATATGTCCAAGTTCCCGAATCCTACAGTTTAGACATCACCGGCACGGAGATTACGGTCGAGGCGTGGGTTTACGCTCACGCGATCGATCCGGAAGCCGAAACCGGCATCGCCAAAAAAATGTTCAGCGATTTTTATCTGGGAGACGTCGGGTGGAAACTCTATCTTTATGAAGGGAAAGTGCGCTTTGCGGCGTGCAATACGCTTTGTTTTATTGCCAGGGCGGACGACGCCTTCGTCTTGGACAAGTGGACCCACGTCGCCGGAACGTACAACGGCGAGGAATCGGCGATTTGGATCGACGGGGTCAAAGCCGGGTCGAGAGCGGCCGAAGGCATCCCGTTCGGCGATTATGTAACCACGTCCTCGGTGATTATCGGCGCGACAAGCATCAATGAATGGCAGGGCTTCGACCTTGTCATCGACGAAGTGCGCATCACGGAAGCCGACTTGTACGAAAGCGCATTCACGCCCGAACAGACGCTGTCGGTGGGCGAGTACACCCGCGCCTTGTGGCACTTCGACGAAGGCGAGGGGCTCAGGGTTTACGACGCGAGCGAGCATGAAAACGAGGGCGCGGTCAACGGCGCGACCTGGGTCGAGCGCGAGTGACTCATGGAGACGGTGATGAAAACGCACGAGTGGTTGTTGATTACGCTATTGATCTGCTGCGTGAGCCTGGCCGTTTTCACCTGCGACGACGGCGACTCTTCGACAAGCTCGGAACAAGCAGATGATGATGACAATGACGACAACGACAGCGACAATCCGTTCGACGACGATGACGACGATGACGACGACAGCGCCGATGACGACGACGAAACGGAGGAGAATTTCGCCCTGGCTTATTCCGGCTATGATCAGTGCACGCGGATAAACCACGCGGACAGCCTGGAAATCACCGACAATGCGATCACCGTCGAGGCGTGGATCTTCCCGGCCGATTTCGTCGAGGATAACGTCATTGCAGCCAAAATTAGCATTACGGACGATCACCTCCAGCATGGTTGGGTGCTTTTTCTGAATCACGGCAAACTGGTATTTTATGCACATGGCTGCGGCATCATCGAGTCGAGAGATGTCATCAGCATGACAAAATGGACGCACGTCGCCGGCACCTGCGACGGCCGGGAGGTTTCCATTTATATCGACGGAGTCCACGCCGGCTTGTATCTGACGACCGGGTGCCAGATCGAAGACAACGTCAGCGATGTGACGATCGGGTCGAGAATGAATTGCGATTGGAACAATTTCAGCGGGCTGATCGACGAGGTGCGGATTTCGGGCGAAGCGCTTTACTATGATGATTTCACGCCCGAAGAAACCATGTCGGTCGGCGAAGAAACGATGGCTTTGCTGCACTTCAACGAAGGCGAGGGCGAAACCGCCTACGACGCGGGCGAACACGCCAACGACGGCACCATTTACCGCGCAACCTGGGTTGAGCGCGAGTAAGAATAACGAAAAAGATTGTTTGAATTTGCTTACTTGCCCAGCTTATACGGCACGGCGCGGTCGGTCATGAACAGGCCTTTGCGGCGCGAGACGCCTTCCATTTTGCTTTCTTCGGGGAAGTGCTGGCGGAAGTAACCGTAGATCTGGTCGAAGTTGACTTCGGGGAAATAGCGCACCACCGGCTTGCCGACGTTGTTCTTGTCGCGGTAGTTGAATTTGATCTCGATCACCGTTTCGACGTTGTCCGGGTCGGACTTGCCGTAGTCGTCGCCCGTGGCCACCCAGGTCGACACCACCGGCTCCTGCACCGTCAGCAGGTGCACCTTCTGCATCAAAAAGCGCCACATTTCGTAGATCTCAAGAGGCACGTAGCGCACCGAGCCGTTTTCCTTGGGGTCGCGGCTGAGGAAACAACGCACCATTTGCACCGAATCCATTTTCCCTCCCTTGCCTGAGATCGCGTGATAATCAAACGCTTAGCCCAAAGATAGGCAGGATCCGGCGCTTTCGTCAACGGCTAACTCGCAGGTGTTGAGTTTTTTAAGACTTTCGGGGATAGTGACTCTACTCGAAACAGCGACGACCGGGACGATCGATGACCAGCCTGCAGGAGCGCTACCAGATTCTGTCCGAACTCGGCCGCGGCGGCATGGGCGTGGTCTACAAGGCCAAGGACAAGATGCTCGGCCGCGTGGTGGCGGTCAAGCGGCTGCACAAAGCCGACAATCAAATCTTGATCGACCGCTTCCTCAGCGAGGCCAAGTCGATTGCCGCGCTCAACCATCCGAACATTATTCAGATATACGACATCGGGCAAGATTCCGAGGGACTGTACATCACCACCGAGTTCGTCGACGGCACCGACCTGGAAAAGATGGTCAAAAAACGCAAGCTGCCGCCCAAGGTGGCCTACAAAATTTTCGTCCCCGTCTGCCAGGCGCTGGAATACGCACACCAACAAGGCGTGATTCACCGCGACATCAAACCGGCCAACATCCTTGTCACCCAAGGCGGTGCGCCCAAGGTCGCCGACTTCGGCCTGGCGCGCATGGAAAGCATGGTCGACCAGGAGCAGACCGGGATGATCATGGGCACCCGCGCCTACGCCTCGCCCGAGCAGTTCACCGACGCCAAGCACGTCGACCACCGCACCGACATCTACTCGCTGGGCGCGATGTTCTACGAAATGCTGACCGGCAAGAGCCCGCAGTTTTTCCGCGAAAGCGACATCCCCGCCGCGTTCCGCAAGATCATCCTGCAATCGATGGAGCGCGATCTCCAACGACGCTACGGGTCGGTCAAGGCGGTTCTGCGCGACCTGGCTGCGGTGGCCCGCGGTCGCCCCGCCTCCAAGCCCGCGCCGACGCCGACGCCGGAGCCGGCGCAACAGACGATTCTGGGCAAAGACGAGGTCGAGATGGTGCT
>Ga0272444_10002653_pt1 | contig 16435 bp, 20 predicted proteins | sample SSMForm13_FD_201033 | JGI IMG/M metagenome (GOLD analysis project Ga0272444, IMG submission 201033) | Marine sediment archaeal communities from Little Sippewissett salt marsh, Falmouth, MA, United States - SSM-Form-13 | ecosystem: Environmental > Aquatic > Marine > Wetlands > Sediment ...
GAATATTGGAGATCTCCTTGACTAATCCCTTCAATCGACCCTTGAAGTCCGCTTTGTCGGACGGATAGACGGAATTTTCCATAGAGCACCACCTTCCACGAATTCGCCATCATTGACCACAGCAAAGGCGATTCAAAGTCAACCCAGCAAAATCCTTGCCTATTCCTTTTGCCCACCAGGCACACAGTCAAGAGGAAAAGCGGGTAATCAAAGACCCGGGCTTGACCCAGCTCTCATCAACGGTCTGATCCTTTTAGGGAGACCCCCCCACCCAGGCTTGGATTGGGGAATCCATCACCCTGCTCAGATAGGTTTGCTCGGTCTGTCTAACGGGTTCCTATCACTTGCTTAAGCTCTTCTCCCAGGGACTCCCTAAATTCCACGCCCACCCCTTCGGCGGCCTTCCAGACAACATGGCCGTTAATCTTGACGGGACTGGCCTTGTTTGGAAGCGAGAATACCAGCGTGACGTCCTCTCCGTGGAAGACGGGGGCACTCGTTTTGATGAACACTCCACCCATACTGATGTTCCGAATGCGTTCCGTGAAGACTTGCCACCTCCCCACCCTGACCGGGATAGAGCAATCCTTCCTGGGATGTCTCCTCCGCTCATCATTTTGCCATTTTCTCAATGAATTTAAAAGACTTATCTGTTGGTGTTCAGGTGCATAATCCATTGAAATCATAATGTCTTCGAGCATCTTTTTCAGCTCAGCCTTCACGCTGAGCCCATCAGATGGTACTGCAGAGTCGGCCATGGAAGCACCTCCAAACAAGAAATAGGGAAAAGATGTCTCGGCTCAGGATTGTCTTCTTCTCCAGAAGTGTCCTACGGATAAGAGGAGGACTTCATCCACCCGTCCCGAGATTCATTGCCCACAGGGCTGTGATTGCAGTTATGTTTAAGCAAGACTCATGCCATACTGCAACTATCAATTCTGGCAGGTCCGTTGAATCGTCGGTGAGAGGGAAATCCTCCCCCAAAAAACTCCCCATGGAGGTCCCCGTAGCATCTACGGAGTATGAAGGCGGAATTTCCCCTTAGCCAGCCCTCGCGGGCTTTAAACAGCCTCCACCTTCGCCAAAACGGCGGCGGGACGGGTCGGCGCGGTTCACCTTGCTCTTTCGTCCCGGCAACGCTTTGGCTAAGGCGCATCATTCCTGCAGCAAGCCGCAGGATATTCAAGCGAGGGCAAATGAACGTTCAAAAAGGTTATGAAAAGGTCTCAGGTGGCCTCTTTTTGATAGCCTCTAGGAGCCTGTCGGAGAACCGTATTTTGCGCCTGACGGCTTTCAAAGAGGCCGAGGCTGATGGAAAATGCACAGATGCAAGGCATCCGTCTCTTTCCAAGCGGTGAGGCACAAATACCGCGGAATGAGGTCCGCCTAGGCGGATCGCAGTGACGAAGAATGAGGATAATCCCGATAGAATCGGGACAGATGGGCGCTTTCCGACAGCCCCCTAGGAGAGTCTATTAACGGTGAAAACCGGGGCGATCTTCACAGGTGGCGCAACAAAGAAGCCTCCTGACGGGCTCACAGGGCACGACTATAGGTGCCTCATGATGGCCTCCAAGTCTCTCGCTCCTGTTGTGATTTTCACTCCCACGCCTATGCCATCCGGCACAGTCCAGACGACCTCCCCTTGAAGTTCAATGCTTTCTTGGTCCTTGGAAAGAGACGGAAGGTTGACGGTTATCTGCTGTCCCACCGAAAAGGCCTTCTCAGTTTGGATGCAGATGATAAACATCCCTCCAAGGCTGATGTTCTTCACCATACCCTTGAAGGCACGTCCCTGGGTGGAGCAGCCGGCAACGATGGAGCAGGTTTTCCTCCGATATTTCCTTCGATTCACGCTCTTCGGATTTTCTAGAAAATGAAGAAGTCGCGCATCGCCTAACACACCCAAGAGGCTTCGTTGTTGTTCTTCTGAGGCATTTTCGATGTACTCAGAAATATCCCTGACCAAGGCCTTCAACTGAGCCTTGGCACTGGGCACCTCAGAGTCTTGGTCCACGTCTGTCATGGAATGTGACATTACTGGGAAAACGCTGGAAAGTCAAATCTTTTAGACGGTTGCACGACCAAAAGAGGATGCGAAGGCAACCATAGACGCTTTGACTCCCTCTCCCTGAGGAAGGAAGCCTTGGATATCGAGGATCGTTAGATGGGGTTTATCCCAGAATAAGAGGCCTTAAAGCTCCCGGTTGAGGTCTTTCCGGTGACCCTGAAAATCCCACCTCACTGGAGGCGCAAAAAGGAGGGGTCACACCGGCAGGCTAAAGGGTGCCTAATATCTCTTCCAAGTCGTCCGTTGCCGATGTGAATTTTATCCCGATGCCGCTGGGGATGCGCCAAGCGATCTTGCCAGAAACCCTGACCGGTCCCTGCTCATAGCTGGGCGAAAACACCAGGGTGATCTCCTCCCCAACGGAAAAGGTCGGAGGGATCTCAATAAACATTCCGCCAGTACCGATATGGCCAACGAAATCCCTGAGCATGCGTTGGCCCTTTCCTTCAGCAATGACTTTGGAGCTAGGTTGCATGCTACCCTCTGTCGGGTCCCCCCGTTGCCAATCCGTCAACAGGCTTCCAAGTCCATGGCTCTCAAAGAGGTTCAAAAGGCTTTCTTGCTGATCTTCAGGTGCGTGTTCCAAAAAGGACTGCATCCCCTTCAGGAATCCTCTCAAGCGAGCCGTCGCACTGGACTTTTCAGGTGGCTGCATAGAGTCTGTCATGGGGTGTCACCCTATAGCGAATATGGCCAGAAGTCAAATCTATTGGTAATGTCAAAAACTTGAGGCAAAAGCCTTTGGTAGACTGTTAAGGGGATGGGGAGGAACCCTGAACGAAGGCATACAGCCGTTTTCATCTGCGCGAATGGCATAGGCTAGTTAGTGCCCATCCACGAACGCCTGCTACGTGAGACAACATAACCGAGGTTGTGTCCATTCAGAAATGGTAGGTTTTGTCCCTAGACAAGGCCGCACAAGGGTTTTCACCGCAGGCGTAGCAGCGCTACGTCGAGGATGGAAGCCCGCGGAGCTTGCTATATTGGGGCAAAAAATGCCATTTCTGGATGGACACTAGGCTATCCCGGAAAAGTAGCTATACTGGTCCCCGTCCGTATCCATGGAAAGCCCGTACAGATCTTTGCCCTTAAACTGGAATTGTATGTGTGAGGGGTCAATGGTGCCATTAGCCGATGCGTTTTGACGAACGGTGAACTTGACGCTTGCCGTCCAAGATTCGGAATCGTAGTAGATGCTATCTGGGATGGATGCGATCCTTATTTCGGTAGAGGGGATAGGAAGGCCGAAATTGTAGGCCTCTCCCGGCCCACTGCCGGCCGCTCTGCTGATTTGCCAATTGGCCCTGTTTTCTACAGAGGCCCTGTCCATCTGCTTATCAAAAGATATTTTCATGGTGTAGGTCTTGGACGCATCGGGGGTTGCCAGATAGGCATCTAGGTAGGAGACAGGGGTCTTAGCGGAATTGGCTCCGAAGCCCTCCGTGCAGTAAGCGACGGTGAAATTGGGCGGGTCAACCCTGTAGATGTACAAACTTAGAGTATATGCCAGGGCAACGTCATTGTGCATGAGGAATTCAAGCATTTCAAGGGCTTCGTCCTTTTGGCCGAGATCGGCCTGGGCATACCCTATTTCGGCGTAGGCGTCATGGAAATCTTTGTCCAACCTTATGGCCTCTTCAAACTCTCTTATGGCCTCTTCATAACGCCCCTCTTTGCTGTAGACAAGACCTAGACCGTAGGCACCATTGGGCTTTTCAGGGGTCAAGCGCCGGACCTCATTGAATTGGGCCTGCGCTTTGCTCAAGGCATCTGTGTTCAAATAGGCCTGCCCGAGTGCAAAGTGATTTTCAGCACTTGGATTTGTGTGCACTGCGGCCTCATATTGCTTCTCCGCCTCTGCATACCGCTCCAAGCTGAAATAGAGGTTCCCCAGGGTAATGCGAATGTCGTCGCGAGTGGGGTCTAGCCTGATTGATTCTTTGTATGCGGCGACGGCCTTCTCAGTTTCGTTCAACTGGAGGTATGCCATTGCCGTGTAGCTGGATGCATCTACCGAATTTGACGAAATGGGTGACAGAGCTATGGCCCTTTTAAATTCCCTGATTGCCCCCTCATAATCTCCATTGGTATACAGATCTATGCCACCGGATAAGGCGCCCTCTGCCAGATTATCCAGCTGTTCTTGTTGCTGGTAAGTCGCGCTGAAGAGAGCATCAGCATAGGATGTAGATATGGAGTCCATATTGTATGGAGCTGCCTTTCGATTCTTCTTTCACTGCAAAGCCCGTGCAGAGGGCCTTTGTATCGTCAACCTCTTGGCCCGATCCAGATGGCCCGGCCCGGCAAAACATCTTCAATGGAATCATTGAGTTAATCCGGTCACGACCGGTTCGGGTCCCCTGCAAGGGGCGTCCATACAATATATCGCCCCATTTCTGCATCTCTTGAGCCTTTTTGGCCCCTTTAAGCGTACCCAACACCCCCAATGTAGTTCCTGGTTGTGAAAAGCCTGAGGCCAAAGGGTTGCCGACACCTTGGCGGCACTTCATTTCCGGCAAAATGAGGGGCACCTCATCAACCAAGGCGAAGGAACGATTGACAGGTTTTCTTGTTGACTGAAAACTGCCCTTTTCTTAACATGCATGTGTGAGCATGTGGGCCCTTGGCTTCATTGCCTCCAGCCCAACCGGCTGCGTTCTATGAAGCTTTCACTTAAGCGATGGGACGCAGTATCCCTTTATCTGCCGAAGGAGGGTATTTTCATGGACGTTTTCTTTGAAGCAGAAATTGCTGTTCCAATGACTCAGATCGCGCTACTCCTCATACTGAATAGCATCTTTCTTCTCCTTCGGAGGATCGAACTGGGGTTGCTCACAAACTACATTTTCGCGCTGTATTGGGGTTATCTCTATGCCCACGATCACCTCCTCCGTCTTGTCGGGAACAGGGAGTCTTTCCTGATGATATACTTTGGAATCGGTGTGGGCATTCTAGGGGTGGCATTAATTCTATTTCTCTTTAAGAAGGAATAATGGACTCAAGTTTGCGCCTCACGGCTTGAAAAGAGGCGCACCCCTGTCAATCATTTGAAATAACAGCTGAAAACGTGCAGGGATTTCTAGAAAACGTCAGGGCTCTGGTTTGGGCTTTTCTATGCAATGGAGGCCTCGGGATGGGGAAATCCGCTTCTCTTCGTCCTCCAATGCCTTTAGTAGCTGTGCAAAGATAGTGGGTGGCAATGGCTGTAGGCCCCCGTTTAGAGCTATTCAGCGAATTTTCCCATCCCTGTGTTGCCAAGTCCGGGGGATATAGGTGTTGACACACCCACGATTGGTGGAAACGAGGGGTGCGAAAATTGAGTAATGGACAAACCCCAGAAGGTCGCCCCCCTTATGGGGGAGCCCCACGCGCACCGCACCGTCCCAAGCGTCCGGGATCGGCTCCTAGGCATAACACACCTCAATAGCCAGCAGGTTTCCCGCTAAGCGTATGTTTCTTGGCCCTTTAGACGTGAGCGTTTGACTCATGATGACAAATTGATTTTTAACGAGATATGGAGCCGTTTTGGATTCTACTTCAGGTAGAGGTGAGGAAAAGGTCTGGGTTTTAATAGTGGTTTTTGGGAATCGACTGAGGGTGTTGGTTGGAAATGGGATGATCGCAAATAGTACATGAGAGCAACAGCACGCGAGACTTAAGGAAAAACCATTTCATGGGTTGTCATTTTTAGGTTATGGTGTTATAATAAAAAAAATAGTGGATAACAACCTGTTGCCCTGTTCCACTTTTTTACTGTCCCATGGCAACAGATTCACTTAAAGGAGAGACTTTGTGAATGCGCAGGTAGCAGCTCTATGTAATGCTTCTGACAATAGGCGAACTGGAAAGGACCGACGCAGGCACATCGATCCCCGCTATCGAAATCCCGCCTACCTTGGATTTGTTGATAGGAGAAAGGGCCAGAGACGACAGCCGGTTTATCAGGAGACATCTCCTTTGATAAGGGAGCATCCCGCAAGAAGATGGACTACGCGGATCGGTGTTGTGATGGCCCTTTTGTTTGTGTATTTGTTGCTTTTCACAAATGTCATCGTCTGCAAGAGGGTGGCTGAGGGAACAGATCGCAAATGCACTATCACGATCGGCTCTAGTGAATACTATGGGGACCATGAGCGGAGGACTTCTGCCACTTAGCCGACGGTGATGGCCGGGACCTTTTCTTTTCCCAGCAACGCCTATCCAGTTCATTAACCAAAATGTCGTTAACCATCTCTCTTTTTTCTCCCTGACATCAACTACTCCACATCCTTCGGGCACCAGTCGTCTTATGGCTCTCAGCGGCAGCCAGGCCTTTTCTTCTTGGCATCGTGACACTTCCATGGGCAAGAGGCGTAAAAAACCAAGTCCGGAGAACATGGCTTTGCTCACAACACCTGAAAAAGGGGGCGGAGAGGCCATGGGGTCACCTATCGGCTTTTTTCCTACATGGAATGGGTAGGCCACTATGAACCGCAGTGAGACAGATCCCATGAAGGGGCTTCTTTATTCGTTGGGAGGGGTCATCCTTCTGTCCACGAACTTCGTGACCGCTAAGTATGGCTTGCAGGGATTCAATCCTGAAACATTCAGCCTGGTGTGGACATCTGCTGCAGCCATATACGCTTTTGCCATTGTCCTGGCTGGGCCTTCGAGCCGAAACCAGGTCTTTCCCGCAGGCAGCCTGAAGGCCATGTTGTCATTGGGAATTGCCACTGGCGTTGGGATGCTCCTGGCATGGCAGGGTCTTGCCCGTCTTGATCCCGCATTTGCTTCTTTTCTGTGGCGATTCTTTCCTGTCGTGACCATTCTTGCTGGCGTTCTTTTCTTAAAGGAGCGCCTGTCCAAACCAGAAGTGCTTGCAATGACCATCATGCTCCTTGGCAGCCTGTGGAGCGTGGCCGGCAGGTGGGAGACCGTTGGCGTGGGTGCCCTTCTGACGATTCTGGCCGGCTGTGCAGGCACGGTACAACTGTTGATTGCCAAGTGGCAGACACATCGGGTGCACCCGAACGTGCTGGTTGCATACAGGGTCGGAATCGGGTCAGTGTTCATCGCCGGCTGGACAGTGGTCACAGGCACGGCCGATTTTTCTGTTGGGTTTCGTTATTGGTGTGTCACCCTTTTGGGTGCTTTCCTGGGGCCATGTGCCAGCTTTCTCCTCACCTTTCGTGCTTACAGGTATTGGACACTGTCCCAGTCCACTATCGTCCTCACGGCCCAACCATTGCTGGTTCTACCGATGACATATATGTTCCTGGGGACCCTGCCTACCCCGAAAGAGTTGGTGGGGGGCTGCATGATTCTCACAGGAGCATTCTGGCTTGCCTTCATGCAGGTAACCAAAGGAACCAGGAGGCCGCCTCAAGGCATAAAGAAATGAGCCAGCATAGGATGTCTCTTTGTCTATACAAAGGGGCCACAACCTCCATCAGGATCTATTCGCAGGCACCATCACATGGCCATCGAGCCATAAGGGGAGACAACCTGCCAGGAGCTGAAAAACATGAAGGTAATTCGATCAACAGCATTGGAATTTGTTCCCGCCAGCCACGAAGACCCTACATCACCTGGAGTTCTGAAAAAGGTTTTGCTGCACAAAGATGACCTCATAGAAGGAAGAGTGCAAATGATAAATTGGGCATTGCTCCCCGTGGGCAAAGCCTTCAGGTCTCACTACCACCAGGACATGGAGGAAGTCTTTATCGTCATCCACGGCAATGCCAAGATGACAGTGGGAAAAGAAGAAGCCAAGATAGGACCAGGAGACGTGGTGGTGATCCCTGTGGGGACTGTCCACAAAATGGAGAACATGGGAAAGGAAAACGTTGAATATCTTGCTATGGGCGTATCCCAGGGAAAGAAGGGTAAGACCGTGACGGTTTCCCCTCCCTAGGGGAACCTCCAGGTTAAGGCTAAGGCATCACATGGGCACCTTGGGGGGCAACAAAAGAACAGGCTTTATCAGGAACCCTGAAAGGGGGAAGGCTCTTGGAGCAGACCGCAAAGGGATATCGCTGAGCAAAAGGGGACTCATCCCAAAACCCCAAGAGTTTTGCCACCACCCGCGAGGGCCCGCCCTGGGTCTTTGACAATTGAACGCAGTTTTTGCCTTCAAGCCTCGGGATCTGCTGTGGTGTGGGCTTGAATGAAATACCTCAGATGAAACTTCTGCTCTTCCGTGAGATCCCCAAATTGGATACCACACCGTCTCGTCCCAGTACCCACACCTGTGGCAGGGTCTGACTCGACATCCGAAATGGTCTTGACCGGCACCTTATGCAAGAAAAAGCCGCTATTGCCAAGTAAGATGTCTAAGTAAGATGATCTGGATGACTGTTTTTCTGTTCCAATGTAATGGAACGAAAGCCCACCCATGCAGATGTCCACAATGTCCCCCATTATGGGAGCAGGCGGCCAGTGTCGCCTGACCATGGCATAAGCCCTGATGCCGTTGACATTGAAACGTGCATGCTGTCTTCGTTCCAGTAGCACCTCGTTTTTCTTCATCATGGAAATCATGGTCTTTACCCCTCCTTTGGAGAAAAAAGGGTCATTTGGGGATTGGAGTTCTCCTGCGTCACCTGTTCCGTGGTGAAGGTACTGCAAATTCGAGGCCACATGACACAAAAGGTTCCTACGCCCCGACAATGGCATGGCGGTGACTAAGGAACTGCTGTGCTGAGGGGCTCAAGGAGAGACGGCCACGGTGGAAAGGGCAACGGATCCGGACAAAACACACCCACCGGCATGTGCTTTATCGTCAAGAACTTGACGCCCAAAGAGAGCACGAGCAATATCCAGACCGGTTCTTATGCCAGGCAAGGCCGCAGAGGCGGACTTCACACGGTTGAGGTAAGAAGCAACCCAAGGAAACTCTTTGGGAATGCTCGAAGCTGACCCACCGCTGGCCATCGCCTCCTATTTTCTTGACCTGAGCACAAGCACTGGGATACGTATGTACCCCTATGAGCCCCAGGATTTCTTCCAGGTTCCACGCAACGCCCATGGGGCAAGAACCTTGAGAATCGAACCCTTTCCCCCTTTCGTAAAGGGGAATTTTCACCCCATGAGGGGGCCAACAAAAGGAGGATGATCTGTTGAGCAAGGACCAATGGAATGCTGGTAAGCTTCTTGGTCTGTCAGGTGGCTATTGGCAAACGTGCGCCTTGCATGCCGGTGTACACCTGAGGCTGTTTTCCATGATTGGCGACTACAGCCTCACAGCAGATGAGGTTGCCAAGAGGTTGAAGACGCCTGCCCGGGGTGTGGAAATGCTCCTCAACGCCCTTTGCGCTCTGGGTCTCCTTCGCAAGGCAAAAGGTCTATACGCCAACACGCCGGAAAGTACGATTTTTCTGGTGGAGGAATCACCAGGGTATATAGGTCACATCATAGCCCACCATTATCATCTCGTCCCTGCCTGGTCCCAATTGCCTCAGGCAGTCATGAGTGGAAAGCCTGTCAGAAAAAGGTCCTCTTTTGGCGAGGCAGAAGAAAGGGAAGGTTTTCTCATGGGCATGTATAACCTTGCCATGCAGATTGCCCCTGGACTGTCAAGGGAAATAGGCCTTAAGGGACGACATCACTTGCTTGATCTGGGTGGAGGTCCCGGCACTTATGCCATTCATTTCTGTCTGGCCAACCCTGACCTTAGAGCCACTGTGTATGATCTTCCCACGACAGAGCCTTTTGCCGCCAAAACGATCGAGCGCTTTGGCTTGAGCCACCGAATAGACTTTAGGGCCGGCAATTACGTAGACGAAGAGATAAAAGGGGCCTACGATGTCGCATGGCTATCCCATGTTCTTCACGGCGAAGGGCCTGAAGACTGTGAAAGGATCCTCACGAATGTGGTATCGGCTGTGGAGAATGCCGGATTGATCTTGATCCACGATTTTATCCTTGATGACAGCTTTGATGGCCCTCTTTTCCCGGCCCTCTTCTCGCTCAATATGCTCATCAACACAGATGAGGGCCGGTCTTATACGGAGGCTCAGCTCAAGGAGATGTTAGAGAATGCCGGGGTAAAGGAGATACAACGGCTGGCCTTCCGGGGCCCCAATGACTCAGGCATTGTTTCTGGGGTTGTCTGAAACCCTTCCCAAGAGGTTCGCTTAGGAGCCCCACATTCCTGCATGCACTGTCTTGAGAAAAAGGCTATTCTGCCTGAAGCTGAAACCGAGTCTAAAGGCAAACGCCAAGGCCTGTGGCCGTGTTCGAAGGACAGCCCTTGGCACGTACCTAAATAAGAATACGCACCCGTTAAAATGGTAATCGTAGAAAAGCAGCAGATGCTTCACGATATATATAGCATTTATGAGGACTTCTCAAAAGGCATCACCACGGCATGCAAGCGAGGATGCGCCACCTGCTGCACTCAAAACGTAACGGTGACCACCCTGGAAGGTTACGACATCCTCCGACACTTGACTATTAACAGGAAGATGGATCTCCTGCATGCTGTCCATCGTACGGCACACAAAAGACGCTTTCAACCGACTCTGAGTATCAATGGGTTAGCAGCCCTTTGCTCCCAAGGCGAAGAGCCCCCAGAAGAACACACTAGCTGTCTTCCAATGGCCTGTCCGTTTCTCTATCGTAACGAGTGTCTTATCTATGCCAAACGGCCTTTGGGCTGCAGGTGTTTCTTCTCTACGAAACCGTGTAAAGATGAGACATGTGCAGTGGTGGACCCATTTCTTATTACAGTAAACACTGTTTTTCTGCAGTTTATTGAGCACATCGACGCAAGGGGCCTTTTCGGCAACATGAGCGATGTGATCCTCTTCCTGGAGCCTGAGGCTCGACGTTCGCGATATGAGAGCCAGGGCACCTTCCATCACCTCAAGGACCGCCATGGTGGCGACGACACTCGTCGCTTTGGCCCACTCGCCCAGAACAGACCCATACCAATCCTCTTGGTCCCGCCAGAACATCAAGAGCAACTGCAACCCATATTAGAGGAACTCGGGAAGATAAGAAAGAAACACACCTGATTTGCCGACAAGGAAGGACCTGAAAAGCGTCAGGACCGAGGTGCCCTTCGGACTGGGGACGGACCCGTCAGCGGAGAAAAACCAGTCGGCTTTCTGCCGTGGCTATAACCTTCCCATTCGCCACTCCTCGGATCTCGCCCCGTGCCACAGCACCCCTGCTCTTATTCTGGATAACATAACCCTCTGCTTGAATCTCTTGGCCCACATGCAGTGGTACTCGGTAAGTAATCTGAAGGGAGGTGGTGACGGCCTTGCCCACATAGTGCATCACGGCGTGGGCCATAATTTCATCAAGGACCGTGGCCACCACACCGCCATGGACGATATCTTTCCACCCTTGGAATTCTCGCTTAAGAGAAAGCCGGCTCCTCGCTTTGTTCGCAACGTAAACAACCTTCATACGGAGCCCTATAGGATTATGGGGCCCGCAAGCAAAGCAGTACTTGTCGTCGGCAAGTCTGTTCTTCAACTCTTTGCCCGCCACGGATCACTGGATGGCGTAAATCCCTCGGCCAACCCTCTTGATGATACCCTTTTTCGAGAGTCTAAAGATGATATTGCGAATCTTTTTGTCTTCAAACCCGGAGTTCAGCTTCAGACCCCGCACATCCACTCCCTTGGGGTACCTCCTTAAAATGGTCAATATGATCTCAGTAGCTGTTGTTTTTGCCGCACCACTGACGGCAGTTTTCCCTTTCGCGGCACCTGTTTTCCGCGTTGCCCTCCCGGATCCCTTGTGTGCCTTTAGGGCTGCTTCGAGATGATCCATTTTAACCAGAAGTCTTTCAATGTCTTGTTTGGTGGCGATACCGTACTGCTGAAGAAAGAACCTAATCATCACATCAAAGCTTGGGCCTTTTCGCTTCCTCTTCATCTTCTCCCCCCCCATACTTAAGGTCATCCACAGGCAATGCTTTCATTTTGCCAAGACTTGAGACCCTTGCATAACTCTTTCGGGCGTTCATTGTGGGCTTTTCGGGTACCCATTCCCGACTCCGTAGGGATGAGCGGTCCGCCCTGGCGGATCAAAAAACTCACAGAACCAAGCGAGCAGGGGCTGTGCAAAGGTCTCGCCTTATGGAAAGTGAAATGGATTTTCTATGATTTTGGCTTTCCCTTCTTTCGCGACGATTTCTTCTTTTCAGGTTGGCTAAAGATCATTTTGCTCATCTCTATCTCATCCTCGTCAACTCTGACTTTTTCCATTTCGGCAATGGCTTCAACAAAGCGTTGCCCCTCTGCTGCAGAGACCCATTTCAGCATCAGCCGATCAGGATTGATTCCCCGACTCTCTAGTTTTTCCTTAAACTTTGTAATCCTGTCTCTGGTAAACAGGTTGTTGTCAAGGTAATGACAGTCTCCCGGATGACACCCGGAAACGATGACCTTAGGAGCCCCCAGAAGGAAGGCGTATTTGATAACATCTGGTGTCACCCGACAAGAGCACATCGTCTTTATGACTCTGACCTTTGGACTGTATTGCAGCCTGCTGGTCCCCGCAAAATCCGCTCCTGCATAGGAACACCAATGGCAGGCAAAGACAATGATTTTGTCTTCTGGGTGTTTCAAGGCTGCCCTCAATTGGGCCCGCAAATGCTCTTCTGTATGGTTGGCTATGGAAATGGCGTCAAACTTACAAGAGCTAAGGCAGTTGCCACACCCACGGCACATGGCCTGCTCAATGACGGCCACTTTGTCTTCTATTCGAATGGCTCCAAAGAGACATTGTTTGCTACATTTTCCACAACCGGTACATTTTTCCTTGTCCACTTTTGCTATGATGGGAGAAAGTTCGGCCATGTCCTTCTGAAAGTGCTTGGACACCTGAATTGCAGCGTTGCCGGCTTGCTCAATACACTGCTTTACGTCAGAAGGACTTCCCACAGCTCCGGCAAAGTAAATGCCCTTTGTTGGTGTAGAGTTTGGTGACAATTGATTGTCTTCCTTGATAAACCCTCGTTTGCCCACAGGCACGCCAAGGGTAGCAGACATCTCCGTCGCCGTGGGGACAATGCCCACTGCCAGCACCACAAGATCAAAGTGCTTTTTCATGAGCTTCTGTTCTCCCAAAAATGGATCAGAAAAAACCAGGACATGGTCTTGCATTACTTCTGGAAAGGCGTTGACAAAGATGACACCTTGTCTCCTCGCCTCCTGAAACATTTTCTCCTGCCTATTGCCCGAGGTTCGAATGCCATTGTGAAAAACGAATATATCCAGATCAGGTAAATGCTCTTTCAAAAGGAGGGTATTCTTCACCGTATTTGGGCAACAGAGTTTTGAGCAGTAGGGGAGGTGACCCTCTTTCGTTGACCTGGAACCTGCACACTGAATAAAGGCAATGCTTTCAGGTGGCTGCCCTGTGGAGGGCCGTATGATCCGTCCATTCGTCGGACCCTCGGCTGACATCATCCTTTCGAGCTCCATGGAAGTGATGACATCAGGAAAGCGCTCTTCGCCGTAACCATATAATCCCACAGGCTCGTAGGGCTTTGCGCCGGTGGCCGCTATGACGGCGCCCACACGCACGGTCTCCTCCTCAATACTTTGTGAGAAATCGATTGCATGCTTTTTGCAGTCTTCCACACATTTCTGGCACCCTTCCTCGGTAAAATGGATGCACACCTTGTCATCAATGGCATACTGCCTGGGGACGGACTGCAGGAAGGGAGTATATATGGCTTTTCTCAGAGCGCGGCCAGCGTTAAATTCATCTTCAGTAAAGACATTGCACCGTTGCAAACAGTCACCGCAAAAAGTGCAATCTTCAGTGACATATCGTGGGTGTTTTCTCAGCGTGACTTCAAAGTTGCCAAGATAGCCCTTGGTTTCGATTACCTCGCACATGGTGAGTAATTCAATGTTTGGATGTCGACCGACATCCACCATCTTCGGCCCCAGAATTCAGGGACTGCAGTTTTGATCAGGAAAGATCTTGTTAAGCTGCGCCATTTTCCCGCCGATGGTGGAGCCTTTTTCCACGAGAACTACCTGATGCGCAAGGTCGGCAAGTTGGAGGCTTGCTTCAATCCCGGTGATGCCTCCGCCTATGACCAGGGTTCTTTTGGTCATAGGAACCTGAAGGGGGGTAAGCGGTTCGTTGAGCTTGACTCTCTCGATTCCCATGAGCACAAGGTCTATGGCCTTTTCTGTTGCCTCACCGGGCTCGTAGGTATGACACCACGAACATTGCTCCCGAATATTGACCATCTCCATCAGGTAAGGATTTAAACCGGCCACAGTGCAAAGGGTCCGAAATGTCTCCTCATGAATCCTGGGGGAACAGGCCGCCACGACGATCCTCTCCAGCCCGTATTCCTCAATATCAGTAAGGATCTGTGCCTGTCCTCCGGTACACATGTAAGGATGCTCTCTGACAAGGGCAACTTCTGCCCGAGCTATGGCCTCGCTGACCTTGTAGCAATCCACGGGACCCGCAATATTCGTCCCGCAATGACAAATAAAAACTCCTATGCGATCATTCAACATCTATCGTCCATTCTCCTCTCTCAATGCTATCTCTTCGGCTGTGACACTACGTTCGTCCACCTTCTCAACAAAGATTGCGTTTTCGCTGCAGTAGAGCTGGCATCTACCGCACACCGTGCACCTACTTTCTTCAACAACGACAGGTGGGAAAAACCCTTTTTCGTTGCGCTCAGTGCCTCGCTGCAACACCTTCTCAGGGCAAGAGCGGATGCAGTCGTCACAGTCTTCACCACCTTTACAAAAGTTGGCTATGATGGTGACCTTACCAACCGGTATAGTACATTGCTCGATATTCCAGTATCGCGATGCTGGCACGTTGTGTTTCATGATTTGCCTTCTGTGTTGTTCATGATTTGTTGTCTCATAACCCCTCCTGTTGGTCTCCCATTACAGGCATCCGTTCATTGGAATCTGACTTACGGCTTATCTTTTGCCTTCTGCCTGTTGCCATACTCATAACCTTTGTCAAAGGCAGCCAAGTTCATCTCCTCGGTCCCCGGAGGCGCAGACTTCAAGATGGCTGCCTTGATGCAGTTCTTGTCGATGATAGACGCAACCTTGCAGACGAAGCCCATCAATACATTATTGGCCACCACCACCCTGAAATTGTCCCGAGCGATCTGGGTGGCGGGCACCTTAAAAATCTTCACGGTCCTGGGAACCTTTTCCAGCACACTCAGGTTGACCATGGATTCGTCCACCACGATCGTACCCTTATTATTGATGACCACCTCGCCACCCCGCTCCTTGGTCACAATGTCAGACATCATCAGAAGGTAGTCGGGAATCTCCACAAAGGGGTAGTCAATGGGTTGAGACGACAGGAGCACATCGGTCAGACAGCTTCCGCCCTTCATCTCAGGCCCGTATCGTTTTATCACCGTGCTGTTGAGTTTTGGATCCATATTCATGGCGGCATGAATCAAGGTTTTACCGCCTTGGACAATCCCCTGCCCTCCTGTACCCTCCATCCGAATTTGCAGATATTTTATGCCACTAGGCCCTGATTTGAAATCCACGTGAGGCTTCTTGGCACCACTCTTCTTTTTCGCTTTGACCAAACTCAGCTGAGGCTTTTCCTGAACGCGGGTATCCCTAAAGACTCCAAGGCTGATCTCCTTCGTGAAATCCGTTTGATCCACGTCTTCTTGGCTAAGGGTCTCTTTTATTTTGGCCTTTTCCAAGAATAAGGCCTCCAGAGATTTGATCTTGTTGCGCCTTTCAAAGAGCATACAGGGCAGGAGGATCTCGACAAAACTGGGGCCTTCGTTTTGCATGGCAGAAATCATACAATCGACGAGATGGTAAGGATGAGATGAGGTAGACCGAGCCACAAAGGTGTACTGGGAAGCAAGGGCCACAGCAACAGGATTGACCGGCCTATAGGGGCTGCCCCCCGAGGTGGTGGCGGTTCTGGCCCCAAGTGGCGTGGTGGGACCGTGCTGAAAACCGGTCATGCTGTATCCGTAGTTATTCATGCAGAATACATTCACGTCATACCCATGTCGGCCCAAGGCCAGAAAATGGTTCCCGCCAATCCCCAGGATGTCTCCATCGCCTCCCATGACGGAGACCTTGAGATCGGGATTGGCCAACTTCACGCCAAGGGCCGTCGGTATGGCCCTGCCGTGCGTGGAATGGATGCTATCGAGGTTCAGATACCCTGCAACACGGGATGAGCATCCGATGCCGGAGACCACGGTGCACTTGTCAGCGTCATATCCAAGGTGTTGAATAGTTTCAATAAAGGCGTTCTTAATCCTCCCAATCCGGCATCCTGAGCACCAGATGTTGGGCATCATCTCCTTCCTGAGCAAATCAGCATAGGGATGCCGACTAATATCTTCCATTGCAGACTCCTTTTGGGTCGCTCATTTAC
>Ga0272444_10002654_pt1 | contig 16432 bp, 18 predicted proteins | sample SSMForm13_FD_201033 | JGI IMG/M metagenome (GOLD analysis project Ga0272444, IMG submission 201033) | Marine sediment archaeal communities from Little Sippewissett salt marsh, Falmouth, MA, United States - SSM-Form-13 | ecosystem: Environmental > Aquatic > Marine > Wetlands > Sediment ...
CCCCTGGGCTCTGAATACCTATCATGGAAAGGCAGCAGGTACAAGCGTCATGTGACCGACGGCTCTTGGGGCTGGGTATAGACGGATCCTTAAAGTCAGGCTGCCGTTCCCAAGATCATTGTCAGGTTTTTGTCCCGCCTTCTCGGGCGGGAGAAGGAGACATCCGCCGGCCGTAAAATCCACGATAGATCTTGTCAGAAATGTAAAATGTTACCAAATTCGAAATGAGAGGATAATGTTTCAGGTCCAATTTCCAATTTCGTTGGCTATCCCTTAAATATCTCCCGGGCGGCCACCATGCGCATGATCTGATTGGTCCCCGTATAGATCTGGGTCAGTTTGGCGTCTCGCATCATCCGTTCGACTGGAAATTCTTTCATATAACCGTAGCCGCCCATCACCTGGACCGCATCGGTGGTCACCTGCATGGCCGCATCGGTGGCCATGAATTTGGCCATGGCGCAGAATTTTGAGATCCGGCTCCTCTTTTCATCGTCGACATATTTCGCCGCCTGGTAGGTCAGGAGTCGGGCGGCTTCTGTCCGGGCCACCATGTCCGCCATCATGAACTGGATGGCCTGAAGCCGGGAAATGGGGCCGCCGAACTGAATTCTCTGATTCGCGTATTGAATGGCCTCGTCGATGGCGCCCTGGGCCAGCCCCACCGCCTGGGAGGCACAAAAGAGCCGGCTTCTGTCTAAGGCAGCCATCATATTCGGGAATCCGTCCCCCTCTTGGCCGATCCTGTTTTGCACGGGGATCTTGAGATCCTCGAAGAACAGCTCCGAATTGATGGACCCTCTCATGCCCATCTTATTTTCATTCTTACCATAAACAAGACCCTGGCTCTCCTTTTCCACAACAAAGGCACTCATCCCCTTTGCCTTTTTGTCAGGATCCGAATAGGCATAGACGGTAATGATGTCTGCGATGCAGCCGTTGGTAATAAAGCACTTCTGACCCCTTAGCACATAAACCCCGCCTTTTTTAGCGGCGCGGCTCCTCATGGAAAGGATGTCGGATCCCGCTCCCGGCTCAGTGGCCGCAAACGCGGCCAGCTTCCCCTCGGCCAGACCGGGGAGATATGTCTCTTTGAGCGCAGCATCCCCCCCCTCCAGAATAGGCAGCATCCCGTCAGCCTGGGCGATCAAGATGAGGGCGGAGGCGGCGCAGGCCTTTGAAATCTCCTCCAATATCATGGAAAAAAGGACATATTCCGCGCCGATGCCCCCGTATGCTTCGGGCAGAAGCGGCGTCAAAACGCCATTGTCGGCGAAGAGCCGGACCGTATCCCATGGAAACTCGGCCGTCTCGTCGATTTCCGCGGCCCTCGGCCGGATCCTTTCCTGTGAGATCTGTCGCACGGTATTCAGGATAATCCGCTGTTCCTCGGTCAACACAATCATGAAATTTGCCCTCCCGCGTCATAAAACTTGGGGCCTTAACCGGCCCCTCTCCCTGGTCTGGTATATCATATTCAGAGCCGTTTTAACAGGGTTTTGCGCGGGGAGTGTCACGGATCTGAGGGACACCCCAGGGGTGGAGTCACCCCCTCTTTGTTTTTAAAGCCCGTGGTGCCCTCCGGCCCGGCCGACTGAAATCGCGGTGTTCATACATCTTAACGATTTCTCTTGACATTGAGTGGGGATTTTCATACGTAAATAACTACATTGTGACTATATTGTAGCCATGGGTCGCCGATCCTCTCTTGAGGGGTGCGAAGAAAGCGATGACCTCAGATGATTTCCCCACAAGAGGACGTATGGGTGACGTGACCCCACAACCGAAAACCCATCTTTTTTGAAAGGCGGAAGGTATGAGACTGAAAGACAAAGTTGCTCTGGTGACCGGGAGCAGTAGGGGCGTCGGAAGGGCCGTCGCCCTTGGCTTTGCCAAGGAGGGTGCAAAGGTGGTGGTCAATTACACATCCAACGAGAAGGCGGCCCGAGAGGTGGTGTCTGAAATCGAGAGCATGGGGAGCGAAGCCATTGCGGTCAAGGCGGATGTGGCCCAAAAAAAAGAGGCGGATGATCTGGTGGGCGCCACGGTCGAGCGATTCGGTAGAATCGACGCCCTGGTCAACAATGCAGGCTTTACCCGCCCCGCCCTGATGCTCAAGATGACAGAGGACCAGTGGGACCAGGTGGTGGACATCCACTTGAAAGGGGCTTTTCTCTGCTCACAGGCCGCGGGCCTCCACATGAAGGAACAGAACAGCGGCAAAATCATCAACGTCATGTCCGTGGCAGGGCTGGTGGGCACCGTCGGGCAGATCAACTACAGCGCGGCCAAAGGGGGCATCCTGAGCATGACCAAGTCCATCGCCCGCGAGCTGGCACGCTACACCATCTGTTGCAATGTCATCTCCTTGGGCATTGTGGCCACCGACATGACCGAAAAGATACGAACCGATGAAAAGCTCAAAGAAATCTACATGAACCGGATACTTCTCAAGCGCTTTGCAGAACCCGAAGATATCTCTCCGGCCTTTGTTTTTCTTGCCTCGGACGAAAGCAGCTACATCACCGGTCAGCTTCTCTGTGTGGACGGGGGCTACGGTATGATTTAACGTATGGGGTTTGATGAAGACATCTCTATATCGGCTGAGCCCTGACTGATGGGGTCGAGGAGACCTCAATAAACGCTCGCATCGGTAACCGGCCAGCCACCAAGTCGGAAGGAGGAAGAAGATGACAGTACCAGACAAAATTCAGACGTGGCAGATGGTTCAGCCCACCTCTCGGGATCGCGAGACCGGGGAAGTGACGCCGGGTAAACTTGAGAAGACGGAAATACCGGTTCCCGAACTCCAAGAGGGGGAGGTCCTGGTGGAAGTGGCCGGCTGCGGTGTATGCCATACTGACCTGGGGTACTTCTACGATGGCGTCCCGACCGTTAATAAGCCCCCTTTGACCCTGGGTCATGAAATCTCAGGGACCGTTGTCGCAGGGGACGACGCGTGGATGGGAAAGGAGGTTCTGATCCCTGCGGTCATGCCGTGCCGAAAATGCCTTCTTTGTAAGACGCGACGGGGTAATCGGTGTTTGAACCAGAAAATGCCCGGCAACAGCATGGGCATCTACGGCGGCTTTTCAAGCCATATCCCGGTGCCCAGCATTGACCTGTGTGAGATCAAAAACCGGGGCGATATCCCGCTGGAACACTTGGCCGTGGTGGCGGACGCGGCGACCACCCCCTACCAGGCCGCGAAACGCGGTCAGCTGGAACCCGGTGACAACGTGATCGTCATTGGCGTCGGGGGCGTGGGGCAGTACATGGTCCAGGAGGCCAAGGCACTGGGTGCAGGCACGGTGATCGCCATTGACATTGCAGAAGACCGGCTTAAGAAAATGCTCTCCTACGGTGCGGACTTCTACATCAACAGCCGGGACAAGAGCCCCAAAGAGGTCTCCAACGAGGTCAAATCCATCCGAAAACAAAACGGTCTTCCGTCCTTTGGCTGGAAGATCTTCGAGGTGACGGGCAGCAAGCCCGGACAAGAGACGGCCCTGGCCCTACTCAGCTTCATCGGCAAGCTGATTGTGGTGGGCTTCGGGCTGGCAAAGGTGGAATACTCCATCAGCCGATTGATGGCCTTTGACGCGGAACTCATCGGAACCTGGGCCTGCCTGCCCGAATATTACCCCGCGGTTATGGACATGGTGCTGTCGAAAAGAATCGACCTTGAGCCGTTTGTTCAAACCCGGCCCATGAGCACCATTGCAGAGACATTTGAAGAGGCGCACAGCGCCTCCCCCGAGAAACGGATCGTTCTGGTTCCGGATTTCTAATCCTTTGAGGGTTATTGATATTTGATGAATATTGAGGAGGTTTAAGTATGACGTTAGAATGGATGCCAAGAGACAATGAGAAGAAGGATCACCTGCTGCACACCGATCTCCACTGGGGCGGCGATGCAGAGGCCCCGTGCGTGGTACACGAGAAGCGACCTCTGACCGATCCCCAGGGAAACGTGGTGGACGGTCTGTATGTGGCCTGGATCCGCCTTAACAACCCGAAACAATACAATTCCTACACCACAGAGATGGTCAAGGGCGTCATCGCCGGCTTTGAAAACGCCTCCCTCGACAGGAGTGTGGTGGCCGTGGTCTTTACCGGAACCGGTCCCTATGCCTTCTGCACCGGCGGGAATACCAAGGAATACAGTGAATACTACAGCCTCAGGTCCGATGAATACGGCCAGTACATGGAGCTTTTCAACCATATGGTGGATTCCATTCTTGCCTGCAAGAAGCCGGTCATCTGCCGGGTAAACGGCATGCGGGTGGCCGGCGGTCAGGAGATCGGGATGGCGTGTGACCTGGCCATCGCGTCGGACCTGGCCATCTTCGGACAGGCCGGGCCCAAACATGGCTCTGCCCCCGTCGGTGGGGCCTCGGACTTTCTCCCCTGGTATCTCAGCATTGAAGATGCCATGTGGAACTGCATCTCCTGCGAGATGTGGTCCGCCTACAAGATGAAGGCCAAAAACCTCATCAGCAAGGTGGTCCCTGTCTTGAAGGTGGACGGCAAGTGGGTCCGGAATCCGATGATCATCACCGATACATACGTTGAGGATGGGGAGATCGTCTACGGTGAATACAAGACAGGCCCCGAGGCCAAAGAGGCCCGGGCCTTTGTCAAGGCGCATCAGCCCAATGCGGATTTTGAACGCCTGGACAAGGAAGTGGATCGAATCGTATGGACCTTTGCCAACCTCTTTCCCGGATGTCTCATTGAATCCATCGACAGCATCCGCCAGAAGAAGAAGCTTTTCTGGGATACCATGAAAAACGCCCACAGGCACTGGCTCGCCGCCAATATGGGGGGAGAGGCCTTTCTGGGATTCGGCGCCTTTAACACCAAGAAGATCACCGGTCAGGACACCATTGACTTCCTCAAATTCCGCCAGAATATCGGGGAATGCAAGACCTGGGATATGGATATGTTCGCTGAGGTACTTGGAAAACCGCAGGAATAGACGGCTCACGGCAAGGCTGCCCGCCCGTTTGGGGGCAGCCTTGCGAGATCAAAACCGCTCACGCCCTTTCGGGAGAGGAAAGGAGGCCGACGATTATGGCTTACGAACACATTGAGGTCGATTTTCAGGATGGCCTGGGCACCATTACCCTCAACAGGCCCCCGGTCAATGTCCTGAACATCGCCATGATGGAAGAAATCAATGAGGTCCTGACCTCCTGGCAGGGGAAAAAGGACCTCAAGGCCGTGCTGTTCAACGCAAAAGGCAAATGCTTTTCCGCAGGCGTCGATGTGGGAGAGCACATGGGAGACCTCGCCCCCAAGATGATCGAGGTATTTCACGGGATGTTTCGTTTGATGGACCGCCTCGGGATCCCGACCGTCGCATCGGTATATGGATCGTGCCTGGGGGGGGGCTGCGAACTGGCTGTCTTCTGCGACCTTGTCATCTCCTCCGACGATGCCAAATATGGCCAGCCGGAGATCCAGGTCGGGGTATTTCCCCCCATCGCGGCACAGCTCATGCCCCGGATTATCGGAAGAAAGGCCGCCATGGAGCTGATCTTGTCCGGGAAAATTATATCGGCTCAGGAGGCCCTGAGCATGGGACTCGTCAACCAGGTGGTGGGCAAGGACGAACTGGAGACAGCCACCCGTGATTTTATTAAACCCTACCTCAAATTGAGCGCTGAGGTCTTGAGGAAAACCAAAAAGGCCATCATGGCCGGGCTCCTGGATGACCTGGAACCCTCCCTCAAGGTGATAGAAGACATCTACCTGGATGAACTCATGAAAACGGCAGATGCCCAAGAGGGACTGAAGGCCTTTCTGGAAAAACGAAAACCCGAATGGAAGAATGAATGAGGCGTTGGCGCCCGTGGTGACCCTCCGTCATCACGGGCGCCCGCTTGATGGGTCAGTTTCGAAACTTAACGTTGCTCTCGATGTAGTCGATGATCTCTGTGGTCGTTGTTCCAGGACCGAAAACCGCTGAAATACCCGCTGCTTTCAGAGGAGTGATATCGTCGTCCGGTATGATCCCGCCGCCGATCACCAGCATGTCCGTGACCCCTTTCTCCCTCAAAAGTTCCATCACCTTTGGAAAGAGATAATCATGGGCACCTGAAAGGATGCTCATGGCAATCACATCCACGTCCTCCTGAATCGCAGCCTCCACGATCTGGGATGGTGTCTGCCTCAGGCCGGTGTACACCACCTCCATCCCCGCATCCATAAGGGCCGATGCCACCACCTTGACTCCCCTGTCATGCCCATCGAGTCCGGGCTTCGCCGCCAATACCCTAATTTTCTTATCTTTCGCCATATCCCATTTCTCCCGCTTTCCGATCCGAAGATTTCGCGCCAATAGCCCTTATCCGAGCGTGTTGACCGGCTGATATTCTCCAAAGACCCCCCGCAATACATCACAGATTTCCCCGAGGGTGGCATAGGCCTTGACCGCCTCCAGGATAAGCGGCATCAGATTCTGATCTCCTCCGGCCCCTTCTCTGAGATCGCTCAGGCATGCGTCCACCCGCTGGCCATCCCTTTCCGATCGAAGCCGCCCGAGCCGCTCGACCTGTGCGGTGCGAACCGCAGGGTCCACCCTCAGAAGATTTGTCGGCTTCTCCTCCTCCACGTGGAATCGATTCAGCCCGACCACGATCCGCTCCTCTTTCTCGATCTCCCGCTGGTAGGTATAGGCGCTGTCCTGTATTTCCCGCTGAATAAACCCCTTTTCAATCGCTTCGGCAGCACCGCCCAACTCATCGATCTTTTGAATATATTCGGCGGCCTTCCCATAAACCTCACGGGTGAGATCTTCCAGGTAATAGGATCCACCGAGCGGGTCCACCGTATCGGTCACGCCCGTTTCATAGGCGATCAACTGCTGGGTCCGGAGCGCAATCTGCACCGCCTCTTCAGACGGCAGACAGAGGGCCTCATCCATGGAGTTGGTATGGAGCGACTGGGTGCCGCCCAGAACCGCGGACAGGGCCTGAAACGCCACCCGAACGATATTGTTCTTTGGCTGCTGGGCTGTGAGGGTGCAGCCGGCGGTCTGCGTGTGGAAACGGATCATCATGGACTTGGGATTGGTGGCCTTGAACCGTTCCTTCATGATCTCGGCCCACAGGCGTCGGGCGGCCCGGTATTTGGCCACTTCCTCCAGGAAATCCACGTGGGCATTGAAGAAAAACGAAAGCCGTGGCCCGAAGGTATCCACATCCAGACCCGCGTCGAGTGCAGCCTGAACATAGGCAATTCCGTTTGCCAGCGTAAAGGCCACCTCCTGCACAGCCGTGGAGCCGGCCTCCCGAATATGATACCCGCTGATGCTGATGGTGTTCCACATGGGGACGTGACCCGCGCAATAGGAAAAAATGTCCGTGATGATCCGCATGGACGGCTTGGGCGGAAAGATATAGGTACCCCGTGACGAGTATTCCTTCAGGATATCGTTCTGTATGGTGCCTCTCAGTTTGTCAGGCGATACGCCCTGCTTTTCCGCCACGGCGATATACATGGCCAGCAGTACGGCCGCCGGTGAATTGATGGTCATGGAGGTGCTGACCTTTTCCAAGGGGATCTGTTTGAACAGGATTTCCATATCCTCCAACGAATCAATGGCCACGCCCACCTTACCCACTTCACCAATGGCCATTTCATTATCCGAATCATAGCCGATCTGGGTGGGGAGATCGAAGGCGACGGAGAGTCCGGTCTGCCCCTGATCCAGCAGGAAACGATACCGTCGATTCGATTCCTCGGCCGATGCAAACCCCGCATACTGCCGCATGGTCCAGAAGCGCCCCCGGTACATGGTGGGCTGCACCCCCCGTGTAAAGGGATATTCACCGGGGAGACCCGCTTCTGACATATAGTCCGCATCGGCGCCATCCATGGGCGTATACACCCGTTGTATCGGGATGCCCGACGTATTGACAAAATCACCCTTTCTTTCCGGTCGCTTTTCGATCTTCTGCTCCACCCCCTTTGTCCAACGCTTCAGTGCAGACTGTAAATCCTCATGATCCTTTTGATCTGTCATCATCGCCTCCTATTGCCTTCGATAAAACGCCATGTCTTCCAGGACCTAAGAAAATATGCCAACAGCGCAAAGCCTGTCAAACTCTTTTTTGATCGCTCACGGTACTCTTTTTCACCAACAGGTTGGATTTTGATCTTGACAATGGAATGTAGCTTCATTATAGCCACATTGTAGTTGTCTATGAATCAGAAGCTGTCCGCAGGTTTCCGGACAGGTGCCATTTACAAACCCCGCAGAGGATGTTGTCATGACAGCCAACGAAATTATGGATTTGCTTTACGGAACCCTCCGTACAACCGGAATATACAACTTCCAATGGAACCTTGTGATCATGTGGGGGGTGGGGTGTTTGTTCATTTATCTCGCCATCGCGAAAAAATACGAACCCCTGCTGCTCCTCCCGATCGGATTCGGCATCTTCATTGTCAACTTTCCCCTGGTGCCCCTGATGGGATACTCTCACGGCCATGCCCAGCTTCTTCAGGTCTTTTACCATTACGGCCTGGAATGGGAGGTCATCCCCTGCATCATCTTTCTGGGGCTGGGCGCCATGACCGACTTCGGACCCCTGATCGCCAACCCCAAGACCCTTCTGATCGGGGCGGGGGCACAATTGGGCGTGTTCATCACCTTCACCGGTACAGTCCTGGTGGGCTTCACCCTCAAGGAGGCCGCTTCTGTCAGCATTATCGGCGGAGCGGACGGCCCCACCACCATCTACCTGACCCAACATCTGGCGCCTCAGCTCTTAGGTGCCAACGCCCTGGCGGCCTATTCCTATATGGCCATGGTGCCCCTTATTCAGCCCCCCATCATGCGGATGATGACCAATGAAAAGGAAAGAAAGATCCGGATGCGCCAGTTGCGCCCGGTCTCGCGGCAGGAAAAAATCCTCTTCCCACTGGTCACCGCGGGTATTATCGCCCTCCTGGTCCCGTCCGTCATCCCTCTGATGGGCATGTTCATGCTGGGAAATCTCATGAAGGAAAGCGGCGTTGTGGCGAGGTTGACGGATTCGGCCCAGGGCTCACTCATGAATATCGTCACCATATTCCTGGGTATCTCGGTGGGGGCGACCATGCACGCGGACAAGTTCCTAAGCTGGAAACCCCTCTTCATCTTCAGCCTGGGCCTGGTTGATTTCGCTGTCTGCACCATCGGCGGGATTGTCACGGCAAAGGTCATGAACCTCTTTTTAGAGGAGAAGATCAATCCGCTGATCGGTTCCGCGGGCGTTTCGGCCGTGCCCATGGCCGCCCGCGTTTCCCAGATGCAGGGGCTCAGGTACGACAAGGGGAATCACCTCCTGATGCATGCCGTGGGGCCCAATCTTGCCGGCGTTATCGGATCTGCAGCCGCAGCAGGCATGTTCATTGCGATGTTTGATTGATAACCCAACCCGTATCTTGAAGGGAATGCGCCATGAAAATAATGATACTGTTTGTATCGCTTCTGTTCTTCTTCCCGGGATCCACCTATGCTGAGAAATTTCTGGATGCCCCGGTTCTTCCCCTGGGATCGGTCACCCAGAAGACCGATGCCCGCCTGGAAATGAAAACCTCCCAATCCCACGACGAGGTGCTTTCTTTTTACAGAGAGGCACTGAAAGATGCGAAAGATATCAAATTCAGGAACTGGAAGGATGCCACCTATATCGAGGATGATGGAAATAAGCCGTGGCATTCCATCACCGTCTCAAAGGGGGGGGAAACGGGAACGGAGATCACCATTGTGAAAGACAACTGGACATGGATTATCGGGACCCTCCTCCTCCGATATGTGGGGGTCTTTATGGTTCTGATGGTTCTGTTTCTGGGCATGTCGCTTTCGGGTAAGATCATTTCCAGATCCGTTCAGAAAATGGATAGCAAGAAGGCCGCGGGATAAGGGACATGTGGTTTCGGCAACGGTCCTGAAATAAGATGCCGGAGAGCGAAACACTCTCCGGCATCCATCCATCTTACACAGGAATGCTTCAGGACGGCATTCCCGTAAACATCACTATTCCAGTACGACCAGGACGCCCTCTGCCTCAACCGTGTCGCCCTTGCCGCATTTTACCTCTTTCACCGTTCCGGACGCATCCGCTGTGATCGGCAGTTCCATCTTCATGGCCTCCAGGATCACCACCTCATCCCCCTCACTCACAGCATCGCCCACGTTCACCTTGACATCAATGACCTTTCCTCCCATGGGAGCAACGATTTCGCTCACGTCCAATACCTCCTTAAATTTATTAGTTTAGAACAAATAAACCTTGTTTTATCTAATTATCACGATACTCAATTCATAACCTTTCCCGGCCAGGTTCGTTCACCGGACCTGGGGCCCGAGACCGTTCAGCCAGGGATATTCAGCCATAGAAGCGCCCGCTTCGGACCCGTGCACCCCTCTGGGCGATTGTCTCAGCACCGTGATTTTGGGACGACTTCAGGGTCGCGAACATATAACATCGAAGCCACACAACTTGTCAAGCACAATATCGGGCCAACAACACCCTATCCCTTCTCGAGGATCCGCACAGCAATCTTTCCTTCGAGGGCCTCTTTGAAGCGGAGGGCATCCTTTTCATCCCCGACAATGGCTCCGTAGTGCATCGGGATGGCCAGCTTGGGCTGGATGGCGAGGGCCGCCTTGACAGCCTGTTCCGCGGTCATCACATAGGTACCGGACACCGGCAACAAGGCGATATCCACCGTGAGGTCTTTCATCTCCGGGATGAAATCCGCATCGCCGGCGTGGTAGACCCGCACCCCTTCCGCCTCCACAACGAAGCCGAGCCACCCGTTCTTCCTGGGATGAAAGTCCTTGTCTGTGTTGTACGAAGGAACCGCTTCAATTTTCACATCTCCCAGATCAAGAGCGTCTCCCGGCTTCATGACCCGCACATCCCCGGTGAGCTTTTTTGCAGAGTCCTTCTCCGTCACAATAATGGTCCCGGGTCCCTGAATCTTTTGGATATCTTCAGGAGAGCAGTGATCAAAGTGATCGTGAGAAACAAGGATCACATCCGCTGTGGGCCCTCCCTCAATCTGATAGGGGTCAAAATAGATCGTCTTACCCGTATCGATGCGGAACCCGTCATGCCCCAGCCAAGTCATCTTATCGGCAAACGACGCTACCATCTCAACACCTCCTCAAGTCATACTGTCTTATAGAACGCCAATGAATATGTCAGTCCTTCACCCCCCTTGAAAAAATGCCAAGACCCGGAAAGAACGCACACCATATGGGCGGAATTTCTATTGAGGCTCCAGGATAATCTTATGATCGACCAGAGAAAAACGTTTGGGTCTGGCACGGACGGTCTTTTCCTCTCCAAATATGCTCACCATCTTCACCTCGCCATCTTTTTCTTCCAAATATCCAATATCCTCAAAAAGGAGTTCTTCCCTCCCATCCTTCAAAATATAGGCCGTTGACTCGCACATACTTACATCATCTCCTTTACCCGTTGTATCACCTGATTGACCAAATGGGGAAGCGGCTCTCCTGAAACCCCCACGAGCCGGACCTTTTCCTGGGTCAGGGGGATCAGAATCTTTACCGCACGGCTTGAACTCACCGCTGAAGCCATCTCGGCCGTCACCTCCCCCATCATGGCATTGGTCATCAGGATCCCGAGCGGACCGATAATGACATCCACCATACGGCTGGTGCACAGAATGGCGTTTTCACCGGTCCCCCCCCGGTTCGCCCCTGCCTTCATCATCTTGGAGGTGGCAATGGAATTCGTACCGAGGGCCAGGATCTCCGGATCCAGCCCGATGGATTGCCGCAACCCTTTTATGACGGCCGCCCCGATGCCGCCACCCTGTCCGTCCATGACCATCAGTTTCATGCCGTTCCCTGCCGACCGGGCGTCCTCAGCACCCAAAAAAGAGTTTGCATCCCCGAAAAAAAAGAGATATTTTCACAAGAAATCGCTTCCTGCCGTGTAGCATAGCAGAGGTGTCCGGCCCTGTAAAGATGAACGTCTATATAAAGAAACATGAACCGATCAACCGGAACCCATCCCGCCGTGCGGGACTCACACCAAGCCACCAAGACCACGAAGAAGAGAAGAAAAATGCGTCCTTTATTGTGTCAAAAAATCTGGTAACAATGTCCTGAATAGATCTCTCAGTGACGTTGTGTCTTTGTGTGAGAACCCTGGAAACACGCGCTCAACGCTTATAAGAAGGATTTCAGTATGAGCTACACCGTGGTCTTTTTTGCCATCGCAGCCTATCTCATCGGCTGCATTCCTTTCGGTAAAGTCATCGCCGGGCGTGTGGCCCGCATCGACATCACGAGTCGCGGAAGCGGGAACATCGGCGCCACCAATGTGGCGAGAGAACTCGGCATGAAATGGGGCGTCATCACCCTTGTTCTCGATATCCTCAAGGGCCTGGTCCCCATGCTGGTCTTTGCCTGCTGCTTCTGCGCGCCGGGATCTTCCTGCCACATGGCCCTTGCCGGTATCGGCCTCTGTGCGCTCTTAGGGCACATGTTCCCGGTTTTTCTGCGATTTCAAGGCGGGAAAGGGGTGGCCACCGCCCTGGGGGTCTATCTCGTCATGTCCCCGTCTTCCTGCCTCTGCGCCCTCATTCTGTTTGTCCTTGTGGTGGCCATATGGGATTATATATCCCTCGGTTCCATTATCGGTGCGTTTGCCATGCCCCTTTTCCTGATCCTATTCGGAAAGCCGTCCCCCTTCGTCGTCGTCTCCGTGTGTATGGCAATTCTTATCTGCTGGAAACACAAAGAAAACATTCAACGACTCATCAGGAGAGAAGAACGGAAGTGGCGGGAGCGCGGCCCTCAGTCAAGAAACTCCAGCAACCGGTCCAATTCATCGTCGGAATAAAAATGCACCAAAATCCGGCCCCTGCCTCCCCGCCGCCGGATCTCCACTCTTGTACCCAGGGCGCGCTTGAGCCGGTCTTCCAAGGATTGAATATAGGGATCTTTTGAGGCGCCCTGCTTCCCCCCCGACCGGGCACCGGATCGCCCTCTTTTTGCCAGGGCTTCCGCCTGCCTCACGGAGAGGCCTTTTTTTACGATCTCATCCCGAAGGTCTCTCTGGGCGTGACGGTCCTTGAGCCCGGCCAGCAACCGGGCATGGCCCATGGAGAGACGACCGTCAATAACATCCTTCTGAATGCTGGGCGGGAGCGTCAAGAGCCGCAATAGATTGGTGACCGTGGAACGGTCCTTCCCCAGCCGCTGGGCCAGGGCCTCCTGCGTCATTTGGGTCTGTTCCAGCAATTTGTCGTATGCAGCCGCCTCTTCGATGGGATTCAGATCCTTCCGGTGGATATTCTCAATGAGGGCCAGCTCGAGGTATTCATCCGGCGTTGCGTCCCTGACCACCACCGGCACCGTGGTTAAACCCGCCCTTTGCGCGGCCCGCCATCGACGCTCCCCCGCAATCAGTTGATAACCGTCGGTGGTCCGACAGACCAAGAGCGGGGTGAGGATGCCCTTGGCCCGGACCGATGCCGCCATTTCTTCCAGTTCACTTGTTGAGAATTCCTGTCTGGGCTGGTACGGATTGGGTGAAATCGTCTCTATGGAACACTGAAAAAAGAGCGGGTCCTGATCATCCAGGCGGTCCGCATCGGGTATCAGGGCGGACAATCCCTTCCCAAGGGCCTTTCTTTTGGTCATAAGATCCTATCTATCCCTTCTCGATCAGTTCCTGGGCCAGGGCCAGATAACTCTGGGCCCCTTTGCAACTGATGTCGTATAAGATGATCGGCTTCCCGTAACTCGGGGCCTCGCTCAGACGGACATTTCTCGGGATCACCGTCTTGAAGACCCGGTCTTTGAAAAGGGCCCTCGCCTCATCCTCCACCTGGCGCGAAAGATTGTTTCGGCGGTCATACATGGTGAGAAGAATGTCGGGACTGCGGAGCCCTGGATTCAGCCCCCTCTTGACCGCTTTGGTCGTGGTGAGCAGCTGGGAAAGACCCTCCAGGGCATAATACTCGCACTGGAGCGGGACCAGCACGGATTCAGCGGCCGTGAGGGCGTTTACGGTCAGAAAACCGAGAGAAGGGGGGCAGTCGATGAACACATATTCATATCCGTTTTTAAGTTCGGCGATGGCACGGCGCAGTCGGAACTCCTTTCGTTCCATTGCGGCCATTTCCACTTCAGCCCCGATGAGATTTCGGGTCGATGCCATCAGATGGAGTCGGGGAAGAAGCGTCTCGCTGATGGCCTCCTGCGGTGGCAGATCACCGATGACAACATCATAAAGCCCCTGTTCAATGTCGCCGGGATCCAATCCTAAACCGGTGGTGGCATTCCCCTGGGGGTCGCAGTCGATGAGCAGGCAGGCCCTTTCTCCGGCCGCAACGGAGGCAGACAGATTGACGGCCGTCGTGGTTTTCCCAACGCCCCCCTTCTGATTGGATATGGATATGACATGACCCATAAAATAAGCAATAACCGCCGATGGTGGATGTGACGTCCGCTCCTGAAGAGCTGTGGCCCACGGGGGCCTGTATAAAACGCCCATTCAGGTGTCCCGCGACCCCGTTTCAGACAGGGAAAGTGATAGCACAAACGGTCCTGATTGAAAAGCCAAAACCATGTTTCACGTGAAACATGGCCCGGGCCTCCGTCACCGCATCCCGATGTTTCACGTGAAACATCTTCATAAGCGTCCCAATGAAAATCCGTAACACGTTAGATTTCTGATAAAATATAGCTTGAGCTGTGCGGCAGGCGGGGGTCTCTTTCTCCCGCCCAGGGCGGGACAATTCTATGCTTACGCAGGGTTCGAGGGCCGCCCCTGGGCTCTCAATACCCGTCATGAACAGGCAGCGGGTATTAACGTCATATGAACGGGGGTTCTTGGGGCTGGGTATAGACGAATCCTTAAAGTCAGGCTGCCGTTCCCAAGAAAAGGGATCGGTTTTTGTCCCACCTTGGGCGGGAGAAACAGGCACTCACTTGCGCATTTTCGAATGCCAAAACTGTTACGAAATCGCTTTCATTATCCGCAGGGTTGCGCTATACCGGACGGGATTGAACAGCAGCCTGACCCCCATCATCCAGGAGATACCTTATGCCAACAAAAAGATTGGTGGACCTGAGCATCCCCATTGAAGCGGCGCTGCCCAGCGATCCGCCCATGATGATTCCAAAGATCGCGTACCTCGATCATACGGAGGGCGCTGCCCAGATGGAGACGTTCTTTCCCGGTCTCAAAAAGGATCAGCTGCCGGACGGCCTCGGTTGGGCACTGGAAACATTGACCCTTACCACCCATTCGGGTACCCATCTGGACGCGCCCTATCACTATCACCCGACCATGGACCACGGCAAGCCTGCGTGGACCATCGATCAAATCCCCCTGGAGTGGTGCCTCTCCCATGGGGTGCTCCTCGATTTTCGGCACAAGGCGGACGGCGAAAGAATCCGTGTCCGGGATCTGGAAAAGGCCCTCCATGCGATCCACTATGAACTCAAGCCCCTCGACATCGTGCTCATCCAGACCGGGGCCGATGCGGCCTGGGGAAACGAGGAATATCTGGTGAAAGGTGCAGGTATGGATCGGGAGAGCACGCTCTTTCTCACCGAGCAGGGGATCCGGTTGGTGGGGATTGACGCTTGGAGCTGGGACCGGCCCCTCCCCTTTCTGGCCCAGGAGTTTCAGGAAACCGGGGATCCCCGGGTCATCTGGCAGGCCCATTTTGCCGGTATAGAGATCGGCTACTGCCATATGGAAAAGATGGCCAACCTGGCAGCCATCGGGAAACCGTATGGCTTCACGGTCTGCTGTTTCCCTGTCAACATCAAAGGTGCCAGCGCCGGCTGGGTACGGCCCGTCGCCATTGTGGATACCTAACGCGCCCTTCACGCCGCAAGCAATCCCGCCAGGCGGGACTCACCACGAAGATCACGAAGGACACGAATACGTCTATGGAAAACAGGATTTCGTGTTTCTTCGTGCGCTTCGTGGTAAGCCGTCAATTGCGCTTTTGGCCTATATTTATTGCGAAGATCTCCGCATGATGCGGAAAAACTGCAGCCAGAGAGTCTAAAATCGCGGCCCTATTTCGATTATGCGGGGTTTCGTACAGGCTCTGACCACAGAGCACCCTGGGGAACACTGATTGGATTTTGCCCCTTTCGCTGCCGATGCACCCTCTCTGAGAGCGATTTCGACCGCGCATAGCCTGTTCACCTGGGGAGGTCGGTCTCGCCGCCATGATCTCAGAAGTTTAGCTGAAGGCGTCCCTGAAAGATGTCCGCGTTCCCGGCATTGACAGACGGGGCGGCGCTGTCCCTGACGTCGGTATGGATATAGTTGAACATCAGCCGCATATGGGGATCGATGTACCAGTTGAGGCCGGCAGTGAGGTTCGTCTCTTTTCCCCCCCGGATATAGCCGCTGTTTAGATC
>Ga0272444_10002655_pt1 | contig 16421 bp, 13 predicted proteins | sample SSMForm13_FD_201033 | JGI IMG/M metagenome (GOLD analysis project Ga0272444, IMG submission 201033) | Marine sediment archaeal communities from Little Sippewissett salt marsh, Falmouth, MA, United States - SSM-Form-13 | ecosystem: Environmental > Aquatic > Marine > Wetlands > Sediment ...
ATCGGTCGCTTTGCCCGGCAACCGGGATAGCCCTGCCCGATTCAGCCCGTTAGGGCCATTTCACCCATCGAGGCCTGTCTGAGGCCTTGTCGATGATCTCGTCCAGCGCCTCTTCGCGGACCAGCGCGGTGATCACGTATTGGTCGCGCTTGTGCCCCAGGTCCTGCAGTGCCAGCAGACGCGTGATCGCATCGCTGCACAGCAAGTCGCGCAGGGCCGCATGGCTCACGGTGAACTCGAGTACCTTCATGCGTCGTCAGCGAGCAGGGTCACCCGCGTTTTCTCCAGCAGCACCTTGCGCTTCTTGTACAGGCGCCCGAGCGCGCGCTTGAAGTTGGCCTTGCTGGCATTGAAGGTCCTGTAGATCAGCTGCGGCGGGCTCTTGTCGGTGATGCTCGATACACCATTGTTGGCGCGCAGGTAGTCAAGGATCTTCTCCTCGAGTTCATCGCGCACCTTGTCGCCGGCCGGCTGCAGCGACAGGTCGATCTTGCCGTCTTCGCTGCGGATCGCCTTGATGTAACCCTTCAGCTGCTGGCCGAACTTCAGCTCGCTCAGCACATCCGACTTGAAGATCAGGCCGATGTGGGTGTTGTTGATGATCGCCTTGTAACCGAGCTGGGTGCGCGTGGCGATCAGCAGCTTGACCGGCTGGCCGGGCTCGAAATCGCCGCGCCCGTCCTCTTTCAGGTGGCGGTTGAAACGCGTGCTGGCGGCAATACGATTGGTGTGCGGATCGAGATAGCAGTACACGACCGAGTTGCGCCCCGGGTGCATCGGCCAGGCCTGCTCGTTGAACGGCACCAGCAGGTCCTTGCCCAGGCCCCAGTCCATGAAGGTGCCGACCTCGTTCTGTTGCTTGACCTTGAGATACGCAGCCTCGCCCACCTGCACCTTCGGCCGCTCGGTGGTCGCCACCAGGCGGTCTTCGGAATCCGCGTAGACGAATACCGGCAGACGCTGACCCGGCTTGCAGCCCTCGGGTACGAAACGCTTGGGCAACAGGATTTCGCCGTATTCGCCGCCATCGAGGTAGGCGCCGAAGTCGACGAGTTTGACCACGCGCATGCGGTTGGTGCGGCCGATGTAGATCATAGATTTGCGAGAATAAGTACAGCCGCCCTTCGCGGCAAAAGAACCCGTGGGGTCGGAGTCGGCCCTTGTGCGCACGAGGTATTGACCTGCACCGGGCAGGCCGACTCCGCCCCCTCGCCTTCCAGAATACGTACTGCCACACCGTGCAGCAAAAGAAAAAGCCGGACCCGAAGGCCCGGCTCTTCATCAGGCGCCCCGCGAACGGGGAGCAAGCCAGTGATTACTTGGCTTCCTTACGCGCCTTCACTTCCTTGATGACCTCTTCAGCCACGTTGTTCGGGCACGGTGCATAGTGCGAGAACTCCATGGAGAACTGACCGCGGCCGGAGGTCATGGTACGCAGATCGCCGATGTAACCGAACATCTCGGCCAGCGGTGCCTCGGCCTTGACGCGGACACCGGTGGGGCCTGAATCCTGGCCCTGGATCATGCCGCGACGACGGTTCAGGTCGCCGATGACGTCACCCACGTGATCGTCCGGGGTGAACACGTCAACCTTCATGATCGGCTCGAGCAGCTGGGCGCCGGCCTTCGGCATGGACTGACGGAAAGCACCTTTGGCGGCGATCTCGTAGGCAATGGCCGAGGAGTCGACCGCGTGGAAGCCACCGTCGATCAGGGTCACCTTGACGTCCAGCACCGGGAAACCGGCCAGAACACCTTCGTTCATCATGCCGGCAAAGCCCTTCTCGACCGCCGGCCAGAATTCACGCGGCACGTTACCACCGGTAACCACCGACTCGAACACGAAGCCGCTGTTCTTCTCGCCCGGCTCGATCGAGTAGTCGATCTTTGCGAACTGACCGGAACCACCGGTCTGCTTCTTGTGGGTGTAGCTGTCCTCGACCTTCTGGGTGATGGACTCGCGGTAGGCCACCTGCGGCTTGCCCACTTCCACCTCGATACCGTGGGTACGCTTGAGGATGTCGACCTTGATATCCAGGTGCAGTTCGCCCATACCCTTGATGATGGTCTCGCCGGACTCTTCGTCGGTCTCGACGCGGAAGGACGGATCCTCCTGTACCATCTTGTTGATGGCCAGGCCCATCTTCTCGGCACCGCCCTTGTCTTTCGGCTTGATCGCGATGGAGATCACCGGCTCCGGGAACACCATCGGCTCGAGGGTGGCCGGGTTGTTCGGATCACACAGGGTATGACCGGTCTGGGTGTTTTTCAGGCCGATGAAGGCGACGATGTCGCCGGCCTGGCAGCTGTCCAGTTCGATACGCTCGTCGGCGTGCATCTCGACGATACGACCGATACGCTCGGTCTTGCCGGTGAATGTGTTCAGCAGGGTGTCACCCTTCTTCACACGGCCGGAGTAGATACGGGTGAAGGTCAGGGCGCCGAAACGGTCGTCCATGATCTTGAACGCCAGCGCACGCACCGGCTTGTCCGGATCAACAGTGGCGACTTTGCCGGTCTCGTTGCCTTCCAGGTCGACTTCCGGCTGCGGCTCGACTTCGGTCGGGCTCGGCAGATAATCGACAACAGCGTCCAGCACCAGCTGGATACCCTTGTTCTTGAACGCGGAGCCACAGTAGGTCGGGAAGAAGTCCAGGGCGATGGTGCCCTTGCGGATGCAGCGCTTCAGATCTTCCACGGACGGCTCTTCGCCTTCCAGGTAGGCTTCCATCAGATCGTCGTCCTGCTCGACGGCGGTCTCGATCATCTTCTCGCGCCACTCGTTGGCCTTGTCGACCATGTCGGCAGGGATGTCGGTGATTTCGAAGTTTTCCGGCTGACCGGACTCGTCCCAGATGTAGGCCTTCATGTCCATCAGGTTGACGACGCCCTTGAAGTCGTCCTCGATACCGATCGGCAGCACCATCACCAGCGGGGTGGCCGCCAGAATGTTCTCGACCTGGTCTACCACGCGGTAGAAGTCGGCACCCAGACGGTCCAGCTTGTTGACAAAGATGACACGCGCAACCTCGGACTCGTTGGCGTAGCGCCAGTTGGTCTCCGACTGAGGCTCAACACCACCGGAACCACAGAACACACCCACGCCGCCGTCGAGCACCTTCAGAGAGCGGTACACCTCGATGGTGAAGTCGACGTGTCCCGGGGTGTCGATGATGTTGAAGCGGTGGCCGTTCCAGTTACAGGACGTGGCAGCGGACTGGATGGTGATACCGCGCTCTGCTTCCTGCTCCATGAAGTCGGTGGTGGCCTCACCGTCATGCACTTCACCGGTCTTGTGGATCTTGCCGGTGAGCTTGAGGATACGCTCCGTGGTCGTGGTCTTGCCCGCGTCAACGTGGGCGAAGATACCGATGTTGCGATACAGATTGAGATCAGTCATCGTGGTTCTCTAACGTCAAATTAAAATGTCAGTTCATCGCCCCGTTTGAGGCTGGGACACATGCCCCAAAAAGCAAATTTGGGCGATGGTTTACGACCGACTGGCAGAACCAGCCAACAACAGGCCACCACCAATAAAATCAAGCTATTGATTTTATTGGTAATTTCCAACAACCCCGGACAAATAGGCGCGTATTCTACCATCGCGCCGCAGAAAACACCGCAAAAATATTCGTAGTTGGTGATATTCCCCGGGAGCCTCTACTGCGAGGACGCAACCGTGCGCGAGCACCCGGCATAAACGGGAAACCGCCCCCCGGCCTTTACGCGTGGGCAACAGGCACGAGGGTATCCCGGTTCAGTTGCCGAGACACACCCCGACGCGACGTGCACTCTCGACCCAGGGGTGGTCCGGCGGCACCAGCTTCTTGTTGCCGGCCACCTGCTCCAGCGGCACCGGCAGCGCTGCCTCGCCGCGCGCGGCCACCATGACGCCGTAGTGGCGGTCGTTGATCAGCTCGGCGCAGGCGGTGCCGAGCCGGGTGGCGAGCAGGCGGTCGGCCGCCGAAGGCGTGCCGCCACGCTGCAGATGGCCGAGGATGGTCGGCCGCGACTCCAGGCCGGTCAGTTGCTCCAGCTGGTGCGCCAGGCGCAGCGTATGGTCACCGGCGCCGGCCTGGAAGGCCTTCAGCTCGGCCTTGGCCTGCTTGCGTGCCTTGCGGTCATCCAGCGCCTCGGCATCGGCGATCCGTTGCTGCAGGCCATGCACCGCCAGCGCGTCCTCGCTGCTCATCGCCCCTTCGGCGACGGCCACGATGCTGAAGTTCTTGCCGTGCTTGGCCCGTTCCTTGATCGCCCCGGCGACCTTTTCCAGGTCGTAGGGCATCTCCGGCAACAGGATCACGTCGGCACCGCCGGCAATTCCCGCCCCCAGTGCCAGCCAGCCGGCACGATGCCCCATGACCTCGACCACGATGATGCGGTGATGACTGTGCGCGGTGCTGTGCAGACGGTCGATCGCCTCGGTGGCGATGCCCAGCGCGGTGTCGAAACCGAAGGTGACATCGGTCAGGCCCACGTCGTTGTCGATGGTCTTGGGCATGGTGATGACGTTCAGGCCCTTGTCCTTGAGCACCAGCGCGTTCTTCTGCGTGCCGCCACCGCCCAGGCACACCAGGGCATCGAGATGATTGGCCTGGTAGTTCTCGACGATCACCTCGGTCATGTCCTGGGTCTTGCCGCCGATCTTCATCTTGTGCGGCTTGTCACGGCTGGTGCCGAGGATGGTGCCGCCGATGGTGAGAATGCCCGACAAGACGCCGCCTTCGAGGCTGACGGTACGATTTTCCACCAGGCCGCGGAAACCGTCGCGGAAACCGATCACCTGCATGCCGTACACGCCCTGCGCCGCCTTGCCCACGCCGCGGATGGCGGCATTCAGTCCAGGACTGTCGCCGCCGGCAGTGAGGATTCCGATGTGCTGGGCCATAACGTTTCCCTGGGGTCGTCGGTTTCGGGTCATTGTCGGCGATTGAGTGGGCAAACGCGACTGGGGAAAACCAATGGCAGCCCAAAATTTCGCCTCGCAAGACTGCAGTTGCCACTGCTCGGCTTGGGAACTAGACTTCCAACTTCTGCAGTCATTTAAGTCCTACACGGGTCCGGCAACTCGATGCTTGAGTCGTGCGCCTCCCTTAGGACATGCAGGACCAAATGGGCCGCAGATATACACCAGGATGTACCCCCTCAATCAGTTCAAGGAAACGACAATGTCCCAGACCACCTACCAAAAACCCGCTGTTGTGCGTTCACAGACCAACGATGGCTGCTCCACTCAGAGCAAAAAATAAGCTGCGGTAACCGCGTAAACGGGGAGAAAGGGCGTCGCTCTTTCTCCCCGTTTCATTCGAGGGAGGAATGTCGTGTTCCTCCAGGCATTTTGCGCTTTTCCAGCCAGGGAGCTCGCATGAACGTGGAAGATATCTTTGTTTTTCAGGAGTCGCTTCTACACCGGTTCGTCGATGGACAGTGCATAGCAGTGGGCCCCTCCGGCCGCGATTTTTTCCATTTCAACCAGCTGGGGAGCGAAATACTCCGCCACATGGCGGGTGGGAACTCGATTGCCACTGTTACCGATCTACTGCTGGAGACCCTCCCTCCAGGTACGGTGGACCGCCCCACCCTGCTGGACGATGTCGCCGAATTCACCCAACAGTCGCTGTCGCTCGGTGTGCTTCACCGGCATGAAGAACCGCCGGCGGAAGTGCAGCAGTTGGACTCCTCCGCTTGGCACGACGACTTGCTGAACGCCGGTGCCGAACTGAATCGTCCTTTGTGGGCGAAAATCGAGATTGCCAGACGTTGCCATCTGCAGTGCCGGCACTGCTACATTCCCGCCGATCAGCGGCAACACAGTTCCATCCCTGTGGCAGAGCGCGCAGCAGAGGACTTCAGTTTTGACGAGTTGTCCGATCTGCTGGACCAGCTTGCCGAACTCGGCACGATCCTGGTCACCTTCACCGGTGGGGAGATCTTCCTGCGCAAGGATATGGAAGACATCGTCCGGGCCGCCAGCGACCGGGGCTTCGCCGTCGAGTTGATAACCAGCGCCACTCCTTTGACCGCCGCAAGGATTGAAAGACTGTCTGAAAGCAGGCTGTCCCGGGTGCAAGTCAGTGTTTACAGCCACCGACCGGAAGTGCACGACCGTTTCACCGGTTCCAAAGGCGCGTTCCAACGTTCGCTCGCGGCAATGCGCTTGCTCAGCGAACACGGACTGACGGTGGAACTCGCCTGCACCATACTGCCGGAGAACCACTCGGAGCTGACCCAGATCGCCGAACTGGCCGAATCTGTAGGAGCTCGTTGCAGCTGGGGGTACCCGATCACCGCCCAGACCGATGGCAACCTTCAGCCCCACCAAATGCGCCTGGATGAACGCCAATTGCGCTCCGTAGTTGAAACCATCCCGGAGTTTTTCGCCCTGCCGCCGCAACGCGGGCCTGAACGTAGGATTTGCGGCGCGGGCGTGAGCATGTTGTCCATAGATGCGGCAGGCAATGTATTGCCCTGCAGCCAGTTCCAGTTGCCGGCGGGCAATGTGCGCAGCAGGCGGCTGGCTGAAATCTGGCAAAGTTCCGAGGTACTGCAGCGGGTCCGCTCACTCCGCTATGGCGACCTGAAAACACCGCGCGCGAGCGACGCACAGGCGGCCTACGTCGGTTTGTGTCCGGGCCTGAATCTGCTGGAAGAGGGCGATTTCCTGATCCCCGCACAGATAACCAGCCAGACGACGCAGTTCGTCAACAAACTACTCAACGAAAGCGACGTTGCCGAGGAATTGCGCTCCCGGCTACAGGCCGGCTGAAGAACCGGCGGCGTGGCGGGCTTCGCCATGGCGCGGCACCCGGAAACGGAACCAGTCACGTTACCTGCCGTTGCGGGTACCACCCGCCACAGATTTGCTTGACAGGGGTCCCCATGAAAATCTGCATGCTCGGTCAAGCCCACACACGCCCAGCGCAGGGCTGGAACACGCCGGTCAATGACACGCGCGAATGGCTGCGCGTGCTCGGCGGAGGCGATGTGCTCAACTACCAGCAGGTGTTGGCCAAGCCCGCCATGCTCAATGGATACGACCTGGTCATCGTAGAACTCACGCCCAAGACTCACCGCCTGCCGCGGTTCATCAAAAAACATCATCCCGACCTTTTTTGTGTCGGCCTGGTGGAGGGACGGGTCGAGTATGTCGTACGTTCCTCTGATGACATGGAGGGCCTGTTCGAGTTTTGCACGGTCGTCGACGACCTGGACCTTCTCGGCGTGCTGGTGGAGCGGACCGTGCCTTACTACCGCCTGTACGTCAGCCGTCCGGAGCGCGTTGCCTGGCTGGGCGTACCCTATCCGAAGGACTGGACCGATCGCCTCGCATTTCCCACGCCGCAGCAGCGCAAACCCGTTATCGAACTCGGCTCAGCGATGGATTCGCGCAACGGCATCACCAATCTGCTGATACTGCGCGAGTTGCAGAAACGCTTCCCAAGGGTGAACGGCCGCGTGTTCGCGTTCCATCCCCGCGAACCGGAAATGATCAAGGCGCTCGGGATAAAGGCGGAAATACTGCGTCCGCGCAGCTGGCCTGACTACTTCCGCGTGCATGCGTCGGCATTTGCCGTGTTATGCATGGATGACCGCCGCACATGGGGGCGCTACGTGCTCGATAGCGCCTCGGCCCGCTTGCCCTACGTTGGCACTAACCTGAGCCACTGCGGCGAGCAGGACGCGGTATTGCAGTGCGATCCCTTCGATACAGAACTGGCGCTGGACTATCTCAGCGAACTGCTCGAGAGATACTTCAAGGAGGACCACTCCCGCTACGAGGAGGTCTGTGCCCAGCAGTATCTGGCCTTGAACAAATACACCCCTGCAGCCTCCCGTGAGCGCTTCCTCAACGCGGTGCTCGCAGCCGCGTACACAGGCCCGCAGCCAGAACCCACTTGAACAGCATGCCCCTTGATTCTCATCCGCAAAGGGTTGCAGCAGGCGTCACGAAAGAAGCCGAGCCGCTCGCCTACGTGAACCTGTATTGCACTTCGCAATGCAACTCGCGCTGTGTGACCTGCGATTTCTGGCAGCGCCCCGTGCAGACGCTGGAGCCGGCGGCGGTCGAGTCCGTGGTCAACTCCCGATTCGTGGATGGTTCCACCTGGCTAGCCCTGCAAGGAGGCGAATTCGTACTCCATCCACAGGCCGATGAACTGCTGGAGATGGCATCCACCAGGCAGTACATCCTGTTTACCAACCTGCTCGCACCGGCGCGTGTCGAGGCGCTGGTGAAACGCCACCAGGTACCCTTCGTCAGCGTATCTCTGGATGGCGGCCCACAGGGATATGCAAAAATCCGCGGAGTCGATGCGTTTGCCAAAGTGACGCAGGGGATTCTCCGGCTGCGCCAGTTCGCCGAGGTCAGCGTCGGCATCACCCTGACTCCCTGGTCCAGCCTGCACGACTACTATCAGGCCAGTCATTTCTGTCGTGAATACGGTATCGATTTCGGTGTCAACCTCTACACCAATAGCAGGATCTATGGCGCGAACGGCCCCTTGTGTGCCCCCGGCTTGGTTGCCGAAGTAGCCAGGGATTGTGGCGACGCTTTCTGTTCAGCGTATGCGAGCTGGGTTAGCGGCAAGCTGCAGCTGCCTTGCCAGAGCATCCGCCGTGTCGTTTCCATCGGGCCCGATGGCACAGTCCACTTGTGCCACAACCGGCAGGAAAGGCTGGGAAACCTGCGGGATTCAACCTTTGACAGCATCTGGACCAGCCATAAAACACTTGAACTCCATACCCGTTACACAACATGCAACGACTGCTGGACCTCCTGTTACCGAGAATACGATCTTGCTGATGCCCGCATACCAGTGGACCAGCCGGATTGATGCGTAACGTCGCCGTCATCGCAGAGGGAAACCCTTTCGACCCGTGCAATTTTGTCTATCCCATCCGTTTGGGCGATCCGCTCAAACTGCTGGAGCAGCAGGATATTCTGCGCCTTCAGGTGTGCTCGAGCGATATGGACTGGGACTGGTCGGAATTCGATACCATCGTCGTACAACGTGCGCCGTTCACCAGCCTCGATGCCCTGCAGCATGGCCTGGAGGAACTGCATAAGGCGATACGCGCCGGTTGCAGGCTCATCTATGAGCTGGACGATCACATCTTCTGTCCTGGCCTGCCCGGGATCATCGGACAGAGCCGCATAGATGAACTCGACCCCGAGGCCTACCAGCGCACCCAGGCGCACCGCCGCCTATTGGACTTGGCACACCTGGTCACTTGCTCCACGCTGCCGCTCGCCAATGCCCTGACAAGCCTGGGTACCTGCTGTCCTGTACGCGTGCTTCGCACCGGTCTGGACTTTTCCGCCCCGCGCTGGAGTCTGGAGCAACAGACTCAGCTCCCGGCGCACAGGCCGTTCACCATCGGCTGGAGTGGTGGTAGCAGAGTGGGACGGGACCTGGAACTGTTGTTGCCCGTACTCCCACGGCTGTTCGAACGCTTTCCCGGTGCACGTTTCGCAATCGGTGGCTCGACCAAGTACGCCGAGTTGTTCGAGGACTTCCCCGAAGAACGCTTACTGGTATGGGACTGGGTCAGCTACGAGGAGTATCCGAAGTGGTTGAGGCAGGTGGATGTGGCGCTGATCCCGATGCAGGATCATAGCTACAACCGCTGCAAGAGCTCGCTCAAGCCCATCGATTACGGCGCCATGGGGATACCCGCGGTATGTTCTCCGGTAGCACCTTTCACCGATATGAAGCCGGCCGGACCGGGGCTTTACCTCGCCGAATCGGTGCAGGACTGGGTTGCTGCCGTGGAAGCCGCCAGTAGCGAATGCTCCGCCCCCGCAAGCCGCGCCGATCTCTCGGCACGGACACGCGCTACGCATGATCTGAGCAATCTGCTGGCCGATTACGCAAAAATCTATGGCTAGCGCACCGCCGCGCACTAGCGGCGCAGCAACCTGATCATCACCGACAAACCACCGGAATTCGTCTGCAGGCGCACGGGCTTTCTGCCCCGCCAGCACTGTTGGATGGCCTCATCCAACAGTTTGCCATTGGCTGTATACAACAACGCCACGCCCCCTGGAAGGAGGTTCCGCTGGACATTCTCCACCACCGCCCGGTAGAGCGCAGGCAGCCCCTTCGCATCGCCTCGCACGCGCATACCGAAAGGCAGGTTGGCCGCCACCAACGCAACCTTGTGCCAAAGCTGCGGGTCTGCGCCATTCCCCTGGATCAGTTGGCTGCGGCCGAGCACTCCCGCCGCCTGGAAATTGCTACGCGCGGCGGATATCGCGGTTGGGCTGACGTCTATGCCGATGAGTTTCGCTTGCGGATCGAGCATCGCCCTTTCCACCAGCAGGGTACCGCTACCGCAGGTCGGATCGAGTATCATGCCGCCGTTTCTCGGCCCGAGCAGGCGTACCAGGCAGGCCGCAACCACCGGATTGATGGAAGCACCCACGTCCTTCTTGCGGTAGGCGAACCGCTCATCCGGCAGGAAACTCGGCTTGATGGCGAGAACCACCTTGCTGCCCAGGGCCACCAGTCCCAGCTCCACCAGATACGCAGAGGGGTTGTCTTCACAAGCGAATGGCGCAAGCTGCTGGCGGATCAGTTCAGCGACTTGCCGCAACTGCTCTCTTCTGGCCTTGCCAAGATTGAGAAACGCGCGGAAACGCAGGCTGGACGCGGAGGTCTCCAGCCAATTTTGCCAGTCCCGCAACGCGTCGGTGCGTTCGAGCAATTGACCCACCAGTCCCATCAGGGTATCGGGTGTCCAATTGCCGACCGCTTTCTGATCCGGCCTGTCGGCTTCGGACAGAGGAATCAGCATCTCGTAGATACATCTAAGCCTGGCAGAAGGAATCTCGGTCACCGGCCTGGAAACCGAAAGAAAGCCCGGTTGGACCTTGCAGGCGGATACCCCCTGCTCCCGGCATTCGGCAATCGCCTGTGCCTCAAGGCCAACGGGGACGCGCAGCAGCACGGAGTTGCTCGGCGCCTGTTTCCAATCGGCGAAGACCTCTTCGGACAGGTTCTTGCCCAGGGCCCGGCGTAGCGAATCGCGATCCTGCTCCGTTCTCGGCTCGAACGCTTCGAGAACCTTGGTCGCAGCCTCCCCGCCGATCGCACCGAGTGCCAGCAACATCGACGGCCTGGCCCAGTTCATCTCTTCTTCCCGGGCGGCAGTGGCGAGCGCCTGGACCGCGCTGTCGGCGCCGATCTTGCCCAAGGCAATCGCCGCGTTCTTGCGCAATTTCGCGTCTTCTTGATTGCGCAGGGCACTGACCAGTGCCTCCACGGCTTCGGCCGCCTTGGGGCCATACCGACCGAGTTCCAGAGCACCCCGGCGACGAACGTAGGGGTCGGGGTCCGCCAAGCAGGCCAACAGTTCGGCTATGGAAGGTTGCTTGTCGTTGTCGTGTCCGCGCGTGGCGTTTTTCCGGCCGGGGCGGTTTTGAGCTGGCTTTGTAGACCCTTTTTTGCGCATGTTTGGCAACTGACCAGGCGAAAAAGGCTATGTCCGCGCCAGGTGTCGGTAGTCACGGAGGCTCGCTTGCCCACCCTTGCAGGTCGGCCTTTGGCCCGACATGTCGGACTGAAGTCCGCTTCACCGAATAATCAATAGCTCAGCTGAAGTTCGACACGTAACGCGCACAGAGCCCAAAAAAGCGCCGACCCAAAGGCCGGCGTGTTATGGATACCAGGAAAATATCACGACTGCGATTCAAATGGCGAGGTATTCCTCGCGCAGCTCGTGATTGTCCAGCACCTCCTGCGCGGTGCCGTCGAATACCACCTGACCCATGTCGAGGATCACCGCACGATCGGCCAGGCTGAGCGCCGCGATGGCGTTCTGCTCGACGATGATGGTGGTGATGCCCAGCTCGCGGATGCTCTCGAGGATGCGCTCGATCTCCTGCACGATGACCGGTGCCAGGCCCTCGTAGGGCTCGTCGAGCAGCAGCAGCTTGACGTCACGCGCCAGCGCGCGTGCCACCGCCAGCATCTGCTGCTCACCGCCGGACAGGGTGGTACCCATCTGGTTGCGGCGCTCCGCCAGGCGCGGGAAGTGCTCGTAGATACGCTCGATGGTCCAGCCCACCGGCGGCGCGATCTGCGCCAGTTCCAGGTTTTCCTGCACGGTCAGGCCGGGGATGATGCGCCGGTCTTCCGGTACCAGCTGGATACCCGAGCGCGCCGCCTCGTGCGACTTCATGCTGTGCACCGGCTGGTGATCCAGCCACACCTCGCCCTGCTTCATTTCCGGATTGTCGACCCGAGCGATGGTACGCAGGGTCGAGGTCTTGCCGGCACCGTTGCGCCCGAGCAGTGCCAGGATCTCGCCTTCGCGGATGTCGAAGCTGACACCCTGCACGATGTAGCTCTCACCGTAGTAGGAATGCAGGTTCCAGGCGGAGAAGAACGCCGGGTCTGCACCCTGGGCACGGATCGGCTCGCTCTTCGGTGCGTGTGTGGTACTGAATGTCATATTTCGGCACTCCCCAGGTAGGCCTCACGGACTTTCGGATGACCCTTGATCTCGTCCGGCGAACCCTCGGCGATGATGGCGCCCTGCGCCAGCACGCTGATGCGGTCCGCCAGGCTGAACACCACGTGCATGTCGTGTTCGATGATGACCTTGGTCATGCCCGATTCCTTGATCTTCTTCAGCAGCTCGATGGTGCGGTTGGTGTCGTGCCGCGCCATGCCCGCGGTCGGCTCGTCGAGCAGCAACAGCTTTGGGTGCTGGATCAGGCACATCGCCAGTTCCAGGCGGCGCTTGTTACCGCGCGCCAGACTGCCCGCGTGATGATGCGCACCCTCGGCCATGTTCAGGTCCTCGAGCAGCGCCATCGCCTCCGCTTCGATCTGCTTCTCGTCGCGCAGCGCCTTGAAGGGATTGAAGCTGAAGGCACCGTCACGGCGGGCGAATGCCGGAATCATCACGTTCTGCAGGATCGACAACTCGGGGAAGATCTGCGGCGTCTGGAACACGCGCGAGATACCGGCCTGGTTGATCTCGTGCGGGGTCATGCCCTTGGTCAGATCCTTGCCGGCAAAGTTGATCTCGCCGTTGTCCGGGGTCAGCAGGCCGATGCAGGTATTGAGCAGGGTCGACTTGCCGGCCCCGTTCGGGCCGATGATCGCGTGTACCTTGCCCTGCTCGATATTGAGGTTGATATCGCTCAGCGCCCGCAGACCGCCGAAGGTCTTGTTGACCCCCTTGATCGACAGCACGTAGTTTTTGTTCTCTTCGCTCACTTCGCACCTCCCTCGGCGCCTTCAGCCGCGGCTTGCGCATCGACCTTCTTCGACCAGCTGCCAATGCGGCGGAAGCCCTCGATCAGGCCGCCCGGCACGAAGATGATGATGATCATGAACAGCACACCCAGGGTCAGGTGCCAGCCCTCGCCGACGAACGGCCCGGTGATGGTCACCATGAACGAGTTCAACCAGTCAGGCAGGAACGAGAAGGTGTTGTGCAACACCTGATCGTTGATCGCCGAGAAGATGTTCTCGAAGTACTTGATGGTGGCTGCACCCAGGATCGGCCCGAACAGGGTGCCGACACCACCGAGGATGGTCATCAGCACCACCTCGCCGGATGCGGTCCACTGCATGCGCTCGGCACCGGCCAGCGGATCGACGATCGCCATCAGCGAGCCGGCCAGGCCGGCGTACATGCCGGAGATGACGAACGCGCTGAGCAGGTAGGGACGCGGGTTGAAACCCGTGTACTCCATGCGCATCTGGTTGGTCTTGATCGCCATCAGTTTCATGCCGAACGGCGAGCGGAAGATCTTCAGCGAGATCCAGAAACCGAGGATCAGCATCACCGCACAGAAGTAGAAGCCCGGATAGCCGGTCAGGGTGAGGCCGAACAGGTCGGCCAATGGAGAACCCTCGATCTGGATGCCCAGGGCATTGTCGAGCACCCGCGGGTCGTCACGCAGCACGCGCAGGCCGGTCTCGCCGTTGGTGATCGGGGTCAGCACCGAGTACGCCATGTTGTACGACATCTGGGCGAACGCCAGGGTCAGGATCGAGAAGTAGATGCCGGTGCGGCGCAGGCTCAAAAAGCCGATGACCACGGCGAACAAGGCCGACAGCAGCACGGCGAAGATCACCGCCGGGATGGCGTTCATGCTCAGCAGTTTGAACGACCACACCGTGGCATAGGAGCCGACCCCGAGGAACGCGGCATGGCCGAACGACAGGTAGCCGGTCAGGCCGAACAGGATGTTGTAGCCGATCGCGAACAGACCGAAGATCGCGAACTTCTGCAACAGGTCCGGGTAGCCGGCGCCGATCAGCTTGCCCCAGAAGGGCGCGCTCAGCACGAACAGCGTGAACAGCACCAGGGTGGCGGTATCACGGGTTCGGGTGGAAGCGATAATTTTCTGCATGTTGCTCTCCTCAGTCCCTACCCAACAGACCCTTGGGCCTGACCAGAAGAATGATTACCGCGACCAGGTAGATGATGATCTGGTCGATGCCCGGCAGGTACTGCTTGATCTCGGTCATCGAGAAGAACGACTGCAGTATGCCGAGCAGGAAGCCGGCCGCTACCGCGCCGCCGAGCGAGCCCATGCCGCCGACCACGACCACCACGAAACTGAGCACCAGGAAGTCCATGCCCATGTGATAGTCCGGAGGCAGAATCGGCGTGTACATCACGCCTGCCAAGCCTGCGACCACCGCCGCCAGGCCGAACACGATGGTGAAGCGCTTCTCGATATTGATCCCGAGCAGACCGACCGTCTCGCGGTCGTGCATGCCGGCACGCACCACCATGCCGAAGGTGGTGAACTGCAGGAAGGCGAACACCCCGCCGATCACCAGCAGCGAGAACAGCAGATACATCATCCGCCACCAGGGATAGACCAGGCCTTCCATGCCGAACATGGCACCGATGTTGGCACTGCCGGCGACCGCCTCGGGCGCCGCCGTCGGGATCGGGTTGGCACCGAAATTGGCCTTGATGATCTCCTGCAGCACGATCGCCAGACCGAAGGTCACCAGGATCTGGTCGGCATGTTCGCGCTTGTAGAAATGCCGCACCAGGCCGCGCTCCATGGCCAGGCCGATCAGCAGCATCACGGGAATCGCGACCAATATCGATATGGGCACCGCGAAGTCGATGATCGCCGTGCCGGTATCCCCCCACCAGATCTCCAGGTACGGCGTCTCCTTGTACGCATCGAAAAAGGTGATGCTTTCGTCCTTCACCTTCTTGGAAATGGTCAACACGTTTTGCACGCTGACCGCGACAAAGGCACCGAGCATGAACAATGCCCCGTGGGCAAAGTTGACCACGCCGAGGGTACCGAAAACGAGCGTCAGACCGAGGGCGATCAGCGCGTAGGCGCCGCCCTTGTCCAGGCCGTTCAGTATCTGTAGCAGAAACGCATCCATAGCCGAAACCGTCTATACCAGTGAGGGAACTTCCAGTAATTGCCGGGAAGGATAATTACTGGAAATTCCCTGATTAATGCGAAATGGAAAAGCCGGCCGCCCGAGGGCGGCCGGCGGACTCAATGCCTGACGATCAGGCCTTGCACTCGCCGAGATCGCCTGCGTAGCCTTCCATGGTCGGGGAGTACTCGACCTTGGCACGCGGGGTAACCTCGACCACTTCCAGCAGGTCGAACTGCGAAGACGGGTTCTCGTTACCCTTCACCACCAGCACGTCCTTGAAGCACTGGTGGTCTTCAGCACGATACTCGGTCGGGCCGTTGCCCATACCGTCGAACTTGAAGCCTTCCAGTGCCTCGATCACGCCGCACGGATTGAAGGTGCCGGCCATCTCACAGGCATTGGCATACAGCAGGGTCTGCACGTAGCAGGTGTGAGCAGCCTGTGACGGCGGGAAGCCGTACTCGGCACCGAAGGACTTGACGAATGCCTTGGAGCCTTCGTCGGTCAGCGACCAGTTCCAGTTGGTGGAACCGTAGATGCCCTTGATGTTTTCGCCGGCACCCTGTGCCATCAGACGCGAGAACAGCGGCACGACGATCTGGAACTGCTTGCCGTTGACCACCTTGTCGCGCAGGCCGAACTGAACCGCCTGGGTCAGGGAGTTGACCATGTCCTTGCCGTAGTGGTTCAGCACCAGCACGTCGGCACCGGAGTTCAGCACCGGGGTGATGTACTGGGAGAAGTCACCGGCGCCCAGCGGGGTGCGAACGGCAGCGGCGGTTTTCCAGCCCAGCTCCTCGGTGTACTTCTTGATGGAACCTTCCTGCGACCAGCCCCAGGTGTAGTCGGCGGTCAGGTGGTAGGCGGTACGGTCGTTGCCGAACTCTTTCTCGAGGATCGGGGCCAGTGCGGCACCGGACATCTCGGTGTTGAAGAAGTGACGGAAACCGTACTTGCGACGGTCCTTGCCGGTGGTGTCGTTGGAGTGGGTCAGGCCGGCCATGAAGATGACGCCTGCTTCCTGACACAGGGACT
>Ga0272444_10002656_pt1 | contig 16421 bp, 17 predicted proteins | sample SSMForm13_FD_201033 | JGI IMG/M metagenome (GOLD analysis project Ga0272444, IMG submission 201033) | Marine sediment archaeal communities from Little Sippewissett salt marsh, Falmouth, MA, United States - SSM-Form-13 | ecosystem: Environmental > Aquatic > Marine > Wetlands > Sediment ...
TGGGAAGTTCAAACTGCTTCAAGGCTGCAAGGGTAGCCGAGTAAACTGTCGGGAGAGGTACACTCAATTCTTGCTCCAATTTGCCTTTGACCCACACGACCGCTCCAACGCCAGCAGCGCCCCCTGCAACCAAAACCGCACCCGCACATCCGGAAATCTGAATGGCCAGAGCAAGGAAAAGCCCCAGGTGGCCCAACCTTTTGAACATACGCTGTCTCCTTTCTACTATCGCATCTCTCTTCAGCTTGCTTCAGGCATCTTCAATTGTCAAGGATGGACCGCCGGAGCAAGCCGTAGATTTATCAAAAAACGCTTTCCTAAACGGGTAACCAACACGTCGACTGAAGCAATGGAAAATCATATCACCAGAAGTGATTTTTTCAATAAACTTCAAAACACACGCCGCTGTTTGGTAAGAAGGTTATCTTGTATTCTCGACGTGTTGTTCATGCAAGGTCAGGGTTGACAAGGAGGGGGCGTGCCCTTATAAAGGGTGCCGAGCCGTGCGTTCAACGCCTCCTTGGCGAGACCTCTTCCCAAGGCGTCCTTTGAAGGTCTCGGTTTTTGGGATCCAAGATGCGTCATTGATGGTTTAGGATCTTCAGCGGGGTTGAGTAAAAGAAAAACCGGATAAGTTGGCGTGTAATAACGCTAAGCCCCTGAATTCGAGCCTTCTTTTGGGTCTCGCGGTGGAGCCCGGTCCAGGCATTCAGGCAACACTACCCCGAAGTCCTACCCAACACCTCGTTTTTCAGGGGCTTTTCTTTGAGGAGTGAAAATCATGCTGGTGGTAATGAGCAAACAAGCAACGCCTGAAGAGATTGACGCTGTGCTAGCAGCCATTCAGGGGAAAGGGTACACGGCCCGTCCCATTCCAGGGGGAGAAAGGATGGCCATCGGTATTTTGCACAATAGAGGGGCCGTGGATGCGTCGTATTTTCTGGGCTTGCCCGGCGTTAAGGACGCTATTCCCGTCACACGTCCCTACAAGCTGGTCAGTCGTGAGTTTCAGCCCGAGAGTACCATCATTCAGGTCGGCGATGTCCTCATCGGCAACGGACACCTGACCCTCATCGCAGGCCCCTGTGCAGTAGAAAGTGAAGAACAGGCCGTCACCATTGGCCGTATCGTCCAGACGGCGGGTGCTCACCTTTTCAGAGGTGGTGCTTTCAAGCCGAGGACATCGCCTTATTCCTTCCAGGGTCTTGGGGAAGATGGGCTCCGAATCCTCGCCCGGGTTCGCGACGAAACAGGGCTCCCTGTGGTGACAGAGGCCCTAGATCATGAGGTGTTCGATCTCGTGGAAGCCTATGCTGACGTGATTCAGATCGGCACACGGAACATGCAAAACTACAGTCTACTTCGGCGAGCCGGTCGCTCAGAAAAGCCCATCTTGCTCAAGCGGGGAATGTCCGCCACCATTGAAGAATGGCTCATGGCAGCAGAGTACATCCTGGAGGGGGGAAACACGCAAGTGATTTTGTGCGAGCGAGGGGTTCGCACTTTTGCTGATCACACTCGGAACACTTTAGACCTTTCGGCGGTGCCTGTGGTGTTGAAAGAGAGCCACCTTCCTGTCATCGTGGATCCCAGTCATGCGGCTGGTCGTCGCGATCAGGTGATTCCCTTAAGCCGCGCGGCCGTAGCCGTGGGTGCTCATGGGTTGATGGTGGAAGTGCATCACGCCCCTGAAGAAGCCCTGAGTGACGGGGCTCAATCCCTTTACCCCAAACAGTTTGAGATGCTTTGTAACCATATTGAAACCATTTTTGATGCTTTTCGTTCCTCTGATTCCACTAAACGGGGGGAAAGTCGAATGGCCACTGAAGTGGGTGGGCAGGGGGCATAAGGGACCGGCACAAGGGGTGTATGAATGCCCGCAGGTGGGATGCGTCCGCTATTTAGAACGTCTTCGTTCAAATGACTTGTCTTTGTTCATTGTCTTTTACTCTTCCATTGACTTTGTTTCTTCCTTCCTCCTTCGCCTGGTACAGATATTGGTCTGCCTCTTTGATCAGAGCCTCGGCCGAGGGTTTCTTGTCCGTGCCAGGATCAAAACTGGCCAACCCAAAACTCGCCGTGATCGCTATCTCTTGGTTCTCTGTTTTAATAGGCTTTTCAGCCATGATTTGTCGCAATCGCTCAGCGACGACCCAGGCGCCTTCACGATCAGTCTCTGGTAGGACGACGAGAAATTCTTCGCCGCCATACCTAACGGCCCAGTCAATATCTTTGCGCAACGCCCCATGGATGGAATCCACGACAAGCTTCAGCACGGAGTCGCCGGCTATATGCCCCCGACTATCGTTGACGCTCTTGAAGCGATCAATATCGCACATGATCAGCGCCAAAGGACGACCGTACCTGCTGGCCCTGTTGATTTCTTCAGGCAGGTGACTTGTCATGTAGCCGCGATTAAAGCAGCCCGTCAGAGGGTCTGTAATGGACAATATCCTGATCTCTTCGTTGGCCATTTTCAGAGATCTCTCCAGTTCCAAGATGCGCTTGCCTGTTGTGAGCCGAGCCATGAGCTCGGTGGGATGAAAGGGTTTGGTCAAATAGTCATCCGCCCCCGCTTCAAGGCCAGCGATGATGTCGTCCTTGGAGTCTTTGGCTGTCAGAAATACGATGTAAACGTAGCCTGGCGAAGCATGGTTCCTTATGGCCTGACATAGGGCGATACCATCCATTTCCGGCATCATCCAATCGGTTAAGACCATGGGAAAGAAGGTCTCACGAAAGATCTCGAAAGCCTTACGTCCGTTTGCGGCCACCACCACCTCATGTCCGGCTTTGGTAAGGCTCTTTTCCAAAAGCTTTCTGGAGACTGGATTGTCTTCAGCTATCAATATGGGAAAGGAATCTGTCAGTTCTTCGGTCATGTTCGCCAACGGTTTTCCGTACCTAAGTCATCTGCTTTGCCTTCAGCGTTTCAGCAACCCCCGAGAGTTGTCCTCTGATGGAATGGGCTGCCTGCAGGCTTCCTTCCAAGACATGCTGCCGGGCGTTTATTTCGATTTGTTTGGCAAGTTCATATATGTCCTGGAACCCCAGATTTCCGGCCGCCCCTTTGATGGAATGGGCTGCCTCAACGGTTTGCTCTGTGGCTCCGTGGGAAATAGCCGACTCCAATTTGGTCATATCGGAGGTGACCGTTTCTACAAAGAGATCCACCAGTTCCAAGAATTCATCTTCCTCAAAGCCTAGATTGGTTGCCAACGCCTTCAGATTCATAAGTTGCTCCTTATAAGTTCGTTTAGCCGTGACACGGGACCTTTGTCGTTGGCTGTTCCCCCTTGCCGGAAGGCGGTGCAGTCGGAGTCTGTCGACCTTCCAACCAGTCAGGGATAGGCAGTGCAAAGTGTCTCAGGATGCGTTGCGCTTCTGCCATAGGGATTTTTAGGTTCTGGCCGATGTGATAGGCTTTGATCTGGCCACTCTTGATCCAGTTTCGGATGGTTTGACGGGTCACGCCCAATAATGATGCCAAATCTTGGGTGGACAGAAAGATTCTATTTGCTTTATCCATGGCGGTTTCTTATTCGCTTTTACCGGTTTTGCCGATTTTTTTGCAATAGGGATGCCAATTCAACGCGTCCGAGCGGTTTTAGGTGAAGAAAGGTGCTGTGGGCCGGTCGTTGAAGCCAGGCGTCATGCCAACGATGCCACCGCAGGGGAGCAAGACGTTTTTCAAGAAGCAGGGTTTCGTCAAGATTTTGACGTGAGAAAACCTGAGATTGGACTCTCTGGGCCCATGGATCCTGTGACGAACATAAAAAAAAGCCCTGTTAGGGGGGTGCCTAACAGGGCTCAAAGGAGGTGTGAAGGAAGGAAAGGAGGAGAATCTTCAACCTCTGGTTTATGAAGTCAGCAATTCTCGTGCCACAGGTTCGTTGACCGAGATGAACCTCTTATTATCAATGAGTTATATCATTCAATGGCCGAGCGTGGGGGGGGTGAAACGATTCATCGGCCCCAAGGGTGATGGGATTTTTGACACCCCCGCATCGCTTAAGAGGGCGGTGGCTTAGTTTTTTCCCTAAACCCTGCACTTTTAGTGGGGGACCTGGAGAGGTTCTACCGATCCGGACAGAATGATGGATTGTTCATTTTCTTTGCTCGCCCAAAGAAAACGAATCAAAAGAAAGGGCACCCTGTCCCTTGGTCCTTCGGACTGCCCTGCGCTTCTCGAACGGACCGGGCGCGCAAAAACTCCCCGCCTTCGGCGAATCAGACAGTTTGCGCGCCTGATCGGCCCGGTTCTGCGATGCTCGGCTGAGGGACAATGGGTCGAGCAGAGCCAGTGAAATAGCCGTTCCGACACTAGCCCCCTCTGGGGGGCCTCATGAGGCCACCCGCTCTGCGGGTGGAGAATCACTGTGAGAGTTCGGACAAACAAGTGAGCAAGGGTTTTTCGAAGGACCGGTGAGACATGGATTAGGGCTGGATCCTTTGCATGTATTTCCTTGCGACGGCTTGAGGGTCCAAACGAAGGCATTGAGCATACGATTTGAGGAAACCTTGTAGATGGAATCTCGAGGGGAGTTCGTCAAACTGATCCTCTTCAATGGACTGCAGCAGGGCGATCCGGACCTTGGTCTCTTGGGCAATGCGTTCCAATGACATCCCCAGTTCCGTTCTGATTTTTTTCAGGTCGTTTCCTGTGAGCTGTTGGTGTGCCAGGATCTCGTGGACCAGGGGCGTGTCGGCCGGCTCAGGCGATTCGGGTTTTGACGGGCCAGATACGACATGTTTGATGCCGCGCGAGGACTTCAACTCGAAAAGGGGTATTGGCTTTTTGGAGGCTCCTTTGTACCGAATCCCTTCCTCTAACTCCCGGCCCCTTATGAGGGTCTGATCATATTCGGCTCGCGTTTTTTCATTGATCAAGGTGACAAAGGCCTCCTCGAGCCGACAGAGGATTTTCTTTCTCTCCGATTCAGGAAAGAACGAATAGGTGGCCATGGCATCATCTCCATAGAGTTCCACACCAGCTTTGTAGGCCTGACGAATCTCAAAGGGAGTCGCATCAGGCGGCAGATCGAAGACCTCGTAGTGATTCTGTTGGTCAAAAGGCTTCATGGTTTTCCCTTACCCCTCTTGTTATCGTGAAGGCCTTGAAGTGCTCACCTTTTTGGGTCGAGCTTTAGACTGGTCGTTTTCTGTGGCGAGGATCGCCTGAGAAATGGCCCGAAGATCGAGGGCCGCTTGGGTGTATGGGTATTTATCCACAAAAGAGACCTTCTGGCATACGGCATCATGAACGCGGTCATCAAAGCGAATGTTTCCAAGAAATTGCATCTGAAGTCCAAGATGCTTTTCGCAGACTCTGCAAATTTGAAGGCCGAGCCTTGCATCGTCGTGCTTTCGAAACTGGTTGAGGACCAGCTTAAAGCGAAACGCACTCAGGGCCTTCTCCACAGACGCGGCCCTTTCCGGTGCCTCGTGCCTGAGCATATCCACAAAGGCCGCAGGCGTTTTCCAGGAGGCCTTGATGTGGTGATGAAAAGCACGGAGCCGGGTTTGTTTAAGGACCTGTCTTATTTTGCGAAAATATGCGGAACGGATGAAGTGGTATGTATTCTCAATGGAGGTGGGCTCGGGTGTGGTGACAAAGATGCCCAAGTTGGACAGGATGAAAAAGTCTAGGGTGTTGAAGGAGGTGCCCGCTCCCAGGTCCAAAAGGATGTGCTCGTAGGGGAGCTTAAAAATGGCCCGAAGGAACCTCAACTTCTGAGCATATGGCAGGTTGGCGACGTCCAGGGAGTTCCGAGCGCCGCTGATGAGAAATAGACTGGGGTGGCCGGTTTCAAGGATGGTTTCCTCAAGGGTATGAACCTCCCTGTTGATAAATGCCGAGACAGTCCTTGCCGGGTGAGGTATGCCGACGACCGTGTGCAAGTTGGCCCCGCCCAGGTCCGCATCAACCAAGAGGGTCTCTTTGCCTGCCTTGGCCAGATAACTACCGAGGCCAGCCACGAAAAGGCTCTTGCCCGAGCCCCCCTTTCCTCCACCGATGGGCCATATGCGTGCCATAGGGTCGTCCAAATGAGCTTCTTAAAGGTCTTGGCGTGAGGCTTCCGTCAAAAAAAGCGAACGGGTCAGGGGGTGCAGCGTCTTGTGACTCAAAACTTTTTTGCCAAAATATGTCTCCTGTGTCAAACACAATTTCCATAAGGTCTCCAGAAGACGATGAAAACTGAAAAAAGGCTTTTCAAAGGTGCCGCTGCTTGCTGACAGAATTTTGAACCGCAAAAGCGAGCGCATTCCCCGTAGCTTGCTGCGGGGTTAGCGAGCGCGTCTAAAAAAGTCAGCGTTCCTTACGGTCGAAGATTCCCTGTAGCTTGCTACAGGGAGCTTCAATCGAGATGGCATCCCATCAGACACCACGCTGAGACCGCTCTTCCAGAGCCAGCATGCGTCTCTTCAGCTCTGCTCCCCCCGAAAAGCTGCCTGGTGACCCGTCCGCCCGAACGATCCGGTGGCATGGGATGACCACTGGGAAGGGGTTGCGTGCAAGGGTCGTTCCCACAAATCGACAGGCCCTCGGTCGTCCGACTTGCGCGGCTATCTGACCATAGGTTCGCGTGGTTCCATGGGGGACGGTGGCAACAGTTTTCAACACCAGCCCCTGCAAGGGGGTTTGACCACGTAAGTCCAGGAGCTCCCAGGGGGGCGGTATAGGGGCTCCGTCAAAATATGCCTGAATATCTCGACAAAGGCTGAGAACCTCTTGTGTGTGCCCTGCGTTGGCTGGGCCTGTATGTTGTATGTGCCCTTTGAGGACGTTCCTGCGAGGATGGGGTAGGAAAATCCGTTTGATGAGCAAAGGGGCTTTTTCAAAAAGGATCGCGGCGTATCCGAATCGTGTGGGGAATAGGTGGTAGTGCATCAACAGCGGTTGCGTGAGATGGTCTTTCTCATCTTGGGCCAGGGGACCCCATGAACCGCAAAAGCGAGCGCATTCCCCGTAGCTTGACTTCGACGAGCTCAGTCGAGTCGCTGCGGGGTTAGCGAGCGCATCTAAAAAAGTCAGCGTTCCTTACGGTCGAAGATTCCCTGTAGCTTGCTACAGGGAGCTTCAATTTGCGGTCCCTGGATCGGCAGTGCCAGTCCGCAAAGTCTCAAAGGTCTCTATCAGTGCGCGTAAAACCCCCTGCCTGTCTTGCGGCCCAGATACCCAGCATCCACATACTTTCTGAGTAGAGGACAGGGTCGATATTTCGAATCTCCAAGGCCTTGGTGGAGGACCTCCAGGATGGATAGGCACGTGTCCAGACCGATGAGATCGGCCAATTCCAGAGGCCCCATGGGATGGTTCATCCCCAGCTTCATGACCGAGTCGATGGCCTCGGCTGTTCCTACCCCTTCGTGCAGGGCAAAGACGGCCTCATTGATCATGGGCAGGAGGATGCGGTTGGATATGAAGCCCGGGGAATCGTTGGCGGCTACCGGGATTTTCTTGAGCTTAACAGCCAGGTCCTTAGTCGTCTCAAAGGTTTCTTCAGATGTGGCCAGCCCCTGGATGATTTCAACCAATTTCATGAGAGGCACGGGGTTCATGAAGTGCATCCCGATGACCTCGGAGGGCCGTTTCGTGGCCGCCGCAATCCGTGTGATGGGAATGGAAGAGGTATTACTTGCAAGGATGACGTTGGGTCGGCAATGCTCGTCGAGTTGCTTGAAAACCTCCAGTTTCAAGTCCTGGTTTTCAATAACGGCTTCCACCACAAAGTCCGCAGCCTCGAACGGCTTGATTTCACATGTGGTTTGTATCCGTTCCACGGCCGCTTTTTTTTCCTCTTCACTGATGCGCTCTTTTCTGACAAGGGTCGAAAGGCTCTTCTGAATGCGCTCCATGGCACGGTCCAGCATCACATCCTTAAGGTCATTTAGGATGACAAGGAATCCGTTCATGGCCGCCACCTGGGCAATCCCTGCACCCATCTGGCCAGCTCCCACAACACCTATCTTTTTGATCATGATTTTCCTCCATGCAACCAAGGTTGCTCAAGTTTTACCATAAAAGGGATGCTCATCAGCATCAACGCCCTTGGCACGGCAACGGGCAGGCGGCAATCGATTTTTCATTCATTGTCATGGCTCCCGCGAGAAAAGTGTTGATGATGTGATGGAAAAAGGTGGGGATAAGGCCGTAACGGATACTTGAAGAGCAGAGGTTGGAAGCTGGTCCTTGATGCGAATCCCAGCGGCATCAAGGACCAGACACCAGTCACCGAAATGACATTATGTTTCTTCGACAGTAATGGCCCCGGCCTCACAAACCTCAACGCAACTTTCACATCCTAGACACTCTTCTGCATTGACAGGCTCGGATTTTTCGTCTTGGAGTTCGAAAACCTCCACAGGACAGACCTCGGTACATTCGCCACAGCCGGTGCACTTATCCTTATCCACAGTCGGTGTGAACATCAGGCAACGCCTCCTTTCTCATTTTATTTCAATACGTTCTATATCCAAACCGATATCTGAATACCGATTTTCCGATTTTTGGAACGGAGTCTTATTACATCAATTACCCCAAATCGTCAAGTCTTCTTCATGGTCCTTACTATTTTTTCTCTTGCGTGAGTTATCGAAAGGCTCTTTTTCTACCCACGAGTGTTGTGTCTCAGAAATAAGTTGAAGAAGTGCAAATCATACATTAGCCGTCGTCCAAATCCATTTGCGTCGCTCCGTGACCATTTTGGGGACGCCTGCCGAACGTCGCTAAATCACAGAAACTCGGGCCTTTAGGCCCTCAGACAGTCTGTGATTCTTCACGCGCCGTTGAGCATCCGTCTAGCTCCCAAAATGCTCAATGTCGCTCGCAAAAAGGCTTTGGACTGCGTCCGAATAATGCAAAGTATTTCTGGGACACGACACTAGGAAGGTGGTTCGTTGGGGCTTGGTCACTGCGCCGCAAGCTCAACGAGACCTACGAGGGTGTTCTGAGGCCGACGCACTTCCTCACTATCACCAGGCCCCCGTTGCTCATTGAACACGTTGCCAGCGGCTTGGTCCCGTACCACGTGCCAATGGAAGGAAGCCGTCTTTTCACCAGGCTTTGTGACGGATTCCCTCCAGCTGACCATCATGGCTTCTACCTCACGTGCCGTCCCGTCGATCCTCTGTTGGAGTTGCTCGTTCCAAGGTGTGGTGAGCACCGCATGAAAGAGCTTTTCCAGAGGATCTTTCCATGGGAGGTCTTTAGGGGCGGGTTGCGTGCAGGGGAGGTCAAACTTCAACACAGGGATCTCTTCTTGCGCAAGATCGAGGAACCAGGCATATGCTGTAGGGGAGTCTGTAAAAAGAAGGCTTGATTCTTGAGGATCTGCCTCAAACAGACGTTTCCAGGCAAGCATGCGATGTTCGATCATCAAACCGCCCAAGTCTTGATGCGATTCTGGGAACGGCTCCGGAGGAATCGAATCGTCGCCTTCTCCAGGCTCATCCACACGCAAGAAGGCTTGTAAGGCTTGCTGCTGCACTTTGAATCCCTTCAGCTTTTCCCCTAGTTCCCGGGACTGACGGTCAAAGTCTTGGGCCAGGTGCAGAAATAATTGGATTGCCAGTCCCCCCTTCTTGGTGTTTTCCTGAGTCTTGCCGGCAGTCCCCTTGATTTCAGACGCGATTTCCGGGACCACGGGACGAACCGGGGCCATTTGCCCCCCTGTCGCTTTCAGATAGGCCATGTCGGCGCCCTGATTCGAGAGACCCCACGTTCTCCATTGCTCCAATTTCGCCATCAGGGCATTCTTGTCTATGACATGTTCAAAAGGAACACGAGTTTCCAGGAACCCCTGGGTGATCCACCGCTCAAGGTCCTTCATAGTTGGGGAACCCACCGGTCTGTAAAGAATCACACGACCGAAGTAAGGCGACAAAGCCTCGACCAGTGAAGGCGCTATGAGCGTAAAGGGAAAATAGACCAGAGACAAGGATTGGATTTTGGGCTTGGAGATCATATTACGAAACCCTCTTGTCTTTAACCTCGACCCCCATGGCCCTAAGGCGTTCCCTGATCTTGTCGGCACGGGGCCAGTCTTTCATCTGTCTTGCCTCTTCTCGTTGGCGGATCAGTTCTTGAAACTGCGTATCTAATGCCGGCTCTTCGAAATCAAAGATGTTTAAGACCTCATCGATCCGTTTAAAGGCATCCTTGATGCGCCTTGCACCCGTTTGGTCCATCTCTTTATTCATTACTAACCCATTGATCTTTCTAACCATCTTGAAAACAGTCGCGAGAGCAGAAGGGCTATCCAGGTCATCATCCATGGCATCTGTGAAGCCGGTTTTGATGTCGTAAAGAAGCTGGTTCAGCTCACCATAAGGGTGTCCGTGTTCCAGACTGTTTAAAAGGGAGATGCATTCATCGAGTCTGCGGATGGCACCGCCTGCTTGATCGAGCGCTTCAATGGAGAAGTTCAAAGGTTTACGGTAATAGTGGGAAAGCAGCCAATATCGAATCGCCCGCCCGCTGTATCCCTGGTCCAACAGGTCTCGAACATAGGGCATGCCCGCGCCTGCTTGACCGTCCTTTTTGTCGGACAGCACCAGCTCGCTGTGCATCCAACAACGCGTTAGGGGTTGTCCGGTAAGAGCGCTGCTAATAGCTATCTCATTTTCATGGTGAGGAAACATGAGGTCGCGGCTGCTCGAATAAATGTCAAAGGTTTCGCCAAGGTATTTCATGGCCATGGCCACCGATTGAATGTGCCAGCTCGGCCTGACCGTGCCCCATTGGGTCTTGGTGTAGATTCCCCGCCTGACTTCAGAGAGTTTGGCCCGTTTAAGGAGGGTAAAATCCCTTGGATTCGCTTTTTCGTACTCGTCCAGGTCCACGGTGGAGCCAAGTCGGATCTTGTCCAAGTCAATGCCAGAGAGTCTGCCGTATTCCGGGAATCTGGAGAGATCAAAGTAGACGGACTGGAGTTTTTCATAGGCGAAACCCTTTTCCAAAAGCCGTCCGGTGAGTGCCACCATATCATCAACATGTTCACTCGCTCTGGCATACTGTGTCGCAGGTTTAGCACCGAGGGCGGCCATGTCCTCAAAGAAAGCCTGGACGTACTGATCGGTAAAGGGTTTGAGCTCCATGCTGGCCTTTTCAGATCCCTGGATGGTCTTGTCATCCATGTCTGTGATGTTCACCACATGTGTCACCCTATATCCCTTATATTCGAGATAGCGGCGAAGAAGATCGCCTGTGACAAGACGCCGACACCCCCCAATGTGCATGCGTTCATGGACGGTTGGGCCGCACGAATAGACGGAAACCTTACCGGAACGAAGGGGCGCGAAGGGTTTCTTGGTGCGAGTCAGGGTATCGTAAAACTTCAGGTTCGTTTGTTCTCGCATAGCAAACAGCGGAGTGCTCAAATAACGCTCGCCACCGTCCGGCAAAATGGCTACCACCACGCCCTCGGACATGGCCTTGACCTCCTCCCTTGCAATGGCTATGGCTGCCCCGGAACTCATACCCACAAACATGCCTTCTTTCCTGGCAAGCTGGCGGGCCATTTCAAAGGCCGTCTCATCATCTACATTGACCTTTCTGTCCAGGCGCTCCTTGTTGTATATTTCAGGCTGATAAGACTCCTTAATGTTTTTAAGGCCCTGAATCTTGTGGCCCAGATAGGGTTCAACGCCCACAATCTGAATGTTCGGATTATATTCTTTCAGGCGCCTTGATGCCCCCATCAGGGATCCCGTAGTCCCCATAGTTGCCACGAGCATGGTGATGGTGCCCTGGGTTTGTTCCCAGATTTCACGTCCTGTGCCTTCGTAATGGGCACGCCAGTTGGCCTCGTTGTTGTACTGATCGGTGATAAAATAGGTGTCAGGGTGTTCGCGAGCCAAGCGATAGGCCTCCTCTATGGCCCCGTCGGTTCCGAGATGAGCGGCAGTGAGGCGGATTTCAGCCCCCATGGCCTGTAAGATCTTTCGGCGTTCCACGCTAGCGGATTCGGACATGGTCAGGAGAAGGCGGTATCCCTTGATAGCGCACACGAGGGCTAGGCCGATGCCTGTATTACCGCTGGTGGCTTCCAATACGATTTTGTCTTGTGTCAAGGCCCCGGATGCCTCTCCTGCTTCGATCATGGCCTTGGCAATGCGATCCTTCATGGAACCACCCGGGTTGAAAGATTCTAGCTTGGCTAGGAGGGTCACATTGGGGTTGGGGTTGAGCCGCTTGATCTCAACCAGTGGTGTGTTGCCAATGGCGTCCAGAATGGAATTCATGGTTATTCCCTGGCACGATTCATGATTTTGTAACACTTTAGATCTTGGAAACGACGGTCGCGCAGGCGGCGGCCCGCCGCTTGCGCCTCCCTTGAACCTCAATTGAGTCAAGAAAGGAAATGGTCCGGGCTTTTTTGAGCGGTCATTAAAGCGGTTCTTGCCCATCCATCTTGGCAAAGCAAAAGATCAGGGCCTTGAACTGTCTGATCCGCCGAAGGCGGGGAGTTTTCAAGGCCCCTGGAGCAAGCCTTAGATGGATCAAGAACCGGTTTAGACCGAGCCAAAAGAGGCCTGGACCAGTGCCCTATTTTTAAAAACGCTAAACTGTTACGTGATTTTCAATTGCCCACTTCGGAGCGAATCCGTTCTGCTGCCTCCTGGATCTTTTCCATATCCCCTGCCATTGGCTCCCACTTGCAGATGGAAAGCCCGTCGCCCGACCACCGGGGGACGATGTGTACATGAAGGTGCGGCACCACTTGGTTGGCAGCCCTGCCATTGAGCTGCATGAGATTGATTCCCTCAGGATTCAGAGCTTTCTGAACAGCGGCCGCCAGTTTATGGGTGGCAGACATGACAGCTACAAAGTCGGCTTCCGTGATTTCGTGGATGGTGGTGGCGTGGGCCTTGGGAATAATGAGGAGATGGCCGACATTGAGGGGATTAATATCCATCAAGGCAAACACGTTGTCATCCTCATAGACCTTTATAGAGGGAATCTCACCGCTGACAATTTTACAAAAGATGCAATCCATGAGCTGACCTCCCTGCAATCAACATCACATGTGACACTTGAGATCTTTAAAACGTCGGTCGCCCCTTGGTTTTCCCTTCAACCTTCATTGAGCCAGGAAAAGAAATGGTCCAGGCTTCTTCGAGCGGTCATTAAAACGGTTTTTGCCAATCAATCTTGGCGAAGCGCAAAGATAAGGGCTTTGAACTATCTGAGCCCAAAGGGCGAGTTTTCAAAGCCCCTGGAGCGAGCCTTAGATTGATCGAAAACCGGTTTAGACCAAGCGAAAAGAGGCCTGACCATATCCCTGTTTTTCGAAGCGCTAATCCGTAGAGGAAAATCATCCATTCCTATTAAAGAAGCCACAGGGCCTCGTCAAGGGAAAATCCAAATAGCGTCAAGAAGTTGACACCTTACTCATCAAGAAAAGTGCCAATACCCACCCGGTCGGAGACGTTTTGTTCCCCTCTTGCCCTCAAGCCAGATCCCATCTTCCTTGATCATGGTCCCTATCTTTGTCGGCGGTGAGCCTGAGACCTTTGTCACGACGGATACAATCTTCTCTTCGTCCGAAGATGACGACGCAAAGAGCAGTTCATAGTCCTCTCCGCCGTGGAGGGCCCAGTCGAGGGGGCTTTTCTTTGCATCGGCTGCCAACCTCAGCAACGCTTCTGACATGGGAATGTATGCAGCCTGAAGCAATGCCCCAGTGTTGCTTTGGTCGCAAATATGGCCAAGGTCCTTGGCGATACCATCTGATATGTCGATCATGGCGTGTACGAGCCCACTTTCTCCCAAGGCCGTCCCCACCTCCAAACGAGGCGCGGGTCTCTGGTGGGCATGGATCAGGGATGCATATCCAGAAAGTTCAGAAGACGACCTCTCTCGCAGCAGAAACAGCCCCCCGGCCGCATTGCCCAGGGGACCGGTCACCCACAGGTCGTCACCCACCCTGGCCCCGGAACGGTACACCACGTTTTCCGGCGGACAGTCTCCCAGGAGCGTTAGGGTAATGATGACAGAAGCTGGGCTTTCCACGGTATCGCCTCCGGCCAGGGCAATAGCCGTTTCATCAGCCAGGGCCTTGAATCCCGCCATGAATGATTCCAAAAAGCTGATACTGGCCTCCGGCTTCAACCCCAGAGAGAGAAATGCCGTGCGCGGGGTGCCCCCCATGGCAGCTATGTCGCTGATGTTTACGGCAAGGGCCTTCCATCCAAGGGCCTCTGGGGGAAGGGTCTGGTCCGTGAAGTGAATCCCTTCAATCAAGCTGTCTGTAGTGACCAGGAGGCATCTTTTGCCGCCTGTTTTCAAGACGGCACAGTCATCACCGATTCCCTTCCTGATGTGAGACGAAAGTCTGGCCGGTCCATGTTCCTGGACGAGCTGGATGATGCCGGCTTCACCCAGGTCTTTCAATGATCTCTTATTCCCGCTGGTTTTCAAACAGATCCCCTTGCGATCACGGGTTTGTGAAAAAATAGCAACCTTGATGCGCTTTGTCCACAAAGTAAGGAAAAAGGCCTAAGATGGAGACTTGGCCAGAAGCCGGTTTTCCAATTACCGTGCCGGATTTCGCCGTGCCAGAGGGCGCTCCTGTCTGGCACGGTAATTGCTGTTAATGCTTCCAATTTGGGAACCATCAGTTCGCAGCAATCCACTTTAAGGAGGCAACAAATGAAGCAAGTAAGGGCAAGACTTAGAAATGGGCTGGGGATGTTTGCAAACAACAAGGGCTTTACGCTCATAGAAATGGCCATCGTGTTGATCATTATCGGCATCATTATCGGCGCCGTGGTGAAAGGGAAAGACCTGGTACGAAGTGCGGAGATGAAGCAACTTTATTCAAAGTACATGGCCACCTGGAAGTTGGCCTATGACGCCTATTATGACCGCACGGGCTGGGTCCTTGGTGACACGAATACGGCGGATAATAGTGGGGCTCGAGACGGACACTGCGATCCCGCTACGACGGAGGCCAATCTTGTGTCTCAACTCCAGAGGGTGGGTCTTGACGTGCCTTCCGTGGGGCCCACAGGGAGCCGACTTGTCAGGACCTATACGGATTCAACAGGACGAAACAATACCCTTACCATCGCCTTTGATTACCGTACGGCTCAAGGCAACTATGTCCGAATAGCCGGGGTTCCTAATGAATTGGGTGTTGCCACTGACCGGATGGTTGACGGAGAGAATAGTGGCACCACTGGAGATTTGCTCTATGTTGCTGATCACACGGCTGATCCTCTAGTGCCAGCTGTGTGGCCCAGTGCTCAAACGGCGCCGACAACCAATGCCGCTGGCATATTCAGGCTGGCATTCTAACGCTCTAAATAACGAGCCCTATTGTGGATGACGTGTGTTGGAGAAAGGCTGTTGCGAGATAGGTGGCAGCATATCGTTTAAGGAGCGGCTACGATTAAGATTTTTAGCCCCCACATCATAGCAGTCGCGCTTGCGGTGTTTTTTTCCCTGTCCGCCTATTTTTTTCTGACGGCCCACAAGAGGTATGCGCTGAATAAAAATACATTGCGCGCCACGATCAGCCAAGCGCAATTGCTGACAGCTCATCAGAAAGAGCTGGCACGAAAAAAAGGCATCCTTCAGCGGATCCATGGTTTTGTTCATCGAGCCAGATCTGCAGGCGTGGAAAAGGATAAGTGGGCCTATTACGACGTGAATATCGAAGAACCAGTCCCCTTTGAAGAGGCGGAAAAAATTCTCGGGCAAACCGCGAATTCGTTGAGCTATTATTTCAAGCCGATCACGCTCGAAGTCAAGACCAAGATCCACCCTGATGCCAAGGCGCCGTCAACAACAACTGCTGCGGCTTCCGGTGACTCGTCTGAGACCAAGACAGGTGATGTCCTGCTAAACCTTAAGGGCTCCTTTGTGGTGAACCGTCAATGATGTCCAGAAATCCAAGGCAGTACATCGTCGAACTCGATGGGGTCATCTATCGCTTTGCTGGGGCAGGGCTCGAGCAGATCAGTGCGCTGAGAGAGGTGCAGGGAGACACATGGTTTGTCTCTGATTTTGAGACAGCCATGGCCAGAACCATGACGGTAGAAGCACCGGTAAAGTATGCGGAGGTTATGATCCGGAAAAAATTACAGGAAACCGGTGAATTCGATGAGCCCATCTCCGTCATCACGCACTGGAAAAAAAGGAAAGATAGAAACACCACGGATATCTTCTTCACCGCGGTGCCTAGTCGAACTTACTACCGCTATTTGGAGGAGATCAAGGTCCACGATGATAGCGTCCTTTTGTTCCCCCTTTTTTCAGTGCTCGAAGGTGTCTTAAAACGCATGGGCCACTCGAAGCCGACGGCTGTTGTCTTCCGGCACAGCCGGTTTGCCGACCTGCTCATTGGCACAAACAAGACAGTCGTTTACGCCAACCGGTGCGTGGCCTTTGATGCCAGTGAAGAACAGCTGTC